>Ga0209800_10000336_pt1 | contig 81635 bp, 71 predicted proteins | sample Higcelweek8metaG_FD_187174 | JGI IMG/M metagenome (GOLD analysis project Ga0209800, IMG submission 187174) | Freshwater pond sediment microbial communities from the University of Edinburgh, under environmental carbon perturbations - High... | ecosystem: Environmental > Aquatic > Freshwater >... | reverse complement strand
GGAACGCGCACGGCGCTTGGTGATGCATCACGACCGATTGGTGGAGGTCTCCGAAAGTTGGGTATGGCTTTCCGAGGCTCGCAGACTTTTACGTGGCCTCACAGAGAAATGATTTGGCAACACCCTCAAAGAAAGTCACCAAAGAAAACTCTCTAGTGCCGAGGCAAATCTGCCACCGGCGAGTTGGTCAGAATTTTTCGATGCGGCATCCTGCCGCGTCGAAAAACGGCGCACCTCCTGTGCGCCGCCCTCCGGGTCTCCAAATAAATTTAGCGGCGTAGCCTACTTTGTTTCTATGGGACGATGACCTGTGCGTGTATCAAACGAAATGGCTGATCGGAGGGCGTGAAAGCGCAAGCTCATCCTGGTTTGTGGATCTGGTACTTGTTTGCACTGAGTACGCTTGCCCGCTGCGCGTCGTGGTGTCTCGCAGTTCGTCGCTTCGGCTATGGCGGGTCAGGACCCGCCCTACGAAAACGGCTTACTGATCGGTCGCGGCGGCTCCGCCCCCCTCCCAACCTCCCCCCGCGCTATGCACAAGGGGAGGGGCTGAATGGCGCAGCGGATACGGCGTCGGCAAATGCGTTCGTTTCGACGCATCGCAAAGCGGCGGCGAGCACCCAGCAATCGTAGACCCGGAGGGCGGCGCACAGGAGGTGCGCGGTTTTTCGACGCGGCAGGATGCCGCATCGAAAAATCCCGGCAAACTTGCCGACGGCAGATTTGCCTCGGTACTGAGAGTTTTCTTTGGTGACTTTCTTGACTCGCGCCTATGGTGCTCGCCCCCGTATCAAGTACGGGGCAGGCTCTTCGGGTCGGCTACGCCGTTCGCGCCGCACGCGGCGCAGTGCGACAAAGAAAGTGACCCGCACAAAGCGCGGAAGCTCTGCAGTTGCTTTTGATGGGTATCGCTACGCTCAACCCATCCTACTCACTGAGTTGAGTCGCCTCGCAGCGCGGTGGCGGACACGTGCTGGCGTAGCGCAGGCACGTGGCCGATGCCGCGATGCGAGGGCGTCTTGAACAAATTAATAGGCCTCACATCGCAATTAATGGACTATGGCTTCTTTTTAGGTGCAGGCTGAGGTGCACTTTCGACTTTTAGCGCCTCAATCTCAGTGTCTAAAGTTTTTTTGCGCTCTTCTGATAATTCGGCTGCTGCCTTTCTTTTGCAGCAAAGAGTGGGAAGGCCTGCTGCATGGCACTTCGTCCAAGTCGACATCGTGCCATTGCTCGCTTTGCAGGAAGATCCTAAGACAGGCTTTGCAATGGCTACTCCACAGCACAGAAACAGGGCGGTTAGAATTGCAGTTTCAGCAAATAATCCAGATGACGTAGACATGGGATTTCCTTAAGTTGCATCGAAAGTCTGCTCGGTGCTTGCAGGCGGGGTGCGGGGTGCTTGCTCGTGAGGCCTAACGCTACGCTCAACCCATACTTCTTACTGGCGGCTCATCGGCATCCTTATATGGCGGGTACAAGACCCGCCCTACGAAACCCGCCCGTCTTACGGGTTAGCGCAGCGCACACACCGCCGATGCCGCGGCATGGAATTACCTTAGATGAATTTTCAGGCGTCACTTATTAAGCAAGATGCCGGTGTGATTAATATCACGGACTCTTACAAAGCCAAGCTCAGCAGGTGGAACGCCATCGAGAACTACCGACACAGTTGTCCAAGCTCCAGCATTAAGCGTCTCATTAAAAGTGACATCTTTTGATTTTGCGGAGCTGTTGTCTGGGGAGCCATTCTCATCAGTCTGGCCCCACTCAATTTTGGCTTTTAAGCCATTGACGGATGAAGACAGTGTATTGCCAAATTTTAAATTTACCTTCGACCCATTTGCGTAAGAACTTACATCAGCAAGTTCCACTGTAAGGACGCCGAGGTCGTAACGAATAGTAGAATATCCAGCATCTCCCGGCCGTAGATAGGCGATCCGATCGAAATCTTTGACTAAGCGGTCAACGTCATATTCACCCTGCTTTTCTTTTATCTCGGCCAACTCAGCTTTCACCGTATCAAGCTCCTGCCTAATGGCGCTCAGCTGAGCATCCTGAGATGGTGATGCAGTCGAGAACTGTGAGGAGTCACAGCCTGTCAGAAGTAGAGATATAGAAAAAACTAGTGCGATTCGAATCACCTGTGATCCCCCCTGTGACGTCCAACTTCCGATATCCATCGACGAAATCACAACAAGCAATATCACTCCATCGCTTCCTACAAATGTCTAACCATATCCCTCAAATGCGGCACACACCGACGACTCACTTCAAGCGGCTTGTCCCCATGCCGTAGCACTGCCTCGATCCGCCCATCCGTCGCGCGCCGCAGCTCCACCAGCTCCTCCCGCGACACCAGACAATTGCGATGGATCCGCACGAAACTCTCCGCGAACTCGTGCTCAAGCGACTTCAGCGACTCCTCGATCAGATCCTCCCCGCGCGCGTGGTGCACCACGACATACTTTTCTTCCGCCTGCAGATAGCGGATGTCCTCGATCGCGATCAGGCGCAGGCTGCCGCGCAGGCGCGCGCACAGGTGACTGCGGCGCTTGCCGTTGACCGCGCCGCCGTTGGCACCGTTGGGCGCGGCCTCTTCCTGGCGCGGGCCGCGGCCGGCGACGAAGGTGCGGGCGCGGTCGAGCGCGGCGGCCAGGCGCTCGCGGCGCACCGGTTTGACCAGATAGTCGACCGCGGCGGCGTCGAACGCGGACAGCGCGTGCTGGTCGTAGGCGGTGCAGAACACCACCGCGGGGCGCGGGTCGAAGGTGGCGAGGTGGCGCGCGGCTTCCAGGCCGTCGATGCCCGGCATCGAGATATCCAGCAGCACCACGTCGGGCGTGTGTTCGGCGCAGGCGTCCAGCGCGGCGTTGCCGTCGCCGGCTTCGGCGACCAGTTGCATGTCGGCATGCTCGGCGAGCAGCGCTCGGAGCCGCTCGCGGGCCATCGGTTCATCGTCGGCGATGAGGACTTTCACGTCATTGTGCGACTTGATCCCATGGCCCGATGGTAGCGCCATCCGACGCCAACGGTCACCCGTCCGTTTGGACGGGGCTGGCAGGCGTTTGAAAAACGGCCTGCCGGGGCGGCCATGGATGGCTGCCGCGACGAAGCGGGCGCGCAAGCGATTGATTCGTCTGGAACAAGTCCGGCCATGTCGGACTTGCGACTGGAAAACGTACGGGAAGTACGTTTTTCCGAAAAGCACGCACTAGCCGGCCGCGAATCGCGCCTGCATCCAGTCGCCCAGGTCGCGGATTTCCTCGGCACAGGCCTGGTGGGCCATCGGATAGCGGTGCCAATCCACGGCGAAGCCGAACTGCCGCAGCATCGCCGCGCTCTGCTCGCCCGCGGCGTAGGGCACCACCGGGTCGTACTGGCCGTGGGCCATGAACAGCGGTTGGCGCTCGGCGCCCGGGCGCAGCGCGGCGGCGGCCCTGGTGGGCGCCGGCAGATAGGTGGACAGCGCGACCAGGCCGGCCAGCGGCACGGTGCGGCGCAGACCGACGGCCAGGGTGACGGCGCCGCCCTGCGAGAACCCGGCGAGGATGATCCGCTCCGGCGGAACGCCGCGCTCCGCTTCGCGCGCGATCAGGGCTTCGACCTGGTCGACCGATTCGGCGAGGCCGATTTCGTCGGCGCGGTTGGCCAGGTCCATGTGCGCGATGTCGTACCAGGCGCGCATGCGCGTGCCGCCGTTGATGGTGACCGCGCGCACCGGCGCGTGCGGGAACACGAAGCGCAGCGCGGGCCAGCCGGGGCGCACCAGTTCGGGGACGATGGGCGCGAAGCCTTCGCCGCTGTCGCCCAGGCCGTGCAGCCAGAGGACGGTCCAGGTGGGAGCAGGGCCGGTGGTGCGTTCGACGCCGTCGAGCAGCGTGGGGGGATGGGAAGTCGTCATCGGCCTATTCTGGCGGTCGCGTCGCGACGCCGCCACCGTCGGCGCGCGATCACTGCGGGGTCTTGAACAGATCCTGCAGCCCGGATTCCACTGCGCCGCCGATGGCGCCACCGATCGCGCCGCCCGCGGCCGAGCCTATTGCACCACCGATGGCGCCGCCGATGGGGCCGGTGACCGCGGCGGGCACCCCGCCGGCCGCACCGCCGATGGCGCCGGCCACGGCCGTGCCGGCGGCGGCGCCCGCAACGCCGCCGACCGTGGCGCCGACCGATGTGCCGACCGCCGTACCGGTACCGCCGCCATTGGCAGCGGGTGGCGCAGCGGCGTTGGCACCGGTGTTGGCAGCGGGCGTATTGGTCGCGGGGCGGTTCGCGGCAGCGTTGGCTGGTGTGTTGGCTGGTGTGTTGGCTGGTGTGTTGGCTGGTGTGTTGGCTGGTGTGTTGGCTGGTGTGTTGGCTGGTGTGTTGGCGGGGGCGTTGGCAGGTGCGTTCGACGCCGGCCTGTTCGCGGCGGCATTCGGATTGGCGCCGGCGTTCGCGGGCGCATTGGCGGGCGCGTTCGGATTCGCGGCGTTCGCGGGCGCATTGGCGGGCGCGTTCGGATTCGCGGCGTTCGCCGGCGCGGTGGCGGGCGGGCGATTCGCGGGCGGTTGGTTCGCAGGCGGCTGGTTCGCGGCAGGCGCATTCGTCGCGGGACGGTTCGCGGCGGCATTGGGCGGCGTCGGCGCGGCGGGCGCCGGGCTGGGGCCAAGCGGTTTCGCGCCTTCGGCCACGGACTTGTCGATGCCCGCGCGGCGCTGCTGTTCGGACTGCTGCTGCATCTGCAGGCGCGCGTTGCGCGAAGCGGTGGGATCGGGAATCTCCGCCGCCGGGTTCAGCGTGCTGTTGCGGATGCGGTCGGCCTGCGCCTGCGCGGCCATCTGGTTCAAGGGCAGATAGTCGGTGTGGAAATTCAGTTCGACCGAAGAGTTCAGTTCGAGATCGGTATTGATCTCCTCGGTGCGCTGGCTGCGTTCGGTCGACACGTAGCTGATGGTGTTCTCGACCTCGGCGCTGGCGCCCCACGGCCCCACGCCGAAACTGCCGGCGGCCTTGACCCGGTTCTTCATGCCGAACTCGCTGCCCTTGTCCTCGCTGGCGGCGCTGCGGGTGTCGATATGGAAACGCATCGACGCATTGATCCTGCCGCTGTCGATCACGATCCGCTGCATGCCCAGCATCACCATCGTCGCGAGCTGCTGCTGGCGCTGGCGGGCGAGATAGCGGCGCGCGAACGGCACCAGTTGTTCGGGGTTGCTGGCGTCGATGGATTCCTCCGGCGGCACGCCCAGGGTCGCGCGGACCTCTTCCTGCCCCGGCATCGAGGCGCCGGGCCGCAGCCGCAGTTTGATGTTCGCCATTTCCTCCTGCAGATCGGCCAGTTCGTCCGGGTCCATCGTCTGGCCGGGTTGCGGCATCTCGTCGGCGTCGGGCGTGTCGTATTCGATCGATTCCGGAAAATGATCCGCAACCCACTGCCGCACCTGCACCAGCCCGAACTGGGTGCGCTCGAACCCTTCCGCGGACGCCGACACCGCGTTGAGCAACTGCAGGTACTGCTGCATCTGCTGGGCGTTGGCGTCGATCATCGCCTTGAACACGCCGTTGATGAGATCGGTGACGAAGCGCGGGAACGACACCGCGTTCAGCACGTTCTTCGTGATGCCGGCGATGCGGTCCGCGGACTCGCCGAAATCCGGCTGCGCGTCCTGCGCGCGTGCCAGCGGCGCCGATGGGCGCGGTTCGGCGCGGCGCTCGATCTCGCCCTCGGCCTGGCCTTCCTCGGCGATGAGTTCGGCCGCGAGCGTCGACACCTTCACCATCGCCTGCGCCAGCGCCTGGCGCTGCTGCGGCGACAGCGCGCCGTAGTTCGGCGTGCGTTCCAGCACGTCGCGCACAGCGACCCGGATCCACGGCGGCGGCGCGGCCGATGCCGGCGGCGCTGCGGTCGGCATGGCGCGCGCGGCCGGCATGGTCAGGCCACCATCGGTAGCGTCGGGTGCATCGGCAGCGCGGACGCTGCCGGCAGCGACGCGAGCCAGCGCTGCGCGGCGACGATGACTTCCACATCCTCCGGCTTGGCCGCATCGAGGCGGATCGCATTGTCCGCGTAGTGATTCGCCAGCCACAGCAGCACCGTCTGCCCGCTGCGGCCGCGTTCGACGTACTGCTGCGCGGCGCCGGACGGAATACCGTTCTGGCTGCCGACGATGGCCACCAGCCGCCACAGATCGTTGACCGCGAACGCGGCCTGCAGCGTGCGGTCGCGCAGGAACACCAGTGCGGTGTTGAGGGTCTCGACGATGTCGCGCGCGGCGATCGACGCCATCGGATCGACCCGCTGAGCGAGGAACGCGGCGAAACTCTGGGCGTGGGTCGCAACCACCACCTGTTCGCGCAGGTCGACGCCGTCGGCCTGGGCGATGATGCCTTCGCACAGCACGCGCATCAGCCGGTCGAAGTGCGGGGCCTCGATCACCCGCGCATAGATCGCGTTGCGCTCGTCGGCGTCCAGGCGTTCGCGGCGGCCGCGCCAGAACGCATGCAGCAGGTTCGCGGTCGGCCCCAGCGGCTGGGTGATCGCGCCGCTGACGAACAGACCGGCGATGAGTTCGGCGGTGGGCAGCAGCCCGGCGCGTTCGAGTTCGCTGGCGAAGTACAGCGGCGCCGCGGCGTTGAGCTGGACGCGGTCCTCGACGGTCGGCGCGCCCTCCGGCAGATCGAAGTCGATGCCCGCAAGCGCCTGCGCGTACGCAACGTCGTGCGCATCCAGCGCGCCCAGCGCGACCGACACCGCACCCAGCAGCGCGGCATACGGATGCGGCGGCGGAAGACGCACGGCGGGCGGCGGCGGCGCGAGGCGGAGCATGGCGCGCGGGCCTCAGGTCGTGGCGGGTGCGGACGCGCCCGCCTGGTTGGATTTGACGTTCGGATCGAACGGCGTGGCGTTGCCCTGGATGCTGGCGATCATGCCCGGCGAGGCCAGCTTCTCCATCGGGAAATAATCCGACTTGAAGTTCACCCGCACCTCGCCGGTGAGCTTGGCCTTCATTTCCTGGCTGGAACTGGACGTTTCGTCGACCGACGACGACACCGTGGTCATGTGGCTCTGCACATTGGTGTTGGCGCTGGCCGCGCCGCCCCAGCCGAAGTGCGCGCCGGCGACGCTGGTGTTCTTGTTGTAGCTGGAATCGCGGTCGTACAGCGAGGCCTTGGCGTCGCGCTTGGCGTCGTCGCTGGCGCGGAAATTGAACACCACCTTGGCGTTGATCAGGCCGTCGGTGACCACGATGCGGTTGATGCCCAGCATCACCATCGACGACAGCATCTGCTGGCGGCTGCGCGCCATCTGCATGCGCGCGGCCATCACCAGCCGGCCTTCCTGCTCCTCGTCGGACAGATCGGTCACCGGTTCGGCCAGCTGCAGTTCCTGACTGACCCGCGCCAACGCTTCTTCGGCGCTGTCCTCGTTCTTCATGCCCAGGCGCGGTCCGGCCTCGCCGTCGCTGGTGTCGATGGCGAAGTCGGTGGGAAACCGCTGCGACATCCAGTCGCGCGCGTTGTTCATGCTGATGTTGTCGGCGGCGAACTGGTCGACGGTCTGCGACACCGCCTTCAGCAGTTCGGCATAGGCCTCCATCTGCTGGATCGACGCGTCGACGATCGCCTGGAACACGTTCTGGATCAGCCCGCCGACGAATTTCGGGAAGTCGACCGCGCCGACGAAGTTCCTGAAGTTCTCGGCACCCTGCTTGACCGAACCGGCCTCGAAATCGCTGCCGGCGAAGGTGCCGATCTTTTCGGAGGCCTTGTTCTTGGCCTGATCGACCGGGTTGGCCAGCGCCTGCGCGGGCGCGCCGCGTTCGGAGAGCTCCTTCGCGAGCACGCCCTGGCCGGGCGTGAGTTCCTGTTTCGCCAGGCCCTGCGGGTTGGCCATGTACGAGGCCACGCGCACCATCGTGCGCGCGATGTCCTGCTGCTTCTCGGGTTCGAGCGCGCGGAAACCCGCTGAGGATTCCAGCAGATGCCGCACCTGCGGACGCACCGCGCGCAGCGTGTCGTCGTCCAGCCAGGCCGGTTCGGTGTTCGGATTGCGGACGAAGGAAGCGGACATGGCGGGCTCCGTGGCGGACATCAGGCCGTGGGCGCGGCGGGAGTGGAGGTCGATGCGCCACCGGCGGCGGCGGACGCCGGCGGCCGGTTGGTGGCCAGGGTCTTGACCATCCCGGGCTGCGCGTTCATCTGGATCGCGGCGATGGATTCCGGGTTCGCCAGCTTGTCCAGCGGCACGTAGTCGCTCTTGAAATTGACTTCCATGGTGCCGGCGAGGCTGGCCTTGGTGGTGAGGCTGGCATCGGCGCTGGTCTGGGTGACCGAGGTCATCTGGATCAGCGGCTGCGACACGCTCTTGTAATCGCCGGTGGTGTAGAAGCTCGCGTCGCGGCGGGTTTCCGCGATGGTGCCGTTGGGCAGGCGCACCACGTTGCGGCCGGGGCCGCTGCGCTGGATGGTGCCGCCGGTGACCGACTCGGTGTTGACGGTCTGGTCGCTGTAGTCGAACTGCTGCGCGGTCTTGCGGAACTGCATGTTGTCGCGCGCCTGGAAGTCGTACATCACCTTCGCGGTGAGCTTGCCGTCGGTGACGACGATGCGGTTGATGCCCAGCATCACCATCGTCGCCAGCAGTTGCTGCCGGCCGGTGGCCAGCTGGGTGCGCGCAGCCGGCACCAGCAGCGCTTCGACCAGATCGTCGTCCAGGCGCTCGACCGGCTTGTCCAGCGGCAGCGTCTGGTTGATGCGGGCGATGGCGGCGCCCTCGTCCACGCCTTCGCGCACCGTGACCCGCGGTTGCGGCGGCGCGGCCTGACCGCCGCCGCTGTCGCCGAAATTGCCGAAGTCGCCGAAGCTGTCGCCGCTGTCCATCGAAATCTGGAACACGTCCGGGAACTGTTCGACGAGATGGTCGCGGCCCTGGTTCTGGGTGGTGTTCTCGTCGCGGAACTGGTTGAGGCTCTTGGACACGTCGGCGACCAGCTTGGCGTACGCCTCCATCTGTTCGATCGAGCTCTGCACGATCGAATGGAACACGCCGTTGATCAGCCCGGCGCAGAAATCCGGAAAGTTCACCGCCTGCAGCAGCGCGCCGGCCGCGGCCACGCCTTCGCGCGCGCCCTGCGCGGTGAACTTGCCGTCCTGGTCGGTGTTGCTGCCTGTCTGTCGCTGCGTCGCAGTGCTCTCGCCGGCCAGCGCCCGCACCTGCGGACTCTGCTGCTCGGGCTTCAGCCGCATGCCGTCCGGTTCGGCCAGATAACTCGCGATCTGCACCATGCCCTTGGCCAGCGTTTCGCGCTTGTCGGGCGAAAGCTGGTTGAACGACTCGCTGCTCTCCAGCAGCCTGCGCACCTGCAGCCGCGCGATATCGAGCGTCTCGCGGCTGGCCGGCGGCGGCGCGGCGCGCGCAGCGACCTGGGTTCTGGGCGGGAAGATGGCGGACATGTCCAATCGCTCCGGTGGGGATGGGTCGCACGGACGACGCGAGCGCAGCGGGCGCCCGCAGCGGGTGCAGGCGGACTACTGCAGCGCCTGCGCGTCTTCGATCGCCTCGCGCATCTCGAACTCGATCGGCCGCACGTACAGGCTGATGCGCGCCTGGCTGGTCGGCGTGACCCGCAGGCTCAGTACCGAGAAGTGCCCCTGCTGGCCGACATCGTCGACGCCGAAGGCATCCAGCCAGCGCGACAGCGCGATCAGCTGGCGCGGACGCTCCGCGAGGCCGAGCTTGATCAGATCGAGGAAACGCGCGGGCAGATCGGGAATCGCGGCCAGCAGGATTTCGAGTTTCAGTTCGACGCCGTCCGGCGTTTCGCGGATGCCGATCAGCACGCCGCCCGACGGCAGCTCGAAGCGACCGCCCAGCGCGACGCCGACGATCCGCATCAGGCTGGGCAGCTGATGGCCGATGCCCAGCCGGTTCATCAGCGGCCCGAGCGCGCTGATCGCCATCGGTCCGCGATGCAGGAAGGTCACGCGCTGGCTGCCGCTGTCGCGCTTGCAGCCGATCGAGGTGAAGATCGGCATCAGCGTCGGCATTTCGGTCATCACCTGGCGGGTCAGCATCGACAGGCCGGGGGACAGCGCTTCGATCTGGTTCGGCTGCAGCTCGTAGTAGATCTTGGTCGCGTACAGGCCGTCCTCGTCGAACGAACTGCCGAACCACGCGCCGAAGTTCATCCAGCTCATGCCGCCGAAACCGCGCCACTCTTCGCTGCGGTTATCGAACCAGCGCAGCGCGTCGCGGCCGAACACCGGCTGGATCAGGCGACGCATTTCGCGCGTCGCCTCGTCGCGTCGCGACACCGGCGACGCGCCGGGGCCCAGCGGCTCGATGGTGAAGCGCAGCTTGTTGGGCTCGGCCTCCGAGAACGAGGGCTCGTACGGCACCGCGCCCGGTGTGAGCGCGTTGTGGGCATACGAGACATCGTCGTCCGGCAGATAGAACGTGCGCTCGATCAGATCGCCGATGTACGGCATCGGGTCGCGGGTGCCGAGCGCCTGCGAGGCGGAGTGGAGCGAGCGCTCCACCAGATGCCTCATCGGCTGCGCGCGTGTGCCATGGTGGGACATGATCGTTCTCCGTGGGATGTTGCGGTCGCGTGATCGACGGTTGCTGGATCGAAAGCTGCGCGGTCAGAAACTCGGAAGACTGATGCCCGCCGAATCCAGGACATCGCGGGCGATCTGCGGCATCTCGATCGGCTTGCTGGTGATCGTCGGCGACTCGACCGGCTGCGAGAAATCCTCGACCCGCTGGTCGCCGATGCCGCCCACCGCGATCAGTTGCTCGCAGGCCTGCAGCAGATCCCAGTCGGTGGGTTCTTCCATCGGCCGGTCGCTGCCGCGCAGCTGCGGGTTGGTCAGGGCGTTGGTGGAAATCACTTCGCCCATGCGGTTGGTCAAGCGCTGATGGTTGATCGCCAGCCAGGCGATGATGATCGCGCCGCATTTGGCCTGGGTACGGTAACGGTGGCTGTTGCGGGTGCCGCCGAGGTAGTTGGCGTTGACCTGGTCCATTACCTGCCACATGTCGCGCGCGCCGAACGAGGTGCGGATTTCCTGGTCGCTGAGCAGGTCGCGGTATTCGATGATCAGCGTCTTCAGCTCTTTCGAGAACTGATAGGCGATGCCGTAGCAGTTGCGCGACAGGCTGGCGGCGAGATCGCGCGCGGCCTTGCGCACCTGCTCCTGCGAGACCGACAGCGGGATCTGGCTGCGGAACATGCGGTCGACGGTGAGCTGGCGGCCGAACGACGACACCGACGAGACGAAGCGCAGCCACAGGTCGCTGAACTCGCGGTTGGGCTGGTTCATGCTGGGATCGCCGCCGGGGGCGCCGAACGCGCGCATGTACAGGTCGCGGCGCTCGCCCTCGGTGATGCGCTCCGACGACTTCTTGTAATAACTGTAGAGATAGTCGCCGGTCTTGCCGTAGCTCAGCGGCAGCAGGCCGGCGCGGAACAGTTCGACGATGCGCTCCACCACCTGCGGCATCCGCGCCTCTTCCAGCTGGTAGGCGAAATAGATGGCCTGGGCGGCGTCGAGGTTCTCGCGCACGATCTCGCTGTCGGTCGCTTCTTCCAGATCCGGCAGCGCGATGTCGAACGACGACGGCGGCGCGCCGCCGACCACGCCGCTCTGCATTTCGTAGACGTTCTCGATCCGGCTGGCCAGCCACGGGTCGTTGAAGCTGATGCCGTCGGCGGCGAGCTTGCGCACCACCGCGGCCAGATTGCGGCCGCTGAGCACGCAGACCCTGGAAACGAGGTTCGGGATGGATTCCTCGCCCGGCTTGCGGTCTTCCGGGTCGCCGCCGGGGCGGATGCAGCCGAAGATGCTTTCGTCGATGAGTTTCGCCTTGATCTGCGAATGCAGGCCGACCGGATATTTGCGGCTGAGCAGATCGAACGCGGCGTCGAACAGTTCGCGGCTCTCGCGGTATTCGCCCTGCGCGGCGCTGACCTTCTGCACGAAGCCGCGGCGATCGGCATCGGTCACCCCGTCCAACTGCAGCAGGCCGCAGATGCCGACGATCTCGCGCTCCGCGCGCTGCAGGTGATCGAGGAAATTCTCCGGCACGCGCTGGGTGCCGATCAGCCCGTATTTATGGACGTAATCGGTGTTCTTCTTCTGGCCGTTGGCCTTGGCAGCCTTCGCGGCCGCGGCTGCGGTCGATGTCGCGTCGTCGGCGCCGGCGGCCAGTTCCTCCCAGGCGCGCTGCGCGTAGGTCGCGGCGACCCTGCGGTAGAACGGGTCGGCGACGATGTCGCTGCCGAGCGTCGTTTCGATGTCGGCCAGCTCTTCGAGTTGGCCGGCGCTGAGCCCGCCGCTGGTGTCGGCGGTGTTGAGGATGGTCTTCAGGACCTGCCGCCGCGCGCGCAACTTCTGCCGTTCTTTCAGTTCGCGTTCGCCGAGGTCGACCAGGAGGATACGGTTCATGGTGTTCTCTGCTCTGTTGTTGGCTCGAAGGCCGGAAGTTGCGGCGGCGGCCCGGCTCGCGCCGGACTTGCTGCCGTTGGTGGTCGCCTTGGCGCGCGCAGCGCGAGGCTTGGAGGCCGCGGCGTCCGAGGTCTTGCGGGGTTTGGTGGTGCTTTTTCGGGTCGCCATCGGAATCTCCTGTTGCGGGGTGTTCGCGCGGTACGGCCTGCGGGATCTGTCGGAACTGCGTGCTTCGGAACTGCGTGCTTCGGAACTGCGTGCGGCTGCGCGGTCAGGCGGCGAGCGCGGGTGGAACATCGGTGGGGAGGTGTTGATCGGAGCCGTATTCGTCGAAACCTTCTTCTTCGCGGATGCTGCGGTCGATGTCCGCGTCCAGCGCGCGCAGCGCGCCGAGCGCATCGAGCACGCCGCTGCCGCAGCCGACCACGCCGGCCTCGGCGAACGGTCGCGCGCTCGCGATCAGGATCCGCCGCGCGTCGTCGCCGCTCAGCGGCCACGCGCGCCGCTGGGCGCGCGACGCCAACAGCGCGCAGATCGCGGCGACGTGCGGCGCGGCGAAACTCGTGCCGCTGGCATGTTGATAGCCGTCGAGACCGCAGGTGAGGATGTCGCGGCCCGGCGCGCACAGCGCGACGTGATCGCCGCGGGTGCTGAAGGACGCCGGACGCAGGGTGCGATCGATCGCGCCGACCGCGATCACGCCTGCGTGTGCGGCCGGGAAATATTGTTCGGTCAGGCCGGAATTGCCGCTGGCCGCGACCAGGATCACGCCGCGCGCCAGCGCATAGCGCACGATCTCCTCGTGCGGCCGCGGCGCATCGGCATCGAGCATCGATTCGGGCGTGCCGAAGCTCATGTTGATGACCTTCGCGCCCAGATCGATCAGGCGCTTCATGCCGGCGTCGATGTTGTCCAGCGCGCCGACGCCGACGCGCTTGTCGCCGGAGCCCAGCGCCGCGCCGAGCACGCGCACCGGCGTGAGGCCGCAAAGGCCTGCGGCGCCGACGGGCATGCCCTTGCCGCGCGCGGCGATGATGCCTGCGCAGCCGCTACCGTGGCCCACCTCGTCCTGCGGACGTTCGCCGGCGCGGCGGTAATCGCCGACCAGAGTCACGCCGCCGACGGTGTCGGGATCAAGATCCACGCTGTCGAAACCGGCGCGCAGGCGGTTCTCCAGTTCGACATGCGCCAGCGACACGCCGGTGTCGGCGAGACCGAGCACCACCGCCGGGTCGCCGCCTTCGTAGCGCAGCGCTTCGTCGATGCGCGTGCACTGCCGCACCCAGGCGTTGTCGACGGGCTTCGCGTTCGCGGCGCCGGCATGTTTCGGCGCGAGATCGTCGGCGAACGGCGCGTGGCTGAGATGGTTCGCGGTGACGCGCTCGATCATCGGCAGTTCCGCCAGCGCCTGCAGCAGCGCATGCACGCCGTCGGGCTCGCTCACCTGGATGCGCAGCACGCGGGCGACGCCGCTGATCTGTTCGATCTCGTCGAAACGCTGGCTGCCGACGACCGCGCGTGCGGTGCGCGGCACGCGCGCGCTGTGCAGGCGCACCGCACGCAGCGCGCCGCCGTGATGGCGCAGCAGGCGATCGATGACGCCGCCGTCGATGCGGTCGGCCATCGCCGCGCCGTAGCGGCTGCACGCGCGCCAGCCCGGCACGTGTTCCGGCATCTCGCCGAGTTTCAGTGTGACCAGCAGGCGGCCGCGGACGGCGTTCATGGCCTGCTCCATTGGCCGAGCTGGCCTTCGCTGAGCTGCACATGGGCGATGTTGCCGTCGCCGAAATCCACTTCCGCATCGCAGCCCAGCTGCGATGCCATCGGCGCCAGCACGATGCGTCCGTCCTCGGCGCCGACCACGTCCACGCTCTGCCCGGCAACGCGCACCCGCGGCAGCCGGCCCGCGCGCAGACCCGGCGCGGTGAGATGCAGGCGCGCGCCGGATGCGCCGGCATTGGCGCCTGCGCCATTCTCCGCATGCGTCACCCGCGTGACCCGCGGCGCGGCGGCGCGCATCAGCGCCTGCTGCAGGCGGTTCACCGGCATCCGCGACAGCCGCGCGATCACGTCGGTGCCGGCCTTTTCCTTCAGTTCGTTGAGCTGCTGCACGGTGCGCACGCCGATGCGCTCCAGCTGGCGCTGCTCGCTGTCGGAGATCTGGTCGCCAAGCGCTTCGCGCAGCGAGAATTTCGGATCTTCGGCGCTGTAGTCGACCGCGTTCTCCTCGATCATCGGCTTGGTGATCGTGGTCAGCTGCAGCTTGATGCTGCTGGCCTCGGTCTCGCCGGGGCCGGCCGGGCGCAGGTAGATGTCGTCGTCGAGGATCTGCACGAACGCGCGCAGATCCAGCGAGATCTCCTTCACCGCGAAGGTCAGCGGCAGTTTGCCGAGCCGGGCCTTGATCGCCATGCCGGCCTGGGCCTTGTCCAGTTGTTCGGTCAAGGCCTGGATGAACAGGTCGAAGGGGACGCCCGCGTCCTGCAACAGCGGCGGCAGCTGCGCGCTCATGCGTGCGCCTCCGCATCGCCGCCGCTGGTCCAGGCCAGGGTGAGCCGCGACGGCGTGGCGATCCACGCGTTGACTTCGCTGCTGCGGGTGAAATCGGCGAGCAGCACGCAGCCGCCGTCGCGGAACACCGGCTGCACGTCGATCGGCAGGGTCATCTCGACCTGCGACAGGCGCATGCCGTCGCGCGACTCGATCGCCACCAGGCCATCGTGCAGCTCATCCAGCAGTTGCGAGAGTTCGCGCAGCATCACGGCTTGCCTTCAGCGGGCGGAGCCGCCGGTGCGGGGGCCGGTGCGGGCGCGGGCGGCGCCGCGGCGCGCCCGGTCATCGAATGCTGCTGCACCAGCGCCATCTTGGCCGCGTCGGCCATGCGGTCGAGCGGCAGGGTTTCGCTGACGAAATTGAGTTTGACCTCGCCGAACAGATCGGCGCGCACGGTGGATTCGTTCTGCGCGTTGACCGCCAGCGTAGACACCATCGTGGTACTGCCGCCCTGGCTGATCGCGCCGCGTTCGCCCCAGTTGTTGGCGCCCTGCGGGTCGCTGCTGGTCGCGTACTGCACCGCGGCGGAATCGCGCGCGGCGGCGCGGAACATCACCTTGGCGCTGATGCTGCCGTCGCGCACCGCGACGCGGTTGAGGCCCAGCAGCACCATCGTCGCCAACAGCTGCTGGCGTTCGGCGCCGACCTTGTTGCGCACCTGCGGCAGGATCTGCTGTTCCAGCAGTTCGCTGGTCAATTCCTGGCCGTCCACGCCGTAATCGACCAGCCAGATCGGGCTGAGTTCTTCGGCGCGCGGCGCCAATTGCGGTTCGCTCTCGCCGGATTCGGGCAGTTTGAGCACGACGTCGCCGGGATAGCGCGACACCAGCCAGTCGCGCGCCTGGTTGAAGGTGACGTTCTCTTCGGTGAACTGGTCGACCGTCTTCGCCACCGCCGACACCAGGCCGGAATAACTTTCCATCTGTCGGATCGAGGCGTCGACGATCGCGTCGAAGGTGCCGTGCACGAGCTGCGATACGAAGCCGGGGAAATCGATTTCGTTGACCATCGCACCGGCGCGGCGGGCGATGGTCTCGGTGGCCGGCGGTTTGCTGGACGCGACCGGGGCGGACGTTGCGGACCCCGTCGCAGGCGGCTGTCCGGCGGGCTGTCCATCGGCCTGCGCACGCGCGACCGCCGTTCCGTTCCGGGACGGAAAGATCCTGCCGCTGTTGCGCGTGGTGTCGGACACGGTGCGCTCCTCAGGCCGCGGGGCTCAACGACACATCGGGCTTTTCGACGTTGGCGTCGCGCCAGCCGTTTTCGCGTTCGTAACGGCCGTCGCCGCGCAGCGTCAGTTCGATGACGGCGTCCGGGTTGCCCTGCGACAGGCCGCGGAAGCGGTAGTCGATGCGGACCCGCAGGCGCGCCACGCCATCGGCGTCGGCGCAGTCCTCGATCTTCGCGATCGCTTCCACGCCGTACGCCAGGTTCGCGGGCATGCCAGCGGCGATGCGGACATCGCCGAGGCTGCCGTTGGCGGCGCGGAACTCGATCGTCAGCGGCAGCGGCGTGGGCGCGCTTTCGATCGCCGGCCAATCGTTGATCTCGATGCGGACATCGGTGGGCGCGGCCGAACTCACGGTGGGCGACAGCGTCGACGGCGACTTCAGACCTTCGAGCTGATCCAGCGCCCAGCGGCTGCCGCCGGCTTCGCCGATCACGCGGCTCATGCGCACGCCGAGCACGCGGCTGGGTTCGATCGGTTCGCGCCGTTCGCCAGCGGCGTCGAGTGACTGCGCGCGTGTTTGGGCACGCACGGGCCGCGGCGGCGACGCCAGGCGCATGCCGTTGCCGCGCATCGACAGCGATTGCGCAGTCGCGGCGGCGACCGGCAGATGCAGGATGCGCCAGTTGCCGTAATCGGGCTGGGCCATGTCGCCGAACGCTGCGGCGAAATCCATGAACGGCAGCCAGTCTTCATAGCCGTTGTTGGCCGGATGGAAGTCGATCGGATCGTTGTCGAACGCGACCCGCGTATCCCACGGGTTGAGGATCTTCACGCGCACCGCGTTCGGATCGTCCAGGTCGCCGCGGATGCCGGCCACCACCACCGCATGCGGCGCGCCGACGATCACCACCCACAGCGGGCCATAGGTGTTCAGCCATTCGGCCCATTGCCGCGGCGTGTGGTAGATGCTGGCGTTGGACGGCTGATCGATCACCTCGAAGCCGTAATGGTTGCGCGCGGCGTTGAGCAGTTCCCAGCCATAGGAGCTGGCGAGGCTGCCGCCGATGTCGTTGATGATCGATTCCGGCGACTGCGACTGCTGCCGGCGATGCGCGATCAGCATCGCCATGGACGCGGCCCAGCACGCATCCTTGTTGGGCTGCGGAATCAGACTCACGGGAATGTCGGACGGACCGTCGTTGCCCAGCGCGCGGCCGTAGGCGAGCGAGCGGGCGCCTGCGGCATTCCGTGCGGAAGCGCCCAGCGAGAAAGCTGAAGCCGATGCCGGCTGACGGCCGGAGACGCCGCCCGAATGCATGATCTGGAACTGCAGATAACCGCCGGTATTCGCGGTGCGGCCCTCGTACAGCGCCAGGAAGTCGGCGAACGAGAGCTTGATCGGCCCGCGCGCGGGATCGTGCATGTGCATGACCGTATCCGAGCCGTCCTCTGCGCCGCCGCTGGTCATGCCGACCAGCACGCGCACATGCCCGCCGCCCGCGGCGCTGGCCACCTGATCGATGTACAGCGGTCCGTTGTTGGCCAGCATGTCGCGCCAGGCGTCGATGGTGTACGACGCGGGCGCTTCGGCCATCAGGTTCCAGGCATCGGCGACGAAGCCGCGCTCATGGCCGTACAGGCCCTGATTGAAGGCGTCGAACACCGCGACCTTGTCGGCGATGGCGCTGTCGGGGATCGACTGCTGGTCGCGCCAGCCCACCACCATCGATGCGGCGGCGGCCCAGCACGACATCGGGCTGGTCTGGTAGGTCATCGGCGTATCGGTCCAGTGGATCGAGAAACCGTTGCCCAGCGTACGGCTGCGCGCACGGCCCGGCGCGCCCAGCGACAGGCTGGTGGTGCGGCCTTCGATCCAGTCGATCTTGTTCCGCATCAGTCGGCAGCCACGGTTGAGATCGTCGGTGTCGCCGCCGGTATGCACGCCGACCACGTACGAATGCGGCTGGCCGCCCTGATTGCTGATGTAGTAGACCGGCGAGCCGCTGGCGCGCTTGAGAGTGAGGATGGGATAGCTGAAGGTGCTGTCGTCGTCGGCCAGCGCGGCGATGTAGCCGGCGTGCAGGTGCTGCTTGAAACCGTCGATCGCCGCGGTGAGTTCCGGCACTTTTGTCGAACGCGACGAATACCCGCACACCACCACGCCTTCCGGGCGCGACTGATTCAGCTCTTCCAGACTGTCGAACCACTGGCCGTTGGGCGCGTCGATCGGCACGTTGTCGATCACCGCCAGATCGGTCGCCGGGTTGCTGCCGGCGTAGCTGGCCGGAATGCGCCACGAGGACGACGTGACCGTGGTGCGGCCGAAGGGTTCGGTGGACGCGCCGCCGTTGCCGTTCTTGCCGGGAATGATGGTGACGCTGGCCATGCCGTGCAGGTTGTGGGCGCAGGTGAGGATGCGGTTGCGGCCGATGTAGAAGCCGGTGCCGCGCCCACCGCCGCCGCTGCCGTCGTCCATTTCCAGCAGGCAGATGGCCGAGTGCGGGAAGATCGTGGTGTTGGGCACGCCCGCGAACCATTCCTCGCGCGCCAGGCTGAAAGCGTCGGCCTGGCAGGTCAGCGCGCTCATCGGATCGGCGGGGTCGTAGAACGGGGTGATGATTTCCTGCGCCATCGAATAGCCGCGACGCGCGCCCAGGCTCTGCGCGACCGCGCCGCCCGCCAGCGCCGCGGCTTCGGCGGCGACGTAGCCCATGTAGGTCTGCCAGTCCCAGACCGAGTTCGGACAACTGGTGTGGGTGGTCCGGGTATCGACTTCGGAATGACCGAGCACGTGCGTGCGATCGGCCGGAATGCCGAGCTGCGCGCACAGCCACGCCACCAGTTTCGCCGAGCTGCGGTACTGCGCGTCGGTGGGCGCGTGGTCGCGGGTGGTGGTGGCGTTGTGTTCGATGCCGATGCTGCGGCTGTTGGCGCCGTTGGCGTGATGCGCGGTGTCGCCGTGCGCGACCACCTGCACCACTTCGCCGCCGCGGCCGACGACGTAGTGCGCGCTGACCCGCACGCGCTTGTCGCCCATCATCTGCCTGGGATTCTGGAACCAGTTCCTGACCGTCTTGTCGTAATCGTTCCGGCTGGCGGTGATGTGGATCACCACGCGGTCGACCGCGACGCCGGCCTTGCGGCCGCGGGTGTAGTTGTTCGGATGCGCGGGCGAGAACGACAGCGCATGCGGATATTCCGGCGCCGGATCGCCCAGCGCGCGGGCGTACCACGCCTGCGCCTGCGACAGCGGCTCGTCGTCGGGGATATCGCCGTCGATGCCCATCGCGTCGGGATCGGTCAGCGCTTCGTGGCCGGTGTCGTCCTGCAGCGCGCGGCTGCGCGTTGCGTAGCCGTTGCGTGCATGACCGTTGAGGTGGCCGTTCGCATGGCCGTTGGCGCGGCCGAGCGACTGCGCGGTCGGCGCGGCGGCAGGCGTGTTCGTCGGCGTGATCGACGCGGGCACGTAGCAAGTACGCGTGGTGATCATGTCCATGTAGTACACCCAGTCCCACACCGCGTTCGGGCAGGCCCTGTGGGTGGTCTTCCCGTCGGCTTCGGCGTGGCCGAGGATGTGCGCGCGGTCGGCGGGAATGCCGTACTGGTCGCACAGCCACGTGACCAGCGCCGCCGACGCGCACATCTGCGCCGCGGTCGGAGTCAAGCCCCGGGTGTTGGCGACGTGCTCGATGCCGATGCTGGTGCCATTGGCGGAACCGGCATGCCAGGCGACGTCGTTGTGCGCGACCATCTGCACGATCTCGCCGTCCTGGCCGATCACGTAATGCGAGCTGACCTTGGCGGTCGGATTCCTGAACCAGCTGATGGTGCCGTTGATGTTGGCGCCGCCGTCGGTGATGTGGATGACGACCTTGTCGATGGTGCGGGTGCCGCTCACCGCACGGAAGTTGCCGGTGGCGGCGGCTTCGAAGCGGCTGGCCTGCGGGTATTCGGGCGTGGTCAGGGTGAGACCGCGGCTGCCGTACCAGCCCTGCGCGCTGGTCGTAGCGGCATCCTCCGGTGCGCTACCGTCAGGGATGGGCCCGCCGATGTCGTAGGCGCTGTCCTCGTCCTCGACCGACAGGCTGCGCACGCCGCGCACGTTCTGCGCGAAGGTCAGGGTCTGGCCCCAGCCAGCGGCGATGCTGCGGATCCAGGCCAGCTTCTCGCCGGTGATCCTGCAGCCGCGGTTGGTGTGCTCGTCGAACGCCGCGACGTGCACGCCGACCAGATGCGCCTGCGGGCCGAGCGCGCCGTCCTCGATCCAGTACACCGGCGAACCGCTGGTGCCGGCGAGGGTCTGCAGGTTGTAGGTGAAGGTGTGGTCGGTGGGCAGCTCGCGGATGTAGCCGCCCATCATGTGCTGCCGGTTCGGATCGATGTTGTCGTTGACGTACTGCTCGATCGGCGTGTTCGCCTCCCACCACGCGGCGTAGCCGCTGACCACCACGCCTTCGGGCCGCGACTGGTTCAGTTCCTCGACCAGATCGAAATAGCGGCCGGCAGGCGCGGCGTTGGCGGCAGGCACGCAGATCAGTGCCATGTCGCGGTCGAAGTCGCCGTTGCCGCTGTAGCCTGTGAACTTGCGGAAGTTCGCCGACGAGACCTTGAAGCGGCCGAAGGGTTCGCTGGCCGAACCGGTGCCGCCGCCGTTCTTGCCCGGCACCACGATCAGCTCGCTCTGGCCATCGACGACGTGCGCAGCGGTCATGATCAGGCGCGGGCCGATGAAGAAGCCGGTGCCGTTCAGCCCGCCCTCGGCGGTGCCGTCGGGCACGCGGATCTGGCAGGTCGCCGAATGCGGCATCACCGTGGTGTCGGCGACGCCGAGATACCACATCGCGCTGTCGACGAAGAAACCGAGCTGGGCGCGCAGCGCGTCCCATAGATTGCCCGGGTGGTAATCGGAGGAAATCAGCAGCGAACGCGAGGTCGCCACCGGGCGACGGCCGCCGCCGTTGCGCAGCGCCAGCCCCTGCGCCGTCGGCGCGGGCGCGGGCGGCGCGACGTTCGCCGGTGCGGGCGCCGCGACGGACGGCGGCTGCTTCCACAGGTCTTCCGAGAAACCGTCGCTGTAGCCCACGTTGGCGTTCGCGCCGTTCACACCGTTCGATGCCTTCGCATCGCCGCCGGCGCGCGGCGCGCGGTCTTCGTCGCGCGACGGCGGCGGCGTCGCGGTGGTGTTGTCGCCGCCCCAGCCGAGTTCGCCGCCGTTGCCGCCGTAGCCGTTGCTGCCATAGGTCGACGCGCCGCGACTGCGGACCGTACGCCGCAGCCCGCGTTCGGACAGGCCGGACAGGCTGACGTACATCGTGCCGCGGTCGGGCATGCGCAGCGAGATCGGCGTGCTGCGGTCGCTCTCGCGATACGTCGCCAGGCCGAAATACAGCCGCTGCTGGCCGACGAACCGCGCCACGATCTCCGGCGGCACCAGGTACACCGCTTCGCCGCGCTGCGCCGGCGACGCGCGCAGCAGCCGGCTGGTGAAGAAGTTGGCCGCGGTGCGCTTCGCGCGACTCTCGGGCCTCAGCAATTCCGGGTCGGTGGCGAGACCGATCTCGAACAGCGGCAGTTCGGAGCGTACGGTGAATCCCAGCACGCTGAAACGGTCATCGATCGATTCGCGGTTGGCACGGATAACGGCCATGACGGACTCCTAGCGGGACTTGCGTGCGTTGACGGCGGCGTTCGCGGACGCGGGGATGTGGGTGTGCGCAGCGGGAGCGGCACCGGGAGCCGCACCGGAATGGGCCCCGGAATCGGTACCGAAATCGGTACCGAAATCGAATCTGATCTCGTCCGGGGCGCGGCCCTGGAAAGCGGGATCCGGCGCGTCGTCCATGACCGTCGAAATGCGTTCCCAGAAACGCTGCTGGGCATCGATGCCGATGCCTTCCAGATGCGGCTTCATGAATTCCAGCACCGCGTCCAGGTGCCGGAAGAAGGCGCGCGCCCCGGTCTGCACGTGTTCGACCGAACCCCGCCACTCCGGCGCCAGGCTCGGGCCGTCGCCGCGCTCGCACCAGATGCGGACGATGAAGACGGCGGTGCGATCCTCGAGCAGTGTCATGGGCGCCTGACCAATACCGGTGGATTGCCGGTGCGATGGCCGACTGTGCGCCGCCGCCATCACCGCCCCGTCACGCCGACATCACGCGGACATCACATCGCAAACGGCAGGTGTGTGATGTCGGGTGATGGGGGCGTGATGTCGACGCTCCGAAGGGAGCGATGGGTGATGCCGTACCCAGCGAGGGTGGGAAATCACCCGGCTGCCACTTCGATCAGGTCGCAAGGCACTGAACCGCCGGGTACATCGCAACATGCCGGGTTGGCACAGCATTTGCTGCGGGTGAGGGCATTCGGCGCAGGTCGCGAACATGCTGGTCCGCCTTGCGCCGGGGATGGGACGCACGTGCGGCGGGCCGCGTCCGGGCCGCGGACCGGCTTACTTTCATCTTCCAGAAGCACCCTCTGAACGGAGTTCGCCATGTCCAACGACAACAGAAGAGAGCAACACAAAGTGATTCTTCATAACGACAATCACAACCAGCGCGGCAAGATAATCTCCACGAGTGATATCCCTGTGCGCATCAAGCCACAGCACCTCATTACGACCAACAGGAACCATTACACTTCGCATTCCGGCAATACGACGCACATCCTGGATCTTCAGAACAAGTTCGATGGTCGGGAATCGTTCCAGGTCCATTCTCACGACGGGCGCAACTGGCACCAGATTCCCAAGGGCAATACCCGACAGAGGGGAGATCAGGTGCCGTTGTCACCTCGCTCGAATCAGAGCTTGACCGACAGGTACTGGTGAATATAGGAAGGCCGTTCGCCAGGCACGCCTGCAGCGCGTCGGATTTCCGGCGGTAATACCGACAAGGCGGGCTGCAGGCGCGTCTCATGCAGCGATGAAGAATCTCAGCTGTCGAGCTGGCGCAGACTCAGTTCCAGTTGCGCATCGGCCGCGGCCAGATGCTGACGGGCGGCGGCGATCATGCCGCGGGTGCCGGCGGCAGGCAGCGGCGACATCGGACCGTGCGCGAGCGATGTCGGGACATACTCGAAATGCAGCGGCGCCTGCAACGCATGCACCGGCTCGCCGCCGCCATCCGCGCCGATCGCGCTGTCGGCGATCTGCCGGTACAGCGCCAGGGTTTCGCGCATGGGCTGGATCGCCAGTTCGCGGCGCAGCATGTCGCGGCAGGTCTCGAACTGGCGCAGCGCCTGCGCGCGCTGGCCGCTGAGCACGAACAACTGCATCAGTTCGCGATGCACGTCCTCGCGCAGGGTGTCGCAGTCGAGGATCGACTGCGCGTAACGGATGCCCTCGCCGTATTCGCTGCGGATCGTGGACAACTGCATCAGCCGCCACAGCGCATTGAGATAATGGCGACGATGTTTCTCGCGCTCGCGCAGCGCCCAGTCGTCGGTGAATTCCATCAGGATGTCGGACTTGTACAGCGCCACGCCCGCGCGCAGGTCCGCGATCTCGGCTTCGCCAAGCAGCTCGATCGGACGGCTCAGGCCGGAAGCGATGCGGCGTTCGAATTCCTCGATGTCGAGCCAGACTTCCTGCGAACCGTTCAGGCCGATCGCGCCGCGGCGGTCGCTGGCGATCAGCTCGCCGTGCTGGAACGGCGGACATTCGACCAGCCGCCGCAGACGCCACAGCGCGGTGTTGAACGAACCTGCGGTCATCGACGCCATCCGCTCCGGCCACAGCGTGCCGAGCAGCTCGGTGCGGCTGAAATAGCGGCCGCGGCCCAGGGCCAGATAGGCCAGCAGGCTGCCGCAGCGGCCTGAGACCGCCGTGATCCGTTCGCCGCCGGCATCGTTGGCGACACAGAGGGAACCGAACAACCAGATGCGCAACATCCTGCCGTGTCCTTTGCGATGGCTGAGCTCCGCAGTCGCGCGCGATGCGCGTGCGACAGCCTTTCGTGTGCGCGCTCCATACGCGCTCGATCCGCCCCCCAGTGCGGCCCGCTGCATCCCGGGCTCTGGATTAGACGCGGGAATGCGCCGCCGCAGGCCGCGGCTGCGGCCGGAATGCGCAGCGGCCGCGTGAAGCGCCGCTTTCCGTTGATCGTCAATGCCGGTCCGATTCAGCCGTGGGGCGCTGAGGACAGCGAAACCGGACAACTTGCCGCCTGCCGCCATCCCGCGCATCCGCCGGGCACGACAGCGACGGATACGAGACGATACGCAGGGCAAGGCCGCCGGTGCAGTTCACGATGGCGGCGCCGACCAGGACGAGGTTCACGCCATGCAACTCCCCATACGCATCCGCAAGGCCCGGCTGGCAGGACAGTTGACCCAGGCCGAACTGGCGCGCCGGATCGGCGTGAAGCGCAGCGCCGTGACCCAGTGGGAACACCCGCTCGGCACCTCGCCCAGCATGCATCACCTGATCCAGATCGCGATCGAGACCGATACCTGCGTGGAATGGCTGGGCACCGGTCGCGGCCCCAGCCGCTGCGACGGCAAGGAAGCACCACCGCCGCTGCCGCGCGACGACTGCGCCCAGGACGCCAGCGAAAGCGAGGCCCTGCTGCGCTTCCGCAGACTGCCCGCGCAGAAACGCAGGATCGCGCTGCAGATCCTCAAGGTGCTGTCGACCTGAATCGCGATGCGCGCAATGCCCGGATTTTGAGCGCGCTCAATAAGCGGACGGCATCGGCGACTAGACTGCAGGCATGTCGTCGCAACGCATCCCATCGAACCGGTTCACGCGCATCGCATCGGTCGCCGCCGCACTGTGCCTGTCGGCGCATCTGTTCGCCGCCCCGCCGGCGGGCACGCGCGTCGATGCGCCCAGTCCGACGCTCTCCGCACCCGCGAAAGCCAGGGCGGCTTTCGCGCTGAAACCGGGCGGCTATCTGTGGATGCCGGAACTCGCGCCCGCGGGGCCGGTGGTGATCGTGATCAGCCTGCCGGAACAATTGGCGTACGTGTATCGCAATGGCGTGCGCATCGGCGTGTCCACGGTCAGCACCGGCAAAGCCGGCTACGAAACGCCGACCGGCGTGTTCACGATCCTGCAGAAACAGCGCGAGCACTACTCCAATCTCTACGACAACGCGCCGATGCCGTTCATGCAGCGGCTGACCTGGGACGGCGTGGCGCTGCATGCCGGCAGCATTCCCGGGTACCCGGCTTCGCACGGCTGCGTGCGCCTGCCGTACGCGTTTTCCGAAAAGCTGTTCGCGACCACCAGCCACGGCATGACGGTGGTGATCGCAAGCGAAACGTCGCATGCGCCGGAAGTGGCCTCGCCCGGCTGGTTCGCGCCGGTCGATCCCGCTACCGGCGCGCCGCGCGGATCCATCGATATCGCCGATGGGAGCGGCGACGTCTGGATGCCCGAACGCGCGCCCGAGGGGCCGGTGACCATCGTGTTGAGCACGCGCGACGGAACGCTGGTGGTGCTGCGCAACGGCGTGGAGATCGGCCGCGCGGCGGTGCAGGTCATCGACGAACCGATGCACGGCACGCATGCCTACGTGCTGCTGGAAGGCGCAGGCGAAAGCCCGAACGCGGTATTGCCCGATCATCCGGCGCTGCGCTGGCTGGCGATTCCGGTGCCGAACGCGCGCACGCCGCGCGAGGGCGACCTGCACCAGGCGCTGGCCACGGGCCGGATCCGGGTCGCGGACGCATTCGCGCACCATGTCTACGAGGCCCTGCGCCCGGGTGCGACCGTGGTGGTCACCGACGAATCGATCCAGCGCGCCGCGCCGTCGGAAGGGCTCACGGTGCTGCGCGCGGACGAGACCGCGGTCGCACCTGAACCGCCACCGCCGCCACAGGCGCGGCCACCGGCGGAGTGAATCGCCGCGTTGTTCATGTATTCACGGTTCGCATCGGGCATGCTCCGGCGATGCTCAGACCTGCCTCCCTCCTGTTCGCCGCCGCAGCACTGGCGGCCGCGCTGTCGGCCGCAGCCGCCGATGCGGATCATGCGTCCACCAGCCACGCTTCCGCGGGCGCGACATCCACGGCCGCGACCCTGGCCGCCGCGCGCACCGATGCCGCAACCCCGCTGTTGACCCGGCTGCAGCGTCTCGCGCCCGGCGCCGACCCGAAGGTCATCGCGCTTGCGCTGGAAGCAGCGGAATGCGCTGCGGCCTCGGGCAGCGTGGCGCCCGCGCGGCGGCTTGCGGTGATCGACTACTCGCGTCCGTCGACGGAACCGCGGCTGTGGGTGTTCGACCTGCAGCACGCGCGCCTGCTCTACACCGAACACGTCGCCCACGGCCGCAGCAGCGGCGAGAATTTCGCCAACGCGTTCTCGAATATCGAAAGCAGTCACCAGTCCAGCCTCGGCCTGTTCGCCACCGCCGAAACCTACCGCGGCGGCAACGGTTACTCGCTGCGGATGGAAGGACTGGAACCCGGCGTCAACGATCTGGCCCGCGCGCGCGCCATCGTCATGCACGGCGCGCCCTATGTGGATCCCGCCCAGGCGCTGCGCCAGGGCCGCCTCGGCCGCAGTCTGGGCTGCCCGGCGTTGCGTCCCGCGATCGCGAACGAAGTGATCGACACGCTCAAGGAAGGACAGCTGTTGTTCGCGTATTACCCCGACCGGCAGTGGTTGGCGAATTCGAAGTTCTTCCGCTGCGGCGCGAAGCGCACCGCATCCGTGCGGGCAGGATCTGCACAGGCCGGCGCTACGACCGCGCAGCGATAGGCGGACGCACTCAAACGCCCGCCCACCACGCGCCCGCCGCGAACGCGGCGATGATCGCGATGACACCCGGCAGCAGCCGCAGCAGGAACGCCCGACCGCCGCGCAACCACGCCATCAGCAGTTTGCTGAGCGAATTGGCGACCAGGGCGATGAACACCGGCCAGCGGGCGTCGCCCGCATCGATGGCGCCATTGGCGACCAGTTGCGCCACCGACGCCGCAGCGGCGTGCAGATCGGCCAGACCGCCGAGACCCGCGGCGATCCCCACGCCGGTATCGCCCAGCCAGCGATGCACGCCGGCCGACAGCAGCAGGATCGCGCTGACGATGGCCGCGAACGCCAGCGCATGGCGCGGCTCGAACGGCCGGCCGGGCGCGACCGCGCCGCTGTCGACGCCGGTCGATGCGCTGCGCGCATGCACGATCCACGCCGACAGCATGGCCGCGACTCCGGCGAAGATCAGCGGCCACATCAGCATCGACAGCAGCGGCCGCGACAGTGCGCCGGTCACCACCCCCAGCATCAGGATGGTGGGAATGTTGGAACACAGCGCGGCGCTGACGCATTGCATCCGCCACTGCGGCGACGCCCGCGCACGGTCGCCCATCGCGGCGATGGTCGCGGTGCTGGACACGAAACCGCCGATGAAACCGGCCAGCGCCAGACCGGCACTTGGCCCGAGCATGCGCAGCGCGACATAGCCGGCGGCGTTGATCGCCATCACCAGCACCACCAGCATCCACAGCGTATGCGGATTCAACGCCTGCCACGGATCGATGGCGCGATCCGGCAGCAGCGGCAGCACCACCACCGCGGCGGCGGCGAGCAGCAGCGCATCGTGCAACTCCTGTTCGGTCAGCGTCTCGCGGGTGAAATCGTGCAGCCGGGATTTGCTCACCAGCACCAACGCCACCACCACGCCCAGGCCGGCGGCGACCGGCAGCGCGGTCATCGCCAGCACGCCCAGCAGGAACGTCACCAGCATCGCGACTTCGGTGGTGAGCCCGGGGTCTTCGGAACGGCTGCGGCGATAGCTGGCCAGCGCCGCCAGCGCCACGAACGCACCGCCGACGGCGATGCCGACAACGCCGACCTGATGCGCGATCGCGCCGGCCAGCCCCAGCAGGATGAACGTCCGCACCCCGGCCGCGGCGCGCAGCGGGCCTTCGCCCTTGCTGCGCTCGCGTTCGATGCCGATCAGCAGACCGATCGCGAACGCGACGCAGTAACCGTAGAGCTCGTCGGCATTCAATGGCATGGGGGCATCGGCGGATGACTGCGCATCATGCCGGGCAGTCTACGCCCCGCACCGCATCGCACCGCATTGAGCACGCGGCATGCGGCGCTCAATGCGAGAACAGCACCGGCAGATGCGTGTTCTGCAGCAGTTCGCGGGTGGTGCCGCCCAGCAGCGCCTCGCGCAGCCGCGAATGGCCATAGCCACCCGCGACCACCAGGTCGGCGCCGACCGTGCGCGCGTATTCGAGCACGGCGTAGGCCACCGAGAAATTCATGCTCGGCCGCGTCACCACTTCGACCCGCAGCCCGTGGCGGGCGAGATGCGCGGCGATGTCGGCCCCGGGTTCGCCGCCATGCGCGCTTTCGCCGACCGCCGGATCGATCACCAGCACATCCACCGCGTCGGCCTTCTGCAGCAGCGGCATGGCGTCGGCCACCGCGCGGCTGGTTTCGCGCGTGGGTTTCCACGCGATCACGACGCGCTTCGGCGGCAGCGTCGCGGCATGACCATCGGGCACCACCAGTACCGGGCGGCCGGAATGGCGCAGCAGGTCATGGAAATAATCGTGTACCAGCATGTTCTCGGCGCCGTCGCGCGGCATCGTGGGCAATACGCTCAGGTCCGCGTAGCGGGCCTGCATGGCGGCGGCGTTCTGCGGATACAACGACACCGCCTCGGTCGTGCGCACTTCCAGCGGCACCGTCGCATGCGCGAATTTTTCCCGAAGGGCGTCCGCCTGTTCGCGCGCGCGCTTGCGCGCCTCCTCGTGCAGACGCGCATAGACGTCGTACGCCATCGCGCCCCAGTCGCTGGGCATCGGCGCCGGCACGTCCACCGTCACCAGCAGCGCGACATGCGCATCGAACGCTTCCGCGAGCGCGATCGCCGCGGCGGCGGCGGCCCGTTCGCTGTCCGCGTTCACGTAGGGAACCAGGATGTCCTTGAACATGACCACACCTCATCACGATGGCACGGGAATCGACATTAGCGCACCGATCCGCGCGCCGCGCCTTGATCGAGCTCAAATAGCGCGCGATCCGGCTGCGTATAGTCGAGATCGCGCCATTCAGACAGCCGTGCCCTGCGAACGTCCGTGCCCTGCGGGCGTCCCTGTTACATTCACAGGCAAATGCCTCCGACCCTGTCCGCTCACGCGGAAGCGAGTTCGAATCGATGGCTTCCCGGTCGCCCGCACCTCCGGAACAGTCCGGCAACGGCATCGCCAGCGACGGCATCGCCGGCCACGCGCCTGCCGTGGTGTTCCGGGCGCGCGGCCTGCGCAAGATCTATCGCATGGGCGAAGTGGAAGTGCCGGCGCTGCGCGAGATCGATCTGGACATCGTCGGCGGCGAATTCATCGTCCTGCTCGGGCCGTCGGGCAGCGGCAAGTCGACGCTGCTGAACATCCTCGGCGGGCTGGATGTGCCCAGCGCGGGCGAAGTCGCGTACTGCGAGCATCGCCTCGACGGCGCCGACGAAAGCGAGCTCACCCGCTTCCGGCGGGAACATGTGGGCTTCGTGTTCCAGTTCTACAACCTGATTCCCAGCCTGACGGTGCGCGAGAACGTGCAGCTGGTGGCGGACATCGCGGAAGATCCGATGCCGGTGGACGATGCGATCGACCTGGTCGGGCTGACGCCGCGTCGCGATCATTTTCCGGCGCAGCTCTCCGGCGGCGAACAGCAGCGCGTGGCGATCGCCCGCGCGATCGTGAAACGCCCGGCGGTGCTGCTGTGCGACGAACCCACCGGCGCGCTGGATTACCAGACCGGGAAGCTGGTGCTGGAAGTCATCGAGAAGATCAATCGCGAACTCGGCACCACCGCGGTGGTGATCACCCACAACGCCGCCATCGCCGGCATGGCCGACCGCGTGATCCATCTCGGCGACGGCCGCATCCAGCGCATCGACACCAACATGCACAAGCTGCGGCCATCGCAGCTTTCGTGGTGATGCGGTGATGGCCATGCGCGCCCTCGACCGCAAGCTGCTGCGCGACCTGCGCCTGATGTGGAGCCAGGCGCTGACCATCGCCCTGGTGGTGGCCAGCGGCGTCGCCGGATTCATCACCACCCTCAGCGCGGTGGATTCGCTGGCGCTGGCGCGCGACCGCTACTACGCCGCCGACCGTTTCGCCGATGTCTTCGCGACGGTGAAACGCGCGCCGGACGCGCTCGCCGCCGCGCTGGCCGAGGTGCCCGGCGTGGCCGACGCGCAGACCACGGTGGAACACACCGTGCGCATCGAGATTCCGGAGGTGTCCGATCCCATCATGGGCCAACTGATCGGCGTCGATCCGCGCCGGCCGCCGCGCATGAACCGCACGACCCTGCGCAGCGGGCGCGCGCTGCATCCCGAAGGCGCCGCACAGACCGCGACCCGCAGCGACGGCAGCATCGATGCGCTGGTGTCGGAAGGCTTCGCGCAGGCGCGCGGACTCGCACCGGGCGCGACCCTCACCGCGCTGATCGACGGCAAGCGCCGCAGCCTGCGGATCGTCGGCATCGCGCTGTCGCCCGAATACATCTTCGCCGGTTTCGGCGGCATGCCCGACATGCGCGGCTTCGGCGTGTTCTGGGTCGACCGCGACACCCTGGCGGCCGCCTACGACATGGACGGCGCGTTCAACCGCATCGCGATCAAACTGGCGCCCGGCGCGTCGGAAACAGCGGTGATCGTAAGACTCGAACGGCTGATCTCGCCCTACGGCGGCCGCGAAGCCTACGGCCGCGAGGACCAGACCTCGCACGCGATGCTGGACAGCGAGATCAAGGAACAGCACGTGCTGGGCACGATCCTGCCGTCGATCTTCCTGGCAGTGGCGGCGTTCCTGCTCAATGTCGTGATCTCGCGGCTGGTCGCCACCCAGCGCGAACAGATCGCGGCGCTCAAAGCGCTGGGCTATCCCAACCGCAGCATCGGCGGTTACTACCTGAAACTGGTGTTCGTCATCGTGATCGCGGGCCTGCTCCTGGGCATCGCGCTGGGCAAATGGCTCGGCACGATGTTCATCGGCCTGTACGCCGAGTTCTTCCACTTTCCCAGCTTCGAGCATCGCATCGCGCCGTGGCTATTGCTGGTGAGCGTCGGCATCACCCTCGGCACGGCGGTGCTGGGCACGCTCAATACGCTCTACGCCACCATGCGCCTGGCGCCTGCGGAAGCGATGCGGCCGCCGTCGCCGGGACGCTACCGGCGCACGCTGGCGGAGCGGCTGGGCATCGCGCGCATGCCCACCACGCTGCGGATGATCCTGCGCAACATGGAGCGCCGCCCGCTGCGCACGCTGCTGTCGATCGGCGGCGTGGCCGCGGCGGTCGCCATCGTGGTGATGGGCAATTTCTTCCGCGATGCGATCGAGGCGGTGGTCGACAGCAAATTCAACGTCGAGATGCGCAGCGACGTGATCGTGTGGATGGCCGAACCGGTGAACGACAGCGCACGTTTCGAGATCGCGCGCCTGCCGGGCGCGATCGCGGTCGAATCCGGGCGCGACATCCCGGTGCGCTTCGTCCGCGGACACCGCAGCGAACGCGGCGCGATCCAGGGCTACGCGGCGCGCCCGGAACTGCGCCGGATCGTGGATGCCGACAATCGGCAGACGCTGCCGCGCACCGACGGGCTGGTGATGACCGACCGCCTCGCCGAGAAACTCGGGCTGCGGGTCGGCGATGCGGTGCGGGTCGAGGTGCTGGAAGGCCGCGCGCGGACGACGACGGTGCCGCTGGTCGCCACCGTGCGCGACATGATGGGGCTGAACGCCTACATGGAGCGGCGCGCGCTGAACCGTCTGCTGGGCGAGGACGATGTCAGCACACAGTTCGCCGCGGCGGTCGAACGCGGCGGCGAAGCGCGCTTCCTGCAGGCCGCGATGACGGTGCCGCGCATCGTCGGCGCATTCAGCAAGGCGACGCTGTGGCGCAACATGCAGGAGATCAGCGCCCGCAACATCCGCATCATGAGCACGATCCTGACGTTGTTCGCGGCCGTGATCGCGGTCGGCGTGGTCTACAACAATGCGCGCATCGCGCTGGCGGAGCGCAGCTGGGAACTGGCCAGCCTGCGCGTGCTCGGCTTCACCCGCGCCGAAGTCTCGACGCTGCTGCTCGGCGAAATGGCGATCGGCATCGCCGTCGCGCTGCCGCTGGGCATGTGGCTCGGCAACGGGCTGGTGCATCTGATCGTGGAACTGATGCGCACCGACCAGTTCTTCTTCCCGGTCGCGATCCAGCCGCGCACCTACGCATGGGCCGGCATCGCGGTCTTCGCCGCCGGCGTCGCCAGCGCGCTGGTGGTGCGTCGGCGCATCGACCGGCTGGACATGGTCGCGGCCCTGAAAACCCGAGAATGACGGAGAACCCCATGCGCCACACCCGTACCTGGATCATCGGCGCCCTCGCGGTCGCGGCGACCGCCGCGCTGCTGGCCTGGGCGTTCGCGCCGCGACCGGTGCAGGTCGAACTGGCCACCGCCGGCATCGGCCGTTTCGAGATCACCATCGACGAGGATGCCAGGACCCGCATCCGCGACCGCTACGTCGTGTCCGCGCCGCTGGCCGGACGGCTGTCGCGGATCGCGCTGCGCGAGGGCGATCCGGTCGCGCACGACATGGTGCTGGCGGCGTTGGCGCCGACGCTGGCGCCGATGCAGGACGCGCGCACCCGCACGGAACTGGCGGCGCGCGTGGAAACCGCCGATGCCATGGTCGCGCGCGCGGGGACGCGGATCGAGCGCGCCAAGGTCGCGCTGGAACAGGCGCGGACCGTGCTCAAGCGCGAGGAAAAACTCGCGGCCGGCCGGTTCGTTTCCGCCAGTCAGCTCGATACCGACCGCCTCGCGGTGCGTGCGGCGCAGAAGGAACTCGACAGCGCGACCCAGGACCGCCACGTCGCCGGGCACGAGCTGGAGCAGGCGCGGGCCGCGTTGGCCGCCGTGCGCAGCGACGACGACGCCATGTTCGCGGTGCGCGCGCCGGTGGCCGGCCGGGTGCTGCGCGTGCTGCAGCGCAGTGCGGGCACGGTCGCGCTGGGCACGCCGCTGCTGGAGATCGGCGATACCGGCGACATGGAAATCGTCGCCGAACTGCTGACCGCAGACGCGCTGCGGGCCGCGCCGGGCACACCGGTGCGCATCGAACGCTGGGGCGGCGACGCGCCGCTCGCGGGCAAGGTGCGGCTGGTGGAACCGGCCGCATTCACCAAGATCTCCGCGCTCGGCGTCGAGGAGCAGCGCGTGAACGTGCTGATCGACATCGCCAGTCCGCCGGAACGGTGGCGTGCGCTCGGCGACGGCTATCGCGTCGGCGTGCGCGTCGTCGCCCTCGCCCGCGACGACGCGCTGCGGGTGCCGGTCAGCGCGGTGTTTCCTTCGACGCGCGCCCCGGCGGGCGATGAAGGCGCGCGCGCGATGGCGGCGTTCGTCGTCGACGGCGGCCGCGCGCGGCTGCGCACGGTCGAGGTCGGCGGCCGCAACGGCGAGGACGCGTGGATCGTCTCCGGCCTGCGCGTCGGTGAACGGGTGATCGTCTATCCCGGCGATGCGGTGACCGACGGCGGCCGCGTCGAAGCCCGCGACGTGGCCGACGCGCGATGACAGCGGAAGGACAGGACATTCCAGAAGCGCAGGACACGCGCGGCGGCGGCCTGACATCGATCGAAGCCGCCGCGCGCCTGCGCCGCGATGGCCCGAACCTGCTGCCGCAGCCGGAGCGTCGCGGCTGGCCGCGCATGCTGCTGGACGTGATCCGCGAACCGATGCTGTTGCTGCTGGTGGCCGCGGCGGCACTGTATCTGCTGCTGGGCGAAGCGCGCGACGCCGCGATCCTCGGCGCGTCGGTGGTGCTGGTGATCGCACTGACGCTGTATCAGGAACTGCGCTCGGAGCGCGCGCTGCAGGCGCTACGCGACCTCAGCAGTCCGCGCGCGCGGGTGCTGCGCGACGGCATCGAAAGGAACCTGGCGGCCCGCGAACTGGTGGTGGGCGACCGGATCTCGGTGACCGACGGCGACCGCGTGCCGGCCGACGCCCGCATCGTCGACGGCGAGTTCGAGATCGACGAATCGCTGCTCACCGGCGAGTCGATGCCGGTGCGGCGCATCGCCGGCGCCGATGCCGCGGCAGCGCGTCTGCACGCCGGCACCCTGATCGTGCGCGGATACGGCAGCGCGGTCGTCGACGCGACCGGCGCCTCTACCGGAATGGGCAGGATCGGCGCCAGCCTGCAGACCCTGCACGCGGAGCGCACGCCGCTGCAGCGCGAAATGCGCCGCGTGGTGGCGCTGTTCGCACTGATCGGTATCGCATCGTGCGTGCTGATGTTCGTACTGTACGGCTGGCTGCGCGGCGATTGGCTGCAGGCGCTGCTCGCCGGTATCACCCTGGCGATGTCGAACATTCCCGAAGAGTTTCCGGTGGTGCTGACGGTATTCCTTGCGCTGGGCGGCTGGCGCATGGCGCGTCAGCGCGTTCTGGTGCGGCGCCCGCCCGCCATCGAGGCGCTGGGCGCGGTGACCGTGCTGTGCACCGACAAGACCGGAACCCTGACCGAGAACCGCATGGCGCTGCAGGCCATCGAGCCCGCCGATGCATCGAGGGCGACGGACGGGGGCTGCGACGATCCTGCACACGCGCTGCTGCGCTGCGCGCGCCTCGCGAGCGCGCGCGAGACCCACGACCCGATGGATCGCGCCATCCTCGATGCGAAAGTCGATGACGCCTCCGCTGCGGGCATGGTCGATGTGCGCCGCTATCCGCTGTCGCCGGGATTGCCGGTGTACGCGAACGCATGGCGGTCCGGCGAAGATCCGTCGCTGACCGTCGCCTGCAAGGGCGCACCGGAGACGGTCGCGACGCTGTGCGCGCTGGCGCCGGACGCCCTGCAGGCGGCGCTGGCGCAGGTCGGCGCGATGGCCGAGCGCGGCTTGCGGGTGATCGCGGTGGCCGAAGCGCAATGGCCGCGCGACGCCGCGCTGCCCGACGATGTCCGCGGTTTCCGCTTCCGGTGGCGCGGCCTGCTGGGTTTCGCCGACCCGTTGCGCGCGGGCGTGCCCGATGCCGTCGCCGAGGCGCGCGCCGCCGGCGTGCGCGTGGTCATGCTCACCGGCGACCATCCCGACACCGCGCGCAACATCGCCGCGCAGGCCGGCCTGTCCGGACGGCCGCGGGTCGCGCTGGGAACAGACCTGGCCTCGCTCGACGACGCGGCGTTTTCGGCCGCCGCAGGCGATTTCGATGTCTTCGCCCGGGTCCGACCCGAACACAAGCTGCGGCTGGTCGAAGCATTGAAGGCGCAGGGCGCGGTGGTCGCGATGACCGGCGACGGCGTGAACGATGCCCCGGCGCTGACCACGGCGCACGTCGGCGTGGCGATGGGCGCGCGCGGCACCGATGTCGCCCGCGAAGCGGCCTCGATCGTGCTGCTGGATGACGACTTCGCCTCGATCGTGCGCGCGATCCGCATGGGTCGCACGATCTACGACAACATCCGCCGCGCCGCGCGCTACATCATCGCGGTGCACATCCCGATCACCGGAATGGCGCTGTTGCCGCTGCTGCTGGACGCGCCGCTGATCCTGCTGCCGCTGCATATCGTGTTCCTGGAGATGATCGTCGACCCGGCATGCTCGTTCGTGTTCGAGCGCGAGCCGCCGGCCGGGGACATCATGCGTCGGCCGCCGCGCGCCGCCGATGCGCGCCTGATCGATGCGGCGACCTTCGCCGGCAGCATCCTCCGCGGCGTGATCGCGTTCGTCGCGGTGCTCGCGGTCTATCTCGGCGCCGGACGCGACGGCCTGCCCGCCGCGCAGCAGGCCGCGCTGGCATTCACCGCACTGGTCGTCGGCAATCTGGGACTGATCGTGCTGCACCGCAGCGGCGGCAGCCTGTGGCAGGCGCTGCGCCGGCCGAATCCGGCGTTCTCGATCGTCGCCGCGCTCACGCTCGCGCTGCTGGCCGCGATCACCCTGCTGCCCGGTCCCGGCGCATGGTTCGGATTCGCACCGCCCCCGCACGCGTGGCTGCTGCAGGCCGCAGCGACGCCGCTGGCGTTCCTGTTCGCCGCGGATCTGTTCGCACGCCGTTTCTTCACGTGATTTGAGGTGTATCAATACCCGGACCCGCATCGCGTGCGATGTTTTTCCCCCACTGGACAGGAGAGCACCATGGATCGCGTGAAAGACAAAGTCTGCATCGTCACCGGCGGCGCGCTGGGCATCGGTCGCGCCTGTGCCGAACGTCTGGGCCAGGAAGGCGCCAAAGTGGCCGTGTTCGATCTTCTGGATGCCGAAGGCAATACGCTGGTCTCCGAACTGCGCGCGCAGGGCATCGACGCGCGCTACTGGCACGTCGATGTCGCCAGCGAGCGCAACGTGCAGACCGCGATCGATCAGGTCGCGGCGCTGTTCGGCAGCGTCGATGTGCTGGTGAACAACGCCGGCATCTCCGGCTCGGTCAAACTCACCCACGAAATCACCGAAGCCGAATGGGATGCGGTGCAGGCGGTGAACGTGAAGGGCGTGCTGTTCTGCGTGAAGCACGCCATCCCGCACATGAAGCGCGCCGGCGGCGGCAGCATCGTCAACCTGTCGTCGATCTACGGCCTGATCGGCGCCGCCGACATTCCCGCATATCACGCGTCCAAGGGCGCGGTGCGGCTGATGAGCAAGACCGATGCGCTGTGCTACGCGCCCGACCGCATCCGCGTGAACTCGCTACATCCCGGCTTCATCTGGACGCCGATGGTCGAGCATCACCTGGGCGCCAGCGGCGCCACCGATATCGACGCCGCGCGCAAGGCCGTCGGCGACCTGCATCCGCTGGGACACATGGGCGACGTCGACGACATCGCCTGGGGCGTGGTCTATCTGGCGTCGGACGAATCGAAATTCGTCACCGGCAGCGAGCTGGTGATCGATGGGGGCTACACCGCCCGATAACCCGCGGATTTCGTAGGGCGGGTCTTGCACCCGCCACGCCAACCGAACCACTTTTCACCAACAGAAAAACACGTCGTTTCAGCCGTCGCGGTAGTTCGCGGTTCGTCGCTTCTTTTTTGGCGGGTGCGAGACCCGCCCTACGCGGCATCCCGGGCCGAAGGCGGCGGATTCAAGCGCCAACGCTTCTACGCACCGCATCGAAATCCCGCACCGGCCGCACTTCGATGCTGCCGAACCGGATCCACGGGAACTCGTGGGCGATCCGCACCGCGTCTTCCAGGCTGTCGGCTTCGATCAGATTGAAGCCCGCCAGCACTTCCTTGGTTTCGGCGAACGGGCCGTCGGTCACCCGCGCCGCGCCCTCGCGCACGCGCACGGTGCGCGCCTGCGTCGGCGCCTCCAACTGCTGCGAGCCCAGCAGGCAGCCGCCTTCCTTCAGCTCATCGGCGTGGGTGATGCAGCCGTGCATCAGGCGGTCGTATTCCGCCTGCGGCAGGGTCGCCATCAACTCGGGATCGGTGTAGACCAGAAGCAGGTATTGCATCCTCATTCCTCGGGGCCGAACGCCGGGCCATGATGCCCCAGCCCATGTCAAAAAAAAATTTCCGGGCGCGTGTCGATTCCGCGCCTCCCCGTTCGTCGTGATGGGTATGGGCGGCCGAAGTCTGCATTGCAGGTTGCCCGATCCCTTTCCATTGAGGAGAACGACGATGAAAGTCATGGTGATCGTGAAGGCCACCGCCGATTCCGAAGCCGGCGTGATGCCCGATCAGGAACTGCTGGCCGCGATGGGCCGCTTCAACGAAGACCTGGTCAACGCCGGGGTGATGCTGGCCGGCGAAGGCCTGAAGCCTACCGCGCAGGGCGCCCGCGTGCAGTTCGACGGCGCGCAGCGGCGGGTGGTCGACGGCCCGTTCGCCGAGACCAAGGAGCTGATCGCCGGTTTCTGGCTATGGCAGGTGCGCTCGCTGGACGAAGCCATCGAATGGGTCCGGCGCTGCCCGAATCCGCACAACGGCCCCAGCGAAATCGAGATCCGGCCGGTGTTCGAGGCCGACGATTTCGGCGAGGCGTTCACGCCGGAGCTGCGCGAACAGGAAGACCGGCTGCGCGCACGTCTTTCGTCCGAGCCGTGATCGGGAGCCCTGCGCGATGTCCTTCCAGGCCTATCTCGACAACATCCAGGCGAAGACCGGACACGGTCCCGAGCAATTCAAACGCCTTGCCGCCGCCAAGGGTTTCGCCGACGGCGACGGCCTGAAGCCGGGCGTGAAGGCCGGCGACATCATCGCCTGGCTCAAACGCGACTTCGCGCTGGGCCACGGCCACGCGATGGCGATCGTGGCGCTGCTCAAGGGTACGAAACGTCCCGGCGACTGAGCCGCACTGCATTCCAGCCGCGCAGCGGCACACGCCGCCGATCCGAACCAACGAATCAGAACGACCCGACTCGCGACCCAGGAGATTCCCGATGCAATTCATCGCTTACCTCAACTTCAACGGCAACTGCCGCGCCGCCTTCGATCTCTATCGCGACGTGTTCAAGGGCGACATCAGGATGCGCATGACCTACGGCGACTCGCCGATGCGCGACGAAATGCCGGCCGACAGCCACAACCTGGTCATGCACACCCTGCTGGAAGCCGACGGCGCGGTGCTGATGGGCGCCGACGGCCCGCCGCCGCACGGCGATCCGGGCCAGGGCACCTGCGTCAACATCAGCGTCGACACGCCCGAGGATGCCGAGCGCATCTTCGCCGCGCTGTCCGCAGGCGGCGAGGTGCAGATGCCGCTGCAGGAAACCTTCTGGGCGATCCGCTGGGGGGCCTTCACCGACCGTTTCGGCAAGCCGTGGATGATCAACTGCATGAAGGAGGTGTAAGCCATGTCCACACAAGCGAAGTCCCGCCAGCTGTTCGTCAATCTGCCGGTCGAGAACCTCGATCGCACCGTCGCGTTCTTCGGCGCGCTCGGCTTCGGCTTCAATCCGCAGTTCACCGACGAGAACGCCACGTGCATGGTGATCTCCGAGCACATCCAGGTGATGCTGCTGGTCGAACCGTTCTTCGCCGGCTTCACGAAGAAGCCCATCGCCGACGCCCGCGCCGCCACCGAAGTGCTGCTGGCGCTGTCGTGCGAATCGCGTGAGGAGGTGGACGCGATGGTGGCCAAGGCCATCGCGGCCGGCGCCGCCACGCCCATGCCGGTCAAGGACATGGGCTTCATGTACCAGCACGCATTCGAGGATCTCGACGGCCACCAGTGGGAAGTCTTCTGGATGGATCCATCGGCGATGCCGTCGGCGTGATATCGGCGAATTCTTCGCCACAGTCGTTCCAGCAATCGTTCCGCCACAAACCGCAACATCCGCAGTACACCGACCCAACCCAGGAGAATGCCATGAGCTATGTCGACGGTTTCGTTCTGCCGGTTCCCAAGAAGAACCTGGATGCGTATCGCAAGCTGGCCCGGAAGGCCGGCAAGATCTGGAAGGAGTACGGCGCGATCGAGTACATCGAATGCGTGGCCGACGATGTGCAACCCGGCAAAACGACCTCGTTCCCGCAGTCGGTGAAGCTGAAGCCGGACGAGGTGGTGGTGTTCTCGTGGATCGTCTACAAGTCGCGCGCGCACCGCGACAAGGTCAACAAGCAGGTGATGGCCGATCCGCGGCTGAAGGCGTCGATGGATCCCAAGCACCTGCCGTTCGACGGCAAGCGCATGTTCTTCGGCGGCTTCAAGCCCATCGTCAGTCTTTGATGGATGCATCCGTGGATGGAGGGCATCGACGGTCGCGGGCTTGCCGGGGCCTGGTCGGAATGGTGTCATGCCATCGATGACCGCAGACCGCACCCGACGCACCCTCGATGCCCTCTGGCGGATGGAATCGCCGCGACTGGTCGCGCGCATCGCGCGCATGACCGGCGACGTGGCGACCGCCGAGGAACTGGCGCAGGACGTGCTGGTCGCCGCGCTGGAGCACTGGCCGGCCGACGGCGTGCCGGACAATCCGGCGGCCTGGCTGATGGCGGCGGCGAAGCGCCGCGCCATCGATCATCTGCGACAGCGCGCGCTGCACGCGGACAAGCAGACCGAGTACGGCCTGGAACTTCAGCTGCACGGAACCGACATGGCCCACGATCGCGCGGATGAACATGCGGACGACGACATCGGCGACGATCTGCTGCGGCTGGTGTTCGCTGCCTGTCATCCGGTGCTGCCGCTGGAGTCGCGGGTCGCGCTGACCCTGCGTCTGCTCGGCGGACTGACCACTGCGGAGATCGCGCGCGCGTTCCTGCAGCCGGAGACCACCGTGGCGCAGCGCATCGTCCGCGCCAAGCGCACGCTCGCCGAGAAGCAGGTGCCGTTCGAAGTGCCGCGCAAGGCCGAGCTGGCCGAACGCCTGGACGCGGTGCTGGAAGCGATCTACCTCATCTTCAACGAAGGCTACGCCGCCAGCTCCGGCGAGGACTGGATGCGCCCTGCGTTGTGCGAGGAAGCGCTGCGGCTCGGGCGCGTGCTGGTGGGCCTGTTGCCCGGCGAATCCGAAGCGCTGGGCCTGCTCGCGCTGATGGAACTGCAGGCCTCGCGCGCGAAGGCGCGGGTCGCCGCCGACGGCAGCCCGGTGCTGCTGCTGGAACAGGATCGCGCGCGCTGGGACCGCCTGCAGATCCAGCGCGGTCTGCAGGCGCTGAACCGCGCGCAGCAGCTCGGCGGCGCGCGCGGACCGTACGCGCTGCAGGCCGCGATCGCCGCCTGCCACGCCCGCGCGACGCGCGCCGACGACACCGACTGGACGCGGATCGCCGCGCTGTATGCCGTACTGGCGCAGGTGCAGCCGTCGCCGGTGGTGGAACTCAATCGCGCGGTGGCCGTCGGCAAGGCGCAGGGGCCGGCGTCCGCGCTGCCGCTGGTCGACGCGCTGTGCGACGCCGCGCAGCTGCGCGATTACGGACTGCTGTACGCAGTACGCGGCGATCTGCTCGAACAGCTCGCGCGCCGCGACCAAGCCCGCGACGCCTTCGAACGCGCCGCATCGCTCGCCGCCAACGCGCGCGACCGCGACCTGATGCTGGCGCGCGCGGCGCGCTGTTCTACGACGGGCTGATTGACGGCGGGCTGATTGACGGCGGATTGATCCGCTGCCCGTTCGTCGATGTCGATGGCACGCAGCGTGCCGTTCTCATCGAATTACGAATGATCGCGTTAATTTCCCGTGAGCATTCGCGACCAGGGTCGCAGGCCAATCAAATCCTAATCCTTCGCTCACGTTTGACTAACAAACGGATCATCTTCGTTTAATCGGGGCCGCCCAGCATGCGGCCTCATGACACCTCTCCCTTCCGCCTCTGCACCCCACCGCCTCGATACGCGCGGCTTCGCCAAAGGCGCGCTGGTCGATCCCGACCACGCGCGCCGCGCCGAGACCGAAGCCTTCATCGCCCAGGTCTATCGCGCGCGCTACGGCGCCGAACTCACCCAGTTCCTGCCGCATCTGCTGGCCTTCGACGATGCCGCCGGCCGGCTGCAGGCGGCGGTCGGACTGCGCTGCGGCTACGAGGGTCCACTGTTCGTCGAGCAGTATCTCGATGCGCCCGCGGAAGCCGCCATCGCCGAGGCCATCGGCCGCCCGGTCTCGCGCGATCAGCTGGTCGAGGTCGGCAATTTCGGCGCGCTGTCCGCGGGCGACGCCCGCGAACTGATCCTGCATCTGACCCACTGGCTGCATGCGGCGGGTTTCCGCTGGGTGCTGTTCGCGGCGACGCGGCAGCTGCGCAACACCTTCGACCGGCTGCACCTGGCCACCGTCGAACTGGCCGAGGCGAACCCGTCGCGGCTGCTTCGCGATCCGGGCCAGTGGGGTCATTACTACGACGCGCAGCCCAAGGTGATGTTCGGCGATATCGCCGCCGGGCACGCCTATCTGTCGCGCTCGCAGCGCGTGCCGGCCGCGGCGCCGGCGATGCCGTGGCTGCCCTGTCTTGCGGCGGGTGCGCTGTGAATGCATTCACGCCACTGCTGGATACGTTGCACGGCGCTGCGCCGCGCGTGCTGTGGCGCGACGGCGCGCTGAGCGACGACGCACTTGCCGAAAACGTGCGCCTGCTCGCCGACGCCATCGCCGCCAGCGGCGCGCGACGCATCGCCAGCCGGCTCGACAACGGCCCCGACTGGCTGGCGCTGGATCTCGCGATCCGCACGCTCGACGCCGTGCATGTGCCGCTGCCGACCTTCTTCTCTCCCGCGCAGGTGGCGCATGCGCTCGCGGGCAGCGGCGCCGACATCCTGATCGTTCCCGCGAACGCGCCCTTGCCCGATGCCTTCGCGACCTGCGCGGCGCATGCGCTCGGCGACAATCTGCAGTGGCTGCGGCTCGATCCGGCGCCGACCACGCTGCCGGCGGGCACCGCCTGCATCACCTACACCTCCGGCACCACCGGCACGCCGAAGGGCGTGTGCCTCGATGTCGCGGCGCTGCTGTCGGTGGCGCAGTCGCTGGCCGACGCCGCCGCGCCGCTGTCGCCGAAGCGGCATCTGTGCCTGATGCCGCTGTCGACGCTGCTGGAGAACGTCGCCGGCGTTTACGCGGCGCTGCTGTCCGGCGCGCAGATCGCGGTGCCGCCGCTGGCCGAAGTCGGCTACACCGGCGCATCGGGGCTCGACGTACCGACGCTGCTGGCCTGCCTGCACCGCTACCGGCCCGAAAGCGCGATCCTGCTGCCGCAGCTGCTGCTGGCGCTGGTGATGGCGGCCGAACAGGGCGCGACGCTGCCGGATTCGCTGACATTCCTCGCGGTGGGCGGCGGCCGCGTCGGTCCCGCGCTGCTGGCGCGCGCCGAAGCCGTGGGCCTGCCGGTGTACGAAGGCTATGGCCTGAGCGAATGCGCATCGGTGGTCTGCCTCAACCGCCCCGGCGCGTCGCGCATGGGCAGCGTCGGCAAGCCGCTGCCGCATGCGAAGGTGTCGGTGATCGACGGCGAACTGTTCGTCGAAGGCGTGCGCTATCTCGGCTATCTGGGCGAAGACGGTCCCTCTTCAGGCCCCATCGCGACCGGCGACATCGGCCACATCGACGCCGACGGTTTCGTGCACATCACCGGCCGGCGCAAGCACGTCTTCATTACGTCGTTCGGCCGCAATGTCTCGCCCGAATGGGTGGAAAGCGAACTGCTGCAGCATCCCGCGTTCGCGCAGGCGATCGTCCACGGCGAAGCGCGGCCGTTCAACGTCGCCATCGTCTGGCCGCGACGCGCCGATCTGGACGACGACGCGCTGCGCGCCGCACTGCGCGACGTGAACCGCGGCCTGCCCGATTACGCCCAGATGCGCGACCTCGTGCGCGCCGACGCGCCGTTCTCGTTCGCCGATGGCCTGGCGACCAGCAACGGCCGCCCGCGACGCGACGCGATCCTCGCCCGCTATCGCGATGCGGTGGACGCGCGCTATCCCGATCCCGACGCAAGCATTTCCGAAGTTCCCACGCTTCACGGAGCCACCGCATGACCGCGCACACCACGCCTTTCCACGACATGCCTGTCCACAGCATGCCTTTCCACGACCGGCTGCTCGCCGAGACCCAGCGCGAGCGCCAGTCGCTGCTCACCATTCCGATCATCCAGGAGGCGCTGGCCGGCAGGATCGCCCGCGACGACTACATCGCTTTCCTCACCCAGGCCTTCCATCACGTGCGCCATACCGTGCCGTTGTTGATGGCCTGCGGCGGACGGCTGCCGGCGCGGCTGGAATGGCTGCGCACCGCGGTGGGCGAATACATCGAGGAAGAGATGGGCCATCACGAATGGATCCTCGACGATCTGGTCGCCTGCGGCGCGGATCGCGACCAGGTCGCGCAGTCGCAGCCCGCCGAGGCCACCGAACTGATGATCGCCTACGCCTACGACACCATCGCCCGCGGCAATCCGGTCGGCTTCTTCGGCATGGTGCTTGTGCTGGAAGGCACCAGCGTCGCACTGGCCACGCGCGCCGCCGAAACCATCGAAACCTCGCTCGGCCTGCCGCGTAACGCCTTCAGTTATCTGCGCTCGCACGGCGATCTGGACATCGAGCACATCGGCGTCTACGAGCGCCTGATGAACCAGCTGGACGACGAAGACGACCGCCGCGCGGTGATCCACGCCGCGAAGCGCTTCTACAAACTCTACGGCGACGTGTTCCGCACCCTGCGCGACGACCGCAGCGTGTTGGCGGAAGCCGCATGATCGCGCTCGCCGACCGTACCGTGCTGTTGACCGGCGCCAGCGGCGGCATCGGTGCAGCCCTCTGCGACTCCCTGGTGGGGGCCGGCGCGCGCGTGGTCGCCGTCGGACGCAACGAAACGCGGCTGCAGCAACTTGCCCGGCGACATGACGCCGGTCGGGTGGTGCCGCTGGTCGCGGACCTTGCGGACGACGACGGCCTCGCGCACGTCGTTTCCACCGTCTCGCGGTTCGAACGCACGCCATCGGTGCTGGTGCTGGCGCATGCGCAGAGCTCCTTCGGTCTGTTCGAGGATCAGTCCATGGCCGACCTGCGCGCGCTGGTCGACACCAATCTGCTGGCGCCGATGGCGCTGATCCACGGTCTGATGCCGATGCTCAAACGGCATCCGCAGGCGGCGGTGGTCGCGGTGGGCTCCACGTTCGGCAGCCTCGCGTTCCCTGGATTCTCCGCGTACAGCGCAACCAAGTTCGGCCTGCGCGGACTGATGGAAGGTCTGTCGCGCGAATACGCCGACGGCGGCCTGCGGTTCCAGTACCTGTCGCCGCGCGCCACCCGCACCGCGTTCAACACGCCGGCGGTGACGGCGATGAATCGCGAAATGAAAGTCACCGAAGACGACCCCGCCGACGTCGCCGCACAGCTGGTCGCCGCCATCGCCAGCGGGCGCCCGCGGCTGCAGCTGGGCTGGCCGGAAAAACTCTTCGCGCGCCTCAACGGCGCGCTGCCCGGTCTGGTCGACCGCAACCTGAAATCGCAACTCGCCATCGTTCGTCGCCACGCGCGCACCGCGTAGGCGTCTTCATCCATCCGAGGAAACCGCCATGATCCGCTTCCGCAACCGCATGCTCGCCGCCGCCGTCGGTGCCGCGCTCTTCGTCGCTTCCGCATCGGCCGCATTCGCGGGCGAGGTCTCGCCCCAGGTCTCCGCGGTGCGCGACCGCTGGGCCGAAGTCAACTACAACACTCCGAAGGCGCAGCGCGAAGCCGCGTTCGATGCGCTGGCGAAACAGGCAGCAGCCGCGCGCGCCGCGCAGCCTAAAGATGCGAACGCACTGATCTGGGAAGGCATCGTGCTGTCGAGCTTCGCCGGCGAACGCGGCGGCCTGGGCGCGCTGGGCCTGGCCAAGCAGGCGCGCGCCGATTACGAGCAGGCGATCAAGCTCGATCCCAACGCGCTCGACGGTTCGGCCTATACCAGCCTGGGCGTGCTGTATTACTCGGTGCCCGGCTGGCCGGTCGGCTTCGGCGACGACAAGAAGGCGCGCGAACTGTTGCGCAAGGGGCTGCAGATCAATCCCAACGGCATCGATCCGAACTACTTCTACGGCGATTTCCTGCAGGACCAGGGCGACTGGAAAGGCGCCGCCGCGGCGCTGGAGAAGGCCCTGGCCGCGCCCGCGCGCCCCGGCCGCGAACTGGCCGACCAGGGCCGCCGCAAGGAAGCCGCCGCGCTGCTGGCGAAAGTGCGGAACAAGCTTGCGGCGCGCTGAGCGGCGACCCACACTCCACGGATGCGCATCCTGCTGGTCGAAGACGACGAATCCCTGGGCGAAGGCATCCGCACCGCGCTGCGTCGCGCCGCCTTCACGGTCGACTGGCTGCGCGACGGCGTGAGCGCGCTGGCCGCGATCAAGGACGGCGGCATCGATCTGGTGGTGCTGGATCTGGGCCTGCCGCACATGGACGGCATGGAAGTGATCCGCCAGGCCCGTCGCGCCGAGGCGATCATGCCGATCCTGGTGCTGAGCGCGCGCGAGCGCGCCAGCGACCGCACGCTGGGCCTGGATGCCGGCGCCGACGATTATCTGCCCAAACCCTTCGACACCCAGGAACTGCTGGCCCGCGTGCGCGCCCTGCTGCGGCGCGTGGGCGGCCGCGCCACGCCGATCCTGCACTTCGGCGCGCTGTCGCTGGACCCGGCGCGGCTGGACGTGGTGTGGCGCGGGAAATCGCTCGACCTGCCGCGTCGCGAATTCGCCCTGCTGCGGCTGTTGATGGAGCAGCGCGGCCGCCCGATCTCGCGCGAGTCCGCGCAGCAGCGGCTGTACGGCTGGGACGAGGACGTGGCGAGCAATGCGCTGGACGTGCACGTGCACGCGCTGCGCAAGAAACTCGACCCCGCGCTGATCCGTACCCTGCGCGGCGTCGGCTACGCGCTGGACGAGAAGGTCGCGCAGGACACGGGCGGCGCATGACGATGTCGGAAAGCGCGCGCCCGAAAAGCATGGATTCGAACACCACCGCTTGGAAAAGCGCGGCTTCAAGAAACACCATCTCCATCCGCCGCGTGCTGCTGCTGTCGATCATCGGCATCACCACCCTGGTGCTGCTGGTCGCCTCGGTCTTCAGCTATCGCGCCGGCCTGCAGGAAGCCGGCGAACTGTTCGACGCCAAGCTCGCGCATTCCTCGCGGGTATTGATGAGCCTGGTCGACGAACCGCTGGCCGACCTCGCCCTGCGTTCCGATGGCGCTACCAGCGCCGACGACGCCATGGTGATCAAGGTCTGGCGCGGCACCAGCGAAGGCGTGGGCGAAGCGCTGGCCATGCCCGACGGCCACGCCTACGAAACCAAACTCGCCTTCCAGGTGCGCGATGCGCGCGGCACGGTGCTGCTGCGTTCCGACAGCGGCCCCAGCCGTCCGCTGGCGCCGCTGACGTCCGGGTTCGCCAATCTCGTCATCGACGGCGAGCACTGGCGCACGTTCACCCTGAAATCGGCCACCGGCCGCTGGTACCAGTCCGGCGAGCTGTCCGCGATCCGCGAGGAGATCGCCGAGGAAATCGCGTTCGGCACGCTGATGCCGCTGCTCGCCGCCGTGCCGCTGGTGGCGCTGTTCGTCTGGCTCGCGGTGAACTGGGCCAGCCGCAGCCTGCTGCGCGTCTCCGACGCGGTGGAACAGCGCGCGCCGGAACGCTTGACGCCGATCGAGCTCGAACGCGCGCCGCGCGAAGTGCAGGGCATCCTCAACGCAGTGAACGGCCTGCTCGATCGCCTCGACAAGGCGCTGGCGCGCGAGCGCCGGTTCACCGCCGACGCCGCGCACGAACTGCGCACACCGATCGCCGCGCTGAAGGTGCATGCCTACAACCTGCGCCAGTCCGCCAACGACGACGAGCGCGAGCATTCGCAACGCCATCTCGACGCCGGCATCCTGCGCATGGAACGTCTGGTCGCGCAGCTGCTCGCGCTCAGCCGCATCGAAAGCGGCGCCGTGCCCGCCGCGCACCGCCATGTGGATCTGGTCGCGCTCGCGCAGCGCCACGAACGCGACTACGCCGCGCTGGGCAGCGGCGACGGCAAACGCATCGTCCTCACCGCCGAGCCCGCGAGCGTGCTGGGCGACGAACTCACCATCGACGCGCTGCTGCGCAACCTGCTGGACAACGCGATGCGCTACACGCCGCCCGGCGGCGAGATCGCGATCAGTGTTGGCCGCGACGGCGATCGCGCGCAGATGGTGATCGAAGACTCCGGCCCCGGCATTCCCGAAGAAGCGCGCCAGCGCGTCTTCAACCGCTTCCACCGCGAACTGGGCACCGGCGTCGAAGGCAGCGGCCTCGGCCTGTCGATCGTCGCCCAAGCCCTGCACCAGCACCGCGGCGACATCGTCCTCGACGCCTCCCCCACCCTCGGCGGCCTGCGCGCCACGGTCACCCTGCCCGCGCTGTAATCGCGACAGCCCTCATGCATCACGCCGCTTCCGCGTCGCCGCGCTTGTGTGCGCCACCGCGCTCCCGTAGGAACGGCTTCAGCCGCGAGCTCTTCCCCCACAGCACATACCGGCGCCCTGTGGGAGCGACGCAAGTCGCGACGCTTTCCGCTGTCATCCCGCACGCACGCGCAGCGTGCGGAGCAACCTGCTTGTACCGGTCATTCCATAACGCGATGCAGCCGACGCACCCTCGCGCAAAGCGCTGGAGAAGCAAGAATAATGTCAGCGCAACAAGAGCACCGGAATCCGACACGTGCGCAGCAACTGCGTGGTCGTGCTGCCCAGGATCATGCTGCGGATCCGGGAATGTCCGTAGGCGCCCATCACCAGCAGATCGATGCGTTCACGCTCCACATGCCCGGCGATGGCGGCTTCCGCCGCGCCCTCGACGATCCGCGTGCGCGGCGCGAAACCCGCGGAGGTCAGGACCGTCGTCGCCCACGCCATCGTTTCCCTGCGTACGTTGTCGGCCGCACCGGCCGCCATCAGCACATCGCATTCCAGGCCGCGCAGCAGCGGACTGATCGCCACCATCTCCACGCAACGACGCGTCGTCGCGCTGCCGTCGAATGCGATCAGGAACCGCTTCGGCGCGGCGAACGCGCGCGACGCCACCAGCACCGGCCGATGCACCGCACGCAGCACGCGTTCGAGATGGCCGCCGAGATGGCCTTTCGCGAAATCGGCATGCTCGCCGCGCTTGCCGATCACCAGCAGCCGCGTTTCCGACTCCAGCCCCAGCAGGGTTTCCAGCAGCGCGCCATGACGCTGACGCACCTGCGCGCGCACGCCGTGCGCGGCCCCGGCTTCGTCGCGCAGACGCTCCAGCAGCGCGCGACCGTGCGCCTGCGCGAGTTTGCCGCGCTTTTCGTCCAAGACGACCAGTTCGGCCAGCAGCGACTCCTGCGCGCCCAGCGCGAGATTGCCGCTGAGGTCGGCATGCGCGGAACGGCCGGTGAGATCGGCGTACGCCGGATCCTCGGCGCGATCGATCGCATGCAGGAATTCGAGTTCGGCGCCCAACCGCGAAGCCGCCCACGCCGCATGCGCGGCGACGCTGGGCGCATAGGTCGAAAGATCGAGGGCCGCGAGCACGCGGCCGTCGGTATGGATCAACGATGCGTTCATGATGTCGTGCTCCTCAGTGTCCGCCCATCAGGCGCTCGGCCCCGGGCTTGTCGTGAACGGCGAGCTGGTCGACCAGGGTCGCGCTCGCCTCGTTGAGGCCGACGATGTCGACCGTCGTGCCCTCGCGCCGGAATTTCAGCACCACCTTGTCCAGCGCGCCGACCGCGCTCAGATCCCAGAAGTGCGCGTCGGACACGTCGATGGTGACGCGCTCCAGCACTTCCTTGAAATCGAAGCGCGCGGCGAAGTCGGTCGCCGAAGCGAAGAACACCTGCCCGGTCACGCGATACGTGCGCGACGTGCCGTCGTCGCCTTCGACCGAATCGATGTGTAGCACGCAGCCGACCTTGCGCGCGAAGAACAGCGCCGACAGCAGCACGCCGGTCAGCACGCCCTTGGCCAGATCGTGGGTCGCGACCGTCACCACCACGGTCGCGATCATCACCAGGCTCGACGATTTCGGATGCGTGCGCAGATCGCGGATCGACGACCAGCTGAACGTGCCGATCGACACCATGATCATCACCGCGACCAGCGCCGCCATCGGAATCTGCTTAACCCATGGCCCGGCGAACACCACCAGCACCAGCAGCACCACGCCTGCGACCAGCGCGGACAGGCGACCGCGCCCGCCGGATTTCACGTTGATCACCGATTGCCCGATCATCGCGCAGCCGGCCATGCCGCCGATGAAACCGGTGGCGATATTGGCGACGCCCTGACCCACGCATTCGCGGTTCTTGTCGCTGGGCGTGTCGGTCAGATCGTCGACGATCTGCGCGGTGAGCAGCGATTCCAGCAAACCCACCGCTGTCAGCGTGAGCGCGTACGGCAGGATGATGGTCAATGTCTGCAGAGTCAGCGGCACATCCGGCATCAGGAACATCGGCAGGCTGTCGGGCAACTCGCCCATGTCGCCCACGGTGCGGATGTCCAGCTTCAGCCACAGCGCCACCGCGGTGAGCGCAACGATGGTGATCAGCGGCGACGGAATCGCGCGGGTGATGCGCGGGAACAGATAGATGATGGCGAGACCGGCGGCGGTCATCGCGTACACCGTCCACGGCACGTCGATCAACTCGGGCAACTGCGCCATGAAGATCAGGATCGCCAGCGCATTGACGAACCCAGTAATGACCGAGCGCGAGACGAAGCGCATCAGCGCACCGAGCTTCAACGCGCCGGCCGCGATCTGCAGCACGCCGGTCAACACCGTGGCCGCCAGCAGATATTGCAGCCCGTGTTCCTTCACCAGCGTCACCATCACCAGCGCCATCGCGCCGGTGGCGGCGGAAATCATGCCCGGCCGACCGCCCGCGAACGCGATCACCACCGCGATCGAGAACGACGCGTACAGACCGACCTTGGGATCGACGCCGGCGATGATGGAGAACGCGATCGCTTCAGGGATGAGCGCGAGCGCGACGACCAGACCGGCGAGCACATCGCCGCGGAGATTGCCGAACCAGTCGCGGCCCGGACCAAAGATCTTGTTCAACGGAAAACTCCCTTGCTCCCGACGCGGAACGCGCGGGATGAGGTTGAGGATTGCGATATCGGATGCCCGCGAAGCGCATACCGATGAGAGTGCATGCATGCACACCCGGATGCGGGCATGCAGCCACCGCCTGCGGTGCAGGCGCGCTGTGTCGATGCAGCGCTAGGGTGGCGTGATCATCATGAAATCAGGGGTTTCCGGTGCAGAAGCCGGGTTTCGGCAGGGCGACAGGATAACAGACGCATCCGCAGGGACGCGGCCGATTGATTGCGGATGACATGCGATATGCGGCAACAACCTCGTTTCAGCCACTCGCAGCCCGATCCTCCGGCACTCCCCCAGGCTTCAGTTCCGCACATGACTTTCCCGTGGGAGCGACGCAAGTCGCGACGCCTCCGCTGTCATCCCGAACGCACGTGCAGCGTGCGGAGGGATCTGCTTGGCCCCATCATTCCCGCAAAGTCGCGACGCTTGTCTCCTCCCTCCGCGCAACGCGCGTGGGAAGGCCGGGAGGGGGGCGAAGCAGCGGCAGACCTTTCACGCATCGTCCCGCATCACTTCACCCGCTTTCGATCAGGACAGGGCGGCGGCGGCGGCGGTGGAATCCTCGGCAATTGGCTTTCCGAGTACTCGGTAATGCCAGCATCGATCGCGCGTCGGCCGGCGAGGACGTCGAGCAGATCAGTCCGCAACATGCCGGCGGGATCATAATCGTCGCCGACGGCAAGCAGATTTCCGCCATGCACCTGCATCGAATCCGATGCCTTTTCGGCAAACAAAACGTAATAGCCGCCGGCTTCGACGCGAATTCCGCAACACATGGATGTCGAATAGCGGATGCGCCTGATTTTCGATTTTCCGCGAATGCGGTCGACGACCTGGATGATCGCAACCGCCATGTGATCGGCCGGGTCGGGCGATACGCCGGCGCCGATCAACCGGAAGACGACGACATCCTTCGCTTGTTGAACGATCTCCTTGTGGAGCGAGTAGTTCATGCACTCGCAGGCGGATGCGAAGCCCGAGACCAGAAAAAGCAGAACGAACACCAAAGCTCTCATCTTGAAACTCCGAAGCGATCCATCATGTCCCGCAAATGTTCCAAACCCGACACCCCGCACGAATCGCCACGCCCCCCGATGTCGTAGCCCGGGTAAGGCCGAAGGCCGCACCCGGGGCTCTTCGGTGAGGTATTTCCTCAACTCATCCCGGGTGCGCGCGTTGCGCTTACCCGGGCTACTTGCTGGCGACGCTTTTCGTAGGATGGGTTGAGCGTAGCGATACCCATCATCGAACCACGGCGTCTGCCGTGAAATCAGAAAATAGGCATTAAAAACATCATAGAAAATTACAGATCGAAAAGCGATGGATATCGCTACGCTCAACCGATCCCACTTGCTGACGCCAAGATGCCGGGCGGCTTGAACGAATGATCAGGCCTCATGATATCCATGTGCCCGCATAGCCGGTAACCACCCAAAATCCTGACAGCTTTTCAATGGTGTATGTGCCGCCTCCAGAGCCGAACATGAAGCCGGAGATGTCATCCACATCTACCTTGAGCGTCCGCGGAGAAATGCGCCGTATGTCGACGATGACCGTCATCCGCGCTTTACGACCGCTCTTTGTCAAGTATCCACTTTCAGTTTGACGGCATGTCGTAGCAGGGACGACATTTCGATTGAACTCGTGGATCAGACTGAGCTGCTCTGGCGTTGGATCTTCACCCATGAAATCCAGGCAATATGTGAATAATTTCCTGTCTCGATGATCGAATATTGCAGCAATGGCGTCGTCGGGCGCGGATTTACAGCCGCTCAGAAAAAAAATCGAAAGAATCAGGACTCTTTTCATGAGACCACGCTAAACCCGATACCCCGTATGAATCGCCACAATCCCCGCCGATAGATTCTTGTACGAACACCGCGCAAACCCCGCGGCATCCATCATGCCCTTCAGCTGATCCTGCGGCGGGTGCTTGCGGATCGATTCGGCCAGATACTGGTAACTGTCGCTGTCCTTCGCGAACAGCTTGCCCAGCTGCGGCAATATCCTGAACGAGTGGAAGTCGTAGATCGGCTTGAACCATTCGGCGGTGACTTCGGAGAACTCCAGCACGCGGGCCTGGCCGCCGACGCGCAGCACGCGATGCATCTCGCGCAGGGCGGCGTCCTTGTCGGTGACGTTGCGCAGGCCGAAGGCGATGGTGACCAGGTCGAAACTGCCATCGGGGAACGGCAGCTTCTCGGCGTTGCACTGCACATATTCGAAACCGCGGACGTTGCCGCGGTCGGTCATGCGGTCGCGGCCGACGCGCAGCATCGCGCCGTTGATGTCGCCGAGCACCAGTTCGCCCTCGTCGCCGACGCGATCCTTCAGCAGCGCGGCGATGTCGCCGGTGCCGCCGGCGAGATCCAGCACGCGGTCGCCGGGTCGCACCTGCGCGGTGGCGACGAAATAGCGCTTCCAGACCCGATGGATGCCGAGGCTCATCAGGTCGTTCATCAGGTCGTAGTTGCCGGCGACCGAGGAGAACACCTCGCCGACGAGCTTCTGCTTCTCGGCGACGGGCACGTCGCGGAAGCCGAAATGGGTGGTGCCCTGTCCGGGCGACGATTCGGGCGACGATTCGGGCGATTGGGGCGTTTTCTTGGGCTTGCTCATGGCGGCAGTTTAACCCGCCGGCCGGCGGCATCCGGCACAGGCCCTCGAGCACGCTCACCCGGCCCGCTCACATCGGTTTCTTCACCATCAGCCAGAAGATCGCCAGCACGCTCAGGAACGCGGGCCAGCCCAGCCAGAACCACCAGCGCATGACCCGGAAGTACGCCGGCGGCAGCGGCGCGCCGGTGGCCGCCGCGGCGCGGGCCAGGTCGCGGGCGCGCAGTTGCAGGCGCAGCACCGGCAGCCAGCAGGCGCCGATCACGAAGAACAGGATCAGCGCGGTCTTCAGCCAGAACATCGACAGCGGCATGCCGGCCATGTGCGCCAGCCACAGTCCGCTGGCGAACTGCACGATCACCGCGGGCGCGGTGAAGCAGGCATCGGCGATGACCACGGTGCCGGCGGTGGCGGCGATCTCGCGGGCGTCGCCGCGCCGGTGCGCCATCCACAGGAAGAACGCGATGCCCAGGCCGGTGCCGAACAGCAGCGTCGACGACAGGATGTGGATCCACTTCAGGGTCAGGTAGTCCATGTCATCTCCTTCATCTCACTCCACCCGGTCATCGCCTGTCCACCAGTACCCACAGCACCGCCAGCGCCGGCAGCAGCGCGAGATTCTTCGCCAGCCCGCCCAGCGGATCCAGCCACAGCGCCGGCAGCAGCGCGCCGAAGACCAGCATGTAGGCGAGCACGCTGAGCAGCATCAGCGCGATGCACGGACGGGGCCGCCAACCGATGAGCAGCCAGACCGCGAGCAGCAGGTCGAGGCCCGCCGTTGCGCGCGCCAACGCCACCGGCGCGAGCGCGGCGAGTAGCGAGCCGGACGCAAGCGTCTCGATCTGCGCCGCGGGCGTCGCGAACCCGGCCCACGCCGACAGCAGCCACAGCGCGATCACGCCGAACTTCAGCAGTGGCGCAAGGAAATACAGCTGCGCCTGCCAGCGGTCCTGCACCTGGCTGGGATGCGCGTCCAGCGCTTCGCGCAGCGGGCGCGGCGCGAAATCGAAACGCTCGCGCAGCGCGGGCAGCGCATCGTCGCCGACGACGTTGCCGCGACGGAGCATCCGCCACATCGTTTCGCCCATCGGGCCGCTACCCAACCATTCGCCGGCCTTCACCTGCAGGCCGACCAGCGCCTCGGGCACCGCGATCGCCCGGGTGCCGGGGATGCGCAGCCACGCGCGCCAGGCATTCTGGTAATCGCGCAGGGACATGACCTCGGGGCCGCCGACCTCGTGGATGCCGCGCACATCGTTATCGACCGCGCGTGCGACCAGTTCGCCCAGATCCTCGGCGGCGATGGGCTGGATCGGCCAGCGGCCGTCGCCGGGCAGCGCATGCGCGAACGGCAGCGCCGCCAGCGCGCGCAGCATCGATGTGCCGCCGTATGAACCGGTGGCCGAATACACCACCGACGGCCGCAGCGCGACCGCCGACAGCGGCAGCGCAGCCAAGGCTTCGTCGAAGCGGTGCTTCGATGCGATGAACGCGCCGTCGGCGGGCAGGCCGAGCGCGGAGATCTGCACGAAACGGCGCACGCCGACATCGACGCTGGCGCGCGCCAGCGCCAGCGGCCCGTCGACGTGGATGGCGTCGAAGGTCTGGCGACCGGTTTCGCGCAGGATGCCGGCGGCATTGACCACGGCATCGACGCCCGCGAGCGCATCGCGCCAGTGCTCCGGCGCGGTCATCGTCGTGAAGTCGCAGAGGCGCTCGTCGTCGCGCAGCCTGCGTCCGCCGTGCCTGCGCACGCCGCGGAGGACGCGCCAGCCGCGCCGACGCAGTGCGGCGATCACATGGCCGGCGATGAAACCATCGCCGCCGAGGACCAGGACCGTGGCGGCGCGATCACGCTCGGTCGGCGCCGGCACGGGGGTGATGGAGGACATGCGGGCACGCTAACCGAGCCCGTCGCACAGCGCCAGTCCGGCGCAGCCTTCAGCGCAGCGATCGTATCGCGGCGAGCGCCATCAACCGGCAATCAGTGGATCAGCACCATCCGCACGCAGGCATGGGTGATTTTTCCCGGCGGATTATCGGCTTCGCCGCGGGTGTGGACCGTGACCGTCAGCCCTTCGCGCTGGAACAGATCGTGGATCACGCGGTTGTGTTCGCCGCGGTAGGTGTCGCGCTTGAACCTCATCGCCTGCAGCTCGGCGGCGAAGCGGTCGAAATCGACTTTGCAGATGTCGCTGAGCGGCGGATAGGTGCCGGGAGGATCGGGCCGGAAGCTGAATTCGAAGCGGGGGCCATCGGTGCTGGCCGGATCGAACTCGAACGACGACCACCAGTCGCCGGTGAGGCGCTCGCCGAAACCCAGGCGCCCGGCGTCCGACGCGAACGCGACGCCGAAGATCTGCTGCAGGCGCTCGGCGGTGATGTCGCGGATGGTCCTGCTGTCGCGGATCAGATCGAGCAGACGCAGCAGCGACCGTTCGGCATCGAGGCGCGGCGAAAACGCCTGCGAAGGGGCGGTGGACGTCATGGCCGGACTCTCCTTGGCGGAACGGGAGGAAGCGGACGGGTCGTTCGCGCAGGCGGCAAGGCCAAGCGCGACGAACAACAAGGTAAACCGGGAAACCGACATCGGGGGATGTCCTTTGCGGGTGTCGGGAAACGAATATACGCCGGACCTTTCGCCGCGCGGCAATCCGCGGATCGCTCTGCCAGCCGGGTGACAGGGTCCGTACAGAGCGAACGCAGAAGGGGTTGGAAAAAGATCAGCGGCACGGGCCGACGCGAAGCGAACAGGCAGGGCGGCGCAGAGTCCGGCGCAGCCGTGGCGGGCACGGAACATGATCGTGATCAAGTCGTGGCCGGTTGGACGCACCATACTGATCCCGTCTCTGAGGGGGGATCCGCATGTCACTCGAACCGTCCATACCGGCGGCGCCGCTGCTTATCGACAGCGACGTCGCGCTCGACCGCTATCTCAAGACCTATCCCAAGGTCGCCTTCGCCGACGCTGATGCCGGCGGCGGCATCGACCTGCACGCCTGGCAGGCGCAGGGCGACGACGCCATCGAACGCAGCTGGGAGTTGGCGCGGACTCTCGGCCTGCCGCTGGCGCGGCTGGCACACCTGCAGCCGGACCCGAACGCCATCGCTCTGATCGGCCCGGACATGGCACGGCAACTGCGCGCGGTGCCGCTGCGCACGCGCGGCGGCGTGGTCGCGGTGGCGATGGAGGACCCGGGCACCCAGCACACGCTGGGCGTACTCGATTTCCTGAGCCGCGACCGTGTCATTCCGGTGGTGTCGACGCCGCGCGATATCCGCGATGGCATCGCGCGTTACTACGATCGCGTCGAGGACCGCAACGTCGCGATGCAGTTGGGGATCGATCCCGAATCGCAGAGCGGCGAGACCAGTCCGGTCGAGGCGCAGCGGCTGGCGAAAGAGCGGCCGGTGGTACGGATCGTGCACACGTTGATCGCCGATGCGGTGACGCGACGCGCCTCCGACATCCATCTGCGCCCAGGCGAACACGGCACCGAAGTGCTGTACCGCATCGACGACGAGCTGGTGCCCGTGCGGCAACTGCTGCGCGCACTGCATCCGGCGGTGGTCGGGCGGATCAAGGTGCTGGCGGCGATGAACCTCGCCGAGCATCGCAGACCGCAGGACGGCCGGACCACCTTCACCCTGGACGACGCACGCAAGGTCGACCTGCGCATCTCGGTGCTGCCGTCGGTGTTCGGCGAAAGCGTGGTGGTGCGCCTGCTCGACACCAATGAAAGCCTGTGGAATCTCGAACAGCTCGGCCTGACGCCGGTGGATCGACAGCGCATCAACGACGTGATGGACAGCAGCCACGGCATGTTCCTCACCACCGGCCCGACCGGCTGCGGCAAGTCCACCACGCTGTACGCGATGCTGCTGGAGATGCGCAGGCGCCGGATCAACATCCTCACCATCGAGGATCCGGTGGAGTTCCACATCGAGGACATCCAGCAGATGCAGGTGAACCGCGCCACCGGCTTCACCTTCGCCAGTGCGATGCGCAATTTCCTGCGCCACGATCCGGACGTGATCATGGTCGGCGAGATCCGCGACCGTGAAACCGCCGATATCGCGGTGGAGAGCGCGCTCACCGGGCACCTGATGCTGAGCACACTGCACACCAATACCGCGGCGACGACAGTGACGCGCCTGCTCGACCTGGGCGTGGAGGCCTATCTGCTGCGCGCCTCACTGCTGGCGGTGATGTCGCAGCGGCTGGTAAGGCTGATCTGCCCGCACTGCCGCGAAGTGGAGCGCATCGACAGGCACATGCGGGAATGTCTCGGCGTCGCCGACGACGAAGTTTTCCACATCGGGAGTGGCTGCAACCACTGCGAGGGGCTGGGCGTGTACAAACGCCAGGCCGTGTACGAACTGATGATCGTCACCCCGAAGATCCGCAGTCTGATCGTGCACGGCGCCGAAGCCGACACGATCCACAGCGCTGCGGTCGAAGGGGGGATGGTGCCGATCACCCAGGCCGCAGTGCGACTGGCGCGCAGCGGTGCCATCTCGCTGGCGGAGGCGTGGCGGGTGCGGGCGGAGTAGAGCCGTCGCTCGCGTACAAGGTGAGGCTCAGAGGATGTAACGCGACAGATCCGGATCCTGCACCAGCTCACCGAGGTGGGTGTCGACATACGCGCGGTCGATGGTCACCGTGGTGCCGCCGCGATCCGGCGCCTCGTAGCTCAGCGTATCGAGCAGGCGTTCGAGGATGGTGTGCAGGCGCCGCGCGCCGATGTTTTCCTGGCGCTCGTTGACCGTGGCCGCGATCTCGGCGAGACGCTCGACGGCGTCCGTCGTGAACGACAGTTCGACGCCTTCGGTCTTCAGCAGTTCGACGTACTGCAACGTCAGCGAGGCCTTGGGTTCGGTGAGGATGCGCACGAAATCGTCCTTGCCCAGCGCACCGAGTTCCACGCGGATGGGGAAGCGGCCCTGCAGCTCCGGGATCAGATCGCTGGGCTTGGCGAGATGGAAGGCGCCGCTGGCGATGAACAGGATGTGGTCGGTCTTCACCGCGCCGTACTTGGTGCTGACGGTGGAACCCTCGACCAGCGGCAGCAGATCGCGCTGCACGCCCTCGCGGCTGACGTCCGCGCCGTGGCTTTCGGAACGCTTGGCGACCTTGTCGATCTCGTCGATGAAGACGATGCCGTGCTGTTCGCAGGCCTCGATCGCGGCTTCGCGCACGTCGTCCTCGTTCACGAGTTTGCCGGCTTCCTCCTCGATCAGTTGCACGCGCGCGGCGCGGATCGTGAGCTTGCGGGTGTGGGTCTTGCTGCCGGACAAATTGGAGAACATCTGCCGCAATTGCTGACCCATCTCTTCCATGCCCGGCGGCGCCATGATGTCGACACCGACGTTCACGGCGGTGTCGATCTCGATCTCGCGGTCGTCGAGCGCGCCTTCGCGCAGCTGTTTGCGGAATTTCTGCCGGGTGTCGGCGGATTTGTCGGTGACGGTGCCGGCGCTGCTTTCGCCGCTGCCGACATCCAGCGTGGCGGTGCCCGCGCCGGCCTCCGCGCCGAAGCCAAAACCGCCGGCGGCCTGCCGTTTCGGCAGCAGCGCGTCGAGGATGCGGTCTTCCGCGCGCGCCTCGGCCTGCGCACGCACGCGCGCCTTGGCCTGTTCGCGATACAGCTTCACCGCGGTGTCGGCCAGATCGCGGATGATCTGTTCGACATCCTTGCCGACATAGCCGACCTCGGTGAAGCGCGTGGCCTCGACCTTCACGAACGGCGCGTTGGCCAGTGTCGCCAGGCGGCGCGCGATCTCGGTCTTGCCGACGCCGGTGGGGCCGATCATCAGGATGTTCTTGGGCATCACTTCATTGCGCAGCGCGTCGTCGAGCTGCATGCGCCGCCAGCGGTTGCGCAGCGCGATGGCGACCGCGCGCTTGGCTGCGCTCTGGCCGACGATGTGGCGATCGAGTTCCTGCACGATTTCGCGCGGGGTCATCGTGCTGTTGGCGTGTTCGGTCTTGTTGGGCATGGCTTCGATTCTTGTGGGGGCGACGTAGGTCGGGCCCTGGCCCGACATTGCGGTCGTTCGATTCGCCGCGCAACTGCGGCGGAGCGGTTTCGATGATTGCGAATGGTGTGATCTGCCGCGACGGCGGGCCAGGCCCGCCCTACAACTCTTCGACGACGATATTGCGGTTGGTGTAGATGCAGACGTCGCCGGCGATGTTCAGCGCCTCGACCGCGATGCGGTTGGCGTCCAGTTCGGTATGCGCCAGCAGCGCGCGCGCCGCAGACAGCGCGTACATGCCGCCGGAGCCGATCGCGACCAGTCCGTCCTCGGGTTCGATCACGTCGCCGGTGCCGCTGATGATCAAGGACGTTTCCTTGTCGGCCACTGCGAGCAAGGCTTCGAGCTTGCCGAAGCGGCGCTCGGTGCGCCAATCCTTCGCCAGTTCGACCGCGGCGCGGGTGAGTTGGCCATGCTTTTCCAGCTTCGACTCGAACAGCTCGAACAGCGTGAACGCATCGGCGGCTGCGCCGGCGAAACCAGCCAGCACCTGGCCGTCGCGGCCGAGCCGGCGGACCTTCCGCGCGTTCGATTTCATCACCGTGTGGCCGAGCGTCACCTGGCCGTCGCCGGCGACGACCACGCGGCCGTTGCGGCGCACCGACACGATGGTGGTGGCGTAGAAGACATTGGGGTTGTGGCTGGGATCCATGGAACTTCCTGCGGCTCGAAGCGGGCGTCCAAAGGTTGTGGGGACGCCGTTCGCGGGACGCAAGGGATGACGAATGGGGCAGGACGCAGCCTGTGGCCATGCATTCCGGATGGTTCTCGTATTCGAGCCATCGGCGGGAAGAGCAAATCCCCCCTGCCCCCCTTTTTCAAAGGGGGGAAAAGCAGCGGTATTTCGTTGCCTTGCTTCGCCGCCCTTGCTTCGCCACGTTGCTTTGCCGCCCTTGCTTCGCCACGTTGCTTTGCCGCTCTTGCTTCGCCCCCTTTGAAAAAGGGGGCTACGGGGGATTTGCTTTTGGATGTCAGCCATCCTGAGTCAACAGGCCGAAGCCGCAGAAACGTCTCGCGATGTGGAGCCACACATGAAGCAGCGGCCTGAAGGCCGCTCTACGGAAAGCGATACGGAAACAATCGGAAAAGCGATACGGAAATCGACAGAAATTCAGCTTTTCCGCTTCGCCCGCGGATGCGCGCCGTCGTAGACCTTCGCGAGGTGCTGGTAATCCAGATGCGTGTAGATCTGGGTCGTCGCGATGTCGGCATGGCCCAGCAGTTCCTGCACGCCGCGCAGATCGCCGGACGACTCCAGCACGTGACTGGCGAAGGAATGCCGCAGCAGATGCGGATGCACGCGCTTGAACAGGCCCTGGCGCTGCGCGAGCCGCTGCAGGCGGATCTGCACCGCGCGCGGGGTGATGGTGGCGCCGCCGCGCCCGGGAAACACCGGCGCGTCGGGCTGGCCCTGCGATTCGCGCCGCCAGTCGTCCAGCGCCTTGCGCGCGTGCGAGCCGACCGGGACGCTGCGCTGCTTGCTGCCCTTGCCGAGCACGGTGACCAGACCGTCGGCGAGATCGAGAGCGCGCCAGCGCAGCGCGCACAGTTCGCTCAGACGCAGGCCGGAGCTGTAGAACAGTTCGAGGATCGCGCGGTCGCGCACGCCCAGCGGCGCGTCGGTCGGCAGTTCGACCAGTTGCACCGCTTCGTCGACATCCAGCACCTGCGGCAGTTTGCGCGGCGCTTTCGGCGCACGGATGCCGGCGGCGGGGCTGGCGGCGATGCGCCCATGCTTGAGCAGCCATTGATAACAGCTGCGACAGGCGGACAGCCGCCGCTGCAGGCTTTTCGGCGACAGGCCGCGGCGATGTTCGGCGGCGATGAATGCGCGCAGTTGTTCGGTATGCACGGTCGCGAGATCGTCGATGCCCTGCGCCGCGGTCCAAGCGACCAGCGCATCGAGATCGCGGCGATAGGCGTCGAGCGTGTGCGCGGACATGCGTCGCTCGATCTGCAGATGCGACAGGAAATCCTCGACGTGCGGCGAGGCGGTCACGTCAGGCGTCCGCGTCAGGCGTGCGCATGTCCGGCATCGGCGCGCGCATCGGAGAACCGCCGCATTGCGGTCTCGAAAGCTTCGCCCATCATCCGCAGGAACAGCGTGCCCATGCCGGGAAAGAAGCGGTTGGCGTCGCGGCTGCCGACCGCGAGCAGACCCAGACCCGGCAGCGGCAACAGCGCGCTGCTGGCCACGTCCTCGGCGCGCAGGCCGTACAGCAACGCGTTCTTCTCGGGCTGCAGGCGGCCGCAGATCGGCTCGCCATCCTTCAGACAATCGCGGAACGGCGCGAGTCGGGCGTCGTCTTCGGCGAGCGTCTGCAGCCAGTCGGTGTCTTCCAGAGCCGCGACGGATTTGAACAGCACCATCCGCACCAGATCGCCGTTGAAATCCTCGGCCAGGGTCGCGGCCATGGCGCGCGCGGTGTCGGCGGCGCTGTCCTGTTTCATCAACGCGAGCGTCAGTTGATGGGTGCGCACCGCGAGGCGTTCGTTTTCCTGGGCGTTGCCGAACAGCTCGTGCAGGCGCCGGTTCAGCTCGCGGTTCTTGTCGCGGAGGATTTCGAGTTGATAGCTGGCGAGCGATGCGGCCGAGCCCTGCTCGCGCGGCACCACCAGGGTCAACGCGAGATCGGGGAACTGCTGCAGGAACGTCGGATGCCGGCGCAGCCACGTCGCGATTTCGTGCGCGCCGAGTTTTTCCTGCGCCTGTCGGTCGAACTTGTCGGTCATTGCCACCATTCCCCTTCGAATACGAATGCGGTCGGGCCGGACATCGCGATCTGCGCGCCGTCCTCCAGCCACGCGATCTTCAATGTGCCGCCGGGCAGTTCCACCGCGACCTCGCGATCGATGCGACCGCGGCGCATCAGCACCGCCGCCGCCGCGCAGGCGCCGCTGCCGCAGGCCAGGGTTTCGCCGACGCCGCGCTCGAACACCCGCAGCCGGATGCGGTCGCGGGCGACGATCTGGGCGAAGCCGACGTTGACCGATTCCGGAAACGCCGCGTGGCGCTGCAGCGCCGGGCCGAGCGTCGCGACCGGCGCGGCATCGATATCGTCCACTTCGATGACCGCATGCGGGTTGCCCATCGACACCGCACCGAAGCGCAGCGGCTGGCCGTCGATGTCGACAACGTATTCATCCTGCGCTGCATCGAAGCCCGCGAGCGGAATCGCTGCGACCGGCGCGAACCGCGGCACGCCCATCGCGATGCGGTAGTGATGCAGGTCGAGCACGTCCACGGCGTGGGTGCCGGCGGGGCTGTCGAGTTCGAAGTGACCGGCGAGGCAGCGTTCGGGGTCGATCTCGGCGCTGTCGCGCAGCATCCAGGCGGCGACGCAGCGCGCGCCGTTGCCGCACTGCTGGGACGACGAGCCGTCGGCATTCCAGATGCGGTAGGACGCGGCGGCGGCCGGGCTGCGCGGCGGTTCGATGGTCAGGATCTGGTCGCAGCCGACGCCGGTGTGGCGGTCGGCGAGCGCGCGGCAGAGTTCCGGCGTGGGCGGCGCGACGGCGCGGCGCAGGTCCAGCACCACGAAATCGTTGCCGGCGCCGTGCATCTTGGTGAAGCGCAGCAGCACGCGCGACGCGGTGTTCATTTCAATGCGCGGGCGTGCCGTCGGCCGGAGGCGGCGGCGCGGCGGCGTCGGTTGCGGGCGGCGGCGCAGTGTCGGTCGCGGGTGCGGACGCTTCGGCAGGCGCTTCGACGGCGGGCGCTACAGCGGCAGGCGCTGCGGGCGGGTCGTCGGCCAACACCAGTGGGCCCTTGTTGCCGCAGCCGGAGAGGGCGAACGGGACCGCGAGCGCGAAGGCGGTCGAAACGAAAACGAGGCGTTTATTCATGGGCGCAGTGTAGCCGCCGTGGCTCCGGGACGGAATGCGGAGCGGAGGCGGCCGCGTTCAGGCGTCCCGCTCACCGGACGGTTCGGGGCGCAGCCACAGCCACATGGCGACCACGGCCATGATCGCGGTGCCGGTGGCGGCCATCCACAGCTTCGGCGCGGTGAGGAACATCACCACCGCGCAGGCGCTCATCATCGTGGTCGCCAGCCATTTCGCGCGCCGGCCGACCGCGCCCTGCTCCTGCCAGTCGCGGATCATCGGTCCGAACCGGCGATCGGCGAGCAGCCGCGCATGCAGGCGCTGCGAGCCGCGCGCGGCGGCGAAAGCCGACAACAGCACGAACGGCACGGTGGGCAGCCCCGGCACGACGATGCCGATCACCCCCAGCGCCAGACTGGCGTAAGCCAACAGCCACCACAGCCAGCGCGTGCGCCGGGGCGCCTGCTGCGGCGGTGCCTGCTGCGGTCCCTGCTGCGGTGATGGCATGGGTGCGGCGACGCCTGCCCGCGAACGGGCAGGCGTAGAGACTTACTCGGCGGCCTTGGGCGCGGTCACGCCCAGCTGGTCGAGCATGAACGCATACATTTCCGCCTGCTCGCGGTAGCGGCGGAAGCGTCCCGACTTGCCGCCGTGGCCGGCGTCCATATTCGTGCGGAACACCACCGGATACTGCGAGGTATTGAGGTCGCGCAGGCGGGCCACGTACTTCGCCGGCTCCCAGTACTGCACCTGCGAATCCCACAGCCCGGTGCCGACGAACATCGCCGGATAGGCCTGCTTCGACAGATTGTCGTAGGGCGAGTACGACAGCATGTAGTCGTAGTACGTCTTCTTTTCCGGGTTGCCCCACTCGTCGTATTCGTTGGTGGTCAGCGGGATGCTGGGATCGAGCATGGTGGTGACCACGTCCACGAACGGCACCTGCGACAGGATCACCCGGTACTTGTCCGGCGCCATGTTCGAGATCGCGCCCATCAGCAGCCCGCCCGCGCTGCCGCCGTAGGCCGCGACGCGGTCCTTGGCGGCGTAGCCCTTGGCGACCAGATCGTCTGTGACGTCGATGAAATCGGTGAAGGTGTTCTTCTTGTTGAACAGCTTGCCGTCGTCGTACCACTTGCGGCCCATTTCCTGGCCGCCGCGGATGTGGGCGATGGCGTAGACCATGCCGCGATCGAGCAGGCTGACGTTGGTGACGCTGAAACCCGGATCGCTGGAGCTGCCGTAGCTGCCGTAGGCGTACTGCAGCATCGCCGCGGTGCCGTTGCGCTCGAAGCCTTTTTTGTAGACCAGCGAGACCGGCACCTTCACGCCGTCGCGGGCGGTGGCCCAGACCCGCTCGGTCGCGTATTTCGACGCGTCGTAACCGATCACAGGCTGCTGTTTCAGCGTGCGGCGCTCGCCGGTGACGGTGTTGATTTCATAGGTGGTGGTGGGCGTGGTCAGCGAGGTGTAGCCGTAGCGCAGCCACGGCGTGTCGGATTCGGAATTCGTCGAAAGACCCATCGAATACGCCGGCTCGTCGGCCTTCACGTATTCGCCGCTGTCGGCGGACGCTTGGCCGGCGCGCAGCAGACGAATGCGCTCGAGACCGTCGGAACGTTCAGCGATCGCAGTGAAGCCGTCGAACAGCTCGTAGCCGTCGATGAACACATCATCGCGGTGCGCCACCCATTCCTTCCACTCGCGGCGCGAGGTCGCACCGCTGTCGGCGGTCATCAGCTTGTAGTTGGCGGCGGGCTTGCCATCCGCGCCGGGCGCATTGGTGTGGATCACCCAGCGGCCGCCCAGGTGATCGGCGTCGTATTCGACATCGCGTTCGCGCGGGGCGAGCACGGTGAACGATTTCGGGTCGGCGGCCGGCGCGCAGCGCATTTCGCTGGACACCGTGCTTTCCACGGTGATGCAGATGTAACCGTCGTCGCGGGTGCGACCGATGCCCATGTAGAAGCTGTCGTCCTTTTCTTCATAGACCAGGACGTCGGCGCTGGCCGGCGTGCCCAGCACGTGCTTCTTCACACGCACGCTGAGCAGGGTTTCGGGATCGTTCTCGATGTAGAACAGCGTCCTGTTGTCGTCGGCCCAGACCAGATTCGCCGACACGCCCTTGATCTCGTCCGGATACAGCTCGCCAGTCTCCAAATTCTTGAAGCGCACCGTGTACTGGCGGCGGCCGTTGTCGTCCTCGGCGTAGGCGAGGAGTGTGTTGTCCTGGCTCACCGCCATGTCGCCGACGCTGTAGTAGTTCTTGTCCTTGGCCAGGACATTCACGTCCAGCATCACCTGCTCGTCCTTGCCCTGGCTGCCGTCGGCCGCGGCCCTGGCGCGCAGATAGACCGGATAGTCCTTGCCGGCCTGGAAGCGGCTGAAATACCACCAGCCGCGCTCGCGGTACGGCACCGAGTCGTCGTCCTGCTTGATGCGGCCGACGATCTCGTTGTACAGCGTCTCCTGCAGCGGCTTGAGCGGCGCCATCAGCTGGTCGGCGTAGGCGTTCTCGGCGTTGAGATAGCCCAGCATCGCCTTGTCCTCGCGCTTGTCGTCGCGCAGCCAGTAGTACTCGTCGCTGCGCGTCGCGCCGTGAGGCGCCTTGACGGTATGCGGCTTTCTGGCGGCGTCGGGCGGGGTGGGCAGATCGGCGGCGAACGAGGACAGCGTCATTGTCGGGGTCATGGCGAGGGCAAGCACGAGGATTCGGAGGGGCGACATCGAGAGGTTCCGCGGGGCCGTGGCGGCGGGAGCGTGGCAGTATCCCAGAAGTCCATGCCGGCGGGGCTGCCATGGCCGATGTCCCGGCAGGGCGGCCGCTGGTATCGTGGCCGCTTGCCGGGAAGCGCAGCGGGTGCCCGCTGGCGCGGCAGGAAGACCACGGGCACGGACACCGTCGCGGCCGCGACGACGATTGCCAATGATCGCCCACCATCGCGGCCCCGCATGGGCCGCCCAACGAAAGGCCAGACGCCATGGAAGACTACCCGCGCTCCTCGCCAGCATCGTCGTCATCGACGCCGACCGGCCCCATCACGATCAAGGTCAGCCTCGACGAAGCGGTGGTCATCGATCGGCGCAGCAACGCCGAGTTGATGACCGACGGCCTGAACGGCTGCGTCGCCGTGGCATTGCGGAGCGGCGACAGGATCGGACTGACCCATGTCTACAGCGATGCCCTGGACCGGTTCGAGGACTACAAGGCGCCACTCGCGGCGTTCGCGCGCGAGGTCGCGAACGGCGGCGGGATCACCGACGCCTACCTTGTCCACAACAACAATGTGCGGCGGCTCGGCGAGGAACACAATCTGCCGGAATTGATCCGCGAGCACCTGGTGACCGGGAATCTTGTCGCACGCGGCGGGGTCACGATGTTGCCCGACAACGGCTGCACGATTTCCGACAGTGGGCTGTACTTGAAACACCGCGACAATGCGGCGATCTTCGGATCCGGCGGCCATACCAACAGCGCGCTGGAGCGGCTCGACGAGCGCGTGGCGCCGACCGTTGCGCCGCTGAAGCACGACGACCTGTTCAAATTCAGCGATAGCACGCTCAAATCCGGCTACGGCGGCCCGTCGGAACTGGGTGCGGCCGCGGTCGTGCCCCACGCCCATTACCCGGCCGCGCGCGATGAACCGGGACTCTCCCTCAAGGCGCCGCCCGACCACACCAAGCTGGAACTCGGCGAATCGGTGCGCGTGCAGCTGGCGGGGCTCCGGGTCCTCAAGTTCGGCGACATCAGGCCGGCGTCGCGGGAGATCACCGCTGCGATCAAGGAGCAGGGGCTGACCGAGGCCACGCTGGCGCTCTCGGACGACAAAAAACACATCAACGTCACCGGCAGCGGCAAATCGGTGGACTTCGACATCGAAGGCGGCAAGGTGAAACTGGCCGCGCCTCCGGTCCCGGTCGCATCCTCCTCCTCGCTCGCCGATGCGCAACCGAAGACGCTCTACGATCAGGCGGCCGACGCGCTGGCGCCGCATCGCGAATCGCTCAGGCTCGGCGACCCGGACCGGTTTTCCGAAGCCGCGCGCGCGATCGCGTCGCAGGCCAACCGCGACGGGCTGGCGGACATCGCGCGGGTGGATGTGCTGGGCATGGATCACGGCAAGTCCGTGCTCGTCGCGCACCAGGGCGGCGCCGAGCCGAAACAGTCGCAGCCGACAGCAGTGGAGGGCGCGCCGCCATCGGGCGGCACCACACCGCGCGATCCGTCGCAGGACGGGCCGCAGAAAGGTCACTTTTCGATCATGTAACCGGTCGAGCCGACGCAGCGGCTCGACGACCGCCGTCAGCCGGCGATCAACCGCACCCGCGCGAAGTTGCGCTTGCCGATCTGCAGTACGCCTTCGAAGCCCGGCGTGAAGCTCGTCGCCGGATCTTCGACGACTTCGCCATCGACCTTCACCGCGCGCTCCTTGAGCTTGCGGTTGGCTTCGGAATTGCTGGGGGTGATGCCGGCGGCGGTCAGCAGCGCGGCGATGCGGATGCCTTCGGCCGGGACGGTCACGTCCTGCAGCGCCAGCAGGGTCATGTCGCCCTCGCCGCTCACCGCGGCCTGCCAGCCGGCGATAGCGGTGTCGGCGGCCGCTGAATCGTGGAAGCGGGTCGCGAGTTCGCGGGCGAGGCGCAGCTTCACGTCGCGCGGGTTCAGTTGCCCGCTGTCGATATCGGCCTTCAGCCGCTTCGCCTCATCGATGCCGATCTCGAAGCTCAGCAGCTCGATCCAGCGCCACATCAGCGCGTCGCCGATCTTCATGGTCTTGTTGACGATGTCGATGGCCGGCTCGTTGATGCCGATGTAGTTGCCCAGCGACTTCGACATCTTCTGCACGCCATCCAGGCCTTCCAGCAGCGGCATGGTCAGCACGATCTGCGGCGGCTGGCCGTAGTGCTCCTGCAGGCCGCGGCCCATCAGCAGGTTGAACTTCTGGTCGGTGCCGCCCAGTTCCACGTCGGCCTTCAGCGCCACCGAGTCGTAGCCCTGCACCAGCGGGTAGAGGAATTCATGGATCGCGATGGACTGCTGCGCCGCGTAGCGCTTGGCGAAGTCGTCGCGTTCCAGCATGCGCGCGACCGTGTGCTGGCCGGCGAGCCTGATCATGTCGGCGGCGCTCATCTTCCCGAACCATTCGCTGTTGAAGCGCACTTCGGTGCGGTCCTTGTCCAGCACCTTGAACACCTGCTCGGCGTAGGTCTCGGCATTGGCCAGCACGTCCTCACGGGTCAGCGGCTTGCGGGTGACGTTCTTGCCGGTGGGGTCGCCGATCATCCCGGTGAAGTCGCCGATCAGGAAGATCACCTGATGCCCCAGGTCCTGGAACTGGCGCATCTTGTTCAGCAGCACGGTGTGGCCGATGTGCAGGTCGGGCGCGGTGGGGTCGAAGCCGGCCTTGATCCGCAGCGGGCGGCCGCCGGCCTCGAACGCGGCGAGGCGGGTCTGCAGCTCCTCGCGCTTGAGGATTTCGTCGGCGCCGCGCGCAATGAGGTCGAAAGCCGGGTTGGGGGCGTCAATGGACATGAGGAGTCGAACCGTGAACGTGTAGGGGAAGAAGGGGCCGCGAAGGTGACGCCGCCTGCAGTTCCGGGGCCGCCAGCATGAACGGAGCGTTAAAGTCTAGTTAAACCGAAATGTTAAAAAAATCCAAGCCCGTCAAGCATTTGACGCATTCTTTTCGAGTCAACTATGGTACCGGTCTTGGCCGTCCCGACTGGGGAATCCGTTCAATGACATCACCGTCGAGTCGCACCCTGCGTAATCGCCTCGTTCGCCTGCGCAATCTGCATCAGGCCACCGAGCAGGAAGCCAACCAGATCCTGCCCGAAAACGCCCCCGCCCAGGGTTTCAACGGGCGCTGGACGCGGCGCCAATGGGCGCAGGCCAGCCTGGTCGCCACCATGGTCGCGCTGCTCGGCACCATCGTCCCCGGCTTCGACACCGTGCTGCAGCCCACGCCGGCCACGCCCATCCAGACCCTCTCGCTGAAACTCCCGCCGCTGTCGCTGGCGCGGCAGAAGGGCAATCTGGGCGACAGCTGGCAGGCGGTCACCGTCCGCCGCGGCGCTTCGCTCAAGCATATGTTCGAACAACTGGGCATCCCCGCCGCCGACCTGGAGCGCGTGCTGGCCCATCCGGGCGCCAAGGCCGCGATCGGCCAGGTCACCCCGAAGACCCAGCTCTCGGTGGACCTGCCGATCAACGGCAAGCTGCGCGCGTTGCGCTTCCTGCGCGGCGACGGCCAGCGCATCCAGCTGGAACTGACCGACGACGGCGTGCGCGAGACCGTGCTGAGCCGCGATGTGGACGTGCGCACCGTGGTGCTGAGCGGCAAGGTCGGCGGCTCGCTGTTTCGTTCGGCGCGCAAACTGGGGCTGAGCGGCGCGCACCTCGACCAGCTCACCGACGAAATCTTCAAGTACGACATCGACTTCGATTCCGACCTCGACGCCGACGACCTCTTCAGCGTGGTGGTCGACCAGATGTGGGTCGACGGCGAGTTGGAGAAGACCGGCGCGGTGCTGGCTGCGGCCTTCACCATCGACGGCAAGCTGCACACCGGCTTCCGCCACGTCCGCAACGGCAAGCCCGAATACTTCACCTCCGACGGCCGGCCGCTGAAGAAGAGCTTCATCCGCATGCCGATCCCGTACGCCCGGCTGAGCTCCAGCTTCGGCACGCGCCGGCACCCGGTACTGGGGCGCACCCGCATGCACAAGGGCGTGGACTACGCCGCCCCCACCGGCACGCCCATCCAGGCCGCCGGCGATGCCCGCGTGCAGCTGGTCGGCTGGCACGGCGGCTACGGACGCGCGGTGATCCTGGACCACGGCCGCGGCTACACCACGCTGTACGGCCACATGTCGCGCTTCGGCAACATCCGCCAAGGCCAGCGCATCCCGCAGGGCACGGTCATCGGTTACGTCGGCAGCACCGGCATGTCCACCGGCCCGCACCTGCATTACGAATTCCGGATCAACGGCGTCCACCGCAACCCGCTGAGCGTGACCATGCCGCCGCCGGAGCCGCTGCGCGGCACCGAACTGGCGAGCTTCCGCACCGAGACCCAGCGCGCGATGACCAAGATCCGCACGGTCGAGAACATCGTGTTCCCGGACGCGGTGCAGACGCCGGAAAAAGCGCTGGCGATCGCGCTGGAAACCACCCCGGGCCGCAAGCCGCGCAAGAAGGGCTGAGTCCCGCGTCGTAGGCTGGGCTGAGCACAGCGAAGCGCAGCCTCACGTCAAGCTGATCGTAGTCGCCAAAACATGCCGGGCTTCGCTGCGCTCAGCCCAGCCTACGAGTGTTGTCCGACGTCCTGTTTTTGGTCGGTACCCGCCGGCCGCGACTGGCAAGCCCTGCCGTCATCACCGATCATGCGGGGATGACGACCAAGACGCCTGACCTGTTCCTCGGCATGATCTCCGGCACCAGCGCCGACGGGATCGACGTGGCCATCGCCCGCTTCCACGACTCCGAAAATGAGCGCGCGCCGCGCGCCGAAGTGCTGTTCGGCCACACCTATCCTTGGGATGCCGATCTGCGGGCCGTGCTGGTCGAACTGGGCCAGCATGCGCCGAAGCTGACCCTGGACGAGATCGGCGAACTGGACGTGCGCATCGGCGCGGCCTTCGCCGCCGCCGCCGCGCAGGCGATCCGCGACAGCGGCCTACACCACGAAAACATCGCCGCGATCGGTTCCCACGGCCAGACCCTGCGCCATCGTCCCGACGGCCGCCGCGGCGACGGCGTGCACCGCTTCACGCTGCAGCTGGGCGACGCGAGCGTGATCGCCGAAACCACCGGCCTCCGCACCGTCGCCGATTTCCGCCGACGCGATGTCGCCGCCGGCGGCCACGGCGCCCCGCTGCTTCCCGCGCTGCATGCGGCGCTGCTGTCGTCGCCGACGGAAGACCGCGCGGTGCTGAACCTCGGCGGCATCGCCAATCTCACCCTGCTGCCGGCGCAGGGTGGCGAATCGGAAAGCCACGGCGTGCGCGGCTTCGACACCGGCCCCGCGAACGGGCTGATGGACGCCTGGTGCCTGCGTCACACCGGCGCCGGCTTCGACCGCGGCGGCGCGTTCGCCGCGGGCGGGCGGGTCGACGACGCGCTGCTGGCGCGACTGCTCGACGACCCGTGGTTCGCGCTGCCGCCGCCGAAATCGACCGGCCGCGATCAGTTCCATCTGGGCTGGGTCGAATCGAAACTCGGCGGGACCGAAACGCCGGCCGACGTGCAGGCGACGCTGCTGGCGCTGACCGCGCGCACCGTGGCCGACGCCCTGCGCGCCACCCTGCCCGGCGCCGCGCGGGTGATCGGCTGCGGCGGCGGCGTCCACAACCCGGCGCTGATGCGCGCGCTGGCGGAGGCGCTGCCCGGCATCGCGGTGGAGTCCACCGCGGCGCACGGCATCGATCCGGACGTGGTCGAAGCCCTGGGCTTCGCCTGGCTGGCGCGGCAGACGGTGCTGGGGCGCCCGGGCAACCTGCCCGGCGTCACCGGCGCCGCGGGGCCGCGGGTGCTGGGGGCGATCCATTCGCCGTAATCCGGTTCTGCAATTCGATTTTGTAGAGCGGCGTTCAGGCCGGCCCAGGCAGAACCCGGCCGGCGACGACATCAGGGCCGTGCCCACGGCTGACGAAAACGAAACGGTTGCGTATCGGAAGGAAGCAGCGGCCTGAAGGCCGCTCTACGCCCGCTCTACAGGATCGATCTCAACCGCCGAGCTTCTTGCCCACCGGCACGTCCTGCAGGAAACGCTCCAGCTCGCTCGGGTCGAACTGCGCGGGCGGCGGCGGCTCCGGCTCCGATGCAAGCTGCGGCCGGTCGCCGATCCGTCCGATCAGCGAGAACCCCGGATCGTTGGGCACGGTTTCCAGCGCGGCGATCACCGACTGCATCACGTCCGATTCGGAACCGTCGAAACGCAGCGCCCCGCCCTCGCTGGCGTACAGGCCGCGCTCGATCAGATGCAGGATCGTCTCGTGCACGTCCCAGCCATTGGTGCGCGCGACCTTGCGGATGCGCTCGGCCAGCACGGGATCGATATCGCGGAGGACGAGGTCGGTCATGGCGTCATGACGATACGGTGGCCGGCGCCGCCGCGGCGGCGTTGGCGCTGCGGACCAGCCAGAAGCACAGCAGCAGTGCGGGAATGCCGATCAGCGCGGTGCCGATGAAGAAGATCGCGTAGGCATCGAGCAGCGCATGCGATTTGGCGAGGCCGTCGACTGCCGCGCCCGACAGGCCTTTGAGGAATTTGCCGGGCATCGCATAGAACGAACTCAGCAGCGCGTACTGCGTGGCGGTATAGCCGAGCGTGGTCAGACTGGACATGTAGCCGACCAGCGCCACGCCCGCGAAGCCGGCGCTGAAATTGTCGATCGCCATCACCACCGAAAACACCTGCGGATCGGCGCCGTGGTGGGCGAGATAGGCGAACGCGAGATTCGAGGCCGGGCCGACCACCGCGCCGATCATCAGCGTGGTGACGAAGCCCAGACGCAGGGCGCACAGACCGGCGACGACGATGCCGACCGTGGTCGCGACCCAGCCGACCGTGCCGCGCACCGTGCCGACGACGGCCTTGTCGATGCCCAGATCGGTGTAGAACGGATTCGCCATCGGGCCCATCACGAAATCGGGCAATCGATAGAGGCTGATCGCCAGCAGGATCAGCAGCGCGGCCTTGCCGTGATCGCGGAAGAACACGATGAACGGGCCCGCCACAGCATCGAAAATACGTAGCAGTGGCCGCACGATCGGTCGAGCCCAAGTGGCTTCCGGCACCGGACCCGACGGGGGCTTCACCAGCAGCCATACGATGGCAACAGACACCGGAATCGTCATCAGCCACACAATGCTGAAGCCGCCGCCGAACAGCGGGACAAGTTGAGCAAAAGCAAAAATGCCGACAGGAAGCGCACAAAGCCACCTGACGACCATTGCATTCGACACTCCGAGCCTGCCACTCCGTGGATCGGGAATCTCGACCACGCTCGTGTCCGTACGGGTGGTCCGCGATTCCCGCGCGAACAACACCGCAAGCATGCCCAGACCCATCAGCCCGGCGATGAGTTCGTACGAAGCCACCCAGCCGATCTTCGCTGCGATCACCAGGATCCAGGCATCGGTCAACAGCAGCGCGAAGCGATAGCCCAGTTGGTAAGCCGAGCTGAGCAGCGACAGTTCCTCGCCGTTGTCGGCGCTTTCGATGCGCCACGCGTCGATGACGATGTCCTGGGTCGCCGACGCGAACGCGGCGACCAGCGCCAGCGCCGCGAACGCGATCAGCCCGCCCTGGGGGGTGAGGATCGCCATGCCGAACAGTCCGATCGCGACCACCGCCTGCGCGAGGATCATCCAGCCGCGCCGATGACCGAGCAGCCTGCCGAGCACCGGCACATCGACCTTGTCGATGATCGGCGCCCACAGGAACTTCATCGAATACATGATGCCGACCCACGACAGGAAGCCGATCGCGGTCAGTTCGGTGCCGCCCTCGCGCAGCCACAGGCCCATGGTGTTGCCGACCAGCATGAACGGCAGGCCGGCGGACAGTCCCAGCAACAGCATCACCGCGACCTTGCGCTGGCGCAGGCCGCGCAGCACGTCACGCCAGCCGGGGCGCTTTTTCGGGATTGCGGGCGTCGGGGCTGTGGCGCTCGACGTCATCGATTGGGTTTTCGCGTCGCTCATCCGGCGCGGCTCATGCGTCGTGGCTCATATGTCTTGGCTCATACGGAATAATCCACGACATACGGCGCATGGTCGGAGAATCGCGGATCCTTGTGGATCGCGCAGCCCTTCACCGCATCGCGCAGCGACGGGGTGATGAACTGGTAATCGATGCGCCAGCCGACGTCGTTGGCGCGGGCGGCGCCGCGCTGCGACCACCATGTGTATTCGGCGGCGTCCGGGCGCAGCACGCGGTAGCTGTCCAACCAGCCCTGCTCGGGCGCGGCGGTGCCGTCGCCGCAGGCATCACCGATCTGACCGTTGAGCCAAGCGCGTTCCGCAGGCAGGCAGCCGGAGTTCTTCTGGTTCGAGGTCCAGTTCTTGATGTCGTTGCGCGCGCGGACGATGTTCCAGTCGCCGCACAGCACGTAATCGCGGCCGCTGCGCAACCATTCGTCGAGGATCGGCTTGAGCCATTCCATCACCTCGAACTTGAAGCCCTGGCGCACGTCGCCGGACGATCCGGACGGGATGTAGAACGAGACCACGCTGAGATTACCGAAGCGCGCCTCGATGTAGCGGCCCTCGTCGTCGAACGGCGCCCAGCCCAGCGAGGTGCGCACCTCGTCCGGCGGCCTGCGGGTGTAGATGCCGACGCCGCTGTAACCCTTTTTGGTGATGGCGTCCTTGAAGAACGCCTGGTAACCGTCCGGAAGCAGCTCCGGCACGTGAAGCTGGTGCTCCTGCGCCTTCGTCTCCTGCACGCAGAGCACGTCGGCGTCCTGCGCGCGGAACCAGTCGAAGAATCCCTTGGTGGCCGCCGAACGCAGGCCGTTGGCGTTGAAACTGATGATGCGCATGAAAAACCGGAGTGGCCGTGTCGGAACGGGATCGGGCAAGAGTAACGGATTCGCGCCGGCTTGCATGGCCGCGGGCCGCACGGCCGGGCCGGCTGTCGGCAGCGGGTTTATCATCGCCGCCTCCCCGCCGCGACGCATGCCCGTGACCGACCACCGCACCCGTTTCCTGCAGCTCGCGCTGCGCGTCGAAGCCCTGCGCTTCGGCGAGTTCACGCTCAAATCCGGGCGCGTCAGCCCGTATTTCTTCAACGCCGGGCGCTTCGACTCCGGTGCCGCACTGTCGACGCTGGCCGCTTGCTATGCCGATGCGGTGGACGCGGCCGGACTCGGTTTCGATCTGCTGTTCGGGCCGGCGTACAAGGGCATCCCGCTGGCGACGGCGCTGGCCTGCGAATACGCCCGGCGCGGCCGCGACCTGCCGCTGGCGTTCAACCGCAAGGAAGCCAAGACCCACGGCGAGGGCGGCACGCTGATCGGCGCGCCTTTGGCGGGCAGGCGGGTGCTGATCGTGGACGACGTGATCACCGCCGGCACCGCGATCCGCGAGGCGCTGGCGCTGATCCGCGAGGGCGGCGGCATCCCGGCGGGGATCGTCATTGCCCTCGACCGGCAAGAGGTGGCGCCCGACGGCCCGGGGTTGTCGGCGGCTCAGGCGGTCGCTGCCGAATCGGGAATTCCCGTGATCGCGGTCGCAGCTCTGGACGATCTGCTTGCATTCGCGGGCGAAAGCGCCGAACTTCTCGACCAGCGCGAGCGACTGTTGGCCTACCGGGCCCGTTACGGTTGCCGCGCGTCCACCCAGAACGCGCCGACCGGGGGGTAGGCCTGAAGATGTCTCCGCGAATGATGCCTGCGCCGATACCTGCGCGATCCCTGCCGCCCGCGATCTCGAATCGCCGGTGTCTGACCCTGCTCGCCGTTGCCTTGGCGCTGGGCGTGGCGTCGATCGCGAGCGCCCAGCAGAAACCCAAGGAACGGAAACTCTATTGCTGGGACGAAGGCGGGCGCCGGGTCTGCAGCGACGCGCTGCCGGCGTCGGCGGTGGGCCGCCAGCGCACCGAGTTCGATCCGAAGACCGGCACCACCGTGAACCGCATGGCCCGCGAGATGACCCCGGAGGAGCGCATGCGCGCCGCCGCCGAGGAGGAAGCGCGTCGGGCCGAAGAGCAGCGCGCGCGCCGCGAGATGGCGATGGTGGTCTCGTACGACAACGAGGAAGACCTGAAGCGATCCTTCAGCAACCGCTTCGAGCTGGTCGAGGAGTCGCTGAAGGGGTCGGAACTGGCGCTGATAAATCTGCACACCAGCCTGCTCAGCCTGCTGCGCCAGGCCAATGCGCTGGAGCTGGAATCCAAACCGGTCGGCAAGGTGCTGCGCAACAAGATCCTCACCCAGCACGCCGAGCTGCAGGGGCTGCGGGCGCTGAAGCAGCGCCAGGAAACCGAGCGCGCCGCGCTCAACGCCGAATTCCAGGAAGCGCTGGCGCGGTACCGGGTGTTGAAGAACCCGCAGAGCGCTGCGGCGCCTGCGCCCGTCACTGGCGGCTGAGCGATACGCCGGGGAGCGTTGCGCTCCCTCGCCCCTCTTCGTAGAGCGGCCTTCAGGCCGCTACTTCCGATACGCAACCATTTCGTTTTCGTCGCCCGTGGGCACGGCCCTGATGTCGTCGCCGGTCGGGTTCTGCCTGGGCCGGCCTGCTCAGAACGGCAGGACCAGATCCGGCTTCTGCTGCAGCAGGCGCTCGCGGAACACCCCCTGGATCCGCGCCAGCGCCTCGGCGTTGTCGGCATCGAAACGCAGCACCAGCACCGGCGTGGTGTTCGACGCCCGCACCAGGCCCCAGCCATCCGGCCAGTCCACGCGCAGACCGTCGATGGTGGATTGCCGGCCGCCCTCGAAGAACGCGCCCTCGCGGAACTGTTCCACGAACGCGTGCGGATCGCCGCCGGGCGCATCGACCTTGATTTCGGGCGTCGATACGCCCTTGGGCAGCGCGTGCAGCACGTCGTCCGGCAACTCCGGCGCGGTCGCCAGGATTTCAAGCAGCCGCGCAGCCGCGTAGATGCCATCGTCGAAGCCGTACCAGCGCTCGGCGAAGAAGAAGTGGCCGCTCATCTCGCCGGCCAGCTCCGCGCCGGTCTCGCGCATCTTGGCCTTGATCAGCGAATGCCCGGTCTTCCACATCAACGGGCTGCCGCCGTGGCGCAGGATGTGCGACGACAGGCGGCCGGTGCATTTCACGTCGTAGACGATCATCGCGCCCGGGTTGCGCTCCAGCACGTCGGCCGCGAACAGCATCAGCAGCCGGTCGGCGTAGATGTTCTCGCCGTCGCGGGTGACCACGCCCAGGCGGTCGCCGTCGCCGTCGAACGCGATGCCCAGGTCGGCATCCAGGCGCTGCACCATCTTGATCAGATCCTGCAGGTTGTGCGGCTCGCTGGGATCGGGGTGATGGTTCGGGAAGGTGCCGTCGATCTCGCAGTACAACTCCTCGACCTCGGCGCCGATGGCTTCGAGCACGCGCGGGCCGATCTCGCCGGCGACGCCATTGCCGGCGTCCACCACCACCTTGAGCCGCCGCCCGAGCTGCACGTCCGAGGCGATGCGCTGGACGTAGTCGCCGCTGATGTCGCTCTCGCTCAGGCTGCCGGGCGCCGCCGCCACGTGCAGGCGGCTCTCGGCGACGCGCGCATGCAGGTCGGTGATCGCCTCGCCGTACAGCGTCTCGCCGCCGATCACGATCTTGAAACCGTTGTAGTCGGGCGGATTGTGGCTGCCGGTGACCGAAATGCAGCAGCCGGTGCGCAGGTGATACGCGCCGAAGTAGATCACCGGCGTCGGCGCCATGCCGATGTCGATCACGTTCACGCCCGCCTTGCGCAGACCCGCGACCAGACCTTCGACCATCTCCGGACCGGACAGCCGGCCATCGCGGCCGACGACGATGTCGCGCAGATCCTTTTCGTGCATCAGCGAACCCACCGCATGGCCGATCAGTTCGGCCACGTTGCGGTCCAGGGTGCTGCCGACCACGCCACGGATGTCGTAGGCGCGGAAGATGCTGCTGTCGATCAGCACCGGCTTCGCCTTCGGCTGCTCCCTGATCTCAAGCGTCGGGGCATCGGCGGCTTCGCTGGCCTCGTTGGCCACGGCTTCCAGCAGCGTGGGCGAGGTGTCGACCGCCTCGACCTCCACCGGCATCCGATAGATCCGCCAGGTCACGTACACCAGGAACGCGAAGATCACCGCGGCGATCAACGAAGCGACCGCGCCCATGCCCAGCGCCTGGGTCGGCGGCTGCGAGGTCGCCGCGACGATGCGTAATCCGGATTCCGCGACCGAAGCGGCCAGACGCTCAGCGCCGTCGGCATACCCCTGTTCGCCGCGTTCCCACAGGGTCACCTCGCCCTGGCGCAGGCCGAGGTAGGTGTCGCCGACCATGCCGATGGTGTCCAGGCCCGTGGTCAGCTCGGTGAACGGCAGTTGGATGTAGACCACGCCGACCAGACGGTCGCCGACCTTGGCCGGCGCGGCCAGCGCGAGTCGTGGTTGGCCGAGGTCGCGGATCACCCAGGTGCGGATCCTGTTCTCGACCATGGCCGACTCCAGCACCGCAAGACGGCCATAGCCGCCCTTGGGCAGCGCGGCGTACACGGTTTCCAGATCGGTCGGAAACACCTGCACCAACGACACGTTCGGCCAGCCGGCGCTGATGACCTTGCTGGCGCTGGCGAAATCCGAGGTCGACAGCGCGTTCTGCACTTCGGGCAAGGCCAGCGCTTCGCCGAAGCGCTTCTGGTGCTGCAGCAGCGCCTGATGCACCAGCCGCACGCCGCTGTCGCGGGTGGCTTCCAGATCGCTGCGGCGGTCGCCATCGCGGAACTGGGCGACGCCGCTCCAGCCCAGCCACAGCGCGAGCAGCGCGCACAGGACCGCGAGCGGCCTCATGGCGGGGCGGAGTTGGATGAGCTGCTGGCGGATGCTGTCTTTCATCGATGCTGTCTCTTTGCCGTCTTGCGGTTGCCGGCCGTCGAACGACCGGATGTACGGGGCGTGCTCATGTAGCGCATCTCGTGTTGCGCGCGCCCCTGCGCTGCGTGTCTCGCGCCGCGCTGCCTCACGCCACGCCGGTATGGCCGAAGCCACCCGCTCCCCGGGCGCTGTCGACGAAAGTATCCACGACCTCGAAGCTCGCGCGCACCACCGGAAGTATGACCAGTTGCGCGATCCGGTCACCCGGAGCGATCACGAAGGGCTCGCGGCCCCGGTTCCAGACGCTGATCAGCAGCGGGCCCTGGTAATCGGCGTCGATCAGGCCGGTACCGTTGCCCAGCACGATGCCGTGTTTGTGGCCCAGTCCGGAGCGCGGCAGGATCACCGCGCACAGCCCGGGATCGCCGATGTATACGGCCAGCCCCGACGGCACCAGCGCGGCGTCGCCCGGCGCCAGATGCAGCGGCGCGTCCAGCGCCGCGCGCAGATCCAGCCCGGCGCTGGCCTCGGTGGCGTAGGCCGGCAGCGGCCATGCGTCGCCGAAGCGGGCATCGAGCAGTCTGACTTGCAGGGTGTGGTTCATCGATCGGTTCCGCGTACGCGCTCGGAGGCCGCCCAGTATCGCGGCATGCCGCGCCATCGCCAAACCTGCGGCGGCGATCACCTCTGCAGAAGCGGGCAGCCCGGCGCCGGACACACGCCATCATCGCGAGGCTCGATGCCCGAGCCGCCGCCTCAGAGCCAGCGGCGCACTTGGCTGCGATACGCGGCGTATGCGTCCCCGAAACCCGTGGCCAGCGCGCGCTCTTCCGGCAGGATCTGGAAACGGGTGATGTACAGCGCGAAAAGCAGCGGAAGCATCATCGCCGGCCCATTGGCCAGGAAGATGCCCCAGGCGACCAGCAACAGCAGTTGTCCGAGATACATCGGATTGCGGCTGTACCGGTGCAAGCCATCGACGACGAGATGACGGGTGGACTGCGGACGCATCGGGTTGACCGTGGTCCCGACGCGACCGAAACGCAGCTTCGGCAGGAGATTGCAAAGCAGTCCGGCGATGCCGATCAGGATCGCGAGCGGCGTGCGCAGCGGCAGCGCATATGCAAACCCCGGCAATCCGTGCGCGACCGCCCACATCGCCGCGCCGACCAGCAGCATCACGACCGGCGGCGGAATGGCCGTGTCGAGGATCGAGCGCCGAACGGACATGGGTGCAAGCGCGCGATGCGCTCAGACATCCGCGTCGGTGGGCCAGCCCTCGCCGGTGCCGCGATGCAGCACGGTGTCGGTCTCCAGCACGTCGCCGGCCGGGATCGACGCCTGTTCCGCCAGCCGCGCGTAGATCGCGGTGAAGTCCGGGCGGGTGGCGTCCATCAGTTGTTCGTAGCTGTCGATGACGAAATAGGTCTTCTGATAGCTGTCGATGCGGTAGCGGGTGCGCATGATCCGCTCCAGGTCGAAACCGATGCGGTTCGGCGACGCGCTGTCCAGGCAATGGATGCTTTCGCCCTTGGAACTGACGATACCTGCGCCGTAGATGCGCAGGCCGTCGGCTTCGCGGATCAGGCCGAACTCGACCGTGTACCAGTACAGCCGGGTGAGATTGGCCAGCGCCTCCGGGCCCAGCGCGTGCGCCTTCACCCCGCCGCGGCCATAGGCGGCCATGTAATCGGCGAACACCGGGTTCATCAACAGCGGCACATGCCCGAAGAGGTCGTGGAACAGGTCGGGCTCGGCCAGATAGTCGAGCTGCTCGGGCTTGCGGATCCACCAGGTCACCGGGAAGCGGCGGTTGGCGAGATGGTCGAAGAACACCAGCTCCGGCAGCAGCCCTTCGACGCCGACGATCTCCCAACCGGTGGCGGCGCGCAGCATGCGGTTGAGATCGTCGAATTTCGGGATCTGGTGCGCCGACATGCCCATGTCGCGCTGGCTGCGCAGGAACTCGGTGCCGGCGCGGCCGACCAGCAACTGCTGCTGCCGCTCGAACAGCGTCGCCCAGACTTCGTGATCGGTGCGGGTGTAGGCGCTCCACGGCTGCTCGACCACACCGGTGGCGTAGAGCGGCACATAGCCCTTGTCGGTCATATGGTGTTCGACGCGCTGCGGGGTGGAGGTCATGGCGATCCGGTGGGGCGGGCAAGACATCCACTGTAGGCGCCTTTTGGCGCAACGGGCTTGCTTGATTGCAGGCATCGGGGCCGGATCTGCAATAAAGTTGCGTCATTCGCCCAATCGGAGCAATCCATCATGCCTGCCGTGGAACTCGACCGCATCGACCTGCTGCTGCTGGCCGAGCTGCAGCGCGCCGGCCGCCAGACCAACGCCGAGCTGGCCGAGCGCGTGCATCTGTCGCCCTCCGCCTGCCTGCGCCGGGTGCAGCGCCTGGAGCGCGACGGCGTGATCGCCGGCTATCGGGTCGAGCTGGACCCCGAGCGGCTGGGCCTGGGCCTGCAGGCTTTCGTACGCGTGCAGCTGGCGCGTCACGACGCCGAGGCGGTGGCCGCGTTCGCGGGTTTCGTCAACGAGTGGGACGAGGTGGTGGCGTGTCATGCGCTGACCGGGGACATGGATTATCTGGTCCATGTGGTGGTGCGCGATCTCGAGCACTTCTCGCGGTTCCTTCTGGACCGGTTGTTGAATCAGACGGGGGTGGCGGACGTGAATTCGAGTTTCGTGCTGCGGACGGTGAAGGCGTTCAAGGGGTTGCCGTTGGGGCGGTGATTTTTCACTCTTATCCCGACAATTCGATTGTCATCCCGAGCGTAGCGAGGGATCTGCTTTTTATGGGTTAACGCAGTGATACCCATCACAAACAACTGCAGAGCTTCCGCGCTGACGCGCGGGTCACTTTCTTTGTCGCAAAGAGGGTGTTGCCAAATCATTTCTCTGTGAGGCCACGTAAAAGTCTGCGAGCCTCGGAAAGCCATACCCAACTTTCGGAGACCTCCACCAATCGGTCGTGATGCAT
>Ga0209800_10000334_pt1 | contig 81706 bp, 83 predicted proteins | sample Higcelweek8metaG_FD_187174 | JGI IMG/M metagenome (GOLD analysis project Ga0209800, IMG submission 187174) | Freshwater pond sediment microbial communities from the University of Edinburgh, under environmental carbon perturbations - High... | ecosystem: Environmental > Aquatic > Freshwater >... | reverse complement strand
TGGACTTGCCCCGAAAAAGTGGACACGAAGTTAAGCCATAAATATAATGGATAACGGAGGTCTTGATGAAATCAAGAAGGAATTACGATGCACAGTTTAAAAAAGATGCTGTGGCATTAGTTGAAAAAACAGGAAAAAGCATTTCAGAGACAGCATCAAGTCTTGGAATCAGATATGATGTTCTTTCGCGTTGGATAAGAGAAAGTAAATCTGACGATCCCAATGTATTTCCCGGAAAAGGAAATGCCAGAGATGAAGAAATGGCACGTTTAATTAAAGAAAATGCAGATTTAAAGATGGAGCGGGACATCTTAAAAAAAGCAGTGGCCATCTTCTCAGTACACGGGAAATGAAATACCAGTTCATCAAAAATCATAGCGGCGAATTCCCTGTGAAAAAGATGGCCGAAGTTCTGCAAGTTTCAAAAAGCCGTTATTACTCATGGTTAAAAGAACCATCAGTAAAAATAATAAAGGATCAATATCTTGAACCTAAGATTATGAAGATATTTGAGACTAATCGTGAAACGTATGGAAGTCCAAGAATAAGCGATGCTCTCAAAGATGAAGGGATTATTTGCGGAGTGAATCGTACTGCAAGAATAATGAAGAATATGGACATTAAAGCCAGCACAAAGAAGAAATTTATTGTAACAACGGACTCAAATCATGATTATCCGATAGCTCCGAATATTGTAGACCGTAATTTCACTGTTGAACGTCCGAATGAGGTATGGGTAAGCGATATTACGTACATATGGACTCATGAAGGCTGGCTGTATCTTTGTGTTATTCTTGATTTGTTTTCCAGATTAGTTGTCGGATATTCAATGAGCGTAAATATTGATACTCATCTTGTTTCGGCTGCATTGAAAATGGCATTGATTTCACGCAATCCGGATGACGGATTAATATTTCATTCTGACCGAGGATCTCAATATGCTTCACATGATTTTCGTGATTTGTTGGAAAATAACGGAATCATTCAGAGCATGAGCCGAAAAGGAAATTGCTGGGACAATGCATGTGCTGAAAGTTTTTTCTCAACGCTGAAAAAAGAGGAAGTTTACAGAAGAAGTTATAAAACCAGAAAGGATGCAAGAATTTCAATTTTTGAGTACATTGCGACTTTTTACAATAACATAAGAAAGCATTCTTTTCTTGACTATCTTAGCCCTGAAAGTTTTGAATTGAAATGGTTTAGGAAAAACGCTTAGCTCTGTGTCCGCAAAACCGGGGGAAGATCATGTAGAAGATAAGCATGGTACAAAAAGAAATATTTATGTAATCGAAAATTTACCCGAAAGGATGGCTTTTTTTCTATTTACTCCACAAGAAAGGTTTTTCTGAAAATGCCACAGTGCATAACACACGGTAAACGCTCCGCTGCGCTTCGGCCTCCGCCAAATTTTGCACCGCGAGTACGCTGCGCAAAACTTCGTTTAGCCAAGGAACGTTGTGAGAAATGCTTTATATTTCTATATATAATTGGATGTTTACAATGAAATCAGATCGCTATGAACCCTTTCCAATATTAATTGAATCATTTTTCCAAACTGTTGAAAATTATTTTCACTTTCTTGTGTCCGCATATAACTATACTGAAAGTAAACGTTTAATAGACTATGGTTCCGAATATTGTGTTTTCGATGAGGGTAAATTTCCAAAAAATACTTGGATATTCATGGCAAAGAAAGAATACAGTCTTAATAAATCGGGTTTCATCATTACATATGGTGATCGCGAATCGAATATTGAATTAAAATATTATCAAAATTCATATAATCAAACATTCAGCGTCTGGGAAATATTTGAAGCAAATAAATTAAATCATACTGCAATTGGCGGCCAGCAGTTTGTTTTGAATTCCGCATTTATGAATGAAACAATTTCCTTAATGGCTAATGAGCTTAAAACTAATATCAATTTAATTATTCCAGTTAAACGGAGTACTATAAATACTATTTCTAGAAATAGAGTCAACATTTTGAAACAATGGAAGCTTAATCAAGAGCAACATGAAATCGATCAGGCGATAAATAAAGCAGCAATTTCTTTTCAAAATCAAGACTTTAATGAAGTTGTTAAGATTCTTAATGACTATAAAACTAAGCTACCATATTCACAAAAACTTAAACTTAAAATTGCAAAAAGTAAATGCTAAACGCAATAAGCTCTTCGCACAACTACGGCTATACGCTACGGTCGTTATAGGAAATTAATTCATAGCAGGCAACCAAAACGATAAAACTTATTAAGCCATGGTTTAGTATTAATTCTTCTGAAAAAGAAAAATTGATGGCAGAATATGACATTGTACAATACACGTTATGATATTACTAGATGATGAATAGATGACAATCCAAAGTGCGCAAAGCACTTCGAATAAAGATGAATGATGAGAAAAAGCCACTAAAACGTCCGACGAAGTCGGACTCAACTCGGGCGACCGCAGCATCCGGCAAAGCCGGTGCGAGGAATTCGCCCGACAAGAGCCAGGAGTGGGATCTCAAAGGGATGAGGAGCGGCGACTGAGCTCCTCGTCCCTTTGAAAATTATTGCATGATCCATGCAAAAAAAAGGATTACAAAGGCGAAGCCTTTGATTGTATTCCGACACTCGGAGAATAGCACCTTTTGATTTATCCCCGAATCTCGGGAAAGGATATCAAAGGCGTCAGCCTTTGACTACAAGTCCGGTGACCGGATAAAACCAGGTAAAGGGCGTGAAACGCCCTTTAGAATTAGCCCTCATTGCGGGCTAATTTGTATAAAAAAGTCTTGATAATCTCTCATAATATCCGATGATTAACCGATGAAACTATTTCTGATTTTTCTAATGCTCGTACCGTTTTCGCTTTTCCCCGGAAAGCGCGAGGATATAGTTTCAACCGCCAAAAAATATATCGGCGTCAGATATAAGTCAAAAAAATACGGAAATTATGTTTTCGACTGCTCCGGTTTCGTTGCTTTCGTCTTTTCAAAAAATCAGATAAATCTTCCAAGAAGCAGTGATATTCAATACGAGAAAGCCGTAAAAGTCCCGGCTGATGAAGCCAAAGAAGGCGATCTTGTTTTTTTTAAAATCCGTAAAAAAAATAAAGTTTCGCATGTAGGAATATATCTTGGAGACGGAACTTTTATTCATTCGCCCAGCACCGGCAAGAGAATATGCATCGAAAAGATAAATCAGACATACTGGAAAAAGCGTTTCGTAGGTTTTGCCACTTTCATAGAAAAATAGCAGATTGCTTTTCGTTTTTAAATAGAAGGGGGATGTATGGCGAGAGAAGAATTTAATATGCCGCTTAAGATATCAAGATGGGAAATTATTGATGAACTTGCTATGATAAGCAACAAGCTGTCACCGGCGCAAAAAGAGAAAATAGAAACAGGAATCCGTGCTGTGGTAAAACAGGTTCTTTCGGAGAAGGAAGAACGGGTGCTTCCGACAGGCAGTCTTAAAGCAAGAGACGGGGATGATGATGCTGTCGAAAAAGCCTATATCGGAATTGAATCAAAAATCGCTAAAATGAAAAAACCTACAGGTAGTACCATTTCAATAACTGAAGGACCTAATGATGCGTACTTTATTCTTAATGTAAACAGCCGTACAAAGAGTTTTACCATTGAAGAAATGCGCAAAATGGTAAAAATTGCCCAGTCTTCTGATGATCTTCAGAAAACTTCAAAGGAGCTTTACCGCTGGTTTGAAAACGTCAGAAAGGACGTTATTTTTGATCTGGAACTTTCGCGCACGGATGTTAAAGTTCCCGAAATAATTTTATTTTTGAAAAGCCGATATGCAGTAAAACAGAAATAGAAATATAAACTAAATAATTGCTGATAGCTCCGCCAGTATGCGCTTTACCGTCATTTCGGCGGCAGGTATTTAGTGTACTCTTTTTTGCCGAGTTTGCTGAGAGTGTAGATTCCATTTTCCGGATGATCGAACCAACCGTAGTAATTTCTGATTAACATCATCTGGGCTTTTTTTGTTTCAATGCCTATTTCATTCAAATCCTTTGGAGCCGCTTTTTTATGCTTTTTTAGAAAAGCCGCAATTTTAACGCAAGATTCGCGGTATGCTGTCATGAGTTTTTTTCTTGTGCTTCCGCCTGTGTTGCCGTCAAAGCTTCTTGACTGAAATTCGGTGATGATTGCCCGGCGGTGCTTGAGGTTTGCCGAACGGCTCTTTTTTGAGTCGAAATCAGCCGGATGAAAAACAATCTGAACGTTCCCGTTATCAGAAACGAAAATCAAACCGGCATTTAGCCTGCGGAGAAGAGTTTTTGCTGATTTCCATTTTGAGTTTTTATAATAATCTTCAGGAAGAGGCAGAGCTGCATAGACCGAGTCGCATTTTTTCTGTCTGTCCGCAATCTGAAAAATCAGTTCAAGATTAAAAGAAAGTTTTAGTTCTACAATAATTATTTCATCATTTTTCATTGCGACTAAATCGCATGATTTTACTTCCGCTTTGACGGAGTATCCTGCTTTTTCAAGAAAGCTTTTGACGGGCTGATATAGATCGGTTTCTTTTTTTTTCATGTTTTTAGTGATGGCCGCAAGTTTTTAAGCATTTAAATACTACGCCGCATAAAATCAAGCTAAAATGAATAATATATCTTGATTTAATTGTGGGTGTAATATTTTATGTTTTGATTTTGAATGGGGGGATTATGAAAACTGTTCTTAGAAAAATAAAAAATGTATTTTATGTTCTGTTATTTTCTGCAGCTGCTTTGTCCGTTTCGTGCGGCGGATCTTCAGATAGCTCCAGTTCACAGGAAAAGACTGATCCGGTTGTTTCTTCTGATGAAACCTGGGAAAACTGTGAAGTCGTAATTGACGGCATGCTGACAATTAAGTCCGGTGCTGTATTGACTCTAAAAAACGTCACTTTGAAATTCAATGCGGAAGTCGAGGATTCAACGGCATTAACTATAACAGATTCATCGCTTGTTGCAGAAAACTGCACATTTACATCTTATTCTGATAAACAATGGAATCTCGAAGCATACGGAAACAGCACAATGACTTTTATCGGAACTGAAGCTTCAAGGCACAGCGGAATAAGAGCTCATGATAATACTGTTTTAAATGTTGAATCAAGCAAGCTTGAAGAAATTCAGTGTCATGATAATGCGAAGCTTAATATATCAAAGGGTTCTCAGGTTTACATAGTTCTGTTTTTTTCGGATTCCGGAACAGTTTCTCTTGTTGATGGACAGCTTGCATCCGGAAATAATATAACCAGAAATTTTACATATGAATCTGGTCCGGCGACAACTGGAACTATAAAAATATCTTCATCCGATGTATGGGGTTTTCAGCTTGATATTGCCGGAAGCACGGATCTTTCGGTAGAGGATGCAACCGATATTGTTCTGGCACTGCATCTTGAAGATGTGGGAACTGTTGCTGTGACAGATAATATCACATCGGATTCACTTAAAAATGGTGTTGTTGATTTTTCTTCAAACGGCGCTTCAAAATTCACTTTTACTAACTCTCAAATAACTTACATCAACACGTATGTGTCTGGAAGTACTTCAAAAGTAACATTCAGCGGAACAGTTAAAGTAGTTGAAGCGAATGTATGGGACGGCGCAACTTTGACATTCGGTTCAAATGTGACTCTTCTTGCCGATCTGGCTCAGGCATATGATATCGCGATTTTAAAGCTCAACGGCGTTAAACTTGCGGAAGACGGCTCCTTTCCTTCTATAACTGCGGAAGGTGATTCAACTGTAGAAATTACCGATGTTAACGCAATTTCTTCTGCGAGAATATATTCGGTCGGAAACGGAAAAGTTAACATTACGGGCGGCACAGGCTGGAAAAGATCCATGTGTGAAGAAGAAAATTCCGGAAATATAACGATTAATTAATTTCTCTTAAGTTTACTTTTATGTGTGTTTATTCCGATAATTAATCGAGCGGTTCTTATCCGGCTTAATTAAACCGTTTTGAGAGTAAGAGTGAGCACCATAAAAATATTTTTCTTTTTTGTAATTTTATTATCTTCGTCTGTTTTTGCGGCGTATAAACCCAAGGATTCTGCCGCAATTTTGTGGCAGAACGGGATTATTCGGGCAGAAAGCCATTATTCTGCGAAATATGACCGCAGTGGAGTTCCTCTGGATTTTGCTCGCGAGAAGCGTTCGCTTAACGGTGAACGGATGAGCGCATGTGCGGCGGCGAGTGAAAACGCCCGTGAAAAAATTGCGTTTATGGTGAGCCGCATCCGTCTCGATTCTGACAGTACAATAGGCGAATTCGTAAAATCCAATTCTGAAGCGCAAGAGAAACTCGCCGAAATTTTAGATGAAAAAATAAAATTGCGCGAACAGCCCAAAGATTTTTTTTCTGCAAAGACATCTGCCGAACTAAAAATTTCTGAACTGATAAGAGCTCTTCCTCTTGATTTTCCGAATGAAGATTTTCCGGTTCCAAGCGACAAGGCTCTTCCGACTTATTACTCGTCATTGATTATTGATGCCCGCGGAATTGATGTTTCTCCGATGATTCTTCCTTCTGTTTATGATGAGGATGGACTGGAAATTTACGGCAGATATTTTATCAATCCGTCGTACGCAGTACGCGAAGGGCTGGTTACGTACTGCTTCAGCGAGAAAGAGGCAGAAAAAAATAAAAAGGCAGGGGATAGTCCGTATTTTGCGCCTGCTGTCAGAGGTCTTAAAGGTAATCCCGTCATTCTTCACCGCGACATTAAAAGAATACTCAGTGATCCCAGAAGCATATTAAACTTGAAAAAATGCCGAGTGATTTTTATCATAGACGGAAGCAGGTGATCATGGAGATTTTGAATAAGATTCTTTCCGCAATTGACAGGATAATAAACGGAATACCGAAAAGAAACGTTCTGCTGATCAGGCAGATTTTTTTTACATTTGTTTTTATCGGAGTAGTGGCAGGTATTATCTACGGAGTTGTTTCGGGCAGAAATGCAGCTCATAAATCCGGAATAAAAATAATCAATGAAACCGATGATGTGTTTGAGATAGAACGCCGTCTTGAACGCGGTGATGACCCTGCTTTTTCTGGTGTGACCGAAGCTGATTATTTATCGGAGCGCAAAACATCCGATTATCCCAAATTTGAGAACCGTTCAAATGAAAGGCTTCTTCCCGAGTCGCGCGAATTTGTAGTCGAAGCCGAAAAAGATGTTAAAATAAAACAGTCTTATTCTTCATCGTCGGATGCCGACCGTCTCGCTGAAATTCCCCACATGGACAATTCGAAAACCGAATCTGAAGTGACGCGTGTTGAAAGGTCGTCGCGCATGGGCGAATCTAAGGCAAAAGTGATTCAGAAAGATAAAACAGAACCGCTTGACGCACCAAAAGAAAAACCAAAACCCGCAAAAGAAAGAAGAGTGAAAGCAGAAGAAAATACGCTTGCGCCGATGAAAGACCGTGATATGATTGTCGAATGAGACATATTATTTATTTATTTCTTGTTTTTCCATGTGTCATCTTTGCTGATAGTGTCGAAGTCGTTCAGACGCAAACCCAGGACTCGCGCATAAAGACTGAACAAAAACGATCTGAAAATATCACAAAAGACATTTACGAGAAAGACAAGGCTAATGAAAAAAATCAGAAATTAAAAGAGCCGATGTATGTTGCCGAACCTCCGCAATCGGATATACCTGCTGTAGAAACTGTTGATCCGGCGAAGAAAACTGAATCTTCACCCCAAAAAGTAACTCAATCTAAAACCAAAAAGGGCGAAGCCGTTTCGTCTCAGAAGAAACAGCCGAAGAAGGTTTCTCAGAAGAAAGGTTCTGCTTCGCCAAAGAAAAGCGATGACAATAAAAATGTTCTAATGAATTCTCCTGCGAGCGAAGACAAAGCCATTCTTGAAAGCGGAATTATGCTTTATAATTCTTCTAATTTTGCGGCTTCGATTGAAAAGTTCAAACAGCTCAAGGAAAAGTTTCCGCAGAGCGTTTATCTTGATATGGCGAACCAGTGGCTTGCCCGGGCTTATATGAAAAGTGGAAACAATAAAGATGCTTTTGCTTCTCTTGAGCTCATTCCCCAGACTTCAGGTGAATTTCCGGCGGCATTGTTTCTTTCTGGTCAGATATTTTTTGCGATGAAAGATTATGTTAACGCATCTGAAAGATTTCACCGTGTGGCTTCGCAGTTTCCTTCGCACGATCTCGCGGATGACGCTCTGATTAATTTATCGAAGACTAATCTTTTTCAGGGAAATGGAAATCTTGCTGTTGATAATCTTCTTAATGTAATAAAAAATTATTCCGACCGCGAGATGGTCGACGATGCATATTATAATCTCGCTAAAGTTTATGAAAAAGATAAAATGCTTCGTGATCTTGAAAAGGCAAGAAGTCTTTACCGCAAGTTTATTGAGAAAAGCGATTCCGGAGAACAGTTCTTTTCAAACTCGCCCCTAAAAGACCGCGTAAAGCGGGATCTTGCGGACATTGATAAAAGGTTTTTTTCTGGCGGGAGATGAATGTTGCCGGATTCTTAACTGAATAAGAATCCGGTATTAACTGAAATTATTTTTTCTTTACGGCGGCTTTTTTCGAGGCCGTTTTCTTGACTGTCTTTTTTACTGCAGGTGCGGAAAGTTTTTGGACTTTTCCGGAATTAATCTTTGCCATAAATTCTTTAAATAACTGATAAAAATCCTTCAGCTGGTCATGTTTTCTCAGAGGACGGAGATGCTCGTGTTTTCTTCCGTCAAGGAATTCCTTCATATAATAGGTCATTACATAAATCGGACCCGCGATTCTGTGGGTCTGAATGATTAGTATAAAAAAGAATATTATACCGCTCAAAAATACTGCTGCGATTATTCCCCATATTATCCATATATTAGAGTTAACCATCTTTGTTACAGTTTCCATATTTGCCTGATGCTGGCGGGCCATTTCAACATTCATGGCTGTCTGCTCTTCGGAGCCGGCATCTGTAACTGTTGTCAAGACCTGAAAAATCTGATCTTCAGTTATTATTATATTTCTAATACGCTTGTTTGTTTCATTTATGTAGACGCCCATTAGAACAATGAAAAAAGTTACGCAGAGAAAGGTAAATCCGATGGCAGTGAAGGTGGTTCTTAGCTGAATCCCTTTATCTATAATATACTGTTTACGTTTAAACATGATTACCTCTCGCATTATGCTTTTTCATCGGATTACGGAAATACAATTGATTGTGATTCATTTTGCTGAAAAAGTCAATATTTTTTCAAAGCATCAGAAGCCTGCCGGCTATATTCATTTCAGCCAGCATTCTAAAAAAAAGACCGGAAGGAAATCCGACGACCGAAGAATGAGAGCCGGATATACTATCTATGATCAAACTACCCATTTCTTGAATGGCGTATGATCCGGCTTTGTCCATACAGTTGACATTATTTATATAAGTTTCGATGTCTGAACTGCTTAGACTTTTAAATTTAACTGAAGTTGTTTCAATCTGCGTGTTACGCCTGTATGATGAATTTTCTGAATAATGCAAAGTGAGCGATGATATTACCCTGTGTGTTTTTCCCGAAAGCATTTGAAGGGTTTTTATTGCATCTACTTTGTCTTTGGGTTTTCCGAGTATGATATCATCTAATGCCACAATCGTGTCTGATGTTATCAGCAGAAATTCATTATCTTTTATTGAAGAAAGACATGCGAGGCATTTTTCTATTCCAATGCGCATTGAATAGAATTCGGGACTTTCTCCGTCAAGAACGCTTTCATCTGCTGAAGGTTTTAATATTTCAAAGTCTTTTACGAAAAGGGAAAGAATATCTTTTCTGCGCGGGCTTGCTGAACCTAAAAAAACCTTCATTGCTTGATGACTACCTTTTCATTTACCTTGAATGCCTTCAAAACATTTTTAGTTTCACGTATTTTTTTGAGAATTGCATTCAGTTCTTCTATCGATTTTACTTCTATTACGAAGCGCATTTCGGCGTTGCCGCTCTTAGTCGCTTCACCTTCCATCTTGACGATGTTTACATTCATCTGATATATTTTATCGGTGATATCTTTGAGAAGATTTGGTCTGTCTTCAGCTTCTACAGCTATTTTAACTGGATGTGAACCTGCTGATTCTGCCCAGACTATTTTTATGAAACGTTCGCTTGAATGAGCAAGGCGTTTAATGGACGAGCAGTTTTTCTTATGAACGGAAATTCCCTTACCACGGGTGATAAATCCTATTACTTCGTCGCCGGGGATCGGCTGACAGCATTGAGCCAGAGATATGAGAACGTTTGAATTTCCGTCAACGATTACCGTTGATTTATTTTTGTTTGAAAGCTTGGATATTTTTATAAGTTCGTTTTGCGGAACAGAAACTCTTGTCTGCTTTTGTGCTTTTTCTTTTTTGTCGTCGTGAACGTCCGGAATAAGATCTTTTTTCTTGTGATTGAGCCAGCTTTTAATTTTGTTTCTTGCGCCGGATGATTTTACAAACTTGAGCCATGATTCTGTCGGACCTTTGTTTGCAGTTGTTATAATCTCGACAATGTCGCCGTTTTGGATTTCGGTTTTAAGCGGAACGAGTTTATTGTTGATTCGCGCTCCCGAGCAATGATTTCCGACTTCGGAATGAATCGAATAGGCGAAATCGACAGGAGTCGCTCCAAATGGCAGTTTTATTATTTTTCCGTTAGGAGTGAATGCAAAAATTTCTTCCTTATATAGATCCATTTTGAGTTCTGTCATGAACTCTCTGGTGTTTTTTATCTCATCGCGCCATTTCTTTATATCCTGAAGCAGGGAAACGTATTTTATGTTTTCATTTGCGGCATTGACTTTTTCTTTATATGCCCAGTGGGCCGCGATTCCGATTTCTGCGGTTCTGTCCATTTCGAAAGTGCGTATCTGAATTTCGAGAAAATGATTATCGGGTCCGGTGACTGTTGTATGAAGCGACTGGTAAAGATTTGATTTCGGAACTGCAATATAATCCTTAAAGCGTGCCGGAATCGGCGACCAGAGTGTGTGTACTATTCCGAGAATCGCGTAGCAAGATTTGACTTCGTCAGTAAGAACGCGCACGGCGCGGATATCATATATGTCATCGAGAGATTTGTTCTGTGCTTTCAGTTTTTTGAAAATTGAATAATAATGTTTAACTCTTCCCGTGATGTTGGCGCTCATGCCTGATTTATGAATAGCTGATGAAAGTTCGGACTGAATGTATTCAATATAGGCTTCCATTTCTTCGCGGCGTTCTGATATCTTTGTTTTGAGTTCATTGTATTCTTCGGGATAGATAACTTCAAAGGCAAGGTCTTCAAGCTCTGAGCGCATCTGCGAGATACCAAGGCGCCCTGCAAGCGGCGCGTAAATATCAAAGACTTCCTGAGCAATTCTTTCCTGTTTTGCCCGGGGCATCGCGGAAATTGTGCGCATGTTGTGGGTTCTGTCAGCAAGTTTGATGATGATAACACGTGCGTCTTTAATTGTAGCCATCAGCATTTTTCTGAGAGTTTCTGCCTGATCGCGCTGTTTGGTTTTTTCGTTAAGTGATGATATTTTTGTCACACCGTCGACAAGATCGGCGATTTCCTGACCGAATTCGGTTTTAATGTCTTCAATTGAAAACTTAGTATCTTCGACAACGTCATGCAGAAGGGCTGCCGCTATGGTCGCGGTGTCCATTTTCAGGTCAGAAAGAATTACTGCCGATTCTACGGGGTGGATGATATAAGGCTCCCCCGAGCGGCGTTTCTGATTTTCGTGTGCGCTTTCTGCAAAGGCAAATGCTTTGGTAATTAGGTCCGTATCGTTTTCCGGACGGCTGGTTTTGACTTTAGTGATCAGCCTGCTTAATAAGGCGTAACTGTCCATAGCGACAGTTTGCAGAAATGTGTTTAAATTTGACAAGAAATTATTTCTTGACGGACTGTTTTTAGTCAGGAAAAAGGAAAAATGCTCATTGAAGTCGATGAAAAATATGTAAATGCGAGGGTAGTGTCCCAAACCGCAGAAGTTCTCCGTAAAGGCGGCATTATCATTTATCCGACAGATACTGTTTATGCCTACGCATGCGATATAAGGTGCAAAAGCGCAATTGAGAAAATCTATTCAATAAAAAAAATTGACCGCAAAAAGCCCCTGAGTTTTGTATTTTCTGATATTTCGATGATGAGTGCTTATGTGAAAAACATGCCGGACAGCGCTTTCAAAGTGATGAGAAAGGTTCTTCCTGGTCCGTATACTTTTATATTTAATGCTTCGAAACTGCTTCCTGATATAGTATTAACGAAACAGAAGACGATTGGAGTCAGAATTCCTGATTCTTTGTATGCTCTTGAAATTGTTAAGGAGCTCGGAGTTCCGTTTCTTTCGGCAGGTCTTGATGTTGATGAAGGCGAATACGAAACAGATCCCCGCAATCTTCCAAAGCATATTATAAATCAGGTTGACATAATTCTCGACTGTGGCAGTAAGAGAGCAGAGATTTCGACTATGGTTGATTTCTCAGGCGAAGAAGCAGTTCTTCTGCGAGAAGGCAAGGGCAGTACAGATTTTATTCATGGGGCATATTGAAATGATTAAAGATTTTTTATTCAGACTTTTGGTGATAGTGGTTATTCTTGGTGTGGGAGCTCTTTCTTCGTGGATATTTTTCCATGTAAAAAGAAAAGAGCTTTTCGGCGGATTCATCGGTGGAATGGTCATCGGAGTTCTTGGAGCTCTTATAGGTGCGTTTATACTCGACCGTTTTCTTCTTGAACCGGTAAAGCGCGCTCTTCAGTTTCTGGTATATGATATGGATGTGAACGTAATTGCTGCATTTATCGGTGCTTTTTTTGCCGTATTTGTTATGAACAAGCTTAATCACGATAAAGACAGAAAAAAATATTAATAAATAAAAAAGCCGCTATTGTTATCGTTTGCGGCCGGAGACTTTATGCCGAATAACGAAAATAATACGCGGCGTGTTTTTGCACCGCAGAACCGAAATGTGCCGATGATTGTATTGCTGAATGCTATGTTGAATAATATTCCGGGGCTCCTCGGAACAATTTTCCTTTTTTTGGGATTGGTAACATTTGCTTTTCTTCTTCCTCATGTAGATTTTTCTGATGTAACAAATTCCGGTAAAGTTTTTCAAAAGACCGAAGGAGTACTTCTTTCTGCTGAAAAAATTTCGATACATGTTAATAATGAAGAAACATACGCATATAAATTCAATTATGATGTTTCAGAAAAAAAATATGAAGCAGTTTCATATTCGCCTAAGAAAGATCTGGCAAACGGATCAAAGGTTACTGTCGAGTATTCTGCGGTCAATCCTGCGATTGCAAGGATAGAAGGCATGTCTGCAAAACCGGTTGGTCTCTGGGCTTTGATTTTTCTTATCATTCCGGCAGTCGGCATTTTTCTTTTTGTTTATGCGCTTAGAAAGAATTATCCTGTTGTGACATGCCTCAAAAACGGTATAATGACCAGAGCTGTCTTTTTAAAGAAAGAAGAGACTAATGTAAAAGTGAAGAATAGACCAGTATTTAATTTCTATTATAAATTCACTGACTTTTACGGAAAGGAAAGAATAGCTTCGGGCTCTTCTCATAGAATTGAAAGCTTTGATAGAATTTCTGAAACAGAGGTACTTTATGATCCTCTTTCTTCTTATTCTGGCAGTGTAGTAGTTTTTATGCCGAAAGCTGTTGTAAAATACATCCGCAAAAACATATTTATTTCGAAGGTGTGAATATTAAGAGATTATGTTTTTTATAAAAAGATTAGCTTCATCTGTCATTGAAATATTTGCGCTTCTAATGAGAAAAAAGAAATTACTTTTGCTGTATTTTCTTATCGTGATATTTCTTGTTATTATGTATTTCATTCCTGACGACCGTTCTCTTTGCTTTTTTAGAAGTATTACAGGTCTCCCATGTCCGGGCTGCGGACTGACAAGAGCCGGGCGTCACTTGCTTCACTTTGAGTTTAAACAATCCTTTGAGTTTCATCCTCTTTTTGTTCCTTTAATTCTGATATTGACTTTGTATTCCATGCAGCTTTTTGGAATTGATTCGAAAAAAAAGTTTATAGCCGGATTGATGGTTAACAAACGGTTCTGGATGTTAATTCTTTGTTTATTTCTGATAGTTTATGCTATTAGAATGATTATTCTATACCCGGATTCTCCACCGATGATTTATGATGAAAATTGTCTGATTCAAAAAATTAGTAAAATTTTTTAAAATTAATAATTGACTTTTGCACTATTTGGTATATCTATCATCTTGATAAATTAATATCCATTAGGAGGACAAATGGCAACTCAGGGAAAAAGTTGGACAACTGCACTTATCCTTGCTATACTTGTTGGTTCATTGGGGGTAGACAGATTCTATCTCGGATACACAGGTCTTGGCGTACTTAAACTTCTTACTTGCGGCGGCGGGGGAATCTGGTCACTTGTTGACATTATCTTCATTGCTACTGGCAAAATGAAAGATGCTCAGGGAAAAGAACTTGTTAAGTAATTTTTATTGAGCAAAAAAGGCCCGCGAAAGCGGGTTTTTTTTTGTCCAAATGAAATTCAGACCTAATTTCAATAAATATCTTATTAAACAATTTTTTTTATAATATTGACATGTTTGTAAAAATACTAATCAGATTAAAATATAATTTTACAGCTTAAATCTGGATTAACGGCAATAGTTAATTATCCCACAAAAATGAATTATAAGTATTTATTATTTTAACGGACTTATAAATAATGAAAATTAAACTCGGAGAAATAAATGTATTGTTCTAATTGCGGTACTGAAATTGAAACAGGGAAGCAGCAATGTTCTAAATGCGGATCTTATCCGCAGCAGATTGTGCAGCAGCCTGTTAATACTGCCCCATCAAACCAAGACCTTCGGCAAACTGCCGGCAAAAGCTGGGTCGTAACTCTTTTGTTGAATCTGTTTCTCGGATATTTGGGTGTGCACAGGTTTTATTCCGGCTCGGTCGGCATTGGAGTTGTTCAGTTGATGACAGGCGGACTTTGCGGAATTTGGTGGTTTATTGATTTTGTAATGATAATAACTAATTCTTACCGGGATGGAAACGGAAATCCTTTGGTTAAGTAATTAAAATGAAAATTATAAAAAAGCTCCATAAGGAGCTTTTTTATAATCCAGATGCGCTAGCTGCAATTGTTGCGATTATGACAGCACCGTAAATTAGCACAATTACTATCATACCCAGAAGAGAAAGCGCATTAAGAACTACTCCTGCAACAGCCATTCCTTTTCCTTCCAGATTAGGATTCTTATTGATTTGGTTTAATGCTACTATTCCCAGAATAAGACCGACTAATGATCCGATTCCTCCGAATGCGCAGAAAAAATAACCGGATATCCCCAAAACCATTGAAGCGATTGCCATTCCGTTGGTTTGTGAACCTGTATTTCTTTCTTCCGGAATTGCCGAGGTGGTGCTATTTTTTAAGTCATTGTTTTCTTCAGCTGTCGTCACTGCTTTTTTTCTCGATTTAGTTTCCATAAATATCCTCAATTGTTTTTTCATCAGAATGTTCAATGTGTCAATATATTATTCGGGATATGATGATAATTTACAGAGTTAAATTTCTTGATTCATTATTTGTTTAATGATAACATATTTTAAAATAATAATCAGGAGTTTATTATATGGACGGAATGTTTTTTAATTTCATTAAACCTTATTTGTCCTACATCGATTCAGGCAAGTTTTATAAAAAGCCTTTTGAATGGCTTCATGTATTTTTTGCAATCATAAGCCTCGCTTTTCCTGTTTTTCTTTTTATTTACATGGCAGTAAACGGACTTTTTAATTTTCCGGCAAAGATGATTGTGATGAGTATTCTTGTTTTTATCGTAATGATTTTCGGAGGATGGATTTCATTTCAGATTTGGTGGGACAGAAGAAAAAAGGTGACTGCTGTGGTGAAAGACGGTGATGACTTTATAGTTGTTCCTGTTTTTTCAAAATTCATCCAGACAGCCGGAGAAAGTTTCGGGACAAATCTTGCAATTCTCGGTTTTTTTATTCCGCTTATTACAAAGATATTTTTGGGAGATGAAATCTCAATGATGGCATCACAACTTGGAATGGGAAGCTGTTTCCTTGGCGGAATTCCAAGCATGATTACTCTTCCGATCGCCGGATTTTTTGTAGTCATTGTTACAAAGCTTCAAGTTGAGCTTTTTCAGGCTTTGGTTTCTATCGCGAACAACACTAAGCATAGATAAATTGATTGTGAACTACAGATATCTTAATTGATTAATTTTCTGAAATTATAATGGAAGAATCCAGTGTGCTGTAATGCCGCTGGATTTTTTTGTTTACAGTTAAATTATCTGGTTTTATCAGAACACAAAATATGGTTACTATGACGGAGAAGGTCCAGGAGAAGTTAATTCGAACATTGAAGAAATAGAAGATCAAGCAAGAAAATACAAATTTAATGGAAGAACATTTGTTGAAGAATGAATATGAATTCTTTTAAGAATATTGCAATCGGAGTCATTGTGAAAAAAATATTAGTTTGGCCTTGTTCTATATTTTTTGTTTGGTTTGCTGTTCATATTACCGCAACAGTGTTAGATGGTTTAAATGACGAAATTTCAGTTTCTGATGCCGCGGTAATTCTTGGCAATAAGGTTGAATCGTCTGGTTTGCCTTCAGAGCGATTGAAATCACGTTTGGATAAGGGACTAGAATTATATAAAAATGGATTTGTAAAATATATTATTGTATGCGGCGGGAGGGGAAAAGAAGGATATGATGAAGCTATTGTTATGCGTAAGTATCTGCTATCCAATAACGTTCCTGATAATTCGATAATAGATGATCCTGAAGGAATAAATTCTCATATGACTGCCGTGAATTCAAAAAAAATAATGAAAGAGAAAGGCTTTGAGTCGGTTATAATAGTGAGTCAATATTATCATTTATCCAGATGCAAGCTTGCTTTTAGAAAAGCGGGAATTGATAATCCTAGTTCTGCTCATCCCGATTTCTTCGAATTGAGGGATGCATATTCGTTAATAAGAGAATTTATCGGATACTACTATTACTTATTTTTTGAATGAAATAAACTTGAAATTTCAATTTAAAATACCACAATAGTCATCATTGTGAGGTATTATATGATAAGAAGTATTCAGGGAATTGCTTTTTTTATTTTTGCGGTTTTATTTTTTTCAACAGCTGATGCTGAAATTTATACAAGCATAGGGTCTCTGAAAGACGGTGAATATTATCCCGTGTTCGGGGATGTTGTAAATTTAAGAAGCGGTCCTTCTGTAAAAAATGATTCGGTTGGCAAATTGACTGCCGGTGCAAAAGTTCAGATTGTATCTAAAAGTGAAGTGAAATATGCGCAGAATAATTACAGTGATTATTGGTATCAGATAAAAGCCAGCATTTCCGGCAAAGATGTAAGCGGATATGTCTGGGGCGGAGCAATCTCGAAGGCTTATGTGGTAAAGGATTTTGACGGTGACAAGAAGCTTGATATGCTGCTTTTCGGAATAACTAACTGTGATGAAGAAATGTTTAAATGGGCAGAAGCGCGTATCGTAAAAAACGGCAAGATAGTTTCATCATTGAAATTCCGTATAGAAGATTTCAGTGATTCGGAAGAATCGGACAAGAGCGAATTCGTTTACTCCATAGGAACTGAGATTTATTCTCAGAAAATAAATTCTTTCAGCTTTATAAAACTTGAATCTTTTTATGAAGCATGTGATTACCCCGGATTCTTTTATCTTTTTGCAACCGATGGTAAATCGTTGTATAAGGTGACCAATGATACTTTTTCTTCCGGTGAAGGCGGAGGAGTTAAATTGACTGTAAGTTTTGAAAAAGCAAAACTGGTTTTAAAAAGAACGGTTTATGAAAATGAATTTCCTGAAAGCGGAGATGCTGTTGTTAAAACAATAGAAGAAAATACTGCAAAGTATAGGTATGATGGGAAAACTTTTGTAAAAGAATGATCGAAATATCTATTGAATAATTACTTAAAAAAAATTTACTGCACAATCGGTATTTGAATTGCTGATTGTGCAGTTCCCCTGCTCGAAAAATTAAACCTTATTTATCTAATCAAGTTTCTGTGAAAAACTTTTACGATTATCCTCTTGACAATATTTTTGCGCAAAAATAGTTTGACAGTCAAAATATTTGACTGTCAAATATTTTGAAACTTTTATTAAACGGGCTGTGTCAATTATATGTCAAGGGCTCATGAGTTGTTAAATGAACTTGTAGGTGATATCTTTGTAGATATTTTAAATATCGAAGAGAAAGCACTTCGCTACTGCAAGATCAAAGATCTTTCAATTGCAGAAATGCATGTGATAGAACAGGTCGGTGACGGTGATCCCAAAAGCATGTCGGAAGTTGCCGCTGCTCTTGGTATTACTATGGGGTCGTTAACTACTGCCGTAAGCAGAATAGTCAGAAAAGGATATGTTAAAAGATTTAGACCCGAAGGCGATAGACGTATTGTTCAGATTGAGCTGACGAGAAAAGGCAGACTTGTTTACAGACTGCATGAGAAATTTCATCTTAATCTTATAAATCAGATGGTGAAAGGGCTTTCGACTGATGAGGAAATAGTTTTAGTCAAGGTTCTAGAGAATATAAATGGTTTTTTTAGAAAATTAAGCAAAAAGTATAAGGAAGCGTGATTGATGAAGAAAGCTGCAATAACAGGAATAGGAAGATATCTTCCCGACAATGTTGTTACTAATGACATGTTTACAAAAATTATCGATACCAGTGACGAGTGGATTACTTCCAGAACCGGCATAAAAGAAAGGCGAATTTCCGTTACAGAAAATAATTCGGTTCTTGCTCTCAATGCTGCAAAGGCTGCACTTGAAAACGCTTCGGTTGCGGCTGAAGAAATTGATTTGATAATCGTCGCAACAATGACTCCTGATGCGTATTTTCCTTCGACAGCGGCGATAGTTCAGGGAATTCTTGGTGCTAAAAATGCTACCGCATTTGATATTTCTGCCGCATGCAGCGGTTTTGTTTTTGCTCTAAATACCGCAACGCAGATGATTCGTACAGGTCAGCATAAAAAGGCTCTTGTTATCGGAAGTGAGATGGTGTCAAAGCTTCTTGACTGGACTGACCGTTCGACATGTGTTTTATTCGGAGACGGTGCTGGTGCGGTTGTTGTAGAATTATCTGATGACGAAGGAGTAATTTATTCTGTGACCGGAACAGACGGATCGCGTCCGGAAATACTCCTCAGCTGGGCGCTTCCAATTTCGAATCCGTTCGGAGAAAGAGAAGAAAAAAGCCGCTTTATTCAAATGGATGGACGTGAAGTTTTTAAGTTTGCCACCCGTGTAATACCGGAAATAATTGATAATATTCTTGCCACAAATAATTTGACTATTAATGATATAGCTCATATTGTGCCTCATCAGGCGAATTACAGAATTATTGAATCTGCTGCAGAAAGATTTAATATCAGCACAGACAGATTTTATATGAATCTGGATAAATGCGGAAATACATCTGCTGCGAGTATTCCTATTGCTCTTGCAGAAATGAATGACAAGGGTTTACTTAAAAAGGGAGACTATATAATTATAGCCGGATTCGGCGGAGGTCTCACCTGGGGCGGATCACTTATCCGCTGGACAAAATAAGCCAATAAATAGATATTGGACATATAGCCTTACAAGGCAAATAAACAGGAGGATGCTAAATGGTTTTTGAAAAGATCAAAGGCGTCGTTGCTAATCAGCTTGGTGTTGAAGAGGGCAAAATAGCTCTCGAAACTAAATTCATCGAAGATCTCGGTGCGGATTCTCTTGACCTTTATCAGGTAATCATGAATCTTGAAGAGCAGTTCGGAATTGAAATCCCTTCGGAAGATGCGGAAAAAATTAAAACTGTCGGTGATGCTGTAAGTTATGTAGAGAGCAAAAAAAAGTAATCTCTATTTAAGAAGGAGTTCTGCTTTGCGGAACTCCTTCGCAATCAGCACCACGGAGGAATAATGGAAAAGATCGGATTTGTATTTTCCGGACAGGGAAGCCAGAGTGTCGGTATGGGGAAGGACCTGGCGGAAAATTTTGAAGTCTGTAAGAATATATTTGATAAAGCCGATGCGGCGTTGGGTTACTCGATATCATCAATTTGTTTTGACGGTCCCAAGGAAGAGCTGGATAAAACTGAAAATACCCAGCCTGCAATTTTAACAGTAAGTCTCGCGGCGTTTGAAGCGCTCAAATCAAAAGGTGTTCATCCGTACGCGGTGGCAGGTTTGAGTCTTGGAGAATACTCTGCGCTTGTAGCGTCTGGAGTTATTGCTTTTGAAGATGCGGTTAGGTTTGTAAAAAAACGCGGATTTATGATGCAGAATGCAGTGCCTGCCGGAAAGGGTAAAATGGCTGCCGTTCTCGGTCTTGATGCAGAAAAGCTCAAAGCTGTTTGTGCTGAAGCTTCTTCGAAAGGAATTGTTGAATGCGCTAATTTTAACTGTCCGGGTCAGATAGTTATCGGCGGTGAAACTGAAGCGGTTGATTATGCAAGTGAAAAGGCAAAAGAAGCAGGAGCAAAGAAAGTTGTTCCTCTTGCCGTCAGCGTACCGTCTCATACTTCTGTATTACGCGACGTTAGTGCTAAACTTGCCGTTGAACTCAGCGGTGTAGAATTAAAAAATCCCGAAATAAAATTTTTAAGCAATGTCAAAGGCGATTTTTCTGAAACTGCCGATGAAATCAAAACTCTTCTTGCTGATCAGGTGATGAAGCCTGTTCTCTGGCAGAACATAATCGAAAAAATGATTTCTGACGGAATCACCACAATAATTGAAGTTGGTCCGGGAAAAGTTCTTTCGGGCTTTAACAGAATGATCAGCCGTGAAATAAAATCGTATAATATAGAAGACGTTAAGTCTCTTGAAGAAACTATAATCAAATTGGGGGAATAATCATGCTTAAAGGAAAAACTGCTGTAATCACAGGCGGAGCAAGAGGTATAGGGAAATCAATTGCTGTTAAATATGCTCAAAACGGTGCAAACATCGTAATAAGCGACATGGCATCTCCTGAGCAGATGCAGGAAGTTGTTAAAGAGCTTGAAGCATTCGGTGTGAAGGCTAAGGCTTTTCAGTCTGATGTTACAGATTATGATGCTGTAAAGAAACTTCTTGATGATGTTGTTGCAGAGTTCGGATCACTTGATATAATTGTGAATAATGCCGGTATTACTAAAGATATGCCTATAATCGCGATGAAAGAAAAGGATTATATGGATGTTATTAACGTAAATCAGAAAGGCGTTTTTAATATGCTTAAACACGCGAGCGTGATAATGCTTAAACAGAAAAGCGGAAGAATAATCAACATGGCTTCTGTTGTGGGAGTTATGGGAAATGCAGGTCAGGTAAATTACTCTGCGAGTAAGGCAGCTGTAATCGGAATGACAAAATCAGTTGCAAAAGAATTATCAAGCCGCGGAATTACTTGTAATGCAATAGCTCCGGGATTCATTCAGAGTGCTATGACAGATAAACTAAATGATGCACAGAAAAATGCTATGCTTTCTATGATACCTCTTAAAAAATTCGGTCAGCCGGAAGATGTTGCAAATACTGCGCTTTTTCTTGCGAGCGAACTGTCAACATATTTGACTGGTCAGGTCATCTGTGTTGACGGCGGAATGATAATGTGAGGATGAAATGAGACGTGTTGTCATAACCGGAATGGGTGCTATAACTCCTATCGGAAACAGTGTTTCTGAATTCTGGAACAGTGCCAAAGACGGAAAAAACGGCATTGGCCGGATAACTCTTAGAGACGTAACAGAACATAAGGCTAAACTTGCGGGCGAAGTGAAAAACTTCGACCCGTCGCTTTATATTGAAAAAAAAGAAATCAATAGAATGGACAGATATTGTCAGTTTGCCATGGCTGCTGCAAAAGAAGCTATGGAAGATTCGGCATTTGATGTATCTGCTGTTAATCCTTATAAATTCGGTGTTTTGATCGGATCCGGAATCGGCGGACTGATGACTATCGAAGATGAACACACCAGATTTATAGAAAAAGGACCGAAGCGTACTTCGCCTCTTCTTATTCCTATGATTATTGCCAATATAGCTTCAGGAAATGTTGCTATTAAATATGGAGCAAAAGGAGTCTGCACTACTATTGTGACTGCATGTGCTACCGGAACTCAGGCTATCGGTGAATCGTTTCAGATGATTCTTGACGGAAGGGCAGATGTGATGCTTACCGGCGGAGCCGAAGCGTGTGTTGCGGATCTTGCAATTGCCGGTTTTTCAAACGCAACAGCAATGTGTTTATCTGAAGACGTTAATAGAGCTTCTATTCCGTTTGACGCAGAAAGAAACGGTTTTGTTATGGGTGAGGGTGCAGGTGTTCTTTTTCTTGAAGAATATGAACATGCAAAAAAACGCGGTGCTAAAATATACGCCGAAATTTCAGGTTACGGAACCACATGCGATGCATATCATATAACGAGCCCGAATCCTGAGGCTGAAGGTGCGATGTATTCCATGAAATTCGCGATGGAACAGGCTGGAGTTCAGCCGTCTGAAATAGCTTATATCAATGCTCACGGCACAAGCACCGGACCGAATGACAGGATGGAAACCAAGGCAGTAAAAAAAGCCTTCGGTGAAGATCTTGCAAGAAAGATTCCTATGAGTTCAACTAAATCAATGACGGGTCATCTTTTAGGTGCGGCTGGCGCAATTGAAGCAATAATATGCGCTAAAACAGTTCAGGAAGGATATATTACTCCGACTATAAATTATAAGGTAGCTGACCCTGAATGTGATCTGGATTGTGTTCCAAATACAGGGCGTAAAGCTGATGTCAAATATGCACTCTCGAATTCGTTCGGGTTCGGCGGGCATAATGCCACACTTCTATTTAAGAAGTACGAGGGTTAAAATGGAAGCTGATAAAATTGTAAGTATTATTCAAAGCGTTGACAGATCGGATCTGACTGATGCCGAAATACAATCCGGTGATTTTAAGATTTCCATGAAGAAAATTTCTTCTCCGTCAACTGTTAAGGCGATTCCTGCTGTAAGTGAAAAACAGATAATTAAACCGGAAGTTTCCGAAGTTACAGAAGATCCTTCAATCAAAACTGTAAAAAGTCCGATTGTTGCATCGTTTCTTCTTTCTGCGAAACCGGATGCGCCGCTTTTTGTTGAAAAAGGCGACAAAGCAAAAAAAGGATCTATTCTCTGCATACTTGAAGCTATGAATATTTCCAATGAAATCAATGCTGAGTTTGACTGTGAAGTTCTTGATATTTGCGCTCAAAGCGGACAGATGGTTGAGTACGGGCAGATTTTGTTCAAACTTAAAGCTTTATAAAATGTTGGGAGATGTAAAATGAGAAGAGTAGTAATTACTGGTATTGGTGCGGTTTCTCCGCTCGGAAATACCGCGAATGATTTGTGGAACGGAGCGAAAGAAGGAAAGAACGGTATCGACAGAATTACTCACTTCGACCTTACCGATTTTAAATGTACCCTGGCTGGAGAAGCAAAGGGTTTTGATCCTGCTAATTATATTGAAAAAAAAGAAGTCAACAGAATGGACAGATTCTGCCATTTCGGAATTGCAGCGGCTGTTGAAGCTGTAGCTGATTCTGGACTTGATCTTGAGAAAATTGACCACGAAATGCTCGGTGTTCTTGTAGGCTCGGGTATGGGCGGCATGAAGACTTATGAAGACGAAGTCCGTAAACTCGTCGAAAAAGGTCCCAAAAGAATTTCTCCTCTTTTTGTTCCGATGGCAATATCCAATATGACGGCCGGTAATATCGCGATTCGTTTCGGTGCAAAAGGCGTTTGCTCGAATGTAGTAACTGCTTGTGCAACCGGATCTCATTGTGTGGGCGAGGCTTTTCTTGTTGTAAGAGACGGCAGAGCCGATATGATGATCGCGGGCGGTGCAGAGGCATGTATTACTCCTCTCGGTATCGCAGGTTTTATAAACATGACTGCTGTAAGTTTTTCTACAGATAAAGAACGTGCTTCCATTCCGTTTGATGCTGAGCGTAGCGGATTTATTATGGGAGAAGGCGCTGGTATTTTAATTCTTGAAGAATATGAACACGCTGTAAAACGCGGTGCAAAAATATATGCTGAAATAACAGGTTACGGAGCAACATGCGATGCTTATCACATGACAAGTCCCGATCCTGAAGGTAACGGAGCAGCTCGTGCGATGAAAATCGCGATGGCTATGGGCGGTATCAATGCAGAAAGAGTCGGTTATATAAATGCGCATGGGACAAGTACTCCTTATAATGATAAATTTGAAACACGTGCTATTAAAAAAGCTTTCGGTGAAGAACTCGCTAGAAAAGTTGCGATAAGTTCATCTAAATCCATGACAGGTCACATGCTTGGTGCTGCAGGTGCAGTTGAAGCTATAATATGTGCGAAAACACTTCAGGAAGGATTCATTACTCCGACTATTAACTATAAAGTTGCAGATGCTGAGTGTGATCTTGATTATGTTCCGAATGCAGGCCGTAAAGCCGATGTTAAATATGCGCTTTCCAACTCACTTGGATTCGGCGGGCATAATGCAACAGTACTTTTGAAAAAATACGAGGGATAGGAATAAATGGAAGCTGAAAAAATAGTAAGCATTATTGACAGCGTAAGCAAGTCGTCTTTAACGGAAGTTGAAATCGAATCCGGTGATGTTAAGATCAAGCTGACAAAATCAGCTGGTTCTCAGCAGGTTGTACTTTCACAGGCCCCGGTTATTCATTCTGCCGATAAGCCTCTTCTTCATGTATCCGCTCCTGAGGCAAAGGAAATGAAGGTACAGGCTCCGGCATCCGATGATCCAAGCATTAAAACTATTGTGAGTCCGATCGTCGGAACATTTTATGGTTCTCCTAAGCCTGAATCTCCGGCATTTGTAAGTGTCGGAACAAAAGTTAAGAAAGGTGATCCCCTTTGCATTATCGAAGCGATGAAGTTGATGAACGAAATTGATGCAGAATTTGACTGTGAAATTGTCGAAATTTGCGCATCAAATGAATCTATGATCGAGTTCGGTCAGGTTCTTTTTAAAGTAAGATAATAATACAGGAGAATTAATATGGCACTTCTTGATATCAAACAGATTATGGAAATCATCCCTCACCGTTATCCTTTTATTTTGATAGATACTATCGAAGAAATGGAAAAAGGAAAACGTATTGTCGGAACTAAAAATGTTACAATGAACGAGTATTTCTTTCAGGGGCATTTTCCAGCCGAACCTGTAATGCCGGGCGTTCTTATTATCGAAGCTCTTGCACAGGTCGGTGCGGTACTTATTCTTTCACAGGATGAGTTTAAAGGTAAAATAGCTTATTTCGGCGGAATAAATAATGCTAAATTTAAAAGGAAAGTTGTTCCGGGTGATACATTAAAACTCGAACTTGAAATGACTGCTCTTAAAGGGCCTATCGGGATGGGGAAGGCAAAGGCTACCGTTAACGGAGTTCTTGCTGCATCTGCCGATCTCGTTTTTGCTGTAGGAGCATAAATGATGTTTAAGAAAATTCTGATTGCTAACAGAGGCGAAATCGCTGTAAGAATAATAAGAGCCTGCAGAGAGATGGGTATTCAGACTGTTGCGGTTTATTCAGAAATGGATAAAGATGCGCTTCATACACAGCTTGCTGATGAGGCCGTATGTATCGGACCGGCTCCGTCAAAATCAAGTTACCTTAATATGAATAATATTATCAGTGCGACTGTTCTGACTCATGCTGAAGCTATTCATCCCGGTTTCGGATTTCTTTCTGAAAATGCCCGTTTTGCAGAAATGTGCAAAGAGTGCGGAATCACTTTCATCGGTCCTGATCCTGAGATGATCAATCTGATGGGAAATAAAAGCGTAGCCAAACAGACCATGAATAAGGCCGGAGTTCCGACTATTCCCGGTTCGGACGGCGCGGTCGAAACTGTCCAGGAAGCTCTAAAGCTTGCAGACTCAATGACTTATCCCGTGATGATAAAAGCTTCTGCCGGAGGCGGCGGACGCGGTATGCGTCTTGTCTGGAACAAAGAAGAATTACCGAAACTTTTTGATTCGGCAAAGTCTGAAGCAAAGGCGGCTTTTGGCGATGATACGATGTATATGGAAAAATTTCTTGAGAATCCGCGCCATATCGAATTTCAGATAATCGGCGACGAATTCGGAAATGTTGTGCATCTCGGCGAAAGAGACTGTTCTCTTCAAAGAAGAAATCAGAAAGTTCTTGAAGAATCACCTTCACCGGTAATGACTGAAGAACTCAGAAAAAAAATGGGAGAAGCTGCTGTAAAAGCTGCTAAAGCCATTAAGTATAAAAGCGCCGGTACAATAGAGTTTCTTCTTGATAAGCATAATAATTTTTTCTTCATGGAAATGAATACGCGTATTCAGGTTGAACATCCGGTTACTGAACTTGTTACAGGAATTGATCTTATTGCCGAGCAGATTAAAGTTGCTGCAGGGCAGAAGATTGAATTTAAGCAGAATGAGATTCATGTAAACGGACATGCAATAGAGTGCAGAATAAATGCGGAAAAACCTTCCGAAAATTTCAGACCGTCTCCGGGTAAAATTACTTCACTTCATCTCCCGGGTGGATACGGAGTCCGTCTTGATACAGCTGTGTATCAGGGATACACAATTCCGCCTACTTATGATTCGATGATTGCAAAGCTGATTGTGCACGGAAAAACACGTACTGAAGCTATCGCGCGTATGAAAAGAGCGCTGGGCGAATTTGTAATAGAAGGAATTGATTCTAACATCGAATTTCAGATTCAGATGATGGACGATAAGAATTTTGTTGAAGGCAACTTCGATACACAGTATATAAACAAACTGCTTAATATAAGGTAAAGCGAATGCTTAAAGGAATGTTTAAAAAGAACAGCCCCATTGTTGATGCCGGAATTGTTCAGGAATATGACGGAAGAAAAAAGAAGCCCGAAGTTCCTAGCGGTTTATGGATAAAATGTTCTGAGTGCAACCATAGTTTTTATAAGAAAGATATAGAAGCTGCAATGATGGTTTGTCCGAGCTGCGGAAATCACTTTCGCATGTCTTCGACTGACAGACTTCGTCTTATTGCTGATGAAGGAACATTTGACGAATGGGATAAAAAACTCGCGAGCGTAAATCCGCTTGAGTATCCCGGGTATGCAGATAAGATTAAAAAACTTGAAGAAGAAACAGGAATCAGTGAAGCAATAATCACCGGTCAGGCTAAGGTCGGCGGAATTGATACTGTTCTCGGCGTAATGGATTCGCGTTTTTTGATGGGAAGTATGGGTTCTGTTGTTGGCGAAAAAGTTACCAGAGTGTTTGAACGCGCTACTGAAAAAAAACTTCCGGTTATACTTTTTACAGCATCAGGCGGAGCGCGTATGCAGGAAGGGATTTTTTCTCTTATGCAGATGGCAAAGACAAGTGCGGCAATAGCTCGTCATAATGAGGCGGGTCTTCTTTATATAACTGTTCTTACAGATCCGACAACAGGCGGAGTTACAGCAAGTTTTGCTATGCTCGGTGATATTATAATATCAGAACCCGGAACTCTTATAGGTTTTGCGGGTCCGCGCGTAATAGAGCAGACTATCAGACAGAAACTTCCGGCTGGTTTTCAGCGTGCGGAGTTTCTTCTTGATCATGGTTTTGTTGACATGATTGTCGAAAGAAAAGACATGAAGCAGACTATTTCCAAACTTTTATCTGTTCACGTTTCTGTATCATGGAATTCTCAGGATGAATTATCAATTGTTGAAAGAATGAAAAACACAATGACTAATGCTATTGAAAATACGATTAACACGGTGAACACTGTTATGGGAGGCGGAAATAATGGCTGATCATAAATCCGAAAAAAACATAACTGAACTCGAAAGCAAAATAAATGATCTCGAAAGACTTTCCAAAGAACAGAAGCTTGATTTATCGAATGAACTCGGTACATTAAAAGGAAAACTCGAACAGCTTAAGAAAGAAGCGTTTAATAAACTCACAGCATGGGATAAGGTTCAGCTCGCAAGAAATTCTGAGCGTCCAACCGCGATTGATTATATCGAACGTATTATTGAGGATTTTACAGAACTGCACGGTGATAGATATTTTGCGGATGATTCTGCTATTGTTGCCGGAATCGGTAAAATCGCAGGTCTCCCTGTAACTGTTATTGCTCAGCAGAAAGGGCGAAACACAAAAGAAAAGATTAAGCGTAATTTCGGAAGTCCGAATCCTGAAGGTTATCGCAAGTCTCTTCGTCTGATGAAGCAAAGTGAAAAGTTTAACCGCCCGGTTCTTTGTCTTATTGATACTCAGGGTGCATATTGCGGAATAGGTGCAGAAGAGCGCGGAGAAGGTGAGGCCATTGCGCGTAATCTCATGGAGATGAGCATGATTAAGGTTCCGATTCTTTCTGTTGTTCTTGCTGAAGGCGGAAGCGGGGGAGCGCTTGCTCTTGGTGTGGCTGATTCTGTCTGGATGCTTGAGCATGCAGTATATTCCATTCTTTCACCGGAAGGTTTCGCGAGTATATTGTGGAAAGATTCTTCGCGTGCAAAAGAAGCTTCAGAAATGATGAAGCTTACAGCAGATGATCTTAAGGAATTTGGAATAATTGACAGAGTTATAAGCGAACCTCTCGGCGGTGTTCAGAAAAATATCGATTCTGTATGTGATGAACTGCGCAGGGAAATACCTGCAGAATTTGTTCGTTTGTTTAAGATGAATGATTCGCAAAGAACTCAGAACAGATATGATAAATACCGACAGATGGGCAGATTTAAGGATTGATCGTATCGGGCGGAAGATTTTCCGCCTGTTGTTTATTTTCGATTAGGGCATAAAAATTCCAAGATATAATAAAATGAAAACTAACGATGCAAAAGATAAATTTCTTAAAATAATATCACGAATTATTTCTGTTATTTCAGCTCTGCTTGCGATAGTAATGGTCGGAGTTATTATTTTTATCTCGGTTGATCTTGTCAGATTTATTATTAATGATATTTTAGCTTATCCTGCTTTTTCGTTCGGTACATCTCTTCTTGAAATATTCGGGTTGTTTTTGAATGTTTTGATAGCTTTTGAGATACTTGAAAACATAACTTCATATATAAAGAAGAATCATTTGCAGATTGAGCTTGTTGTTGCGACTTCTCTGACGGCTGTAGCTAGAAAGCTTATTGTTTTTGATTTTGCTAAAGCCGGCGGAATTGAACTTATTGGTCTTTCTGTAGCTATTGCTGCCCTTTCTGGCAGTTATATTTTTCTGCGCCGTACCGGTAAAAAATAATTTATGGCAATGATTCTTGCTTTACAAATATAATGATTGGTTTATTGTAATGTCATGAAACATCAAATATTAAATGGAATGCACCCCAAAAAACGTCTAATAGTATCTATCATTCTCCTCTTTCTTGGAATTATTTATGCTATTGTGCCTTTTGATTTTGATTTTATTCCGGTTATAGGCTGGATTGATGACATCGGCGTTTTACTTGTAACATTCATAAACGCATTGATTTCATTCATAAGATATAAAAAAGCAGAAGCCAACACCGAAAAGAAATAATTGACTCTGGTTCTTATTTTTTTAGATTGGCTTCATGAACAATACAAAACAGACTCTTGTTGCTTTCGACATTGACGGTACGTTGTATGACTGTACCGACGCCATAATAACTGCGTTTTCAGATGCAGTTAATCAATACAATATTTTAAACGGAACCGCTTATGCTCCTCCTGAACCTGAGTTGATCATTGGTTCTCTTGGAATGCCTATTTATGAGTTTTATCCAAAAATATTTTCTTTTGCCGATCAAAAAGATATGACCGAACTCGCAGCTCTTTCAGAGGAAATGCTTAATATTGCGGTAACTGATAAAAAAGGCAGAATATATCCATATGTACGTGAGGTTGTTGAGAATCTTCATGCTTCGGGATTTACCATTTCAGCGGCTTCAAACGGATCTAAGGAATATGTATCACGTGTACTATCGGCTTATGAACTCGATTCATTTTTTGAGCCGTTGATTTCAATCGGTGATGACGGAATAGTAAATAAAAATGATATTCTAAAAGGATATCTGAAAGATAAAAAATACAATAAAGTCTATATGGTTGGAGACAGGGATTCTGACAGAATTGCGGCAAGAGCTAACGGCGCACAGTTTGTTTACTGCAATTACGGTCACTCGGGCGACAGCGAAGTTTCTGAATTTGATTACGAGATTCATTCACTAAGCGAGCTTTCTAATATAATTAAATAATTGATAATAAAAAAGCCCGGATATTATCCGGGCCTTTTTATATGTAAGCGGTTTTAATTTACTTAAATTCAGGTTTGTCCATTGAATACTGATAAAAACTGTGTTTATGATCGGCTGTTTCTATAAGCTGTGCTTTTATAGTTCCTTCAGCAGTCACGGTTTTTTCCATCAAATTTTTCAGTGAATCCTTCATTTGCCGCGGCAGAATGATTTGTGCATTATCAGTACTAATAACGAGTTTGGTCATCGGTTCGTTACCGACCAGTTTAATAGTACCGGTAACACTGACTTTATCACCGTCATTGTATATCGCTTTGGGTTTGCCCGAAGCGCATGCTGAACATGCGGATAGAAAAATGAGCGCGGAAAGAAGAACTGTTAACTGCTTTTTCATTATTCGTTCTCCTTATTCTGAGCAGCATCGGATTCTAATAAAGCTTTTCGGTTTTCAAGACTGTTTGTTGTTCCTGGTGCGCTTAATACGGCGCCAATTCTGTAAATTTTTTTATCAGAAAAAGTTTTCGAGAGACGAAGGTTTGTAGTCTCTGTCCATAATGGAAATGGAGCATCTTTGTCATAGCCGGTAGTTGAAGAATCAGTATTAATGGCAAGAATGTAACTTCCTTCATATGGACTGGTGTCGTCAATAATTGTACCCTCACTGTTAACTCCTCTGTAAATGACATTTGCTCCTGGTGATCCTGGAGTATATTGAGAGGCTATAGTTTTCATGATTCCCTGATAAGGATAGAGGTATTTTGTTCCTCCGGAAGTCTGCATTTTGGTCAGAGATGTTATTTCTCCATTATACCCATGTTTTCCGGAAGTTTTGTTTATTTGATTTGCTATAAGCCAGTCTATCATGATGTCAGTCCATGCCGAATTACTAATGGTAATGCTTCCGTAGTAAGACGAAAGATGAGACTTAATCTGTTCAACGACTGCACGGTAATCAGTGTATGATGAATCAAGAATGTCTTTATAAATCGCGTCTCCGTCGATTGAATGAATTCTGAGCCATTGAAAAAACAAATAGACAGTAGAATAATCGATAAGCTCATTACTCCATTTGTAAAAATTGTTTCCTGTAGATTTATCACTTTGATAGGTGTTATAGTATTCAACTCTCTCACTGAGATGATTCCCTGAATAAACATACTCTGCCGCAGAAGATAGACCTTCATTGATCCATGTAGCCTGTTCGGTTCCTCCGTCAAGACCCTTCTGTGTATAATTGACTAAATGCTGAAATTCATGAGCAACAGTTTCCTGAAAGCCTTCAGTTTCAGGTTCTGCCGGATAACAATCAAGATAAATCATATCGCACTCATTTGAATAATAATTGCTCGATTTGGAATAAGTATTTGTTGAATCAAAATATCCGGCAATATATCCTCCGTTGCCGCTAAAACCGTCACGGATATCGAGAATTAAAAGTACTATTTTACCGTTTCCGTCGACATCACTTTCTTTGCCGAATTTTGATGTTATCTTTGGATAAATTTTAGTGTCGAATTCATCTATTACAAAGTTAATAATTGAATCATTGACGTAATAACGGCTATCATCTTCAACATAAATTTTACAGTATTTTCCTTCACTATGAAGTGATGCGCTTACCTTATAGTATTCATAAGATTCCATATCCGCCGCCCAAAATTCGGCATTGTCAGATCCGCCTCCTCCGCATCCCGCGAGAATTATTGCTGTCGAAATTGATAATAAAGAAATTATCTGAGTAAAACGTTTCATTAAATACCTTCCTCGTTATGTTAGTTTACTATAGTTAAATTATGTTACAGTCAATGAATTAATATAGACTATCCTGCTTTTCAAGCTCTTCATTTGTCTTCTTTAATTTCTTAAGCTCGTTTAGATCATCTATTTTGGCGCCAATATTTTTGTGATAAGGATTGAATTCTTTAGTTTTTTCAAAAGATTCAATCGCAGAATCGATGTCATCGGCAACGTAACTGCGGAGACCTTTTTTATAATATTGATTTGCTATAGCAATATCTTCGACAGTTACAATCTTCGGTATAAGCTTTACGTTAAAATTTATTGAATACACATAACCGAATGAAGCGCTGTCTTCGACGGAAGCATCAATTGAAAATGCGAGATTGCGGATTGCATAATTGACTCCAAGGCCGAATGTATAGCTTCCAGTGTCATTAAATCTGTACCCTGTGCGCAGATAAATTAGATCTAAGTAATTGAATTCCATTCCGAATTTTATCTGAAATGATTCATCGAATCCGTAAGTGAAATCGTATAAGTCCGATCTGTTTATCATGTACTGATTTGCGTCCGTGTGGACTGCGAGCCAGCTGATCGGAATAAATTTCGCTCCGATATTTATTTTTCTCGGAAGCGGGTGGTCTGATATTTTTGTTCCTAGATTTTGAATTGATAATCCGAGATAAACGTTTCGGTTAGGCGCGTCAAAAGGTGTATACATGTGAAAACTTTTCATGATTCCAAGATCGGTACCTGCTCCCATATATGTATTAGTGTCAATTTTCTCATATATGAATTTAATATTTGCCCCAATCATCACATTCTTGATTTCGGTTCCATAGGAGAAATATGTCGCAGAATTATAGAAATTTACTTTGCCGGCATTATTGCCGTCGATATCAGTTTTTTCGAAGGATGGAACCCAGAAAAGGGTATTGCCGAAGGCTCCGTAGCCGTTTTTGATTTTAATTGCGGCCGATATGTTTTCTATTCGCGAATCAGTAATATGTTCTTGATGAAAAAATGAAGCTTCCGGATATTTCAGTGTAGCAAGAGTCGCCGGATTATAATAAAAGCCATTGATATCTTCAGTGTTTGCGGTATAAGCTTCGCCAATTCCGAGAGAACGCGTTCCTATATTGAACTCAAGAAACTGAGCTCCGGCGGTTCCCCTGCTGCCTTCGGCGCGAAGAATCACTGCGGGAAACAGAATAAGTGCAATAAATACCAGCTTTTTCATACTTTCCTTAACGGATATCAAAAAGGTATAATATTGCAAGTATTAAAATCCGTATTCTGTTCATTCAATTAAGATACACAAGAAATTCAGCCAGATCAAGAAAATAAGATTTATAAGGAGGAGTTTTGTAGTTTAATAGAAAACATCATCTATTATACCACCCCCGATAAGAAGATCGTCACGGTAAAGAACTGCTGACTGACCCTTTGTTACGGCGTCTATCGGTTCTTTGAATTCTATAAATAGTTCGTTTTCTCTTTCCTTAACGGTGCAGGTTTTATCTTTTTGTGCATAACGCGTTTTGAGCTGATATTCTCCGCTGTCAAGACTTGTGAAAAGATTTACGTCTGATGCAGTGAGGGATTTTGAAAATAGTTCATCTTTTTTTGAAAGTATCACTTCATTTTTTTCGATGTTGAACCCTGAAACATAAAGAGGATGAGCATAAGCTACACCGAGTCCTCTTCTCTGTCCTATAGTATAATTGAAAATGCCGTTATGCCTGCCGAGTATTTTGCCCTCATTATTAACGAAGTTTCCGGCTGAAGAGCAGATGTCAGTCTTGTTGATATATCTGGAAATAAAATTTCTGTAATCTCCATCAGGAAGAAAACATATATCCTGGCTGTCTTTTTTCGATGCGGTAATGAGATTTGCTTTTTCTGCCTCAGCGCGAACAGTGCTTTTCTGCATGCCTGAAAGCGGAAATAATATTTTCGGAAGAATTTCTTTTCTGATTTTATAAAGAAAATATGTCTGATCTTTCGGGTCAACGGGATTGCGTTTTATGAAATAGTTTTCTTCGATATTAATTATGGAAGAGTAATGTCCTGTTGCAAAAAAATCTGATCCTCTCTCAAAAGCGTAATCTATGAGTTTTCCAAATTTAACTTTTTTATTGCATATTACGCATGGATTCGGAGTTCTTCCTTCCAGATAATTGCGAGTAAAATCGGCGATGACAAATTCATTGAAGCTCTCTGTATAGTCTACGGTCTCATGGTTAATTCCGAGTTGAGAGCATATTGCTGAAGCGTCTTCGGCTGATTTTTCACCGATTAAAAATGATTCACCGTCAGGAAACAATATCCGAAAAATCATTGTTATGCCTGAAACAGAATATCCTTGTTTCAATAGATTAAATGCCGCAAGAGACGAATCAACTCCGCCGCTCATGGCAACTGTAACCTTTTTCATTCTTCAAACAGCCATGTAGAAAGGTAGCGCTCACCAGAATCGGGAATAATTACTGCAATTAGTTTGTCTTTGTTTTCAGGTCTTTTCGATACTTCAATAGCACTCCAGAGTGCAGCGCCGCCCGAGATACCGCAAAGAAGTCCTTCTTTTTTTGCGGCAAGTTTTACAGTTTCTGCGGCGTGAGTATCTTTTACAGGGATAATTTCATCTATAAGATTTTGTGCGAGTACTTTAGGAATGAAGCCCGCGCCTATACCCTGAATTCGATGCGGATGATGAGCGCCTCCGGAAAGAACTCTTGATTCCATAGGTTCAACTGCGATAATTTTAACTGAAGGATTTTTTTCTTTCAGATATTTCGCGCTTCCCGTAATTGTTCCGCCTGTACCGACTCCGGCAATAAGAATGTCTATTTTTCCGTCGGTATCATTCCATATTTCCGGAGCTGTAGTTTTTTCATGTGCTGCAGGATTAGCAGGATTTTCAAACTGCTGAAGAATTACGGAATTTGTCATTTCTGAGTGAAGTTTGTTCGCTTTATCAATTGCTCCGCTCATACCGGCAGATCCTTCTGTCAAAACTATATGAGCTCCGAGAATCTTTAAAAGTTTTCTTCTTTCTATACTGAAGCTGTCGGGCATGGTAAGAATTAAGCGGTAACCTTTGACTGCGCAAACCATCGCAAGTCCGATTCCGGTATTGCCACTGGTAGGTTCGATTATAACTGTACCTTTTGTTATTGTTCCTTTTTTCTCGCCTTCTTCAATCATTTCGAGAGCGATTCTTTCTTTTACGCATGAAAGGGGATTGAAGTATTCGAGCTTTGCAAATATTTGAGCACAACCCGTATTAATTGAACCTATTCTGACAAGGGGAGTGTTTCCTATTGTTTCAAGAATGCTGTTGTAGACGCGCATTTATTTCTCCGTGTTTATGTGCCGCAGAAGTTTTGATAAATTTCTGCGCTGTTTTGATCCATTTTTAAAATTTCACAGCCGACCTTCATGATTTTGTTTTCAAGAAGGACTATGTTTCTAACTACGGCGAGCATGGAAACATCTGAACCTGTAATTTTCATGGTGCAGTGCAGATAACTTTTTTCTTTGAAATATCTGAGATAAGTTCTGTCTTTAAATACGACGCTGAATCCGCCTTTTGAAACATCTGATACAATTATGCGGTCGTTCATAATCTGAAAAAGATTATTTCGTGCGAATATTTCTGATGTTATCAGTGAAAGCTTTCTGACTATGTTAAAATATGATTCATTGGCGGCGACTGTGCTGTTAACCTGAATATAACCAAACGGCAGAAATTGCTTGTAAAGGATTGGGAAAGCGACTTCCGAAATCAGATTTTTTCTGTTAATTAGAAAATAATCCTTGGAATAAATATTTTCGATATAAGTACGGTAGTCCGCATTGTCCTTTATCTTCGGATCGTTGATATCAGTTATCAGATACGGCTTTCCCATGTCATAAAAGTATCTCATGCGGGGATCGCTCATACCTTCATTCATAAAGTAAACTTTTTTTTGCGGAAACATCGTGTCCATTTCGGAAATTATGGTGTGTTTGACTCTTTCAGCTTTTCTAAAATCAAGAGCGATTGATTTTTCAATAATAAAATCCGTTATGAGATTTGTGATATATACAATTGATTTTTCGTTTTGTGCGGCAACTGTTTTTCTTTCACCGCTTCTGTCTACCGTAATCGACTGCATTTTTATCGGACGGAATGTATATACTTCGTCTTCTTCTTTTGTAACGAGTCCGAGTTCTGCATATATTGTGACGTTCTCAACGCGGACAAATATAAGACATGACGGGGGCATGCTTTTTACATAAGGAATTTTAAATGCAGCTTCGCCGTCCGAATATCCCATGAAAAGTATTTTAAGATTTCCATTCGCCGTTTTTAAGAATACGCTTCCGTTTGCGAAGCTTTTATAAAAAATGTCATGAAATTCATTCTTGTCGGTTATTGTTCTTATTGATCCTGACATCTTTTGTTCTTACCTACAATTTATCAGAAACGCGTTTTATCATGGCTTTTAAGTCCTCAATATCGTTTCCGACTCTGTCCATTAAGGCCATGTTTTTATCATTCTTGGCTTTCTGGTATTTTGCGATAAATGCTTCGACAAGAGAGTCGATCTGTTCAACATCATCATCAATGACATGTATATTTTCCGGAACGACTCCGTAGGCCATACGGGAAGTTTCAAAAGTGTCAAGGTCAACTATGTCTCCCCAGTTGGGAACAGTGGTCTTAAAGCCGAAATTTTCCGAAATTAGAGCAGCAAGATTAGAAGAAGATTTTTCTTCTCCATGCACAACAAAGACTTTCATGTTTTTATTTTTGAATTTGCTTACCCAGTCAATAAGACCGTCTTTATCTGCATGACCCGAGAATCCGCCGAGTGTGTAAATCTTCGCGTTAACAGAAACTTCTTCTCCGTAAAGTTTAACACGCTTTGCGCCTTCTACGAGCGAACGTCCGAGAGTTCCTTCTGCCTGGTATCCGACAAACACAACGCTTGCTTCTTTCTTATAAAGATTATTCTGAAGATGATATTTAATTCTTCCGGCAGTACACATTCCGGATGCAGAAATTATTATAGCACCGCGGGCTTTTTTGTTAAGTTCTTTCGATTCGGCTGTGGTTTTAGTGTAAGTGAGAGACGGAAAATTGAGAGGATCTTCTCCGCGAAGAATTCTGGCTTTCATATTATCATCATAACATTCGACATGTTTTCTGAATATCTCTGTCGCTGAAATCGCAAGAGGAGAATCGATATAAACCGGAACTAATGGAATTTCGCCGTTTTTTAAAAGATCCGAAAGAGTGTGTATTATCTCCTGAGTTCTTTCAACCGCGAATGAAGGTATGACTATATTCCCTTTTTTATTATGAGCTTCGTTAATGACATTTTTGAATTCGGCATATGTGTCGCCTTTGCTTTTATGAATTCTGTCACCGTAAGTAGATTCAACAAGAAGAAAATCTGCGTCTTCGATGTACTCTGCATTTTTAATTATTGCCTGATCGCGCGGTCCAAGGTCACCTGAAAAAACTATTTTTTTAGTGACGCCGTTTTCTTCGACCCACATTTCAATCATAGCGGAGCCCAGAATGTGACCGGCATCTCTGAAACGGGCTTTTACTCCCGGAACAACATCGAAAATTTCGCCATAATCTTTTGCATTTAAATATTTGCAGGCAGCTTCTGCGTCTGCCTGAACATAGAGAGGTTCGACGGCTTCGCGTCCGAGCTTCTTGTTTCTTTTGGTGAAAAATTCGGCGTCCATTTCCTGAATGTGCGCCGAATCGGGAAGCATTATTCTTAGTAGATCGGCTGTTGCGGATGTTGCGAATATGGGTTTGTTGAAACCTTCTTTTACGAGTTTAGGTATAAGCCCGCTGTGATCGATATGAGCATGGGTAACAAGAAGCGCGTCGATTTCCTGCGGCGCGTAAATCAAATGAAGATAATTTCTTTCTTTTAGTTCTCTGCGGCCCTGAAACATTCCGCAGTCGACCATTATTGTAAAGTTTTCATTTTTGACGATATAGGAAGACCCGGTAACAGTTTTAGCAGCTCCGACAAATTCAATTTTCATTACGTCCTCCGTTTGCTATTTTCCCGTCTATTAATGTTATTATTCTTCCTGTTTTAGCAGCGATCGACTGATCGTGAGTTACAGTAATTAATGTGCAGTTTTTTTCTTTCGCAAGTGAAAATAGAAATTCCATAAGATTGTCAGAGTTTTTTCTATCAAGTGCACCCGTCGGTTCATCCGCAAGAATAATTGACGGATCACCTGCAAGTGCGCGCGCAACCGTTATTCTCTGACATTCACCGCCGGATAATTCTGAAGGTTTATGATGTATTCTATCAAGAAGCCCGAACTTTTCTATCAGCTCGAGAGCCTTGTTTTTTGCTTTTTTTGGGGAAGTTCTTCTAACGAGAAGGGGAATCATTACATTTTCAAGTGCGCTGAATTCCGGCAGAAGATTGTTTGCCTGAAAAATGAATCCGAGATTGCGGTTTCTGAATTTTGAAATTTCGGATATGCTCAGTGACGATATGTTTTTTCCGCCGATGAAAAGATTTCCGGATTGGAAATAATCAAGGCATCCGATAAGATTCAATAATGTTGATTTTCCTGCTCCGGAAGGTCCGACGATAGAAACGTTTTCACCCTGTTCTATTTCAAAAGAAACATCCGTCAGAACGTTTAATGTGTTTTTTCCGAAACCAAAATGCTTACTTATTCCATTTGCTTTGATAAAACTCATTATTCGTACCTGATTGTTTCAACCGGATTAAGTCTTGACGCATGCCATGCCGGAAACACCGCAGAGAGAGTCGAAAGAAAGACTGCGAAAGATCCGATAAATGCCACGAATTCCGGAGAAATCTGAGTTGGAATTCCTTCTATGTAATAAACATTCTGCGGGACAAGAGATATGCTGATGAATTGTCCCAGATTTAATAAATTGCAAATAAACGCTCCGGTGTGATTTATCACTTTTTCGGCAAAAGAGATAATGGCTTCAAGGTTCAGCGAGAAGGCCAGACCGCATATAACTCCGCTTATTGATCCGGCAAGTCCGATGAGAAAACCTTCCATTACAAAAATAGTCATTATTGACTGAGGTGTTGCGCCGAGTGATTTTAAAATTCCTACAGTGCGGCGTTTTTCCATGACAACCATTGCAAGAGTTCCCATGATTGTGAATCCGGCAGAAACTATTACCAGAAAAAGTATAACAGTCATTATAAGTTTTTCGAGTTTGAGCGCGTAGAAGAGATTGCCGTTTTTTTCTTCGGCAGTCATTACAGAATATCTGAAGTCGATAATATCGCGAAGTTTTTTAGCATATTGATCTATTCTGTAAATGTCATCGGTTTTAATTGATATTCCTGAAACGCGTCCGCGCGCTCCGAAAAGGTTCTGGGCATCTGTTAGTGAAATGAAAAGAAGGGATGTGTCATATTCGTAGTATCCGGTTTTAAAGAATCCCTTGACTTTGAAGCGGCCTATGCCGGGCTCCATTGAATCGGAGCCTATTTTTCCTCTAGGTACAATAAGTTCAATTACGTCTCCGGTTTGAACATTATGAAAATTTGCCATTTCTGCGCCGATAAAAATCTCGCCGCTCTTTTCAAATTTATTGTTTTCGCTTTTAATGAATTTCTTAAACTGCTCTGGCATACTGCCGATGTCACCGAAGCCGCGTAGTAGCACAGGTTTGATGTCGCCTGCTATTTTAAGGAGACCATTTCCCTGAAAATATGGAAGTGCGCTTTTGATTCCATTTACAGATTTTATTTTCTCTGCAAGTTTTTCATCATAAATGAAGCCTGAAGGATTACTTTCAAATTCCTTTGAGACTGATATGTGTGAGTCAACGTCGATAATCTTATCTTTTATCTGGCTCTGAAAACCGTTCATGACGGAAATTACGACGACGAGGATGAAAACTCCGATGAATACCATGAAAATCGAAAGGAAGGTGTTGAAGGAAATAAATCCCTGACTCTTCTTCGACTTTAGGTAACGGAAACCGATGAATAATTCGAAAAGTCTTTTTATCATAACCCGAGCATCGTAGATTGAAAGGCGGCATTTGTCAAGCAATGAAAATGCGTCTTAATTTTCTTGACTTTTGACCTTCGTGAATAATCGTAGCCGGGAATATGTTTACATCCAGACGGTGAATTATGAAAAATCAGCTCAATAAAATTAAAGAAGAAGCACACAGCGCGATACTCAGCGCAGACAATATCGAGCTTCTGGAGAATATCCGGGTGAAATTTCTCGGAAGAAAAGGCGAACTTACGGGAATCCTCCGTTCCCTTGCGACTTTGTCGAATGAAGAGAAGGCCGAAGTCGGAGCATTGTCCAACAAAATTAAAGAAGAGCTGAATGCTGAGATTGATTCGAAGAAGGATAATCTTCTGAAAGCAGAAGTCGAACTCAAAATCAAAAATGAATTTTTGGATGTTACTCTGGACAAAATTCCGGGAGCGGAATCTTTTGAGCGCGGGCACCTTCATCCCATTTCTCAGCTGCAATATGAAATCGAGGATATCTTCACATCTATGGGATTCGAGGTTCTTGACGGGCCTGAAGCCGAAACTGAATATTATAATTTCGAAGCATTGAATATTCCAAAACATCATCCTGCGCGCGACATGCAGGATACATTCTGGACGGAAGACGGAAATCTTCTGCGCACTCATACGTCTGCCATTCAGGTACGCGGAATGGAAAAGCGCAAGCCTCCTTTTCGTGTTGTCGGGCCTGGAAGAGTATTCCGTTATGAGGCGACCGATGCATCTCATGAAAATACCTTCTATCAGGTTGAAGGTATGATGGTTGATAAAAATATTTCTGTAGCGAACCTCATTCATTTTATGAAGGTTCTTCTCCGCGAAGTTTTTAAAACCGATGTCAAGATAAGACTGCGTCCGGGGTTTTTCCCTTTTGTTGAGCCGGGATTTGAGCTTGATATCAATTGCCTTATCTGCGGCGGAAAAGGATGCAGTGTATGCAAACAGTCGGGCTGGGTGGAACTTCTTCCATGCGGACTTGTTCATCCGAATGTTTTAAAAAGCGGCGGAATAGATCCTGCTGAATATTCAGGATTTGCTTTCGGACTGGGGCTTAACCGTCTCATCATGATGCGTTACGGAATTAATGATATCCGTCATTTTCAAAGCGGCGACATCCGTTTTCTAAAACAGTTTTAAGGAGAGCAAAATGTATCTTTCACTGAAAATATTATCAGAACTCGTTGACCTCGAAGGTCTTTCAATAGATGAAATCGCTAACAAGCTTACAATGTCGACTGCAGAAATCGACGGTGTCGAAAAGATTAATCATCACTTCGAAACAATTGTAACTGCAAAGCTTCTTGAAGTCAAAAAGCATCCCGATTCGGATCATCTTACTGTTGTAAAGGCAGACACAGGTTCGGCAGTTTATGATCTAATCTGCGGAGCGCCGAATCACAAAACCGGCGACATCGCGGCACTAGCACTTGAGGGCACTAAATTTTCTGAAGACTTTATTATAAAGAAGACTAAAATACGCGGAGTCGAATCGAGCGGAATGCTTTGCTCTCTAAAAGAGCTTGGTCTTTCGGAAGATCACGCAGGTATTATTATTTTTCCTGCTGATACCAAACTCGGAATTCCGCTTTCTGAAATTTATAAGGATTATGTCGATACACGTATTGAAATAGACAACAAGTCAATTACACACAGACCGGATCTCTGGGGACATATCGGTTTCGCGCGCGAGCTTTCTGCGATATTCGGACGGAAGCTTAAAAAGAATTATTTTACTGATTTGAAATATGATTTCGCGGGAGACAATAAGCTTTCGGTAGAAATAAAATGCCCAGAATCAGCTTACCGTTATACCGGTCTTGTTGTAAAAAATATTAAGATAGCAGAATCTCCCGACTGGCTGAAGGCAAGAATTTCGGCACTGGGAATGCGTCCAATAAATAATATCGTCGATATAACAAATTATGTGATGAGCGAAATCGGTGAACCGATGCACGCCTTTGACAGAAAAAAACTTTCAGGCGATAAAATAATTGTCCGCATGGCTGAGGCAGGCGAAACACTTTCGACTCTCGATGGAAGCGAACACAATCTCACAAAAGACGATATCGTTATCGCTGACAGCACAAAACCGATCGCTCTAGCCGGAGTGATGGGAGGAGCGAACAGTGAGATTGATGATTCTACATCCGAAATCGTTCTCGAAGCGGCTTGCTTTAATGCTGTCAATATAAGAAAAACCGCACATCGCTTTGTTTTAAGAACGGATGCGGCGATGCGATTTGAAAAGTCGCTTGATCCCGAAATTACCGTGCTTGCGATAAAACGTTCGTATGATCTGATTAAACAGCTTATCCCTGATGCTGAATGTATTTCTCCTCTTGTGGATGTTTATGCTTCTCCGTTCAAATCTGTTGAAGTTAATACATCTGCATCTCACATCAGAAACATGCTAGGTGCAGAAATATCTGATGAGAGAATTGTTTCTATTTTAACTTCGCTTGATTACAAAGTAGAAAACAAAAATGGAAATCTGAAAGTTGCAGTTCCTTCATACCGTGCTACAAAAGATGTAGAAATAGAAGCGGATATCGTCGAAGAGATAGGACGTATTTTCGGCTATGATAATATAACTCCCGTTCCGCCGATGGTTGCCTGCGAAACTCCGGCGATTAATGAAAAACGCAAGTTCGAACGCACGGTGAAGAGCATACTTACCGGAACTCATAATATGATTGAAGTTTATAATTATTCATTCGTCGGAGAGGATATTCTAAATAAAACTCTCTGTAACGAGGATAAAGAGCTCCGTTTGAGGAATCCTCTTTCTGTTGAACATGACAGACTCCGCCGTTCGCTTGTTCCTTTTATCGTGTCCAATGCTGAATATAATCTCAGATTCAATAAAAAGTTTGCGATCTATGAAATGGGAAGAGCTTATATTAAAAAAAACAGAGCTGATGCCGACCTTGCGGATGAAAATTACAGAATCGCAGGAGCTTACTGTGATGATGAAAATGCTGAAACTTTTTATTCAGCAAAGAATGCTGTTGTCGATATGTTTGACCAGCTCACGCTTAAAAGCGCGCGCATAGTTCCGGCTTCAAAAAATATTCCTCCGTTTGCCCATCCGGCGCGTACGGCTGAAGTTTTAATTAATGGAAATTCGGCCGGATTCATTTTCGGACTGCATCCTCAGGTTAAAAATAATTTCGGAATTAAGGCTTCTGTTTCGCTTTTCGACATTTCGCTTGATGCGATGTTTGAAGGCGCAAAAAAGAAAGTTCTGTTTTCTGAACTTCAAAAATTTCCGGATGTACCGTTTGAGCTTTCTGTTATCTGCGGTAAAACAGTCTATGCTTCGGATATTGCAGATGTCATACGTAATACAGATAAAAAGATGATCAAGTATATAAGTGTAATTACTGTCTATGAAGGAAGCCCTATCCCGGAAGGCAGTAAATCGGTTTCATTTGAAATTGTTCTTGGCGCAGATGATAAGACCCTTTCTTCTCAGGAAATTGAAAAACTTCAAAACGGAATAATGGATGCCGTGAAGAAGAAAGGTTATTCTATAAGATGATTTTAACGCGTGCCGTAAAAAACGGCACGCAAACTGCTTTCAACCGCTTTACTTTCGAAGAAACAGATTTCGATTAATATATTGACATGATAACGTGCTGAAATTTAGTTCTCTTTATATCAATTTTTGACCTTGGGTATTTAAATGAGAAAATTTAAAAATGTAATCATCACTGGTGGCGCCGGTTTTATCGGTTCTAATCTGATACGCTATATATTTGAGAAGAGCGGTTTTGAAGGAAATATCATAAATCTGGACAAGCTGACTTATGCTGGAAATCCTTATAATCTTTTGGATATTGAATCGGCTTTCGGCGGGAAGCGCTATTTTTTCGAAAAAGCAGATATTTGCGACATGAACGCCGTAAAGAGTATAATGGAAAAATATTCCGTTGATGCGGTAATCCATCTCGCGGCAGAATCTCATGTTGACCGTTCGATTCATTCTCCCGAAGAATTTATCCGAACAAACGTTATGGGAACATTTTCGCTTCTTGAATGCTCGCGAAATCTGTGGAAGGACAGAACAGATGTTCTTTTTCATCATGTTTCAACTGACGAGGTTTATGGTTCGCTTGGAGATACGGGGTATTTTTATGAAGATACTCCGTATGATCCGCGCTCGCCGTATTCTGCTTCAAAAGCTTCTTCTGACCATATAGTAATGTCTTATTATCATACATATCATATGCCTGTTACGATGAGCAACTGTTCGAATAATTACGGGCCATATCATTTTCCTGAAAAACTCATTCCTCTGATGATTTCAAACATGCTGGAAGAAAAACCGCTTCCGGTTTACGGCGATGGAAAGAATGTCCGTGACTGGCTCTATGTCGAGGATCATGCTTCTGGTATCTGGTCTGTCGTTACTGGCGGCCGCATCGGAGAAAAATACAATATCGGCGGCGAGAACGAGTGGGAAAATATAAAACTTGTCAATGTTCTCTGCGAGACTGTTGCTGAATTTTCTTCTAAAGATAAAGATTATTATAAGAAACTAATAACCTATGTTAAAGACCGCCCGGGTCATGACAGACGTTATGCAATAAACTGCGACAAGGTAAAGAAAGAGCTCGGATGGAAGCAAAGCGTCAACTTTGAAGAAGGCCTCAAGAAGACAGTGAAATGGTTTCTTGAAAATAAAACATGGATTGAGAATGTCAAAAGCGGTTCGTACAAGGACTGGGTCAGTAAAAATTACGGCAATAGATGATTATTGTAAGTTCATTTTATGATTTGACTATGGTTTAACATAATATAGTCTGACGAAACGCGGTTGGAGGGACATTTTTAATTGAAAAAGTATGCAAAACTTCCCATTGATGCAATATCTTTTGTGTGTGATATTTTTGAGAAAAAAAACCTCATATATGAACTTGTAAAAAGGGATTTTGCCCAGCGTTTTGTAGGAAGCTGGCTCGGCATCTTCTGGGCTTTTATTGAACCCCTCGTCATGACCCTTATTTTCTGGCTTGTTTTCGGAGGAGCCTTCCGCGGATCGGGCAAAGTCGGAGATTTGCCGTTTATAGTATGGTTCCTTCCGGCGATGATTGCGTGGAATTATTTTTCTGACGTTTTTAATTCCGGTACCGGTGTTATACGAGCGTTTGCATTTCTTGTAAAAAAGGTTGATTTTAAGCTCAATATTCTTCCTATCGTAAAAATATTATCAAGTCTTATTCTTCATTTAATATTTATAGTTATAACTGTAGTTTTTATGCTTGCTTACGGAAATTATCCTTCATTTTACTGGTTTCAGCTGCTTTATTATATTGTTGCCGCATCTTTTCTTCTTCTTGGCATTACATGGGTTACATCAAGTATAAGCCTTTTTGTGAAGGATGTTCAAAACATTGCCGCAATTGTTGTCAGAATCGGTTTTTACGGCACTCCTATATTCTGGAGTCTTGACATTATACCTGAAAAATATAAAATAATTTTTAAATTAAATCCGGCATACTATATCGTTGAAGGTTATAGAAATTCATTTGTTTATCATAAGCCGTTCTGGGAAGAGCCATGGCTTGCCCTTTATTTCTGGAGTCTGGTTATTTTCAGTTTGATATTTGGAATAATTATTTATAGAAAACTCCGTCCGCATTTTGCTGATGTAATATAGGTCTTAATGATGAATGATATTGTGATAAAACTTGAAAATGTATCAAAGGCCTATAAGCTTTATAACTCCCCAAAGAGCCGCCTTAAGGAGGCTCTTCATCCTTTCGGAAAAAAGTATCATAAGGATTTTTTCGCACTCAGGGATGTAAACCTTGAAATCAGAGGAGGCGAATCAATCGGAATTCTCGGAATGAACGGAGCCGGGAAGTCAACACTTATGAAGGCTATAACCGGTGTCGTTACTCCTTCTTCCGGATCATTGAAAGTTAACGGTCATATTTCCGCTCTTCTTGAACTCGGTTCGGGATTTAATCCCGAATTTACCGGTTACGACAATGTTTTTTTCTACGGCTCTCTTATGGGTTTTTCCAAAAAGCAGATGCAGGAGAAGATTGTTGAAATTATGGATTTCGCTGATATCGGCGAGTTTATTTATCAGCCTCTTCGGTCTTATTCGAGCGGAATGCGCGCCCGTCTTGCTTTTGCCGTTTCAACAAGCATCAATCCCGAAATTCTGATACTTGACGAAGTTCTTTCTGTCGGTGACGCATTCTTCCGTGCGAAATGCACATCAAGAATGCAGAGCATGATAAAAGACAGCAATACAACAGTTCTTTTTGTCAGCCATGATATCGGTTCGGTAAGAGCAATCTGTGAAAGATGCATTCTTCTCGAGGGTGGCAAAGTCATCATGGATGGACCGACAGAGGATGTTATCAATTCATACTTGAAAAAACAGATTGCATCCCGGCAGAAGGTGATTGAAGGTCAGATGGATGATTTTTCAGCTGCTAATAAGAAGACGGAGACAGTTTCTGTTGTCGGGGACAATTCGCTATTTCTTCAAAAAGCTTTTTTCAATAGAGTTCAAAACGGAAAAGCTGAGTTTTTAAATGTTATGCTTTTGAACGAGAATGAAGATGTCATAGAAAGTGTTGAGTTCGGACAAACAGTTATTATTAAAATGATATTGGCAGTTAACGAAGATATTCCCGAATTAGGTTTTGCATATCATATTAATGATAAAAACTCATTGAATATTGTTTATGGTTCATCTGGAATTGAAAGCCGAATGTTGAAGGATTGTAAAGCGGGAGATATTTACTCCATAAAATGGAAATTTAATTTAAAATTATTGCATGGAACTTATTCCATAGCTGCTGTTTCATCTATACCTATTGATGCTGCAGCCGGGGCGGTAGATTTTTGTGATATGGTTCCTATTGCTCTTCAATTTGAAATGATGCCCCGTAAGGCTAGAGTAATGTACGCATTTGTATATCTGGATAATGAATTGTCGATTGAAAAGAAACATACAAGCGAATGTTAAAATTTATGATAAATAGAATATTGAGCAGTATAATTTCATCAACATTTATTTGGGATAAATAATATGAAAGATAAAGTTTTTGTCACAAAACCTTCGCTTCCTCCACTTGATGAATTTATGCCGTATCTTGAAAAAATATGGGCTAATCATGTTCTGACAAACGGCGGTGAATTTCATCAGAAGCTTGAACAGGCTCTTTGTGAGTATCTGGGTGTTAAATATATTTCACTTTTCTGCAACGGAACCATAGCTCTTCTTACAGCATTGCAGGCACTGAATATTAAAGGAGAAGTTATCACCACTCCTTTCAGTTTTGTTGCTACAGCGCATTCGATTATGTGGAATGGAATGAAGCCGGTATTTTCGGATATCGAATCCGAATATTTTAATATTGATCCTCTTAAAATCGAATCTTTAATTAGTGATAAAACAACCGCCATAATGCCTGTGCATGTTTACGGAAATCCCTGCGACACGGATTTGATAAAGAACATAGCAGAGAAGCATAATCTGAAAGTCATATATGATGCGGCTCATGCATTCGGTGTAACAAAAAATTGCGAATCAATACTTAATTGCGGTGATCTTTCAGTTCTCAGTTTTCATGCGACTAAAACATATAATACTCTCGAAGGCGGAGCCATTGTGTGTCATGACGCAGAAATGAAAGACCATATAGACAAACTGAAAAATTTCGGTTTTGCGGGCGAAACAAAAGTTATTGAAACCGGTATCAACGGAAAGATGAACGAACTTCAATCGGCATTCGGTCTGCTTTATTTAAAGTATGTTGATGAATATATCGAACAGAGAAAACAAAAAGCAAGTCTATATTCGAAGATGCTTTCTCAGGTTTCCGGAATTCGCATTCTAAAAGAAATTTCTGATGTAAAACATAATTATTCTTACTATCCTGTTTTAATTGACGAAGAAGTTTTCGGAAGAAGCCGTGATGATGTTTATGAATCGCTTAAGGCAAAGAATATTTTCTGCAGACGGTACTTTTATCCGCTTATTACGGATTTTCCCATGTACAAAAATGATAATACGGATCAAAGTCTTCCTATTGCGAATAAAATTGCTTCACAGGTGTTGTGTCTGCCGATTTACCCTGAATTGAGTGATGATGTGATTGAAATGATTGCTTCTGAGATTAATGATGGAGTATGTCAGTGAAAATATTTATTATAGGGCAATGTACTCTTCATTGGGGTAGAATGGAATTCGGAAATATCGGCAATTATTATATAATTGAACCGTTTGTACGGGAGCTTCACAGGGTATTTCCTAATGCTGAAATTCGAACGACATTCCAGATGTCAGACGAGTTTTGTGAAAGAGAAAAAATTTCAGTTGTACCGATGGATCTATATTATTCGTGGTCGGATGATGATTTGCGAAATTGCTTATATGAACTCGGAATTGCTGAAGTTTACAATAATACCGGTGTGTTGTGTTCCAAAACTCCTTACATAGAAGAAGTTTTGAATTCTGATTTAATCATAGATTTCAGCGGTGATATTTGGGGTGATAATGCGGATTTTCTTGGAAAAGACAGGTTTCTGATAGGGGCATACAAGGATAAAATTGCCAAATTGCTTAAGAAACCCGTTGTTATGATTGCAGGCTCCCCAGGACCTTTTGATAATGAAAGTAATCTCAGAATTGCAAAAGATGTTTTCCCTTTATTTGATATTGTTACAAATCGAGAACGTTTGAGCAGAGGTGTTCTTGAATCTTATGGATTAACTAATTCGAATATGCATGATTATGCCTGCCCTGCTTTTTTATTTGAGCCAAAGAAACAAGAAGAAATGAAATCATTTTATGAATCTCATGATATGCTGAATGATAAACCAAAGATAGGATTAATATTGTGCGGATGGAATATGAAAGAAGCACCTTTCAGCAAGTGGCCGAGAAATGATGAAGAGTACTCTAATTTTGCCGTGCTGGTTGAACGCATCCTTTCTGATACAGATGCTGATCTTTATCTGATGTCGCATTCAAACGGATTTGAAAAAGATCCGTCTTTCAGGCTTATTCAGGGACGGGATTATCCCATTATGAAACAATTATTTGATATTTCTAAAAAGAAGAATGATTCTGCGCGATTGAAACTTATATCGGATATTTTATTGCCGGATGAAACCAAGGCAGTTATCGGATCTTTTGATATGCTGGTTAGCGGACGGGTTCATGGTGCTGTTGCCGGAATCAGTCAGGCTATACCAACTGTTATAATTGACTATGGACAGCCGCCTGAAGCTCACAAGTTAAGAGGTTTTGCCGATGTGGCCGGTGTTTCAGATTATATTGCAGACCCTAACGATATTGATGATATGATAGATAAAGTTTCAGTTTGTTGGAAAGAAAGAATCAGGATAAAAGGTGATCTTGAATTAAAAATGATAGAAGTCAAGAAACTGGTTCGAAAGAATTTTGAAATACTGACACAGGTTGTTGAGTAACAGTGATATGACAGCAGTAATCATGCAGCCGTATTTCCTGCCTTATATAGGATATTTTCAAATGATGAAGTGTGCTGATGTTTTTGTAGTCTATGATAATATACAATTTTCAAAAGGCGGATGGATAAACAGAAACAGGATTTTGTCTAACGGTAAGGATGTTTTTATAACTTTGCCGCTCAAGAAAGATTCGGATTATCTTGATATTCGTGAGAGAAGTCTTTCGGATACTTTTCAAACGGAAAGAGAAAGTATTCTTCGACGAATTGAAGGATCATATAAAAAAGCTCCTCATTTCAAAAATGTTTTCCCAATTGCTGAAGAGATTTTGAGATATAATGATGCAAACCTGTTCAAATTTCTGATTAATTCTATAAAGACTATTAATGATTATCTAATGATTGATACAAAGATTATTATATCATCTTCTTTGGACATGGATCATTCTTTAAAAAGTGAAGAAAGAGTCATCGAAACCTGCAAGACGTTGGATGCTGACAATTATATCAATCCGATTGGCGGTTTAGAACTTTACAGTAAAGATAGGTTTAATGATGCCGGAATCAATTTGACTTTTTTAAAAACATCTGATTTTATCTATAATCAGTTTGAAAATATTTTTATTCCATATCTTTCAATATTAGATGTTATGATGTTTAATGATTGCGATAGAATTCACGAAATGCTTAATAAATATTCCTTGTTATGAAAGGATTATTTGTGATTTTTGATGTTGGTATTCTGAAAACTGAGTCTGGTAAATGAATTGTGTTGATGTTTATCAGAAAAGGTTTGCCGGTATTTGTTAGTTTATAGATTAAAATGCTTGGAAATTGAATGAGAATTAATGAGATAAAATATAGAAAGAAAACGGCATCTGAAAGTCAAATATATTCTCATTTGAAAAATGTTGATAATAGGTTTGTTCCAAATCTTTCTTCTTATGTTGATTTGGAAGTATATTCTAATAAATTATTTGAAAAGTCAATTACTTTTGAAGCCTGGAAAGAAGAAGAATTAGTCGGTCTTATTTCAGCTTATTTTAATAACTCTGAATCTGGAAAAGTATTTATTTCTAATGTAAGTGTTATTGAAGAGTATTCGCATAATGGAATTGCTTCTGCTCTCTTATCCATGTTGCTGGAAGATGCAAAAATATGCGGAATAAAATTAATCGAGCTTGAGGTTTTTGAGAGTAATGCGATAGCATTAGGTTTTTATAAAAGAAAAGGTTTTCTGGTAAAAGAAAAAAAATATGGAAAGTATACGATGGCTATAAATTCAGATAAAAGAACTCAAAAAGAAATTATACAGTCATGGCCTGAATCGGCAACTCCTATCGTTTCCATTAATTCAATAGCATACAACCATGCGAAATTCATTCGTCAGGCACTTGATAGTTTTCTGATGCAAATAACAGATTTTCCTTTCGAAGTTCTTATTCATGACGACGCTTCCACCGACGGAACAGCCGATATAATTAGAGAGTATGCTGAACAATATCCCGATATCATAAAACCAATTTTTCAGACCGAGAACCAGTATTCAAAGGGAGTTAAAATATCTTTAAATTATAATTTTCCCCGCGTTAGAGGCAGATATCTTGCCCTCTGCGAAGGCGATGATTACTGGACTGATCCCTTGAAATTACAAAAGCAGGTTGATTATCTTGAGGCGAATCCCGATTGTGCAATCTGTTTTCATCCTGTAAATGTAGTATATGAAGACGGAAGTGTGGAAGACGCTGTTTTTCCGGATAAATCAAAGTTTCCGCTTAACACTGGCCGTACTACGTTTGACGTATATGATCTTATTAAAGGAAATTTCATTCAGACCAATTCTGTTCTGTATAGATGGAGAGGGCATGAAGATTTGCCTGACTTTTTTTCGAAGCATCTCGTAGGTGATTATCAGCTACATATGTATCATGCTGTGGTTGGTAACATCGGATATATCGACGAAGTAATGGGTGTTTACCGGCGGCATAAAGGGGGAATCTGGTGGTTCGATGATTCGGATACATTTATTATTAAAACCGGTGATGATCGTGTTCAAATGTATATAAATATGATGAATTATTATGATAAGAGATATTTATGGTCTTTTCGTAATATGATTGCATATAGGATCACTCAACTTATTTCAGTTTATATGAAAAAGGGACTATCACATGAAGTTGCAGATACGATTGATAAATATTTTGAGTACTCACCGTTTTTCTTTAGTGTTTTGACAATGAAGATATATACATCAACATTGTATGTTGATATTGGAGATGGATTTAGTGAAAACGCAATAACGAAATCTAATCCAGTTTATGAAAGTAATTCTTTTTCATTTACATTTGATTTAACAATGTATGATGGAATAAGAAAGATTCGTTATGATCCTTGTGAAGATTTATGGTGTAAAATACAACTGGAAAAAATTATTTATTCTACTGATGGTATAAATGAATACGAATTCAATCTTTCTGATGTCACTTCAAACGGCAGACTTGCTGATGACGGCTGGATTGAATTTGAGACTTTTGATCCGAAAATTATTATTCCTTTGGATGGAAAAATACAATACCTGAGAATTTCAGGAGAGCGTCAATTGATTTCCTTTTCTCAAATTGATAAACTTTTTAGGGCTCGAGAAAAAGAGGTGACTCATCTTCGTAATTCATATGCTTATAGAATAGGAAAGCTGATATTGTTGCCGGTTAAGATATTGACAATAATTATTAAATTATTTAAAGAAAGAAACGTTTAAATTAACTAACGGAAGATAATATGAAAATTGCAGTTGGTGTTAAAATTAGAAACGAGATTGATATAACAGAATTATTTCTTAGTCATCTTGATGCTCTTTTTGATGTTGTGTATTTAATGGATCATAAATCAAAAGATGGTACAAGTGATGTATTGAAAGAAGCTGTTTCTAAAAGGAAGAAATGGGAATACTTTTATCTTGATTTTAACGGACATTTTCATAAGCAGGTTTCTAATGCCATTATGGACAGGGCATTTAAGTCCGGAGCTGACGCACTGTTTTTGCTTGATGCAGATGAATTTATAGATGTCCGGAACAGAAAGGATCTTGAAAATATAGTGCACAGGTTGATGGATTCCGGTATGCCCGGTACATTGAGATGGAAAAACTGCATACCCGAAGAATTTAATTCCAAAAAATTTACTTCAAATAGAATGGTATGGCTGCCTTCAGAGCAATCAATTTATACAAAAGTTATTATTCCAAAATGCATATATGATAATTATCAGGGAGTGACGATATCCCAGGGAAATCATTTTTTAAATTATAAAGGTAAGAAAATTGATTCTATTGATGTCGGAACTTTGCTTCATATTCCTGTTAGAAGCAAAGATCAGGCGGAGAAAAAAATACTGATTAAATGTATTGCCTATATGGCTATAAAGAAAAGAAATCCTATCAATGGATTTCATAATTTTAAAATGCTCGAAAAAGTGGCCTCGAATACTCTTGATTATGATACCTTGAGAGGTTTTGCTTTTCTGTATGAAAAAGAAGAAGCTATATTGTCTATTTCAGAGAAAGAACTCTTGAAAAGACGATATCGTAAAACTTCACTAAAGGAAATGCGAATTCCTATTTCGAACAGCCTTAAGTTTTCAAAACTTAATCTTTCTGATTCTTCAAATCATGTTATCGCGGATTCTCTGTTGAACTGGAAAGAGGAAGATCCTGAAAATAATGATTTTATTATTGAAGGCTCCAAAATGATAATGCGTGCCAAACGCAAATCTTTATTAAATATAAAGCCCATAAAAAAAGTGTATTCGTTTGCTGTAAAAACATTAAAGCGCAATAGATTAATTGCCCAAATTCTTGATGTTATCATGGGCAGAACTTCCCTGAAAAGTTTATTTAAACTCAAAAAAAAATGGAAATATGAATATTTAAAAAATCCTTGTAAAACAGAAACTTCCTTGTTAGATAATAAAAATATAACAGATCGTATTTCTGTGGATGTCGTTGTTTGTGTTCATAATGCACTTGATGATGTAAAAAAATGTTTTAATTCACTTATTCCAACTTTAGAAAGTAATCATAAAGTGATAATAGTAGATGATCAATCTGATTTGGAAACAAGAACATATTTAAAGAAATTTGTTAAAGATAATCTATCAAAAGTTAGAATTGTAAGAACAAAAGAACAGTCGTTTTATACTAAATCAGCGAATATAGGGTTAAGAGAAAGCAAAGCTGATTTTATTATTTTTTTAAATAGCGATACAGTGGTCAGCAATAACTGGATCAATAAGATGATAGGTTCGGCTTTTGCCGATGACAGCATCGGAATAGTTGGTCCATTGTCAAATGCTGCAAATCTTCAGTCAATCCCTTCAATTTCACGTACTGGAGATAATACAGCTATAAACAAACTGCCTGACGGAATGTCTGTTGAAGATATTAATAATCTTTGTGAAAACTGGTCAAAAGAATATGATTATCCGATTGTTCCTTTTGTTCATGGATTTTGCCTGGGTGTAAAAAGAGAAGTTATTAATAGAATTGGGTCTTTTGATGAGGATAATTTTGCAAAAGGTTTTGGGGAAGAAACTGATTATTGTTTGAGAGCATGCAAATCCGGTCTGAATTGTGTAATAGCAATTGATACTTATGTTTTTCACGCTAAATCAAAGAGTTATGCGGTAAATACCCGCAAGGAATTGATGAGGAGTACTTATCAGGTATTGGCGCGAAAACACACTATGGAAAAGTTGGAAGTTGTTCATGATGCTCTAAAAGATAATCCTATTTTGAAGAAGATGAGAAAAAAATCATCTATAATTTTAGGTTGATTTCTATTGTTGTCTTTTGAAAATTTTGTTACGAAAATAATTGTAAATTTTATTGAGTCGCTTGAAAAGCGGATTGTAATTTACCAGAAGATGTTTTTTGACTTTCGGATGCAGCTGCCAGAATAGGTTTTTATAAAGAAGCTTTGTGAACACTGAAAAGTCGCTGTTATCTCCCTTGTTTTTCTGTGTTGTCTGTTTTTGGTGAAGCCTGAAATTCGCAAGATATTCATCAATAAAACCTATCTTGTAGTGCTTGAATACTCTGTACCAGAATTCATAATCGAGGGCCTGTTTCAGGTTTTCATTAAAATAGCCGGTTTTAAAAAAAATGTTTTTTCTAAGTAGCACTGCCGGCGGCTCACTTACTTTGTTCTTTGGTTCATTCAGAAGGTTGGGGCAGTTTCTAAGCATTTTTTTTCCTGAATTCACTTCTTTGAGATTGTTCCAGTGGATGTGAAGATTAGAGTATTCGTCTATCCAATTGTCAAAGTCATCAGTTTTGTTTTTGTAAATAAAATTACGTTTTGAAAAAACAAGTCCGATATTTTTGTCCATTTCTGCCAGCTTGATCATTTTTTCGATACATTCAGGTTCAAGTGTATCATCCTGAAATAAAAACTTAATGTATTCTCCATTTGAATTTTTAACGCAGTTGTTCCAGTTTGCGCCGATTCCGGAAGGCTCATGTTCAATTATTTTATGTGGAATGTTGGTGTTTTTGAGAATCTTTTTAACTGTTGCAAGAGTTCCATCAGAAGATTTGTCATCAGATATAATAATTTCGGTATTATTGTATGTTTGAGCCAGTGCTGATTTAAGCGCTTCGGCTATGAATTCATTTCCGTTATATGTCGGAATGCATATTGAAACTAGAGGAATTTTTTTTAATGTCATAATACTACCATTGATTAATTATTAATTCCAGATATATCAAAATAAATTACGCAATGAAAATGTGTTATTCTTAAAAAGCGGTTAATAAATACAGAGTAAATAGATATTTGAAATAAGTCAATAAGAATCGCCCGTATCAGATTATCAGTAAATAAAAATTAATAATATAGCAAAAAAAGAGTCTGTGCTGTGCACTATCCAAAGCCAAAAAATATATTTTTAATCAAAAAACAATTGCCTTATTTTATTAAAATGAGATTTTCAGTCTCGTTTTAGTCGTTTAATATAAATAAGAAATCTAGGAAATTAAATGTTTAAAAATAGTAAATGGCTTGTGTTTTTCATATTTGCAGTTGTTCCGCTTCCTGTTTTCGCATATCTTGATCCCGGAACCGGAAGTATGCTTTTTTCCATTGTTTTGGGAATAGTCGCAACTTCCTTTTTTGTGTTGAAGTCATTGCTTTTTAAGCTTTTTCATCTGCCGGCTTTACTTTCCGGGAAAAAACTCAAAATTGATAATGAATTCAATATTGTTTTTTATTCTGAAGGCGGTTCTTACTGGTTCGTTTTTGAACCGGTTCTAAAAGAAATTTCAAAATATTCAATACCGGTTCTTTATCTCACAAGCGATGAAAAAGATCCGGCTTTTTCATCGGATATACCAAATGTCAGCGTACAATTCTCCGGAAAAAGCATCAAAGCGTTTTTTTATCTCAACAGATTGAAAGCTGAAATTGTTGTTATGACAACTCCGGGGCTTGACGTTCTTCAGATTAAACGGAGTAAGCATGTTAAGCATTATGTGCACATAACTCACTCTGCAGGCGGCTGCAGCGGGTATAAGACCTACAGTTTGGATTATTATGATACGGTTCTTACCGGCGGAGATGCCGATATTTCTTTGATAAGAGAAATTGAGTCTGTCCGTCCGATAAAGAAAAAAAATCTTGAGGCGGTTGGATGTACATATCTTGATGTAATACGTGAGAAGCTGAAATCTCCGGATTTTAAGATAACAAAATATTTTTCAAATGATAATAAAACAGTTCTGATATCACCTACATGGGGGTCTCACGGACTTCTTTCAGTTTATGGTGAAAAGATATTTAAGCAGTTATTAGACGGGTCTGATTATAATATTATAATCAGACCTCATCCTCAAAGCTTCATAAGCGAAGAAGAGTTAATTGAATTTTTAAAAGAAAAATATTCTTCCAGCCCGAGAATTTACTGGGATAGTAATAAAAATAATCTCAACAGTCTTGCTCAGTCTGATATAATGATAAGTGATTTTTCAGGTATAATATTTGATTATCTTTTTGTTTTCGGAAAACCTGTTATTTCTCATATCAGCGAGTATGATAAAAGAGGCAAGGATTCAATGGATATTGCTGATGATCCATGGAATATCAGAGTTCTTAGAGATATCGGTACAAATATTAATGATGATAATATCGATTCGCTTCCGGATATAGTCCGGGAGAACGTTAATAAATCAGCAGATCTTTCCTCAGTTATTGGTGCATTAAGAAAAGATATGGATAAATTTCCAGGTGAATCCGGCAGACGTTGTGCCGATTATATTTTTAATTTGTTTCAAAATATGACTAAACAGGAGAACTGATATATGCAGGCAATAATCCTCGCGGCAGGGATGGGCAAAAGACTTGCGGAGTTAACTAAAGATAATACCAAGTGTATGCTTAATGTAAATGGAAGAACTCTTCTGGAAAGGATGCTTGATGTTCTTCACAAAAAGAATATACGCAGAGTCGTTATTGTTCTTGGATACAGTTCGGAAAATGTTAAGGAATTTTTAAACGGAAAATACTCCGATCTGAATATTGTGTATGTTGAGAATAAGGATTACGCTGTTACTAATAATATTTATTCTCTTTATCTGGCAAAAGATTATTTTATAGAAGATGACACCATTCTGCTTGAAAGTGATCTTATTTTTGAAGAGTCGCTTATCGACAGTCTGCTTGACACCGATACTAATCAAAGTATGGTTCTGGTTTCAAAGTATAAGTCATGGATGGACGGAACGGTTATTGAACTTGATGATAATTGCGAAATTAAAAATTTTGTAGGCAAAAGAGATTTTAAATACGCTGATGTTGACAAGTATTATAAAACCGTAAATATTTATAAGTTTACAAAAGCTTTTGTAACAAAAAGTTATCTTCCTTTTCTTCAGGCCTATATAACTTATATGGGCAAAAACGATTATTACGAACAGGTGTTAAGTGTAATTAATTTTGTAAATAAATCCGGGCTCAAGGCTTGTGTTATTTCTGACAATGCACTCTGGTACGAGATTGATGATAAACAGGATTATGATATTGCTTCAGCTTTGTTTGCAGAAAATGATCAGCTCGAAAAATTTCAATCGCGTTACGGCGGGTATTGGCGTTTTCCAACAATAAAGGATTTCTGTTATCTCGTTAATCCTTATTTTCCGAATGAGAATCTTAAAAATGAGATTAAACATAGTTTTGATAAACTGCTCGGTGAATATCCTTCTGGTTTGAATGTTCAGAATATGCTGATATCAAAAATGTTCGGTGTCAGCCAAAAATACGTAGTTACAGGAAACGGAGCTGCCGAACTTATTAATGCTTTGATGAATTCTTGCGAGGGTGTTGTCGGAATTTCTGCTCCGACTTTTAATGAATATCCTGAAAGAATTCATCCCGACAGGTTAAAATTTCTGGATGTTTCTCATTCTGATTATCGATACGGACTTGATGAACTTAAAAAATTCTGCATCGGAATTGATGTTCTTGTTTTAATTAATCCGGATAATCCAAGCGGTAATTTTATCGAAAAAAATGATATTATCGAATTGATATCATTCTGTAAGAAAAACGGAAAGATTATTGTAGTTGATGAGTCATTTGTTGATTTTTCTGATGAAGGTGAAAAGAATACAATTATATGTGATGAAATTGTGTCTCAATTCGATAATCTCGTGATTGTAAAAAGTATAAGCAAAAGTTACGGCGTGCCCGGAATAAGACTTGGAACAGCTGTAACTTCCAATAAGGTTATTCTGGATAAAATCAAATCTTATATTTCTATTTGGAATATCAATTCATTCGGTGAATATTTTCTGCAGATAATAGGAAAATATAAATCCAGTTATACTGAAGCATGTTCAAAGATAGCCGCAGAACGCGACAGGTTTTTTGAAGAACTGAAGAAAATTTCATTCTTAAGGCCTCTTCCGTCACAGGCTAATTATTTCTTATGTGAAGTGACCTCAAAGTTTGATTCAACAGAACTTGCCAGACTTCTATTGCGCAATAACTCAATTTTCATTAAAGACCTCAGGGGAAAAAGAGGTTTTGAAAACCGTAATTATGTCAGAATAGCGGTTAGAAGCAAAGAAGATAATGATTTTTTACTGAAAGCGATGATGGAATTTTAGGATGGTTATTACAGTTTGCGGCGGAGGAAATGTTGCTCATTCAATAATTGCAATGGCTCCCGTCAATTTTAAGATTAATCTTCTGACAAGGAATCCTGAAAAGTGGTCTGATTCTGTTTCCGGTTTATGCTGCGACAGGGAATGCCGTGGTAAAATAAATAAGATCAGCAGTGACCCTAAAGATGTTATACCTGAATCAGATATTGTTATTCTTACTGTTCCTTCTTTCGCAGTAAGAGAAGTGTTAAATAAGATTAGAAAATATATCCGAAAAGATGCTTGGATTGGTAGAATTCCAGGTACCGGTCAGTTTGAATTAATTGCTTCTGAAGTGTTAGGCTGTAAAACGAAAATATTCGGACTTCAGCGTGTTCCTTATATTTGCAGAATAATTGAGTACGGAAAATCTGTTAATATCAGCGGAATAAAAAATAATTTATTTTTGGGAACACTTAATGGAGAAGCCTCGCATCTTTCTGAAACTATTTCGGAATTGTTTGCGATACCTGTTGTCATTCTTGATAATTATTATTATATAAGTTTAACTACATCGAATGCCATTTTGCACCCTGCGCGTCTATACGGTCTTTTTAGCGATTGGAAACCGGGTGATATATTTCAAAGACCGCCGTATTTTTATGAAGATTGGAATGATTTCAGCAGTGAAGTTTTATTTGCCTGTGATAATGAATTTGAAGCAGTCAAAAGAAAAATAGGAATTGATTCACAAATTCTACCTTCACTGATGAACCATTATGATTCTGAAAATCCTTCCCAACTGACGGAAAAAATGCGTTCTATTGCAGCATTTAAGGGTATCGAAACTGCCATGGAAAAAAATGCTGACGGGTACATCCCTGATTTTTCTAATAGGTATTTCACAGAAGACATTCCGTTTGGTTTATTGTTTTTAAAAAAAATCGCTGAACTATTTTCCTGTAAGACACCAAATATCGACAAAATTCTGTTTTGGGCTGGTTCAAAAATGAATCAGGAATTTATCACTGGGGAAGGTCATGTTCTTTGCCGTGAAGATGATCTGAAAGATAAAGAAGCTTTTCTGAAATTTTACGGAATAGTAAAGTGATATTTTGTTTGAGTTAATTATAGATTTGAACCGTTAAGGAGAAAAAAATGCATTTGCTTTATAGTATTTTTATTATGCCTCTTGAATCTTTGATGAGATTTGTGCTTGAGAATTCGCACAATTTTACAGACAGTTACGGAATCGCGATTCTTTTAGTGAGTCTTATTGTCAGTTTCGGAGTTCTTCCTCTTTATCATTTCGCAGAAAAACTACAGGATAAAGAAAGAAGCATTCAGAGCAGAATGAAAAGCAAACTGGATGAATTAAAATCAGTTTATAAAGGTGCTGAACTCCATGCATATGTAAAAAATCTATACCGGCTTCATGGGTACCATCCGATATTCGGTCTGAGATCGTTAATCGGTCTTGCGATACAGATTCCTTTTTTTATCGCGGCATATCATCTTCTTTCGAATTATACGGATTTGAGCGGAAAGTCTTTTCTGTTTTTCGGTGATCTTTCGAAGCCAGACGGATTACTCTCTATGGGCGGTATGAGTCTAAACATTATGCCTTTTGTGATGACTGCAGTTAATCTGGTGTCAGCTTTTATATATGGAAAAAAAATCTCAGTAAAAGAGAACGTTCAGTTGTATGTTACAGCGCTTGTTTTTCTTGTTCTGCTATATGGCTCGCCCAGCGGACTGCTTCTTTACTGGACTTATAATAATATATTTAATTTATTTAAGAATATTGCATATAGGATATTTTCTTCAAAAGAAAACTTAGAAGATAAATCTGTGCGTGAAAAAATTACTCTTGGAGCTATGGTTTTAAATGTAAAAGTCAGCTTTAAGAAAATTGAGAATGCACTTTATTTGCATTATGATATTATCATGACAGCTTTCATTCTTGTTTTACTTTATTTGTTTATAGGGTATTTGCCGGATATAAAACAATCTACATCTCTTTCTAAAATGATAATTAGCATATCGGCTATGATTGTATTTGTTGTAAACGCATACATGATCGCAATTATGTTATCACTTTCAAAAAAGACATTGAAAGCAGGAATGTTGGCATTAAGGAAAAATAAAATAATATTTTTATCCATTATGTTTTTTGTTCTTTCTATTTTATATTTATCCACATATTTTCATCTATATGGAAAACATATTTATTCTGTTCGCTTGCTTTTAATTATGTTCGGATTAATTAGTTTGATTATAAATGCAGTGTTTATTGGTTCTAACAAAGACTCTTCTGATAATCGAATGATTCCAGCTGCAAAGAAAAATAAGATGCCCATAGCAGAATGTGTTATGTTTTTGTTTTTTTTCTGTTGTTTTATTCCCTTTATAATATTTTTACCATCAGCCGACGATTTGGGCGGCGGTCTAATTGATCTTATGTTATTTATCCTGAAAGCATTATTTGCAATTTCTCTTGTCCTAATTGGGTCGCTTTTTGCTTTTAGAAAAAAGTACATTGTTCTAGCGGAGTTAATATTAGTTTTTATTTTCACTGGAATAACTTTCGGTTATGTATATCAGAAAGACTTCGGAATAATGAGAGGTTTAAGTTTTGTAAATGAAAAAGCGTTGAATGTTAACATGCCAACAGCCCTTATTGATATAATTATAATAATGTTAATTGTTATTCTTGTTAAGAAATTCTATAGAAAATATAGAAAAGAAATTCTTATTTGTCTGGTTTTGGTTTTTGTTATTCAATTAACAGCGTTTTATATCAGTAATTCTGAATTCAAAGGTGAAGATGTCAGCATCACTGATTCCAGTGCAGAGAATGAGGCGTCATATGCTGAAAAGGAAAAGAAGCTCCTTTCGGATCTTTCTTTTTCAAAAGACAAAGATAATATTTTTATTTTGTTTTTAGATGGTTTTCCCGGATTCCTAGCAACGGATCTTATTAAAAAATATCCAGAATATACTAAAGAAATGGATGGTTTCGTTTTTTATAGGAACACGGTTTCTATAGGATGTTTTACTTTCCCATCTTATCCGGCTATGCTTGGAGGTCATAAGAGTGATATCGATAGACTTAATGCTATAACGGATAAAACCTATGGCGAAAAGTATCAAGAAATTATGAACCAGCACTCGAAATATTTCAATAAACACGGATTTAAACCTGTTTATTGCAATATCCCTTTTGCAAAAAACTGGAATGCAATTAGAAAGAATGGCGGTTCAATAATCAGCAAGGATGAATTAATTTTATTCAGAAAGAAGCATGGCGAGCCATATAAAACAAAGTATGCGAAACAAGCATTTGAGTTTGATCTTGAAAAATTAGAAAAGTCGTCTCTCGATGATAAGATATTGATAAAGCTGTGTCTTTTTAAAGTTTTACCGTACTTGCATAAGCATCAGGTATATTTTAAGACCGACAAAATATTTGAGAAAGGCGAACAATATGGTGATTCGTATTTCTACCGCAGGTATGTAATTTCTGATTCTTTATGGTCTTCTCTTCCTGCTGCAATTAATGCAACTTCTGATGGTCCTACAATAAAATGGATCAGAACAGCCGCTATGAACAGACCTTACCATATTAATGAATTCGGCGGTCCCCCGATTGAAGAAACCAGAAGTAAAAAGTATAACACCGGCGGATATAATGAAGTCTTTATGACAGCAAATTATGAATTTGAACTTCTTGCTAAAGTATTTAAAAGAATGAAAGATTTGAATATATATGATAATACCACTATTATACTTGTATCGGACCATGGTATAGCGTATGGCGGCAATTGGCATGATTCTGCAATTAATCCGATGCTGATGATAAAAGAGCGTAATAGCAGGGGATTATTTAAAATATCGGATAAGCTGATGTCAAATGCTGATATTCATGCGATAACAACATATATTGCTTCTGGTAAGTCAGATGATGTAATTGATAATCCGCTCTTAAATAATCAGAAGCGAACTGTTAAGTATTATGCAACCATACACGGTAATCCTTCTGATTTGAAAAAAAGTGTTCTTCCAATTGACTCTGTAAGAGAGATTTCTGATACAATAATCGGAAAATATAAATGGCCGTCGATATTTAAAGAATCAACAAATGCGATAAAAGAAGAATATGATAATAAAAAACCAATCGTTTATAATTGGAGAGATATGGTTAGAAAATTCAGCAAAGATGTTGAAGATATTGAATATTCAGAAGATAATATAATTGTTCACTCACGAGGTAAAGATCCTTATGTAGAGTTTAAAAAAGTTGAATTTGCCAGCGAAAATCCAGTAATAATGCATATAACTTTTGAGTCTGAATTTCCGTCTACAATGTCTGTCTATTACCAGACACTGAATTTAGAAGGGTTTAATGATGAGAATTTATTTTCTATTATTACATATAATGGAATTAATGAAGCATATTTTAAAATGCCTAGAAATTTTTCCGGAGTATTCAGAATAGATACGGATCAGAATCTCGATCACAATAAATTTGTAATAAAAAGTATAGATTTTAGAAAGTAAAATTTGCGTAAGAGAAAATAGTGTTTTTACTATTTTCTCTTACTATTTTTTTCTGCTAAAAATAGATATTGTATTCCATAGCCGATATGTCCAAATTTTAAACTGTAATATGCTATCATTTTTGATTTATTAAATCCGGCTTTTTGACATGCATCTATTATGTCCCAGCCAAAGTCGTGAAAAACAAGAGAGCCCTTGGAAGAAACCGGATTGCCGTGATATCGTTCTGGAAGAAAATGAATAATTTCGCCATTCTTGATTTCTGCACGTTTTGTTGTTTTTAATTCTGAAGGATTAAAAGGAATTGTAAAAATGAGAAGTCCTTTATTTCTAAGGACACGAAAAGCTTCTGTAATTGCTTTGTTAAAATCCGGTATATGTTCGAACACATCGTTTGCTAGAAGCATGTCAATAGAGGATGATTCGAAGCTTAGATTTTGAGCATCTTCATGCCGTAATCCGTCAATGATTTGTCCTGGTAAATAATTATAACCAAGATATTCGCTACCGAATATTTTTGCCTTGCTGTACTTCTCTTTGACGTAGTTAAAAAAAGGTGTTACTTGCTCATAAATATAAATAGTTGTATTTTTTAAGTTTTTTCCCCTCAGTTTTTTATCCAGAAAAAAAGCTGCAAATCTCATTCTATTGTTGAGACCGCAACTTGGGCATACCATTTTTTCTCTATAACAAGGCATTTTCCCAAGTTTAGGATCAATTCGAAAGTTGATCCAATTATTTCTAAAGTTTACGCTTTTATTGCAAATTATACAAAATCCGTTTGTAAGCCAGTAATCATTATTTATATTTGAGTCGGCAATCTGTTTTTCGGATAAAATTCTTTTTTGATAGTGTTTTTCAATATACTTGAGATAGTCTTCTTTATCCTTTATTATTGAAATATTTAAATTTCTTTTAATACGTATTTTATTAGAGATTTGTTCTGGGATCAAAGAAATTATAAGATGCTTAATTTTCTTGATATATTTATTTTTCATTTGTTCCTTTGATGTTATATAAATATAGAAATTCTTAAAATTATTATAATATCAAGTATATTTTGTCTATATTGAATCATTATAATCTATTAAATTAGATGCATTTTCCTTCTCAAAATAGTTATGATAATATTCATTCAATGAGACGAGAAAGTGAAAAAAAAATTTTGCGGGCATTCCGGTATTTAAAATATTTGTGATGTTTTATATAGATGAAAAATGCTCTGAAGTGAATTGTTGATTTAATAAGTGAATCAAGGTATTTTGTAAATACATCAAATTTGTCATTATAAATGGAAATCGTTCCGAACCTGGCTGAAATTGTTTCAATTAGTTTTTGCCTTCTGATTGCCCCGGAAGCACGTATTTTACGATTATCTTGTGAGAAAAATCTAAGAATCTTAGCTGAGTAGGCAATTAATGAGAACTTATTTTTTTTTGCGCCTATTGTATTCGCTGAGTGTTTTCTGTAAAAAGTAAGTTTTAGATCAATGTGTTTAATTTTCCCTGAGGCGGATGCTCCCAATGCAAGCCAATGGTCGTGCGGTAAATCACAAGGAAATGGTCGGCAGATTTCGAATAATTCTTTTTTTATCAGACATGAACAGCCGGTTAAGTAATTCTCCCACAACAGTGATATATGTCTTATCTCAGGATTTTCAGGGAACCAGATTTTCTGATAATTTTCGAATGATTCGCTTATCGGTAAGTCATTATCGTCTATGAGAGTCATGTCTGAAAAAATAGCGAGATTGTTTCCGATTTCATCAGATAAAATTCTTAGTTTGTCTTTATGCCAGATATCATCCTGATCCGAAAGCGCAATGAGGGGATGAGAGCATAAGGATATAGCTTTTTCGAAATTTTTGATATAGCCAAGATTTTTATCATTTATTAAAAGACGGATATTTGATTCAGCCGGATAACCGCGAATTATATTGATTGTGTCATCGGTAGAGCCGTCGTCGCAGATTATGATCTCGGAAGGCTTTAGACTTTGTGACAGAATAGAGTCGAGCTGTTTTTTTAAAAAACGTCCGCCATTATAAGTTGCCATTGCCGCTGAAATTTTAATCAAAATTCTCTCCGCTAAAATATAACTGAAAGAGCGTTGAGAATTCTGTCAAACAGGATTTACTTCATGAAATATTGTTTTCTGATTTATTATTGACTGGTATATTGATTAAATTCTTTTAGATAATATAATATGCATTTTCCGGATGATGATAATTTATGCAGGTGGTTATTATGATAAAGCGTTTAATCTTAATTGCTCTTTGTTCCGCCGCGGCAGTTTTATTGCTTAAAGATATGTATGTTTCAAAATCACTTGTTTTTAAATATAATATTGAGTTAGATGCAAATAAATATGACTCTGCTAAAAATGAAATAAAGTTCAGGTTATATTATAAAGATAAAGAAAATTCTGCTTTTGAAAAAGAAAGATCAATATTTCAAACAATAAAATCATCAGAATCAAAGGGAGTAAGTGTTTCAATTCCTGCGGATAGAATTTACGGACTTAAGTTCGAATTTTCTGATATAATAAATAAGATAATACTAAATAGGATATCATTGGAGGGTGATGATAAACTTGACGCTGATGATTTTACTGAGATTATTTCAAATGCGAAAGGATTTATTGTTGAGAAAAGTAAATTAAGTACGGTTGCTTCGAATAATAAAGCAGAATTTGTTGTCTTCGATAAGTTTAAATTTCTAGCTCATTCAGAATTCAATTACAGATTATTTGTTATTCTACTGTCTGTTTCAATTTTGTTTTTCTGGAAGCTTATTAATTATCTTGTAAGATTCAAAATATTAGAAAATCATTCACGATTGGATATCATATTCGTTTGTATTTTTTTTCTGTTACTTCTAATACCTGTGCTGAAAATTAATGATTCTGAAAAATCTTTATCTGAAAACAGAATGCTTGCGGTGTATGATCCTTTTGTTAAAGAGGGGAAAGTAAATAATAATTATGGTAAAAATTATGATTTATGGTTTAATGATAGATTTTTCGGAAGAGAAGAGTTGATATATTTGAATATGTCATTGAATTATAATCTCAATAATAATCTTGAAGACAGAAGAGCATTTTTAGGTAAGGATAACTGGTTATTTTACAAAGGTGGGGGTAGTATTCGTAATTATGCGAATATACAAATGTTTTCAAATAAAAATCTTTGGAAGATAGCTAATTATCTTTCTGCAATTCAAAATTGGTGCGATAAAAATAATAAGCAATTTTATTTTCTAATATGTCCGGATAAGAATAAAATTTACGGTGAATATTATCCGGACTATATTAATCAGATCAATCCCGATGAAAAAAGCCGCGCAAATCAGCTTATTTCCTTCTTAAAGGAAAAAACAAAAATTAAGACAATATATCCATATGACGAATTGAAAAAACATAAAACAGAAAGATTGCTTTACCATATGGATGACACTCACTGGAATCCTTTCGGAGCATATATCGGATATTATGCTTTGATAAATGCTATTAGTGATAATTGCTTTATTGAACCTGTTGATATGAATAAAATTAGCATAACAAAAGATATCGGATACTGGCCTCTTCGGGGACAATTAAGAATTAAGCAAGATTGTTATCCATATGATATCATGCTAGAATATCCAGATATGACAATCAATTATCAAAAAAATGATATAAGTGCTATTGATATAATGTGTTACAATGAAAAAGGAAAAAAAAGAATATTTTTTTTCAGAGACTCGTTTGCTGCAGATATGCTCCCATTTGTTTCGAACACCTTTGAGAAATCTTTTTATCGCAGACGTTATGATTTATTAAATTCAGATTTGGATTTTATGAAAGAAAATTTTGATATCATTGTTTTTGAGATTGTTGAGCGAAATCTTCCGCGTATAACCAAATTGAAATTTCCTGATAATAAGGAGAATGAATAAATGCTTTTTTCTTCGATGACTTTTTTAGGTATTTTTTTGCCTGCTGTATGTATTGTGTACTTTTTTGCAAAACAATCCATACGTAACTATATCCTTTTGATCGCAAGCTTCATTTTCTATGCCTGGGGCGGAATTGATTATCTCGCAATAATGATCCTTACAATTGTGGTAAATTATTTTGGTGCTGTTCTTCTGGATAAATACAGGAATGCTAAGAAGATTATTCTTTTCATTACTGTCATGGTAAATCTTTCATTTTTGATATACTTCAAGTATTTCAATTTCTTAATTGAAAATTTTAACAGTATTTTTTCGGCTGATATTAGTTTTATTAAAGTGGTTATGCCGATCGGTATTTCTTTTTATACTTTTCAGGCAATGTCTTATCTGATTGATGTTTACAGAGAAGAAGTTCCTGCACAGAATGATATATATAAGTTATCACTTTATATATCACTTTTTCCGCAGCTCGTGGCAGGCCCGATTGTCAAATATCATGATGTTAACAAGGAAATTGATGTACGCACTGTCAATTTTGAAAAAGTTTCATATGGTATTAAGCGGTTTATTTTCGGTTTGGCAAAAAAAGTTTTAATTGCAAATACTCTCGGCGCTGTAGCAGATAAAATATTTTCACAGCCGGTAGAGCAATTCGGAGCTTTGACATCATGGATAGGTGCAATTGCGTATTCGCTTCAGCTTTATTATGATTTCAGCGGTTATTCCGACATGGCTATCGGACTTGGTATGATGTTCGGTTTCCGTTTCATGGAAAACTTTAATTATCCTTATATTTCAAAATCAATTACTGAATTCTGGCGAAGATGGCATATATCTCTTTCGACATGGTTCAAGGAATATCTTTACATTCCGCTTGGTGGAAACAGAAAGTCCTCATTTAGAACATATGTAAATCTTTTGATAGTATTTTTTGTAACTGGTCTGTGGCATGGAGCCAGCTGGAGTTTTGTGGTATGGGGACTCTGGCATGGTCTTTTTATGATTATTGAACGTCGGACAGGAATCAATAAATCTGCAGGTTCAAGATTGAAACAAGGTTTTTGTCATTTTTATGTAATCATGGCTTTTATTATCGGCTGGGTAATTTTCAGGGCAGATACTCTTTCTTATGCTGTAGATTATATCAAGAACATGTTTGGTATGGTTAAGGGCCATAAGATATTATTCAATCTTCCTTATTATATTGATACAATTGAAGTAATTGCGTTTGTCGTTGGAATACTTTGTGCATTTCCGTTGTTTAGAAATATTCTTTCGGTCAAACCTGAAAAGAAATTGGCTCTTGCGGCATTAAACGTATTTTTGATAATCATTTTTATTCTTTCCGCCGCTTCAATTGCCTCATCAACGTATAATCCGTTTATCTATTTCAGGTTCTGAGTTATGCAAATGGACTGACTTTATGCCCAACAAATGCTGAAAAATTGACAAATGTTGGGCATAATATTGTTGACTTTTACCTATTAGAATCTATTATTAAGTTATGATTGCAATAAAAGGTATTCTGCGTGAGGAATATGACCGTTTGAGTTTGCTTCGTCAGAATTATATTTCTAAAATGAAAATTCTTCCGAAGGGAAGTCTTATTATTAAAAAACGCGGAGAAAAAAAATATCTGTATCTTTCATATCGTAATGAAAACGGCAAAGTTGTTTCTGATTATGTAGGGTTGTTTGATGAGATGAATGCGGAAAGATTCAATAGCATTTCAGATGAGATAGAACTTAGAAAAGATTTAAAGAAAAAATATCAAAACATCACCCGACAAATCAGAGAACTAGAACGATATGTTAAAGAATAACGACGATCTCGTGAGATCAGTTTTTGTAGAGCTTGATAGAGCTGGAATATTGAGAGATATGTATCTGATCGGCGGCTGGTGTCTACCGTTGTATTTTGATATGTTTAAAGATGATGATGCTTGTACGATATCAGTTATTCGAACAATGGACATTGATCTGATGATACCTAACCCTCCCAAGTTCGCTAAATGTGCTGATATGAGTTCAATATTAGGAAAATTGGGGTTTATTATTGTGCGTGATCCATTGCACAAGTATGCAAAATATATGCACGAAGAACTGGAAATTGAGTTTCTTATTCCTGATAAAGGCAAGGGCTATAATAAAGGATATTCTGTTAAGGATATCAATGTATTGGCTCAGCCTCTCCGGTATATTTCTCTTATTCAGGATCATAATATTCTAGTTGATTTCAAAGGATTAAAAGTGCGAATTCCGTCGCCGGAAGTATTTGTTTTAATAAAACTGATTGTCTCGAGAAAACGCGCGAAAAATAAAAAAGTTAAATCTGAACGAGATTTATCTGTTGCATTGAATATTGGAGAATATCTTTTAACACGTTTAGAGAATCGTGAAAAACTTAAAAATATTTATAATTCGCTTCCTAAGGGTTGGAAAAAAGAAATCAATCTTGCCTTGGAATGTTCATCAGAAAAACTATATGAATTTTTATGTTCGGAGCCTTTATGCCCAACAAATGCTGAAAAATTGACAAATGTTGGGCATAAATTACGCCTGAATTCAAATGACAAATGATTGACAAACGGATGCGACATGAACATCATATGCAAAAAAGCAGGGTTCGGGCAATTGCTGAGCTTATGTTTTTCAATAATACCGAAAAGGAATAATTTAAATGAAAGGAATAATTCTTGCCGGCGGATTCGGCACAAGACTGTATCCAGTTACCAAGGTTGTATGCAAACAGCTTTTGCCGGTTTATGATAAACCGCTCATATTTTATCCTCTTTCAACATTGATGCTTGCAGGCATAAAAGAAATACTTATAATCTCAACTCCTTCTGATACTCCAAAATTCGAGGAACTGCTCGGCGACGGTTCAGACATGGGACTGAAGCTTTCATATAAAGTTCAGGAATATCCCGGCGGACTTGCGCAGGCATTTATCATTGGAAAAGAATTTATCGGTAATGATTCTGTTGCACTGGTTCTAGGTGATAATATTTTTTACGGTCACGGTCTTTCCGATATGCTGCAGAGTGCTGCTAAAACCGATGATGGTGCAGTTGTATTCGGTTATTATGTAAATGATCCTGAGCGCTATGGTGTAGTTGAATTTGATAAAAATGGCAAAGTTGTTTCTCTCGAAGAAAAGCCTGAAAAACCCAAATCGCATTATGCAGTTGTAGGTCTTTATTTTTATGATAATTCAGTTGTATCAATAGCCGAAAATATCAAGCCTTCGCCGAGAGGTGAGCTTGAAATTACCGATGTTAATAAGGAATATCTCAAACGCGGAAAACTTTCCGTGCAGAGCATGGGCCGCGGATATGCATGGCTTGATACCGGAACTCATGATTCACTTGCCGAGGCAGGTGCGTTTATAAAAGCGATTGAAGACCGTCAGGGACTCAAAGTTGCGTGTCTTGAAGAAATAGCGTTTAGAATGAAATATATTGATATCGAAGGTCTGAAGAAAGTTTCTGAGAAAACAAAGAAATCAACCTATGGTGAATATCTTGCCCGCATAATATGTGAAGCTGAAGGTAATAAAGTCTGTAAATAGACATGGAGGATCAATGCCTTTTATTTTTGAAAAAACTCCTATAGAAGGATTGACTGTTATAAAGCCGAGAGTGTTTCCGGATGGACGCGGTTTTTTTGTGGAAACTTACAAGGAATCTGATTTTATTTCTGCCGGAATTACAGAAAAGTTTGTTCAGGACAATCACTCATCATCCGTTAAAGGTGTTCTGCGGGGTCTTCATTATCAGAAAAATCCGTTTGCTCAGGGTAAGCTTGTACGTGTTACACGGGGATGCGTCTGGGACGTTGCGGTTGATCTGCGCGAAAAATCCGCAACTTTCGGAAAATGGTTCGGCATAAAGCTTGATGATGTTGATAGAACTATGTTTTATCTTCCGCCGGGTTTTGCTCATGGTTTTGTTACGCTGAGTGATACGGCAGAATTTCAGTATAAATGTACTGCAGAATATAATAAAGAAAGTGAAGGCGGAATAATTTGGAATGATTCCGATCTTAAAATCGAATGGCCTTGTGATGATGTAATGGTTTCTGATAAAGATAAAATTCTTCCATCACTTGCTTCATCAAGGGGGCTTTTCTGATGATATGGATAATCGGTTGTAATGGGATGCTCGGCCGCGAGGTATCCGGTCTGTTTGAAAAAGAGAAGCTTCCGTTCATCGGAACGGATGTTGAATGTGATATTACGGATCTTTCGGCATTAAGTGAATTTGCAAAGAATAAAAACATTTCATGGATCATCAACTGCTCGGCATATACTAATGTTGATAAAAGCGAAGAAGAAGAGCCGAAGGCATATTTGATAAATGCTGCAGGTGCGGGTAATATTGCAAAGACAGCGTCGGCAGTCGGAGCAAAGCTGATACATGTTTCAACTGATTACGTTTTTAACGGAAAAGGGAATTCTCCCTATAAAGAAAGCGATGTGAAACAGCCTCTTGGAGCTTACGGCAGAACTAAATCGGCAGGTGAGGATTTAGTTACGGAAAATACTGCTAAGCATTTTATAATCAGAACCGCATGGCTTTACGGCAAAAACGGAAATAATTTTGTTCATACAATGCTGCGTCTTTTTGCCGAGAAAGATTCGCTTAATGTTGTTTCTGATCAGAGAGGAACCCCTACATGGGCTGGAACTCTCGCTTTGCTTATGAAAAAAATTATTGAATCAGATTCAGATAAATTTGGAATATATCACTGCACCGATGAAGGTGAAACAACATGGTTTGATTTTGCTTGTTCAATACGCGATTACGCATTTGAAGAAGGCTTGATCGATAAAAAAATTCCTATCAATCCTGTTTCAAGCAGTGAATATCCGACTAAGACTGAAAGACCGAAATATTCCGTTCTTTCAAAAGATAAAATCAAAACAATGTTTTCTTTTGTTCCGCAGAGCTGGGATGCTGTACTGAAAGATTATCTTCTAGAGCGCAAACAGGAGCTTTAATTTTTTCTGGATATTGCTTTCTGCGCATGATATAATAGCGCAGGGAGTTCATTATCGATGAAAACTGCCGGATTAAAACGTCTGTGGACTTCGCGGCTTTTATGGAGAAAATTCGCACAGACGGTTCTGCCTGCACTATTTCTTTTGGTCGTTTTCACGGTAACACTTTTCTTCTACATAATTCCACAGACGCGTACTCAGTATATTGCACAGCGCGAAATTCAGATTAAGAATCTGTCTGAAGTCGCATTGAGCGTAATTGATTCGCAGAATCATCTTGTTTTAGAAGGCAAAAAAGACATAAACACTGCCCAGAAAACCGCACTTGAGAGAATAAGGCAGATAAAATACGGTACAGAAAGTACGGGTTATTTCTGGGTTCAGAATAATGAATCAATAGTAATATCGCATCCGATATCTGAAATAGAAAATAAGACACCTGATAATGTTGATCCAAAGTATTCGGAAGCTTTGCGTAAAGTCATGAAAATGACTGATCATATAGTTGCTGATAAAAAAAATCAATCCATCATCTATGACTGGTATAACGATACTACCGGGTCTTATGGAAAGAAGATGAGCTATCTTTCTTATTATGAACCATGGGGATGGATAATCGGTAACGGAGTTTTTATTGATGATATTCAAAGTGAAATTGATCGCCTTCTTTCTGATATTATTCTTGTCGGAATAATTCTTTCTGTTGCGTCTTTTATTTTGTCTCTGTTGTTTTCTATGGCAATTGTCCGCTCAAGAATTGATGCCGAAAAAACTGAAAGTGCTCTTGCAGACAGTATTGTTAAAATTAAAACAAAGGAAGAGCAGTTTGAGACAATTTTCAATATAAGTCCGATTTCAATCGTGCTTATAAGAATATCTGATGATGTTATTCTCAAAGCTAATCCTGAATTTGAAAAGCTTTCAGGACTTTCTTCAAGCGAAATTACCGGAAAATCATCTCGTGAGATATTATTGGCGATGCCGGATGAATATGAACGTTTGAAAAAAAATTTCATGAGTGCCAATAGTTTAATGTGCGGAATTGATAAGATTAATTTCCAAATGACATTAAAATCCGGTGTGAGAAAGGATCTCGTTTATTCGATAGTGCCGATTATTTATGATGGAGAAAAATGTTTTGTCGCTATGATTTTCGATATAACTGAAGAAAAGGCTCTTCAGGAACAACTAGCGCAGTCTCAGAAGATGGATACTGTCGGTCAGCTTGCCGGAGGAATTGCCCATGATTTTAATAATATGCTTTCGGGTATTCTCGGTAGTGCGGAAGTCATAGGAATGATTCCGGATCTGAATGATGAAGTGCGCGAATACATTAATATAATAATTAATGCCGCCGAAAGAGCATCCGAACTTACTTCCAAGCTTCTAGCTTTTTCGCGGCGCGGCAAAATAGTTTCGAGTGTAATAGATATTCATGAATGTATCACATCTGTTATTATGCTTTTGAAACGAAGTATTGATAAACGTATTGTTATCAAAGAATCACTTCTTTCTGAAAGATTTAGAATAACAGGTGATCCTACTCTTATTCAAAATGCTTTGTTGAATCTTGCGATTAATGCTAAAGACGCGATGCCGGAGGGAGGAACTATTACCATATCTACAAGGGAATCTTATCTTGATGATAATTTTTTGAAAAAGTATCCTCACGCAGACAAGGGATTATATCTCGAAATTGATGTATCTGATACAGGCACGGGGATCAGCCGCGAAAATATCCCGAAAATATTTGATCCTTTTTTTACAACAAAACCGGTCGGAAAAGGAACAGGCCTGGGTTTGGCTGCGGTTTATGGAACAGTCAAGGAACACCGCGGTTTTATCAGGGTGTACAGCGAGGAGAATGTCGGTACGGTTTTTAGAATATTTCTTCCAATAGATTCTGAAAGAAATTTCGAGAAAGAGAAAACTGAAAGTGTGATTATTTCCGGTAAAGGGCGCATACTTGTAGTAGATGACGAATCAGTAATACGCAATACTGCATACGGAATGCTGTCTTCAATGGGATACGAAGTTCTTCTTGCTCAGGACGGTGAAGAAGCTCTGATGATTTATGAATCTGAAAAAGAGAAAATTGATTTGGTAATTCTTGACATGGTTATGCCGAAGATCAGCGGAAAAGAAACTTTTGAAAGACTGAAGAAAATTGATAAATCTGTTAAGGTCGTTTTTTCATCTGGTTTCAGCCCGGAAGCAGTTGCCGGAGACATACGCGGCAAGGGGGCAATCGGGTTTATTCAGAAGCCTTACCGGATTGTTGAATTAAGCCGTTTGATACACGAAGCGATTACTTCCTAAGAGCGACTGATTTGCGGTAAGCAGTTGACAAAAATAGCAAATGCTGTAAATTCCAGTTAAAAGATACGGAGATGACCGGTGAAAAAAGATGTAAGGTGGATCCAGCGTTTTGATAATTTCAACAGAGCATTTCTTTTGCTTCGGGAAATAATTGATTCATCTGATGATATCTGCAGTTTTGAATCTATCGTAAAAGAAGGGATCATTCAAAGGTTTGAATATACATTTGAGCTTGCATGGAAAACTCTTAAAGATAAGATGACTGAAGACGGATTGTTTATAGATAAAATATCACCGAAATATGTTTTTAAAGCGGCATTTCAGAGCAAATACATCGACAGAATTGATGACTGGCTTGATATGACAAACGACAGAAACCTTATGAGCCATACCTATGACTTTTTGAAATTAGATCCATTTTTAATCAGGCTGAAAACAATATATTATCCATGCCTTGATGGGCTCTATTCTTACTTTTTGGAAGAAAGGAATTTATTGTGAATTCGGGATTGAGCGAAAAAAATGAGCTTATTTTATCAGGTATTATAAGCAAGTATATCCGATCCGGTTCAGTTGTAATTTACGGTTCAAGAGCAAAGGGCGATTTTACTGAAAGAAGCGATGTTGATATTGCTATTAAAAACTGTCAGGAAATAGATGATAGAATTGTTTCTGAAATAACTGACGAAATAGATGAGTCTGATTTTCCATATCTTGCCGACATCCAGATCTATGAAAATATTAAAAACAGCAAATTGAGAGATCATATCGATAGAGCCGGAATAGTTTTTTTGTCAAAAGATAACGTTTTAGAAAAATAAAATCAATCAGGATTTTTTCTTGCGTGAATTGCCGAACGGTTTAGTCTCTGGTCATAACGGAGTTCATATGTTCAGATTAAGCAAAGTCAAAAAAGCTGTAATAAAAATTGCTATTGCTGCAACCGCATCAGATGGAGCTATTCTTGAAAAGACAGATGTATCCGCTCTTTCACGCGCATTGATTCATTTCGATATATTCAGAGATATGACTGTTGATAAAATCCGTCGTCTTGCTGATGAGACTCTTGCCGAGATAAAATCTGCTGCGGCACAGGGACGCATAGTTGAAGAAGTGGCAAAGGCTTGTCAGCTTTTAAAGAAAAATGATAATGAGTCTATTATTGCAATGGATGCTGCACTTTTTATGTGTCTTTATGACGGAGAATTGTGCGGTAATGAAGTCGGTTATATGGAAACTCTAACAGTAAACCTTCAGATTCCGAAAGCTTCCTTTCAGAAAGAGATAGAGAAAATTTCTGCTTTTATCGAAGTGAACAAAGACGAACTTAAAAAAAATTAACGCGGTGTTGACTTTACTTCCTTCTGCTGATATTATGTCTTAAAGCAAAGGAGGCTACAATGTGCTCTTCACGGAGAATTCTCATTGTTGAAGATGAAGCTTTGATAGCCCTTGATTTGAAAACAAACTTAAACCTTAACGGCTTCACAAATGTTGATACGGCTTATTCGGCAGGAGAAACAATTCGGAAATGCGAACAAAGCCTGCCGGATCTTCTGCTCATGGATATAAATTTAGGCGGCGATATTGACGGAATAGAAACGGTTGAACGGATTAAGAACGGCAATTCTAATCCGCGTGTCATCTATATAACAAGTTATAATAATCCGAAAGTAAAAATGCGGGCTCAGAAAACAGTTTTTGCGGATTATATAATAAAACCCTATGATCCGTCGGAACTAGTCGGTTCAATAAAGAAAGCTTTTTCCGACTAACAGAAATATTATAGATATCCCATCATCTAATTATTTCGGTTCCTATTCCGGCATCGGTAAATATTTCAAGAAGAACGGCGTGCTCGACTCTTCCGTCAATGATGTGTGTTTTTCCAGTGCCGCCGTTCAATGCGCTGATACAGCATTCTGTTTTAGGTATCATTCCTTTTGATATTATGCCGTCGGAGATATATTTTTTTACATCATTTATTGTAAGCGAACTCTGAAGTTTGCCGTCACATTTAACACCTTCTATGTCGGTCAGCAGAATGAGTTTTTCTGCCTTCAGAGCCTCAGCAACTTTTCCTGCAACAGTATCTGCGTTTATATTATAAGTATTTCCTTCTTCATCAACTCCGACGGGAGCTATTACAGGAATATATCTTTCGCTTTCAAGCGCTGAGACAATTCCGGTGTTGATTTTTTTTACGTCGCCTACAAGACCGATGTCGGTCTTTTCTCCATTTTCTTCGTGATAAAGTTTTTCTGCAAGAATGAGATTGCCGTCCTTTCCTGCGAGTCCGACTGCTTTTCCGCCGGCAAGATTTATATTGTTTACGATTTCCTTGTTTACATGACCTGTAAGAACCATTTCAACATAATACATTGTTTCTTCGTCCGTAACGCGAAGACCTTTTTCGAAGCGTGATTCTTTTCCGACTTTTTTAAGAATAGAATCTATCTGCGGTCCGCCGCCGTGAACGATTACAGGATTTATCCCGACATACTTCAAAAGAACCATATCTTTTGCGAACTGCTTCTTGAGATTTTCGTTAATCATTGCGTTGCCGCCGTATTTGATGACAAAAGTCTTTCCGTAAAATTCTTTTATATATGGGAAAGATTCTATAAGAGTATTTATTTTATCAATATATTTCTGCATATTATCCTCTGATTTATTAGTTGTTATGGAAGTAATCTGAAAAAACGTTTAAGCGTCAATAAAATAATGTCATAAAAGTGAATTGATTTTTTCAAGAAAAACTAATTCTATCAAGGTGTCTTGATTTTCCGTCTTGAAAATATTATAACCTATTTTGTTATACAGGGTGATGTTTTTGCTGCTTTTTGATCCCGTAAAAAGTTCAAATCTTTGTGAGTTAGAAAAACGGTTTTCGATTTGTTTCATGAGCTCTGTGCCGATTCCGATATTCTGAAAGTCCGGATGAACAATCAATTTTCCGATTCGGCATGTTTTTTTTTCATCAAATGCGCGTACTGATCCTATAATGGTGTTCTGATAAACGCGTTTTAGAAAAATGCATTTTGAAAATTCATTTTCTATTTCATGGTATGTCTGTGTGAGCGGCTGAATGGAGAAATCATGATAAATTTCAGCTTCCTGGAGATAACATAGTTTTTGAAGTGCAAGTATTTCGGCACAGTCTGATAAATGTGCTTCGGTTATTTGGTATTGCTTTTTTTCCATGAATCTGTGTGATAGATATTAGACTGTGAATCAAGAAGTATTTGTGACTTAAATTAAATCTGATTTATTTATTTGACAGAAAGTATTTGCGGGCAATTGTTTAATTATGAATGAAACAAAATTGAATGAAATAATAAAGAAAATTGAACTTTCAGGAATTGAAGTTCTGAGAGGTATAGAAGGATTTGAAAAAGATAAAACTCCTTCACTTAAAGGCAAGGCCTTGTTTACTATTATGCCGCTGAATTCTGGCGAGCTTTCAGAAGCTTTAAAGATTTTGTTTGAAGAAAAAATTCCTCTTGTTGCAAGAGGCGGGGGAACTGGCGTAACAGGCGGAGCCGTTCCTTTCGAGTACGTTGTTGTGTCGTTTGCTAAAATGAACCGGATAATTGAAGTCGATGAAAAAAATATGACAATTACTGTCGAGCCGGGACTTATTACTGCCGAAATAAATAAAGCTGTATCCGGTAAACAATTATTTTATCCACCGGATCCCGCTTCTCTTAATGATTGCACAATCGGCGGTAATGTTGCCGTCAGTGCAGGCGGACCGCATGCTGTAAAATATGGAACAACCAAGGATTATGTTCTCGGCATGGAATTTATGACTGTTGACGGCAGAATAATGCATTGGGGCGCAAAGACTGTAAAGAATTCAGCCGGATTTTCTCTTGGTCAGTTAATTGTCGGAAGCGAGGGAACTCTTGCGTTTGTTACAAAACTTATTTTGAAACTTATACCTATACCACAGTTTTCATGCGACATTCTTGCGTCTTTTAATTCTATTGAGACTGCGATTTCATGCGTTAATAAAATTCTTCTCGGAAAAATATCACCGGCAGCGCTTGAGTTCATTGACAAAAGTGCTGCATCATTTGTCGCAAGATATTATCCTGATGATGTATTCTTTTCTGACGCCGGCGCTCTTCTTCTGATAAGACTTGATTCCATGAATTCTGCCGATCTGGAATATCAGTACGGGCTTCTCTCTCAAATACTGAAAGTGAATTCGGAAGATTTTGTCCGTGCGGATGATGACACCGTTAAGGAAAAAATATGGAATTCGCGCAGAAAAATTAGACCTTCTATTGAAATGGAATCGCCTGTATTCTTTGCAGAAGATCCGGCATTGCCGCGTGCGGCAATAGCTGAATTTATCAAAAAAGTAAATTCTTCTCTGCGCGAAATGGATGTGAAAGCGGTTTTTTTCGGACATGCCGGTGATGGAAATATTCATATCAATATTTTAAAAAGCGGGATGGATGATATCGAATGGCATAAAATGAAGCCCGAAATACGCCGAATGATATATTCTTCTGCGGTAGCGATGGGCGGAGTTATTACCGGTGAACATGGTGTAGGATATACAAGAAAGGATTATATGAGTCTCATGTATTCCCTGGATGAGATGGAACTAATGCGCAGTATCAAAAAGGCTTTTGATCCGTATAATCTTCTGAATCCGGGTAAGATTTTTTAGCAGTTTGCTTATAAGGCAAACTGCTTGTTTATTATTTCAACTTTCCGTTTTCAGGATTGATTTCGCGTTTTTTGCCTTTAATTGTAAGAGTTAAATTGCTTCCTTCTTCTGTAAGATTGCCGTCTGATTCAATGGCTTTGTCCCAAAGAAGAACTCCATTGTCGTCCATGGCAACGATTCTTTCTTTAGAAGCAATGAAAACTTTCCCTGATTTTTTAACAGGCTGCGATGCCAATTCTCCTTCCCATTCTACACGGCCTTTTTTTATTATGTAAATATCCTTATCTGTAAGATATACCCTTCCTGCAGCGTCAGAGGGTTTACTGAGAGTGATTGCTTTTTTAATTGCTGCAACTACCTTAACAGGTTTGTTTTCGACTTTTATCAGCTCGGAATTATCAAAAGCGAAATCAGAAACAGCGAATTTTTTTATGTCTTTTGCACCGATCGCAAGAGCCGAAATATTTTTAGATATTACGTCTTTGGCCGAAGCAGTTTTAAGCCCGTCAGAAACTGCCTGTTCTGCCTTGTCCGCCTCTTCTTTGGTAATGACTGCGCTTTCTTTTTCTTCAAGCGGAGAAATGTTTTCCATAATTTCGTCTATTTTATCATCGAGTGAAGGTGCACGTCTTGCGACTTTTACTTTGCCGTCATAAACATTAATGCGTGTGGTTTTTTTGATATCAGTTTCTACCGTAAACTGGGTTCCGCGTACAGCAGCTACTGCCGTTGGAGTTTTAACAATAAATGAATCGTCTTTAAGGAGTTTTTTAGGTTTGCACAAAAGTTTACCCTGATCAAGTCCGAAAACTGTGTTTTCATTTCCGTCTGAGAAGTTCATTTTGCTGAATTTCATCACAGATTTTTCTTTAATTCTGATAATCGATCCGCCGCATTTGACGTCGCAGGAAGAAGAACTCCCAGTGGTGACGATATCTCCTTCGAGAATTTCTTCACCGATTGCAAGCTGTACTCCGTTGCGGGATACGTCTCCGATTACAAAAGAAACCGCTACTGCGAAGTCTTCATTTTTTTTCGTGCATGAAGAAAAAACAACAATGGCAGAAATTGCAGATATAATTAAGTATTTCATAATATCCCTCTCAAACAAGTCATCCTAACACTTCAGCTGATAAAAATCAAATAGTTTTAATGAGTCTTAAAGCTGAAGGATCTACTCGCTTCCTTTTATGTTTTTTACCATATCTTCGATTTCAGTTTGCGAAAATGAACCTGTTACCTGAATATCTCCATTAGTAATTTGCATCATAATCCGTGCTGAGAGTATTATTTTTCCTTCATAAATAACTGCAAGATTACGTCCGATGTTATTTGCTGTGATATCTGATAAAGTTTTAGCTCCGTCACGTGTTAAATTTATCATCATTGATGGGCGTCCCATATAGTCGGTTTTTGCATAAACTTCAGATATATCTTTTTCGGACAGAAGAACGGCATCCTCAAGATATTCGGTTGATTTATCTGTCTGACTGTAATTTGCACTATTTATGTTTTCTTTCACTAATCTAAACTGTACAGGTTTACCGTTAGGATTTCTTGTTTGGTTATTTTTACATGAAGCGGAATTCAATGCTAATGCTATTATAAATAAGATTGATGTGAAGCTCATAATGTTTTTCATAGACATTCCTTTAAATTAATAAAGATCTTTCAGCATGCTGAGAACGATCATTTTTTTTCTTCTTATTATGTTGGTTAAGATTTCAAAATGCTCTTTCGTTTCAGTGTCGGAACCCGCTATTTCAAGGAAGTTCTCATGCCATCTGAACCAGATGTAATGGAGATTGTCATAGCTTTTTTCATCTGTGTGTTCATGCAGTCGGAAAAATCTTTCAGCGAGATCAATATGGTTTTCCTGACCGGCGAGATAACTTATTCTTTTTGAGCCGATATAAAGTACTGCACGTTTGTATCCGTATTTAATACAGTCATCACTTTTAAATCCTGTAATTCTTAAATCTTTTCCGGACATTCTGAGATCATGTCCGTCGTTTCTCAATGCTTTTCTGAATTGAATGATGTCTGCTCGAACTTCTTTGAAAACATCACCGTTATTGCGGTTTATGAGAAGTAGTTTTCGCCATATCTGAAACATGAGTTCGTATTCCTCGAATAATTCACCTGTTTCAAGATAAACGGCAGTGCTGTTTAGCAAAGCCCAAACACCTTTCATGTCTTCGGTTAATTTGGTTATGGTATTTAATATTCTTTTCATAATTAATAATATAAATAATACTCAATAATATAATGCAACTAATAATGATGATATCAGATATATTGTAAATCCAGAAGTAAAAAATAAAAATCGTATTATTGAAAAAAAACTTCTGAATCCCGTTTGCTTGTCGGAAAAGTATAATTAATGGACAAATCATATGATTATCTTTAACTGTTACGCAAGAGGTAAGCATGGCACGATATGAAGAGAACACCAGTGCTCAAGGATTGTTTTTGAGTATCAATCT
>Ga0209800_10000332_pt1 | contig 81807 bp, 78 predicted proteins | sample Higcelweek8metaG_FD_187174 | JGI IMG/M metagenome (GOLD analysis project Ga0209800, IMG submission 187174) | Freshwater pond sediment microbial communities from the University of Edinburgh, under environmental carbon perturbations - High... | ecosystem: Environmental > Aquatic > Freshwater >... | reverse complement strand
GGGTCGTCGCCGACTGGATCCAGTTCTACAACCACCGGCGTCCACATCAGGCGCTGGGCATGAAGACACCCGCTGAGGCGTATGCCTTAGCGGCCTGACCTGTGCAGAAACCGCTGGGTCATTACACCGCCGGAGTCATGCGGCGGCCTGCGCGATCAGGGCGCGGATGTCCTCCACGCGCCATGCGGTCACGCCGGGTCCGAGCCTGACGGGCGCGGGATACCGGCCGGAACGCACGCCTGCCCACCATGTGCTTCGGCCGACAGGGATGATCGCGGGAGTAGGGGGCGACGCTTTCGGGTTTCCGATGATTTGAATCAGCCGGACGAATCCGGTTTCTGGTAACGGCATGTGACCTCCTATGCCCGTGTTGGGCTGTATTGGGAGGCCATTGCACAACTTTGGCTTGTAGCCGTCTTTCTAAATTCAAGGCGCCTTTTTAGAAAAGCGCGTCCGCCAGTTGTAGTAAGCAGTTCTCGCTGTTTCAAATGAGACCGAATGTTCGCCTGCGGTTTCTCTGATAGCTGTCGTCACATTGATGCCAGCACTGCGCTTCTTTTTTATCGCTGCATACAATCGCAAGTCGCGCTGATCGAGCGGTGCACGTACTCCCCATGTGTTGGGTAGTTCTCGGCCCGGTAGTCGAATAACTTCGTCCCATGCCGCCCCGAGCAAGGCTTTTGAGAATGCACTTACCAGGAAACGCAAGATAAAGAACTCAACTTGCTCGCCGGCCGTCGTTCGCTCAATAAAGCGGGTCAGCATGGCGGCATGAAACAGCTCAAATGCAGACGATGCCGAATCTTTTTCGGATTCTTTATTCCAACTGCGTACCTCGTCGAAAATCGCATCGCAGTCCGCTAGATATTCGTGTTCAAGCAAGTTGGGATAGCTTGGATACTCTGATTCCCATGTGCGAAGTGGCGCGGATTTTTCCGCGCCGTCTCCGCTGTCGTCCTTGCTGCGCGTCGTCATGAATCACGCTGCAGCCGCAGACTGCGGCGCCACCGTTTCCAGCCATAGCAGCGCGCTCGCGATATCGCAGAACATCGACTCCCCCGGCTCGCGTGGCACCCTCGCATCCGGCCACTTTCTGCCCAGGCTTCGATCGCATTCCGCTTGGCAGCGAACCCGGTCGACCTCTGCCGCCAGATACAGGCCGAACACCAGCCCCCGGCGGATATCGCCCACAGCCGCGCCGCTGAACGTGTACTCGTGCCCTTCCTGCTGAAGCCCTACAATTTCGGTTGCCATGATCGTTCCCTTGTTGAACGGTTGTGGAAGTCGGCCCGGTCGTGGTGAGTCACGCCGGGCCGGCGATTACCGGGTTTCCCCGGATGCTTTGCGCTTGAAGGTCAACACGGTGCCCGTGTCCTCCCTCAGTGCGTCGAGATAGTCCGCCCATGCCGCCATCATCTTGCGACGCTCCGGCAGGTGGGACGTGCGGTTATAGGCGCGGCCGTTGGGATCGCGGACGGCATGCGCCAGCTGGTGTTCGATGTAGTCGGGCCGGAAGTGCAGCACTTCATCCAAGACGGTGCGCGCCATCGCCCGGAACCCGTGGCCGGTCATTTCGTCTTTCCCGTAACCCATGCGCCGCAGTGCCGACAGGACGCCGCCATTGCTCATTGGGCGCGATGCGGTGCGAGGGCTTGGGAACACGTACCGGCCGCGCCCGGTGAGCGCGTACAGGTCGCGCAGGATCGCCACGGCCTGCGGTGCAAGCGGGACCAGATGCGGTTCGCCGGTTTTCATCTTGGCGCCCGGGATGTTCCATTCGGCTGCGTCCAGGTCGATTTCGGCCCATTCTGCATTGCGCAGTTCGCCGGGGCGCACGAATACCAGCGGGGCGAGCTTCAGGGCGCATTTCGTGACGTACCCGCCCTGATAGCCCTCGATGGCGCGCATCAATCCGCCGATCGCCGCGGGCTCAAGAATGGCCGCGTGGTGGCCTTCCTTGACGGAGGGCAGGGCGCCGCGCAGGTCGGTCGCCGGGTTGCGTTCGGCGCGGCCGGTGACGATGGCATAGCGGAAGACCTGTCCGCAGTTCTGCAGGGCGCGGTGCGATGTATCGGCCGCGCCGCGTTCGGCGATGCGGTTGATGGTGGCGAGCAATTCTTTGGCGGTCACGTCGGCGACCGGGCGTTTCCCCAGCCAAGGGAATACGTCCCGTTCCAGCCGCTGGATGATCTTGTCGGCGTGCGAGGCGACCCATGCCGGCGATTGCTTGGCGAACCACTCACGGGCGACCACTTCAAAGCTGTTCGCGGCCCTGTCGTCGCCTGCGGCCTTTTCGGCCTTGCGGTGTTCGCCAGGGTCGACGCCGGCCGCCAGCAGCTTGCGGGCTTCGTCGCGCTTGGCGCGCGCGCTGGCAAGGCTGGTATCCGGATAGGTGCCCAGCGATACCCGCTTTTCCTTGCCGTCGAAACGGTACTTGAGCCGCCACCATCTGCCCCCCGCGGGGGAAATTTCCAGATAGAGGCCGCCGCCGTCGAAAATGCGCTGCACTTTGTCGGCGGCCTTGGCCTTGCGGATCGCGGTATCGGTGAGCGGCATTTGGGGGCAACTCCAACACAGGGCGGGTCTGTTGCCCCCATTGTTGCCCCCAGTTGCCCCCGGATTGCAATAGCCCCCATGGGATTGCATCGGACATAAAAAAGGCCGAAACCCTTGTATTTATTGGGGATTCCGGCCTTCTTTGGACTGCTTTGGATCATCGAGTGGTGGAGCGGAGGGGGATCGAACCCCTGACCTCCACGATGCGAACGTGGCGCTCTCCCAGCTGAGCTACCGCCCCACGCGATGAGGTGGCAAGTATACGGAGGCCGATCAGCCGCCGCCAGTCGTCGCGAGCAATGGCGCCAATCGGGTTTCGAGCTGGGCGCGGCGCCAGCCGGACAGCGCGCCGGGCCAGTCCTCGCCGTCCTGCAGCGCCTCGATCCAGCGCCGCGAGGCCAGGACGCCGTCGGGCAGGCCCAGTTCGGCGCTGCGTTCGGCCACCGCCTGCTGCAGGCGCTTGTACGCCTGGCGGTCGCGATCGTCGACGCGGGCGGGCGGCAGCTCGTTTTCGTCGGCCAGCGGGGCGTTCAGGGCGTCGAAGATCTGCGCCGCCAGTTTGCGCGGCGCCTTGGGCTGGCTGTCGAAGGTACGCTGCAGCTCTGCCGGGTCGCGCGGCGGCGTGCGCGCCAGCGCCTGCGCCAGTTCGTTGTCGAGGATCCAGGTGCGCGGGCGGTCGTGGTCGCGGGCGTAGGCGTCGCGCCAGCGCAGCAGGCGGAGCAGGCGGATCTGGCCGTCGCGCTCCAGGAACTGCGCCGAGCGCATGCCCAGGTGCGGCCAGCGTTCGCCCTCGTCCTGCGCGGCGTTGTTCAGCATCCGCGCGCAGTCTTCTTCCAGCCAGGCCATGCGGTCCTGCGTTTCGAGGCGGGCGGTGAGGGTGCGATGCAGGGCGTCGAGGTGCAGCACGTCGTCGGCGGCGTAATGCAGCTGCGACGGCGACAGCGGCCGGCGCAGCCAGTCGGAGCGGGTCTCGCCCTTGTCGACGCTGATGCCGAGCAGATCCTGCAGCAGGCGCTGGTAGCCGATCCCCGCGGCCACGCCGCACAGCGCGGCGGCGACCTGGGTGTCGAACAGCGGCTGCGGCAGGGCGTTGCAGGCGTATTTCAGCGCGACCAGATCTTCGCTGGCGCTGTGCATGATCTTGAGGACGCGGGTATCGGACAGCAGCTTCGCCAGCGCGGCGGGAATGCCGGGCGCCAGCGGATCGACCAGGAAAATCTCGTCCCCGGCCGCGATCTGCACCAGCGCCAATTGCGGCCAGTAGGTGCGTTCGCGCACGAATTCGGTGTCCAGTCCGATGGTGGCCGGCGGCGCGGCGATCAGCGCGTCCAGCGCTGCGGGGTCGGTGATCCAGTGAGGCACGGGTTCGGGTCGGCGGAGGCGGGCCGTTATGCTACCGGAGTCGGCCCCGGGTCATCGTCGCGCGAAGGCGATGCGGTAAGGTGGCCCGGCATTCGAACAAGGCGGGCGGGAGCGGAGAGTGGCGTTGTTGCGCGCGACACAACGGGCATGGGCGGCGGGCGTTTTCGCGACGCTGGTGTTGCTGTGCGGCTGCGGTCGCGACGATCTCGCCCCGAAGAACAAGGACGGCACCGCGCCGCGGCCGCGGGCCGATGGCCAGGTGACGGTGAGCGGCGACGACGCCATCGCCGACCGCCTGACCTGGCGCAGCCCGAAGATCGAACTGGTCGAGGCCGACCTGCCGGCCGTGCGCAAGCGCGCCGCGGCGGCGGTGACCGAGGGCCGGCTGTACGAAGACGCCGATGCCGCCATTCCTCTTTATCTGGCGCTGCTGAAGCTGGACCCCGACGACGCCCGGGCGAAAACCGGGCTGACCCGCGCGCTGACGAAACTGGTCGAAGCCGGCGACGCGGCGCTGGCCGAGTCCGGCGACGACGCCGAAGCGCTGCGTCGTGCGCATACGGTCGCGGCGGTGATGCGCAGCGTCGGGCTGGAGCGGGTGGACGGCGGCGGCGAGTTCATCGGCCGCCTCGATCACGCCGATCGCCTGTGGGAACTGAATGAGGAGGCCGAGGCGGCGCTGGCCGAAGGTCGTCTCGGCGATACCGCGAAGCCCGATGATCCCGTGGAAGGCGCGCTGCCGTTGTTCCGGCACGTGCTGCTGCTGGAACCCGGCCAGCCGCGTGCCAGCCAGGGCGTCGCCGCGGTGGAGAGCGCGCTGATCCGTCGCGCCGAGGACGCTGCCGTGCGCAGCGATTTCGAGGAGGCGATGCGCTGGCTGGCCCGGGCGGAGACGGTGCGGCCCGGCCTGGAGACGGTGACCAACGGCCGCGCGCGGGTGGAAGCGATCCGCCAGGCGCAGATCGCCCGCCTGCGCGATGAAGGCCTGGGGTTCCTGAGCAAACCGCAGCGCCCGAACCATCTGCCGTGGGCGCGGGAGCGGCTGGCCGAAATCCTGCGCATCGCCCGGCCCGGCGATCCCGCGGCCGCGGAACTGCGCAATCGCATCGACCTGGCCACGCATTACGGCCTGCTGCGCCCCGGTCAGCGATTCACCGATGCGCTGGCCGGCGGTGGGCGCGGCCCGCAGATGGTGGTGGTGCCGCACGGCGGTTTCCGGATGGGCGCGCGCGACAGCGAGCCGGACGCCAGCGACGCCGAACGGCCTTCGCGTTACGTGCGCTTCGACCGCGGTTTCGCCATCGCCCGCACCGAGGTGACCGTCGGCGAGTTCCGCCGCTTCGTGCAGATCAGCGGGCATGGCCCGCGCGCGGTGCGTCGCGGACATTCGCTGGTGTACGACGAACGCGGCGGCAATTTCGTCCGCCGCAGCGGCGTGGACTGGCGCCACGACTATCTGGGCCGGCTCGCCGACGACGCCATGCCGGTGCTGCACGTCAGCGCCAAGGACGCCGAAGCCTATGCGCGCTGGCTGTCCGAAAGCAGCGGCCAACGCTACCGGCTGCCCAGCGAGGCCGAATTCGAATACGCCGCGCGCAGCGGCGAGGCCGGACGTTTCCCGTGGGGCGATGCGCCGCCGAAGCCCGGAACCGGCAACCTCACCGGCGGCGGCGACCGCTCGCCGGCCGGGCGCAGCTGGGGCAACGCCTTCGCCGGCTACCGCGATGGATTCTGGGGGCCGGCGCCGACCGCGAGCTTCCGGCCCAACCGCTTCGACATCCACGATCTCGAAGGCAACGTCAGCGAGTGGGTCGCCGATTGCTGGCATGATGGCTACCGTCGCGCGCCGACGCAGGGCGAAGCCTGGGTGAACTCCGGTTGCCGCACCCGCGTGGTTCGCGGCGGCGCGTGGGCGAACTCGCCGGCGCAGACCCGCGCGGCCTGGCGCAGTCAGGCCGAGGCGGACGCCACCAATGCACTGACCGGCTTCCGGGTGGTCAGGGATCTCTAGTCATCTCCAGCCCAAGTCTGCGAGGACCACACCGATGCGACAGAACCTCTTCGGCAACCAGCAACAGGGCCAGCGCCGGCGTAGCGGCATCAACCCGCGCTTCATCATCCTGCTGCTGTTCGCCGGGTATGCCGCGTACTACTGGTTCTCCAACCGCACCGAAGACCCGTACACCGGCGAGAAAGTGCTGATCGACAGCAGCATTTCCATCGACGAGGAAAAGGCGATGGGCCTGCAGGCCTATGAGGACATCCTGTCCAAGGAGCAGCCGGTCGATCCCAACTCGCAGGTCGCGCGGCAGGTCCGCGAGATCGCCAACCGCCTGATCGCCAAGGTGCCCGAGGTCGAAGCCGCGCTGGCCGCCGAAAACGGCAAGCAGCCCAACCGCGCATGGCAGACCTTCGAGTGGGACGTCAATGTGATCCAATCGGATCAGGCCAATGCCTTCTGCCTGCCCGGCGGCAAGATGGCCGTCTACACCGGCCTGCTGCCGGTCGCGCAGAACGCCGACGCGGTGGCGGTGGTGATGGGCCACGAAATCGCCCACGCGTTGCTGCGTCACGGCGCCCAGCGGATGTCGCAGCAGAAGCTCGGACAGCTCGGTCAGATGGCCGGCGCGATGAGCGGCATGGATCCGCAGTCGCAGCAGATGATGCAGGCCGCGATGGGCTACGGTTATCTGCTGCCCTACGCGCGCAAACACGAAACCGAAGCCGACGCGGTTGGCCTGATGCTTGCAGCTGCGGCCTGCTTCGACCCGGAAGCCTCGGTGCCGCTGTGGGAGCGGATGAGCCAGGCCAGCGGCGGCCAGGCGCCGCCGGAGTTCTCCTCCACCCACCCGAACCCCGGCACCCGCATCCAGAACCTGCAGGCGCTGATGCCCAAGGCGATGGAATATCGGCGCAAGTTCTGCGCGGAAGCCCGCGGCTGAGTGTCCGGTTTCGGCGGCGCGGCGGTTTTCCATAACCAATTCGATTGAGCCGCGAATCCCGCGATCTCACTGCGATGGTGCTCTTTGTGGGAGCGGCGGAAGCCGCGAAGCCCGCGAGTTTGCGATGGCTTCGCGAATCGTCACCGTGAGGCTCGATCGTCGGCGGATCCACATCGGCAGAATCGTGATTGCGGGCGTCGCCGCGGCGGATGTGGTGCAGGCTTCGCGACTTGCGTCGCTCCCACAAGGGCAGTGCTGGTGCAATGCGGGCAGCATGCCGCTTTTGTCGTAGTGTGGGAGCGGCGGAAGCCGCGAAGCCCGCGACTTCCCCGTGATGGTTATGTTTGTGGGAGCGACGCAAGTCGCGAAGCCCGCGAATTTGCGATGGCTTCGCGAATCGTCATCGTGAGGCTTTGATCGTCGACGAATCCGCATCGACGCATCCATGATTGCGGGAGTCGCCGCGGCGGATGCGGTGCGGGCTTCGCGACATGCGTCGCTCCCACAAGGGCAGTGCTGCTGCAATGCGGGCGGCATGCCGCTTTGTCGTAGTGTGGGAGCGGCGGAAGCCGCGAAGCCCGCGACTTCCGTCGCTCCCACAGGAGCAGCGCTGCTGCAGTGCGGAGGCCGGCCGCTTCTGTTGTTTGTGGGAGCGGCCTGCGTCGCTCCCACAAGGGCAGTGCTGGTGCAATGCGGCAGTCAGGCCACTCCTGCAAAAAGCGCCGTCGCTTTTCGCAGGAAGCGACAAGGCGCGATTACAGGCCCTTGAACACCGTCGACAGCAGCAACAGTACGAAGGCGGTCGCCAGCAGCCAGAAGGCATTCGGTGCGGCGACGCTGAGGTAGCCGAGTTTTCCGGCGATGCCGGCGCCTCCGAGCAGGAGCGAGACGAGCCATGCGGCGGTGCTGGGCGGGGTGAGATTGATCATGTCGGAGACCACGAATGCGGGAAAGAGAAAGGATGCGGAACAGGGGTGGCCCACAGAGCGGACCGTAGAGCGGGCTTCAGCCCGCTGCTGCTCTGCTGGTTCCATTATCGATGTTCGAGGCAGCGGGCTGAAGCCCGCTCTACGGATATTCGTACTGGACGACGGGCGTCAGAAGCTCATGAACATCCCGCCGTTGACGGGAATGTTGGCGCCGGTGATGAAGCCGGCGTCGTCGGCGGTGAGGAATTCCACCGTGCGTGCGATTTCCGACGGCTTGCCGAGGCGGCCGACCGGAATTTTCTCGACGATGCCGGCGCGGATCTCCTCGGGGATCGCCATCACCAGCGCGGTTTCACAGTAGCCCGGCGACACCGAATTCACGGTCACGCCCTTGCGCGCGACCTCGCGGGCGAGGGCCATGGTGAAACCGTGCATGCCGGCTTTCGCGGCCGAATAATTGGTCTGCCCGAACTGGCCGGTCTGTCCGTTCACCGAACTGATGTTGACGATCCGGCCGAAGCCGCGGTCGACCATGCCGTCGACTGCGTGCCGGCACATGTTGAACACGCTGTCGAGATTCACGTTCATCACCGCATCCCACTGCACCTTGTCCATCTTGCGCAGGGTGCCGTCGCGGGTGATGCCGGCGGCGTTCACCAGGATATCCAGCGAACCGCGTTCGGCCTCGATCCTGCGCACGGTGGCCGCGCAGGCGTCGAAATCGCCGGCGTCCAGCGCTTCGAAATGGATGTCCAGGCCGGCCACGTCGCGCTCGAATTCGGCGATACGTTCGGCGCGCGCGCCCAGGTCGGCGGCGACGACGGTGCGGCCGGCACGGGCCAGCGTCCTGCAGATCTCGGTACCGAGCCCGCCGATGCCGCCGGTCACGACGGCCACGCGCTTGTTCATTCGATTGTCCCCTGTCTCTTGAAGTCATCGGCCGCCGCGGGCAGCCGGAATCGTACGCAATCGTTGCCGCTCACAGCCGCCACCGCGCGCGGCCAAGCCGCACCGGTGGCCGCAATGCGGTTATTCGTCGTGCGACTTGGTGCTACCGGACTTGTCGCCCGGCTTCGCCGAAGGGCTGCGGCCCATGGCGCCGATCAGGTTGTGCTGGAACTCGCGCCAGAGTTCGAGGTTGCGCTCGGTCAGCTGGTTCATCATCGTCCAGGGCGTCTGCCCCAGCATGCCGCCCATCTGCTGCCGGAACTGCTGCTGCTGATCGAGGAAGACCTGCATCGAGCGTTCGAGATAATTGCCCATGAACCCCTGCAGCGAATCCCCGTAGAAACGGATGATGTGGCTGAGCAACTGCGTGGAGAGGATCGGCTCGCCGTCCTGTTCGTGCTCGGAAATGATCTGCAGCAGCACCTGACGCGTCAGGTCGTCGCCGGATTTGGCGTCACGGACTTCGAATTCCTCGCCATCCACGATCAGCTGGCGTACGTCCTCGATCGTGATGTAACTCGAGATCTTGGTGTCGTAGAGGCGGCGGTTCGGGTACTTCTTGATGATCCGCGATGCGGGCATGGAGCCTTTACTCTAAGGAGTACAGTCTCCGAGCATGGCGCAGGCGGCGGTCGCTTGCAACTCGTCGGCCGGACGCTGCCTTTCGGCGGCTCACGCACGCGAAGAGCGGCCAAGAGAACAGTGACGCGAATCACGCACTTGTCCGGCCATCGTGCGCCCGGCACGGGTGCGGACACCCGGCCGGGCAATAAAAGGGGCTTACCAACCCATGTGGTGGCCGCCGTTGATATCGAGGTTGGAGCCGGTGATCCAGCTCGCCTGTTCGTCGGCGAGAAAGGCCACGCCGTAGGCGATTTCCTCCGGCGTGCCGAGGCGACCGGTCGGGATGTCGGCGACGATCTTCGCGCGCACGTCCTCCGGCACGGCCATGACCATGTCGGTGGCGATGTAGCCCGGCGAAATGGTGTTGACGGTGACCCCGAGCTTGGCGTTCTCGCGCGCCAGCGAAATGGTGAAGCCGTGCATGCCGGCCTTCGCTGCGGCGTAGTTGGCCTGCCCGTACTGGCCCTTCAGGCCATTGATCGAGCTGATCTGGATGACCCGTCCCCACTTGCGCTCGCGCATGCCCTCGATCACCGGGCGGGTGACGTTGAACACCGAATTGAGGTTGGTGTTGATCACGTCCTGCCACTGCATGGCGGTCATGCGGTGGAAGGTGCCGTCGCGGGTGATGCCGGCGTTGTTGATCAGGATGTCGACCGGCCCGAGCTGGCGCTCGACCTCGCGCACCATCGCCTCGGCCTCTTCCGGGGAGCTGACGTCGCCCTTCGCCAGCGCGAAATCGTAGCCCTCGGCCTTCATCTGCGCCTGCCAGGCCTTGGCTTTTTCGTCGCTGCGGTAATTGGTGGCGACCTTGTGGCCCATGTCGGCCAGACGCTTGCAGATGGCGGTGCCGATGCCGCCGGTGCCGCCGGTGACCAGTGCGACGCGTGTTGTCATGGTGTTCTCCCTTCCCGGTTTGAGTGTGTCGTACCGCTGCCGGGTCTCGTGCCCGGTCAGCGCTGTCGGATCGTTTCGATTCTATGCGCGCTCGATGACCGCGCCATTGTGCAATGCGGCGAAGCCGATCGGGTCGCGCGGAATCGCAGCGGGATCGAATTCATCCACGGCACGGGTCAGGATGCGTCCGACCGCGCCGATGCCGTCCAACGCATCCGGATGCTGCCCCAGCGCCCGCCAGGCCAGACGCAGCGCCGGCAGCGGGTCGGCGCCGTCGACGGGCAGCGCGGCCAGCGATTTCGAGAGCTTCTGCCCGGTCGCATCGACAACCAGCGGCAAATGCGCGTAGGCCGGCGTCGGCAACTCCAGCGCACGCTGCAGCAGGATCTGCCGGGGCGTGGAATCCAGCAGGTCGGCGCCGCGCACGACGTGGGTGATGCCCTGGTCGGCGTCGTCCACCACCACCGCCAGCTGATAAGCCCAGAAGCCGTCGGCGCGCAGCAGCACGAAGTCGCCGACCGCCGCGGCCACGTCCTGTTCGACGCGGCCGTGCAGCAGGTCATCGAACGACACGGGATCCCCATCTGCCACCCGCAGGCGGATCGCGACCTCGGCGCGGTGGGCGCCGGCTCGGCAGGCGCGATGGATGCCGTCGACCGCGGCCAGATCGCTGCGGCTGCAGCGGCAGGGGAACGCCAGTCCGCGCGCGAGCAAGCGGTCGAGCGCGGCACGGTACAGCCCATGGCGCGCGCTCTGGCGCACCACCGGGCCGTCCGACACCAGGCCGAAGGCCGCCAGCGTCCGTAGCTGCGCATCTGCGGCGCCGTGTACTTCGCGCGGCGGGTCCAGGTCTTCGATCCTGATCCACCATTCGCCGCCCGCGTGGCGGGCCATCAGCCAACTGCCGAAGGCCGCGACCAGCGAGCCGACGTGCAGCGGCCCGGTGGGCGAGGGCGCGAAACGTCCGCGATACGAGGCGAAAGGCATGTCGGCGGGCGGCGTGGAAACTGTCTGGAGGCTGTATGGCGGCTTGGTTGCGGCCGCAGCTCCGGCTTGCGGGCTCGGCGGCGGTCCCCACTTTACACGGACCACGACACCTCCCACCTCAACGTCACGGTGCCCCATGTTCAAGCGCGTCGCTCTGTTCCTCGCCACCAACCTCGCGGTCATGCTGCTGCTCAGCGTGGTCATGGCCATTTTCGGCATCGATCCGCGCACCAATTCCGGCCTGCTGGTGATGGCCGCGATGTTCGGTTTCGGCGGATCGATCATTTCGCTGCTGATGTCCAAATGGATCGCGAAGAAGACCACCGGCGCCCACGTCATCCAGGAGCCGCGCAACGAGGTCGAACGCTGGCTGGTGCAGACCGTGCGCCGCCAGGCCGAGGCTGCGGGCATCGGCATGCCCGAAGTGGCGATCTACGATGCGCCGGAAATCAACGCCTTCGCCACCGGCGCCAATCGCAACAACGCGCTGGTCGCGGTGTCGATGGGCCTGCTGCGGTCGATGGACCGCGACGAGGCCGAGGCGGTGCTGGCGCATGAGGTCAGCCACGTCGCCAACGGCGACATGGTGACGATGGCGCTGCTGCAGGGCGTGCTGAACACGTTCGTGATCGTCCTCGCGCGACTGGTCGGCCGGGTGGTCGACGGCTTCCTGAATCCGGATCGCGAGGAAGGCGGCGGCATCGGTTACTACGCGACGGTGTTCGTCCTCGACATGATCTTCGGCGTGCTGGCCAGCATCATCGCGATGTGGTTCTCGCGCTGGCGCGAATTCCGCGCCGATGCGGGCGCTGCGAAGCTGGCCGGCAGCGGCAAGATGATCGCCGCGCTGGAGCGCCTGTCGATGACCTACGGCACCAGCACCCTGCCCAAGCAGGTGCAGGCGTTCGGGATCTCCGGCGGCGTCGGCCACGGTCTGCGCCGGCTGTTCATGAGTCACCCGCCGCTGGAAGAACGCATCGCGGCGCTGCGCAATGCCGCAACCGCGACATCGGGCGTGCGCCAGACAGCGTTCTGATCGAAGCGTCGTAGGTCGGGCCCTGGCCCGACATTACGATTTTTCCGATCGCGCCGAACGTTGATCGAAACAACACTGGTCGAAACGGTTTCGACGATTGCGCGTCGAAACGGATGCGGCGCAATGTCGGGCCAGGGCCCGACCTACTCGAAGTCGTAATTCATCTCGGGCCCGGCGGTGGCCAGGAAGTGGCCTTCCACGTAATCGACGCCGGCCGAGAACAGGATCGACATGCTGGCCGCGTCCTGCACGAATTCGGCGATGGTCAGGATGTCGAGGTCGCGGGCCTTCTGCGCGATGTCGCGCACGCGCTGCTGGCTGTCGGCGTTCTTCGGCAGATCTTCCACGAAGCTGCGGTCGATCTTGAGCAACTGCGGCTGCACGTGGGTGAGCAACTGGAACGAATCCAGCCCCGCGCCGAACTGCTCCAGCCCCAGCCGGCAGCCGAACTGGTTCACCGCCGCGGCGAACTGCTGCACCGCATGCAGATGGGTGAAGACCTTGGCTTCCTGCAGCTGCAGGGCGAGGTATTCGCCGGAGGCGCCGCGCATCGCCAGCTGTTCGCCGATGAAGGTGGACAGCGCATCGTTCTGCAGCGAGGCCTGCGACACCTTCACCAGCAGCGTCACCGGTTTACCGGCGTGTTCGCGCTGGGCGATGAGTTCGATCGCGCGCTCTGCAACGTACCGGTCGATCAGTTCCAGCATGCCGTGGTCTTCGGCGATCTGCAGGAACACGCCGGGCGACACCAGTTCGCCATCGCCGCTTTCGAGGCGCAGGAAGGTGTCGTAGACCGGGTGGTTGTCGCCCTGCAGATTGATCACCGGCTGGAAGTGCAGGGTGAACTGTTTCTGGTCGAGCGCGTCGCGCAGGCGCTGCACCCAGATCTGGATGCGTTCGGCTTCGGCGCGGTCCACGGCGTTGGGGTCGAACAGTTCCAGGCGGTTGCCGCCGACGCCGGCCGCCGACTGCACGCCGGCCGCGGCCTTCGCCAGCACCTGGCTGACGCTGGCGTTCTTCTCGCTGACCTGCACGCCGCCGATGCTGGCGGTGATGACGCTCGAGCGCTGGCCGATGACGAACACTTCGGCGGCGAAGGTGTTGCAGATGCGGGTGGCGAGCGTCGCGGTGGCGTCGTGGTCGCTGTTGCGCAGCAGCACCGCGAGGCTGTTCTCGGAGAAGCGCGCGGCGATGGCGTGTTCGTCCAGTTCGCTGCGCAGGCGTTCGGCGATGGCGGCCATGATGGTGTCGGCCGAATCCAGTCCGATCTCGTGCAGCAGGCGCTGGTAGTGGTCGGGCTCGATCAGCAGCAGGCCGTGCTGGTTACCGTTCTGGGCGGCGTCGGCTACCGCATCCTCCAGCGCGTGCAGGAAGGTCGGGCGGTTGAGCAGCCCGGTGACCTGGTCGCGCTGGCGCAGTTCTTCGACCTTGCGCGCCAGCTCCGGATCCACGGCCTGTTCCTGGCGGCGGAAGATCACCTGCTGGCAGGCTTCGCCCTCGTACTGGGCCAGGGTGAATTCCATCACCGCCGGGAACGCGTTGCCTTCGATATCGCGCGCTTCCAGCTCGTAGCGCGGCGGCGGGGCTTCGCCCTTGCTCATGCTCTTGAGCAGAAGCTTGAACTCGTCGAGATATTTGGTGCCGACCAGATCCAGCAGCGACATCCCCTCGATGTCCTCGAACGATTCGTAGCCGAACATTTCCAGATACGCATCGTTGGCGCGGATGTGCATGCCTTCGTGGACGTAGGCGATCGGCTCGCGCGAGGATTCGATCAGCGCATCGCAGCGGCGCTCGGTCTCGCGGACCTGGGCCTCCAGGCGGCGCTGGGCGCGGCGGGCTTCCACGTCGGTCCATTCGCGGCGCACCGTGGCCAGCAGTTGCGGCGGTTTGTGGCGCAGGGCGAGGGCGCGCACGCCGCCGCCGAGCAGTTCGGAAAAGCTGTCGGTGTCGACGTCCTCGACCACCGCGATCAGCGGGATGTCCTTGCCGCTGGTAGTGACATGCAGTTGCACGTCGGCGAGCGGGATCGACGTGCAGGGATGGGACGCCAGCACCATATCGACCGTTTGCCCGATCAGCATCGTGGCCAGTTCGGTCGCGGTCGCCGGCCGCAGCGGCCGCACCGCGATCCCGGCGTTCCGCAGTCCGCTGACGATGCCCTCGGCCTCCTCGACACTGTCATCCACCAGCATCAGACGCAGCGCGGGATCGTTGCTTTTCGACATGCGGGAGTTCTCCGGGGGGCAAGGTATGGTACGCGGTGCCGGCATCCGATGCCGATGGCGCCGACGACCGATGTCTCAGTTCGGAATGTCCTGATGTACAGGTTGCCGGCGCAAGGTTTCAGTCCGCAGGCTTACTTTGCGACAACGCGGTGCCCGCAGACAATGGGCGCTTGCCCGGGTCGCCGGCCACTTCGCGCACCAGCTTCGGGACCAGATAGCCCGACAGTCGCGTCATCAGTGCGTTATGCAAGGTCAGCGCGCGGTCGTCGTCGACCTCGAAATGCGCCGATCCGGCCACCCGGTCCAACTGGTGCAGGTAATACGGCAGCACCCCGGCGGCGAAGCCGCGCTCGGACAACGCCGCCAGGGCGTCGACGCTGTCGTTGACGCCGCGCAGCAACACCGCCTGATTGAGCAGCGTCGCCCCCGTGTCGCGCAGCCGCGCCATCGCGAGGTCGACGGCATCGTCGAATTCCTGCGCGTGGTTCGCGTGCACGACGACGGCCACCGGCCAAGGCAGGGCGCGCAGCCAAGCGGTCAATTCGTCATCGACACGCTCGGGCAGCACCACCGGCAGGCGGGTATGGATGCGCAGCCGGCGCAGATGCGGGATGGTCGCGAGCTGGGCGGTCAGCTCGGTCAGTTTGGCGGTCGACAGCGACAGCGGATCGCCGCCGGACAGGATGACTTCTTCGATACTCGCATCGGCGCGGATGGCCTCGACCGCCTCGCGCCACTGCCCGGCGGCCGCGGTTTCCTCGGCATAGGGGAAATGGCGGCGGAAGCAGTAGCGGCAGTGGACCGCGCAGCTGCCGGTGGCGATCAGCAGCGCGCGGCCGGCGTATTTGTGGATGACGCCGGTGGCGGCCTTGGCTGCGCCATCGCCGACGGCATCCAGCCCGAAACCGGGCATCGGCCGCAGTTCCTCGTCCAGCGGCAGCACCTGGCGCAGCAGCGGGTCGTGCGGGTCCCCCGGACGCATGCGGGCGACGAAGCCCCGCGGCACCCGTAATGGGAATTGCGCCGCGGCCCCGGCGGACAGCCCCGGAACCCGGCCTTCCAGTCCCAGCAGCGCCAGCAGTTCGGCCGGATCGCGCACGGCGTCGCGCCACAGGCGTTTCCAGTCGGCGGGAGCGGGGGCGGGGTGCGGCGCGGGGGAGGCTGCGGGTATCATGTGCGGTCAATCGGGCCAGAGGTATCGGGACCTGCCGGCGTTACGCACCGGCGTTTCGGATCCAGCCCCACATTCTAGTCGCCCACGGGTCATGCCGGCCCTGGGGCGGTTCCGCAGATCGCATTCATCAGGAGCAACCATGGCCAGTCTGGGCATGAACGACGTCAAGAACGGCCAGAAGATCCTGGTCAACAACGACCCGTGCGTCATCACCGAAACCGAATACGTCAAGCCCGGCAAGGGCCAGGCCTTCACCCGCATCAAGTTCCGCAACATCAAGTCGGGCCGCGTGGTCGAAATGACCATGAAGGCGACCGACTCGCTGGAAGTGGCCGATGTGGTCGACACCGACATGCAGTTCCTCTACGCCGACGGCGAGTACTGGCACTTCATGAACCCGGAAAGCTTCGAGCAGGTACAGGCCGACAAGGCCGGCATGGGCGGCGCCGAGAAGTGGCTCAAGGGCGAGGAAGAATGCCTGGTCACCCTCTGGAACGGCATCCCGATCGCGGTCACCCCGCCGAACTTCGTCGAACTGAAGATCGTCGAGACCGACCCGGGCGTGCGCGGCGACACCTCCGGCGGCGGCGGCAAGCCGGCCGTCCTCGAAACCGGCGCAGTGGTCCGCGTGCCGCTGTTCGTGGGCCAGGAAGAAATCATCAAGGTCGACACCCGCTCCGGCGAATATTTCAGCCGGGTGAAGTGATTGATTCACAGAGGCCCGCGTAGCGGGGCTCGTCGTGAATCAATCATCCCCGCGAAGGCGGGGATCCAGCTTTTCGAGGAAGCCCGCCATCGGCGGGCTTCTGCTTTTCCGGCCCCCACCCATTCGTGCGCAGCACGAATCTCCCTCCCCCGCATGCGGGGGAGGGCTGGGGAGGGGGCGCCCGGAGGCAGCGCCATCCCGACAATGAGACAATCCCCCCAATGACCTACCAGCCCGTCTCCGAAGCCACCCTTCCCGAAACCTGCGACCTGCTGATCGAGGCCCGTTACGTGGTCCCGGTGCAGCCGCACGGCGTCGTGCTCGACCATCATGCGGTGGCGATCCGCGGCGGCGAAATCCTCGCGGTGCTGCCCATCGCCGAGGCCCGCGCGCGTTTCGAGGCGAAAGAGACGGTGTCGCGTCCAGAAGCCGCGTTGATTCCCGGCCTGATCAACGCGCATTGTCACAACCCGATGACGCTGATGCGCGGGGTCGCCGACGACCTGCCGCTCAAACAGTGGCTCCAGGACCACATCTGGCCGATCGAAGGCGCGGTCATGGGCCCCGAGTTCGTGGCCGACGGCATCGAACTGGCCATCGCCGAGATGCTCCGCGGCGGCACCACCTGCTGCAACGAGAACTACTTCTTCCCCGACGTGCAGGCCGCGACCTACAAGCGCCACGGCTTCCGCGCCCGCGTCGGCCTGCCGGTGATCGATTTTCCCACCGCGTGGGCGAAGAGCGACGACGAGTATTTCGACCGCGCCGGCGAAGTCCACGACCAGTGGCGCCACGACACGCTCATCGCCACTGCCTTCGCGCCGCATGCGCCGTACACGGTGTCGGACGAGAATTTCGAGCGCATCCGCATGCTCGCCGACCAGCTCGATCTGCCGGTGCACCTGCACACCCACGAGACAGCGCAGGAAGTGCAGCAGTCTCAGCAGAAACACGGCCAGCGCCCGATCGCGCGGCTCGATCGGCTGGGCCTGATCAACGATCGGCTGATCGCGGTGCACATGACCCAGCTCACCGATGCCGAGATCGCACTCTGCGCCGAACGCGGCGTCAACGTCGTGCATTGCCCCGAATCCAACCTCAAGCTCGCCTCGGGCTTCTGCCCGGTGCACAGGCTGGTGCATGCCGGCGTCAACGTCGCCATCGGCACCGACGGCTGCGCGAGCAACAACGATCTCGACATGTTCGGCGAGATGCGCACCGCCGCGCTGCTGGCGAAAGCCGTGGCCGACGATGCGTCCGCGTTCGACGCCGCCAGCGCGCTGCGCGCGGCGACGCTGGGCAGCGCCAAGGCGATGGGCTTCGATCACCTCGTGGGGTCGATCGAATCCGGCAAACAGGCCGACCTGACCTGCGTGGCTCTATCGGCGCTGGAGACCCAGCCGCTGCATCACGTGCTGTCGCAACTGGTCTACGCCACCGGCCGCCATCAGGTGTCGGACGTGTGGATCGCCGGCAGGGCGAAACTGCGCGACCGCATCCTGGTCGACATGGACATCGATGCGCTGATCGCGAACGCCAGGCAGTGGCGGGAGCGGATCGGCGCGGTGAAGTAACGCATGATCGGCATATTCCTCGGATTGAAACCTGTTTGCCGGCAACCCGGAGGTCCGCGGTCATGCTGAAGCACATTTTCACGGATCCGCTCGGCATCGTTTGCTTCGATGACTATTTCGCGCACGTCGAATCCCTCAAGGGGGCGTTGCCTCCGACCATTTACGCGTTCGCTTCGGACGTATCGAGATACGTCCTGCAGGGCACGAGGACGCTTCACGACGCTTGGGTCGAGAACCTCTCGTTCCGGGTGGGCTACATGGAAGCGTCGAACGAGATCGAGACGTCCTCGCTAAATCTAGACCTCCGACAGGCCCAGGGCGGGATGATTCGCATGACCTATGGCGGCGTGTCGGCGTGGTCATTTTCGGGCGCACCCGAACGCTGGCCCGATCATGCGGTCGACCTGCTGGCGCATGAATTCGATGTGGTGTCGGATTCACTGTTCGCGCATAGGCTGGCCTTCGACCGGAACGTGTCGCTGGAAGTGCTGTTCAGAACATTTTCGTTTGAGGAAACCGAATCGTGACGACGGAGAACTTCAGCCAGGTCGAACTCGACAAGTTCAACGCCCTGGCGAATCGCTGGTGGGACCCCGAAGGCCCGCAGAAACCGCTGCACGCGCTGAATCCCGCGCGCCTGGGTTACGTGCGCGACCGCACGACGCTGCGCGGCGCGCGCGTGCTCGACGTCGGCTGCGGCGCGGGCCTGCTCAGCGAGGCGCTGGCGCGCGAGGGTGCGCAGGTGACCGCGATCGATCTGGCGCCGGATCTGATCAAGATCGCGAAACTGCACCGGCTCGAATCCGGCGTCGAAGTCGAATATCGCCTCACGCCGGTCGAAACGCTCGCCGACGAGATGCCCGGCGCGTTCGACGCCATCGTCTGCATGGAAATGCTGGAGCACGTGCCCGATCCCGGCGCGATCATCGCCGCCTGCGCGGCCCTGCTCAAACCCGGCGGGCGGCTGTTCCTGTCCACGCTCAACCGCACGCCGGCCGCGTTCGCGCTGGCGATCGTCGGCGCCGAGTACGTTGCGCGGCTGCTGCCCAAGGGCACGCACCAGTACCGCGATTTCATCAAGCCGTCGGAGCTGGGCGCGTGGCTGCGCGCCGCCGATCTCGAACTCGAAGACGTGAGCGGCCTGATCTACGACCCGCTGCGCCACAGCGCGCGGGTCGGCGGTCGCACCGATGTGAATTATCTGGCGTGCGCGGTGAAGCCGTAGGCGGGTTCGAGTCGGTTGCGACGGCAAAGAGCAAATCCCCCGTCAATCGCTTCGCGATTGCCCGCCCCCTTTTTCAAAGGGGGCAAATCATCTCGCGATCAACACGGAAGCAGCTCAATCTTCAGCACCACAAGCCCCCTTTGAAAAAGGGGGCGGCGCCAGCGGGGGATTTGCTTTTCGCCGTGGACGCACACATTCCTTGAATCGTTTTTCCGCACCTCATTGCCCGACCCGGAGCCACCGTTGTCCCACATCAGATTCCCACGCGGCGTACTCTTCGATCTAGACGGCACCCTGCTCGACAGCGCGCCCGACATGGTCGAGGCGATCAACATCCTGCGCCGCCGGCACGGCGAGCCTGACATGCCGCACGACACGATGCGCGCGCATGTCTCCAAGGGCGCGCGGGCGATGATCGGCGCGGCGTTCGGACATCTCGATACCGACGCGCGCGAAGCGCTGGTCAAGCCCTTTCTCGATGCCTACGAAGGCATCCTCGGTCGCCACTGCGTGCTGTTCGACGGCATCGCCGACATGCTCGACGCGCTGGAAGCCGACGGCGTGCGCTGGGGCATCGTCACCAACAAGCCGGAATATCTGGCGAAGCAACTGATGCCGATCCTCGGCTGGAGCGAACGCTGCGGCGTGCTGATCGGCGGCGATTCGCTGCCCGAGCGCAAACCGCATCCGCTGCCGCTGCTGCATTCGGCCGAGGTCATCGGCGTCGCCGCGCGGGATTGCGTGTACGTCGGCGACGACGAGCGCGACATCGTCGCCGCGCGCGCCGCGGGCATGCCGTCGATCGTCGCGCTGTGGGGCTATCGCCTGCCCGGTGTCGATCCGCTGGACTGGCGCGGCGATACGATGATCGAGCAGCCGAGCGAACTTCTTGATCCCGCGATCTGGCCGACGACGGTCGCGCATCCGCTGTGAACGACTCAGCTGCGAACGATATGTCCGACACCGACCCGGCTCTCGACGAGTTCCTCGACAAATGGCGCGGACGCTGGCCGGAATGGCGGATCGCGCAGGTCTTTGTCGCCGGGTCCGAGCGCGCGACCGCCGAGGCCTGGTTCGCGCTGCTGCAGGAATGGACCGATGCCGCGTGGGCCGGCGACGATCCCACCCCGGGATTCGCAAAGCTGGCATGGTGGCAGGAAGAATTGCAGGGCTGGGCGAAAGGCCTGCGCCGGCATCCGCTGGGTCGCGTGCTGCAGAAGCGGCCTGCGCCGTGGACGACGCTGGCGGCGGCGCTGGCCTCGCTGCAGGCCGTGCGCGAGCCGCTGCGTGGGTGGGCGCCGCCGCAGCCGTCGATGGCGCGGTTGCAGCCGCTGGCCGACGCGATCGCCGATTGCGAGCGCGCGATCTTTTCATCCGATGTCGAATTCGGTGGCGAATCCGATGGCGATGCATTCCTGTTGCTCGCCGCGCATGCGCTGTGGCATCGCGATGAGGCCGCCGAGGCTGCGCAGGTGCAGGCCTGGGCGCGGCAGCTCGCGACCATCGCGCCGCAGCGCGCCGAGTCGCGCCCGCGCCGCATCCACGATGCCCTGAGCCATGCCCGGCTGCGCCGCGTCGCGGCCGCGGGCGAGGTCTCGGCGCTGTCGCCAGCCGTGGCGCTGTGGCGCAGCTGGCGCGCGGCACGGGGCTGAACCCTCTACGCACCGCTCCTCGAGATCATTCGTCGAAACCATCATTGCAGTAGGCTGGGCTGCGAAGCCCAGCAGCTTCGACGCTCTGTCGGCGGCATGGTTTGCCGGTGCATATCGCTGGGCTTGGCAGCCCAGCCTACCTGGCGCGCAGCGCGTACCTGAGGCCCGAACGCATCGTTCCGGGGCGGTTCCCGAAGCGTTCGCGGTCGCTGGGTACAATGGCCGCCCCTTCGCACGATAGATGCCGACCGTGACCCTGCGCCCGAATGCCCAACCGATGCCCGACGTCGCCGGCGATGCCGCCGCCGCCGCGCGCGCGCTCGACTGGGTGGGGATGCGCAACATCGCGCTGCCGCTGCGGCTGCGCGGCGAAGACGGCATGGTGATGCAGGTGCCGGCCTCGGTGGATGTCCTTGTCGATCTGCGCGATCCCGATGCGCGCGGCATCCATATGTCGCGGCTCTATCGTCAACTGCAGGACACGCTGGTCGAAGAGGCGCTGACGCCCGCGCGCCTGCGCCGCGTGCTGCAGACCTGCGTCGAATCCCAGGGCGCGCTGTCCACCTCCGCGCGGCTCACGCTGCGCTTCGAACAACTGCTCAAGCGCCGCGCGCTGATCAGCGACAACAGCGGCTGGAAGCGCTATCCGCTGGAGATCGATGCGGTGCTCGCGCAAGGGCATACGACGTTGACCCTGGCGTTCTCGGTCGAATACTCCAGCACCTGTCCGGCGTCGGCCGCGCTGTCGCGGCAGCTCAACGCCGAGCGCTTCGTCGAGGACTTCGCTGCCGCGCATCCGCTGTCCACGCAGGTGGTCGGCGAGTGGCTCGCGTCGGCGCGTGGCCTCGCCGCCACGCCGCACGCGCAGCGCAGCCGCGCCGAGATCCGGGTCGAACTGCTCGCTTCCTTCGATGAGTTGCCGGTGGCCGATCTGATCGATCGCGCCGAAGCCGCGCTGGGCACGCCGGTGCAGACCGCGGTGAAGCGCGAGGACGAACAGGCCTTCGCACGGCTCAACGCCGAGAATCTGATGTTCTGCGAAGACGCCGCTCGCCGCGTCGCCGCCGCGCTGGCCGCCGATGCGCGCGTGCAGCGCTTCGACGTACGCGTCTCGCATTTCGAGAGCCTGCATCCGCACGACGCGGTGGCGCAGGTGTCCGGCAAAGGGTCCGCTGCCGGCTGATCATCCGCCGGCAGAGCGCTCGCGGTGCCTTTACCGGTCCTTTGTCACACTTTCGTTGTGGTCGAATTCTGAACGACGTATGCTCGCTGCGTTCACGTTGCAAGCGCTGAACGAGCCACGCAAGACCCATGGCGCATGCCATGGACAAGCCACGCCATGCGGGATGCTGCGCGAGGATTTGGGGACGCGCACAGACCGATCCATACCGATCGACAGAGGAGGTCACATGAAGATGCGTTTGCTCGCGCTGCTGCCCGCGGCGCTGCTGCTCGCTGCCTGCAACAAAGAGGCGCCCACCGAACCCACAGAACCCGCCAAGCCCGTGGTGGAAACCGCACCGAAACCCGAGACCGCGATCGCCGGTATCAAGCCGGTCGATGTGCCCGCCGGATTCGGCTATCCCGGTAACCGCGACGAATTCCAGGCCTGGGCCGACACCTGGCAGATCGACAACATCACCACCGCCGCCTGGAACCTGTGGGCCGGCATGACCAGCAACTCCGGCCAGAGCTGGAACGGCACCGCGCTGCCGGTGTGGGACACCTGGTGCGGCAATGAGGAAGTGTTCACCGCCAAGGGCTGCGTGACGCTGGAGCGTCCGGCGCGCGCGTTCCAGAAACCCAAACAGATCGGACACACCGCGCTGCGCGCGGGCAGGGCCGTGCCCAGCGACACCCAGGTGGTGTCGTTCAACAAATTCAATCCGGCGATGGCGAATTTTCTCGGCGCGCAGCATGCGGGACCGGGCAACGCCAGCTACAGCTACGTCGCGATGCAGGATCTCGCCAACCTCAATGCCGCGTGGCCGGCGGAAACGCCGATCAGCGCGCGCAAGATCGAAGAAACGCCGTATCAGCCCGACAACGGCAGCACCCAGGGCTTCACCGCCATCGAGACGAAGCCGGTGATTTTCGTGGTGAAGGCGACTGGCCTCACGCCGATGCCGCTGTGGATGGGCCCGAAGCAGTCGACCACGCCGGCCAACGCCACGCCGGAGACCTGGTTCAACTGCGTGTTGCTGGACCCGGCCGGCGCGCCCGACCCGAGCGTCGCGCCGGTGCCGGCCACGCCCGAGCAGATCGCGCAGATCGTTCCGGGCTCGACGATGTCCTGCAAGAACTATCTGTATGCACCGCTGGCGACCATCTACAACTTCAAGATGGACGCCGCGGAAGCCGCCGATTGGAACGCGTTGGCCCCCAACTCCGGCGACGGCGGTCAGAGTCTCACCGCGGCGGAGGGCGATTTCGGTGTGCTCGGCGGCATGCACGTCAACAGCAAGGCGATCGTCAACTGGACGTGGGAAACCTTCTGGTGGCAGCCCGGCGCCGACGCGCCCGACAACTTCCCCGGCAGCAAACAGGGCATGACCGACAACGTCGCCGGACCCTGGCGCAATTACGCGATGTGCACGGCCTGGAACCAGACCAAGGGCAACGCGTCCAAGGACATGGTGGTCTGCTTCAACCCGTTCCTGGAAACCTCCAGCGGCATCCCCGCCGGCCAGACCAGCAACTGCATGAGTTGCCACGGCACCGCCACCGCGGGTTCGCCGCTGAGCGGTTCGCCGCTGTCGCTGCCGACGCTGAGCTATCCGGCGGCGTACAAGCAGCCGATCGACTTCAACAATGATCCGCGCTATGCGACGTTCACCCGCACCGATTTTTCGTGGGCGATTCCGAGCAATGCGTTCGCGCCGGCTGCGGCCCCGGTTGCGCCCGAGGCGCAGAAGTAAAGACGAAACGCGAAGCTCGAGTCACGACGGTCCGGCAGCAATGCCGGGCCGTTTTTTCTGACGCCGCCGCGGCCATGCGGATCTCTCAACCCGCGAGCAGACGCAGGAAGTCGACGAATTCCCGATCGCGACCGATGGCATCGAGGATCGGCAGCACGCTCTGTGGGCCGTTGCTGCTGTTGGTGAAGATCACCGTTCCACTGCCCGTCGAGAGTTCGATATAGCCCAGCGTGAATGTGCCTTTGTCCATGCCGGTGTGCATCAGATAGGTGCGTTCGCCGAAGCGGAATACTTCCCAGCCCAGCCCGAACCCGGCTTCGTCCGCGCAGGCCTGCGCGCGCGGCGGCGGACACAGTTCATCTTCTCGCTCGCTGTGGATACGGATGCGTTCGGCGGCGAGATTGGCGTCGACGCCCTGCCGATTCATCACTCCGATCATGAAGCGTGCGTAGTCGCGAGGCGTCGAATGCACATCGTCCGACGCGAGGTAGTGCTCGCCGATCTGCGGCGGCAATGCCTGGCCGTCGGCGTCGGTGGGAACGGCCAATCGGTCCGCGAACCACGACCGGCGGGTGTAGGCGGTTTCGCGCATGCCGCTCGGCTTGAACACCAGAGTTTCCGCCAGGCGTTCGAACGGCGTACCGGTCTTCTTCTCGACGAAACGCGCCACGTACTCGAAGCCTTCGCCGGAATAGCCGAACGCCTCGCCCGGTGTTTTCAGGAATTTCAAGGTGTCGCCGGTCTCGTAGCGCCAGTTCGGGAAGCCGGTGCGATGGCTCAACGACAGGCGTGGCGTGAGCAGGTCGCGGCGCGGATCGTCGGCGAGATCGGGGTCCACCCAATATCGGGACATCGATTCGTCCAGCGAAATTTTTCCGCGCGATGCCAGACGCAGGACGACTTCGGCCGAAACGGGTTTCGTCATCGAAGCGATGTTGTACAGCGTGCCCGGCGTCGCCGGTACGCCGGGACGGGCTTCGCCGTACGCCGCGGTGAAAGCGAGGCGCCGATCTTCGATGCGTGCGATGGAGACGCTGGCGATACGTTTGTCCGCGAGCAGCATCGGGACCAGCGCGTCCAGCTGCGATTGCGCGTCGTTTGTTGGCGATGCGGCGAACGCGCAGGTGCTCAGCAGCGCGAACGCGCAGAGGGCGGGTCGGTAGAGCGTGGCGATCTTCATCGTGTGTCTCATGGCGGGCTTGGGGCGGAGCAGCGACATCAGACGCGGCCGCGGGTGAGCAGGTAGTAGGTCAGGTGGCTCGCACCGGTGCAGGCCAGCAGGATGGCGACCGCACCGGCGGTGACCTCATGCAAGCCGATGGCTTCGATCAGCGCGAAACCGATCGCCAACGCCGTCGCCAACAGCCCCCAGCGCAGCGACGCCAGCCGGCGCTCGGTCTGCTCGCCCTGCAGGATCGAACGCAGCAGATCCTCGGTGCCGGGTTCGCGCAGCATCCGATAGCGCATGATGGCGTCGACCACCACCCGGAAGGCGTAGGTGATGCAGACGAACAGCGCGAGGGGAACGATGGTGTGTTGCAGGTCCATGAAGGTCTCCGTCGACCGGGCGAATGCCCCGTATGCGACACAGGAGACGCGAAGGCGCGGGGCGGTTGCATTCCGGGCTGCGTCCGGTTCGTGCGCCGCGGTTTGCAACCGGTCGGCGCTCCCGCGTCTCTAGGGCTGGACATGTCCCCACGCCTCGCCCCCCTGTCCCCGGACCACATGACTTCGGATCGCGCCCTGGTCGAAGCCGTGCTCGATAAAAGGCCCGGCGCCTTCGAGCGGCTGGTGGGCGAGTATCAGGGGCTGTGCTGGCATATCGTCTACCGCTTGGTGCGGCAGCCGGAGGACGCGCAGAATATGTGTCAGGAAACCTTCCTGCGCGTCCATCAGAACCTGCATCAGTATCGGCACGACTGTCCGCTGAAACATTGGATCGGCCGCGTTGCCTATTCGATCGCGTTGCGGCATCTGCAGCGCCGGAAGATCGCGCTCGGCGCCGAGTTGCAGAGCGACGAGGCGCTGGTGCTGCCCGAGGACGAGGCCGAATATTTCGACTATGCCGCGGCCTGCGACGACGCGCAGGCCGCACACAGGCTGCGCGAGGCCGTCGATGCGCTGGCGCCGCTGCCGCGCATGCTGTTGACGCTGTATCACTTCGAGGACGTGTCGATCCCGGACATCGCGCAGATCACCGCGCTGCCGCCCGGCACCATCAAAAGCCACCTGTTCCGTGCGCGCTTGCGGCTGCGCGAACGGCTCGAAAGCGGAGATTTCCAATGATGACCGGCAATAACGACAGCAATGACCTGCGCGAACGCGAGTGGCGGCTGCAGGAGCAGGCGCGTCTGGATCAGAAGCTGGGGGTTGCAGCCGAAGGCAGTGCGCGGGCGCTGCGCTATCGCCGACTGGCGCGCGAGTTGGAGCAGCCGCTGGATGCGGCGTTGCCCAGCAACTTCCCGCATGCGCAGGTCATGCGGATCGAGGCGATTGCCGCGGAGCGTCGACGTGCCGACAAGCATTTCGAGCGAAGGCTCCGGTGGGGGTTCTTCGGAGGTTATGGCGTTTTCATGCTTGCTGGCGCGTTGGTGTATCGCGACGATAACGTGGGCTGGCTCGATTCGCGGGTCATTGATGGTCTTGTTTCGAATCCGTGGGTGCCCGCGCTGCTGGGCTGTGTAGTGTTCGCTTATGTGTTGCGGATCCGGCCGCGGCGATGGTTTGCTTCGTCGAAGTGATGTGGGTAAGGCTTGGAACCTTTTCCGCGCTGGGGCGCGGGTCACTTTCTTTGGCGCAAAGAAAGTAACCAAAGAAAACACTCAGTGCCGAGGCAAATCTGCCGTCGGTGCCTTGGTCGGGATTTTTCGATGAGACGTCCATGTCTCATCGAAAAACGGCGCACATCGTGTGCGCCGCCCTTTGGGTCTACGATCAATCGTTGGTGCACCGTTACGGTATGTTCGTCGGGACGATGTCGGTTGAGTCATGCTGTCACGATGTAGGGTCGGCTTGAACGAATTGTTAGGCGTTTCCCGACGCACTGTCAGACCGAGACGCCTTGAGCTTGCTGCAATGGTCGCACCGGCAGTGCGGGCTATGGAACGCCATTGTAAGAATCAGTCTGTCCCAGAGCAGCAACCCCCAGTAGCTAAAGTCATTGTGCTCAGGAAATTGGGCAAATTTATAGTCAAAGACACCCGGATAGGCACCGCGAGAGGGCAGCTCTCCGAGCGCCTCAGAAAAGGGAGCTGGGGGAGGAGTGTCCGGTGGAGTGATGCTTAGTGAGTTAGGAGTTGCCTCTGGGAGATACTGCCGGGTCTCATGAAAGTAGAGACCCCGGACGATCTTCCAGGCGACGCGATGCACGCGCGCACCATCAATGCGCTTTGCGACCAGACTTGGGGGAAGTTGTAGCCCACTAGGAGTCCGATCAAACTCCTCAAGGACTCTATGGACAAGTGGTTGCTTTTCATTGCGACCGTACTTGTCAAATACATCCCGGAGGAGAGCATCTCCCGAGTATGAGCCCCTTGCTAGCGGTGCGAGCGTGTTTACGAAATAGTCTTCGTCGTGCTGGTATGAGCGATTGCAATCTCCGTGCGTTGGAAGCGTGAGGAGATTCGGCGAGTGAGCCACGCGAATCTCTTTAACATATAGCTGCCGAGGAGGAACATGGTCATTGCTGCGTGGTGTGACCAGCGGACTCCCGCAGAGATAGCAAATTTGCTGTGGCAACGGGGATGCTCCTGAGACGCCTAACGCCTGCTATTTGACGGTTTCCAGCACAAGCAACGGATCAATCCGCACATCGAACCAGTTCATCCCCCAATGCAGATGCGGACCGGTCGAGCGGCCGGTCGCGCCGACCGCCGCGAACACCTGGCCCTGTTCGACGCGATCGCCCACCTTCACGTCGATGCGCGACAAGTGCAGGAAGTTGGAGCTGATGCCGGCGCCGTGGTCGATCAGTACGGTGCCGCCGGTGAGATACAGGTCCGGGGCGGCGAAGGTGACGATGCCCGCGGCCGGCGCTTTCACCGGCGTGCCCTGCGCGGCGGCGATGTCCATGCCCGAATGCGGGGCTTTGGGCGTCCCGTTGTAGATGCGCTGATTGCCGAAGCGGCCGCTGATCCGTCCTTCCACCGGCCAGAGGAAGCGCTGCGCGAAATCTTCGCGGGCGTCGTCGCGCTTGCGTTGCGCGACGACCTGCGCCTGTTCGCGCTCGATCCGCGCGGCGATGGCAGGCGGCGGATTGACCGTGGTCGGCGGTACGCCGTCGATGGTTTCGATCGGCCAGTCGCGCGGCGCGACGGCGATGCTGTGTTCGACTGCGCCGATGCCGGGTCTGCTGATCTTCACGGTCAGCGGCCCGATCGCGTTGCGGCCGACGCCGAACACGAAACGTCCGCTCGGCGAGAGTCGCAGCGATCGGCCGGCATATTCGACGGTGGCGGCGGGATCCGTTTCGCCGATGACCAGCGCGCCTTGTTGTACCGACGCCGGCAGCGATGTCTGGCGCTGCGGTGCGCCATGCGCAGGCGTTTTCGGCGCCAACGGGGTGGAGACGGTCGAGACGGTCGAACAGGCGGAGAGCGCCAGCATCAGCGCGCCTGCGGCCGCCGCTTGCCTGATGGAAGCCGGCCTCATCGATCGAACGCCAGGCGCATGCCGCGCGGCCCGCCTACCAGTTGCCGTCCGTCCCAGACCAGGTGCCCGTTGACCCAGGTCGAGGCGATGCGCGAACGGAAGGTCGTGCCTTCGAACGGCGACCAGCCGCATTTCGACAGCACCTGCTCGCGTTCGACCACGAACGGCGTGTCGTCGATCAACACGAGATCGGCGCAATAACCTTCGCGCAGGAAGCCGCGCTCCTTCACGTCGAACAGTTGCGCCGGCGCGTGAGCGAATTTCTGCACGATCTGCGCGGTAGTGAGGCGGCCTTCGTGCACGCATTCCAGCGCCGCGTTCAGCGCGAACTGCACCAGCGGTAGACCACTGGGCGCGCGCAGGTAGGGCTGCTGCTTTTCTTCCAGGGTATGCGGCGCGTGATCGGTCGCGAGCACGTCGATCGTGTCTTCGGCCAGCGCGCGCAGCAGCGCTTCGCGGTCGCCGAAGTCCTTGATCGCCGGATTGCACTTGATGAAATTGCCGCGCGTGGCGTAATCGCGGCTGTCGAAGCGCAGGAAATGGATACAGGTTTCCGCGGTGATGCGCTTGCGGCTGCCGTCGGCGCGGATCAGCGGACCTCGCTCGAACAGCGCCAGTTCGTCGGCGGTGGAAATATGCAGCACGTGCAGGCGCGCGTCGTGTTCGCGCGCGAGCGAGATCGCCAGTTTGGTGGATTTGATGCAGGCCTCGCGCGAACGGATCTCGCCGTGGAATTCCACCGGGATGTCGTCGCCGTACTTTTCGCGATACTTCGCGAGTTCGGCGTCGATCATCGGGGTGTCTTCGCAGTGGGTGATGATCGGCGTGGGCGCGTCGCGGAAGACAGCGGCCAGCACCTCCGGGTCGTCCACCAGCATGTTGCCGGTCGAGGCGCCCATGAACACCTTCACCCCGGGCGTGGTCAGCGGGTCGATGGCGCGGATGTCGTCGATGTTGCCGGTGCTGGTGCCCATGTAGAAGCCATAGTTGCCCCAGGCGCGGCCTTCGGCTCGGCGGTACTTGTCGTCCAGCGCGGCGCGGTCGAGGGTCGGCGGGCTGGTGTTGGGCATGTCCATGAAGCTGGTGAGGCCGCCGGCGACCGCGGCCGCCGATTCCGTGGCGAGGTTGCCCTTGTGCTCCAGGCCCGGTTCGCGGAAGTGGACCTGGTCGTCGATCATCCCCGGCAGCAGGCGGCTGCCGGCGGCGTCGATCACGATTTCGCCCGGGCGCGCCGACAGGCTGCTGCCGATGGCCTCGATCCGGCCGCCGGCGAAGCGCAGGTCGCCGTCGAACTCCCGGCCCTCGTTGACCAGCCGGGCGTTGACGATGAGGGTGGGGGTGTGGGCGGTCATGGGCGGGGTCTCGTTCGGTCGGGGCGGCGCACCAGCGGCGGCACGGGATCGTGGCCGCCGGGGCATAAGGGATGGCACCGTGCAAGGCGCCTGACGGTCAGCCAGCTGCCTTTGCCGGCGCCGAAACGCCGGATGGCTTCCATCGAATACTCCGAACAGGTCGGAACGAAGCGGCAGCGCTGTCCTAGGAGGGGGCTGATCCAGCGTTTGTAGAAGCGGAGTACGACGATCAGCAGACGGTCGATCAAGGCGTTGATCCAGCGGGGGATTGCAGCGTGCAAGGCTCGCCGAAATGCGAGGTTGCCGCTGTAGCCCCGGCAGGGTATAACAGCCCGCTTTCCCGTCTCAAGGGAAGATATGAAGGATTCTCGGACGTGGCTGTAAAGAAACCCGCAAAGAAGGCCGCCAGCAAGGCCGCCAAACAACCCGCGAAAGCGGCCGTCAAGAAGCCTGTGGTCAAGACTGCCGCCAAAGCGCCCGCCAAACCGGCTGCGAAGGCGCCTGCCGTTGCCAAGAAGGCTGTCAAGCCGGCGGCCGCCAAGAGCGCCGCGAAGCCTGTGGCCAAGAAGCCCGTCGCCAAGCCGGCCGCCAAGCCCGTGGTGAAGAAGGTCGTGGCCAAGCCCGCGGCGAAATCCGCCCCGGCCGCGAAACCTGCGCCGAAGCCCGAAGCCAAGGCGCTTCCGGCCAAGGCGCCGGCAGTGAAGACGGCAGCCAAATCCCCGGCATCCAAGCCGCCGGCCAAGGTCGAAGCCAAGGCGGCGTCGAAGCCGGCTCCGGCGCCCACCCCCAATCCGTCGCCGGCCCCGCCGCCGACACCCAAACCCGATCCGAAGCCGGATCCGAAGCCGACCAAGCCGCCGGTGCCGGGTCCGCGCCCGAATCCGAACGAACCGGCCGCGAAAGCCGCCGGCAAGCCCGTGGTGGTCGCCCCGCGTCCCGCCGCCGGCAAGGTTGCCGTCGCCGTGATTTCGCGCCAGGCAGCGCCCGCCCCCAAGACCCAGGTGAAAGTGATTCCCTACAAGACCGATGAGGCCACCGGCCGCCCGATCCTCCCCGCCGGCTACAAGCCCAGCGTGGACGAGGAATACATGAGCACCCTGCAGCTGGAGTACTTCCGCCAGCGCCTGCTGGGCTGGCGTGCCGATCTGATCGAGGAATCGAAGCAGACCATCGAGAACCTCAAGGACGAAGTGCGCGATGTCGGCGACGACGCCGAGCGCGCCACCCGCGAAACCGAGAATTCGCTGGAACTGCGCACGCGCGACCGCTACCGCAAGCTGATCGGCAAGATCGACAGCACGCTCAAGCGTCTGGAAGCCGGCGAGTACGGCTTCAGCGTGGACTCGGGCGAAGAGATCGGCCTGCACCGCCTCGAAGCGCGCCTCACCGCCGAGCGCACCATCGATGAGCAGGAACGCTGGGAACACCTGCAGAAACAGCAGGGCGATTGATTCCCGCACTGTGGTGTCGAGCGAAACAGAAAGCCCCGCGACTGCGGGGCTTTTTCATTGCTCGTCTTCCGGCCGCAAGGGCGACCATGACCAGTCCTGCGACGCGAGCAGCGCAAGCGCCTCGGCATCGCATACACGGCGGTAATGATGTTCATGCGGCGAAGGGATGATCGCGTCGCCCTCGACGAATCCGCGGCCGCGCAGCGAAGCCTCGAAACGCTCCAGCGGTCCGTAGGCGAACAGTCGATCGTGGCGGTCCCAGACCAGCGTGGCATCGTTGTCGGGCGAGTGTGCCCAGAGATCGAATCGGCTGTCTGCGCGAAGATAGTCCGCGAAACGTCGCAGCCAGCGCACCGTATCCGGTTTGTCGATGCGTGGGCTCTGGTAGCGCCCGGGTTCCGCCTCGCCACGGGGCGTATGCAGGACGTAAAGCAGGTGGAACGGGCCATCGAGCCTGTCGATCAGCGTGATGAAGACCTCTGCATCGCCGCCGGGCACACCGGCGACGATGCGTTGTCCGGCGGTGAGTCGATACACCGCGGGATGTGAATACGGCAGGGATTCGTCTTCGACGATGTGGTGCAGTTTCTGCAGATCCGGAGCGATGCCGATCGAAGCGTTCACTGCAGATCCTTCAGATCCAGACGCCGCACCGTCGGCGATTTCAGCGCAGTGAACGCGACCACCCCGAGGGTGACGCAGCCGCCGAGGACGACGGCTGGGACGAGGCCGAGCAAACGCGCCATCGAGCCGGCGTAGAACGCGCCGAGTTCGTTCGACGAACTGATGAAGATGCTGTTGATCGACGAGACCCGGCCGCGCATGTGGTCGGGCGTGGCCAACTGCAGGATCGTGGAGCGCAGCACTACCGAGACGCCGTCGAACATGCCCGAGAAGAACAGGAAGGCCACCGACAGCCACAGCATCTCCGACAGCCCGAAGCCCACGATGCACAGGCCGAAACCGGCGACCGCGATCAGCAGGTAGCGTCCTGCGTGGCGCTGGATCGGGCGTCGCGCCAGCCACAGTCCCACGATCACCGCGCCGGCGGCGGGCGCGCCGCGCAGCAGGCCCAGCGCTTCGGGTCCGGCGTCGAGGATGTCCTTGGCGAACGCCGGCGCCAGCGACACCGCGCCGCCGAACAGCACCGCGAACATGTCCAGCGCCATCGCGCCCAGCATGACCGGCGTGCGCACCACGAAGCGCAGGCCTTCGGCGATGCTGGAAAAGATCGGGCTGCGCTCGTGCGACAGCGCGGGTTCGGTGATGCGCAGCGTCGCCAGCGACAGTGCCGCGCCCAGCGCGAGCACCGCGCCCAACGCGTACGCAGGTCCTGCCTGCGCGGTCGCGCCCTCGGGATACTGGCCGAGCCTGTGGATCAGGCCGATCAACCCGCCGCTGATCGCCGGCCCCAGCACCAGCGCCGTCTGGAACACCACACTGCCGATGCTCGCGCCGCGGGTGAACTGTTCGCGCGGCAGCACGCGCGCGAACAGTGTGTTGTGGACCGGGCCGAGGAAGGCGCGCACCGCGCCGGTGAACATGACCGCGGCATAGATCAGCCACAGTCGCGATTGGCTGTGGACCGGATCGCCGAACACCAGGCCCCAGGCGACCACGGCGAGGATGATCGGCGTGATGCTCAGGCCGACGCAGGCGATGATGCCGAGCCGCCGTTTCGGCAGGTGATCGACCAGATAGCCGGCGAACGGCGCCACGCAGAAGAACGGCAGCACTTCGGCCAGGCCGATCAGGCCGAGTTTCCACGGATCGTGGGTGAGTTCGTAGACATGCCAGCCCACCGCGACCGCGACGATCTGATACGACAGGATGGTGAGCAGCCGATAGCCCATCAACCCGAGAAACGCGCGGTTGCGCAGCGGCGGCGCGGCCGGCGGTTCGATCGTGTCGGTCGCGCTCATGCGTAGGGCGTCGTGATGGCTGTGCGCGCGTCAGTGCGTGCGTGAGGCGCGGGCGCGCAGCGCATCCTGCGCGGTGGCCTTGATGAAGGCGAGCAGCGCGGCCAGACCGTTGTTGCGCGTCGGCGACAGATGCTTGGCGAGGCCGATGTCGGCGATGTAGCGGGCGTCGGTGGCGACGATGTCCTCGGCGCTACGCCCGGAATACACGCGCAGCGCGAGGAAGATCAGGCCGGAGACGATCGCCGAGTCGCTGGCGGCGGCAAAATCGAGGCGATCGGCGTCGCCCGAGGCCACGATCCACACCATCGACTGGCAGCCGAGCAGCCGGTGCGTGTCGTTTTTCCGGTCGTCGGGAAACTCAGGCAATTTGCGGCCAAGATCGATCAGGTACTGGTAGCGCTCGGACCAGTCGCCGAAGAACGCGAATTCGTCGCGGATGGTGTCCTGGGCTTCGGCGGGGGTGGGTTCGATGGGAAAAGTGGTGTTCACGTTGATGTTGTTCTGCCTCGGGTGATCAGCGCCTGGGGGCTGACATTCGCTTTCCCCTCTCCCGTCGGGAGAGGGGTAGGGGAGAGGGTCCGGAGTAGCGGCGACGTTTGCACCGCATCGCACGTACCGAACCCTCATCCGGCGCTTCGCGCCACCCCGGATCGAGTCCGGGGCAGGCTCTTCTCCCGATGGGAAAAGGGAAAAGCATCAAGCCCGTTTCCAACGCACGCCCTGCGCCGTGTCTTCCAGCAGAATGCCTTCGTCGGCCAACTGCTTGCGGATCGCATCGGCGCGGGCGAAGTCGCGGGTCTGTTTCGCGGCGTTGCGTTCGTCGACCAGCGCCTGGATGCGGGCGTCGTCGTCGTTCGAGGCGCCGCGCGCGAACCAGGCTTCCGGCGTCTGCTGCAGCAGGCCTAGCGCGAAGCCGGCGCCGAGCAGTTCGGACTTCAGGCGTTTCCGCTCAGCGGCATCTTCGCAGCGCCGCGCTTCGCCCGCGATGCGCGCGACTTCGGCGAGCGCCTGCGGCGTATTCAGATCGTCGTCCAGCGCGGCTTCGGTGCCGCGGGGAATTTCGACCGATGCCGCTTCGACATCCGCCAGATCCCGCAGCGTGCCGTACAAGCGATCCAGCGTCCGCACCGCCTGTTCGATCAACCCGTCCGACCACTCAAGCGGCTGTCGGTAATGCGCCGACAGCAGCGCGTAGCGCAGCGCTTCCGGCGGATGTTCGCGCACCAGATCGTGGACGCGCTGGATGTTGCCCACCGATTTCGCCATCTTGCTGCCGCCGAAATTCAGCATGCCGTTGTGGATCCACCAGCGCGAGAACGTTTTGTGACTGCCGTCATGGTGCTTGTGCGCGCATTCGCTCTGCGCGACTTCGTTCTCGTGGTGCGGGAACTGCAGGTCGATGCCGCCGGCGTGGATGTCGATGGTGTCGCCCAGATGCGCTTCGGCCATCGCCGAGCATTCGATATGCCAGCCAGGACGGCCGACGCTCCACGGCGATTCCCAGCCCGGCAGATCGTCGGTGGAGGGCTTCCACAGTACGAAATCGCCCGGGTTGCGCTTGTACGGCGCCACTTCCACGCGCGCGCCGGCCAGCATTTCCTCGGGGTCGCGGCGCGAAAGTTTGCCATAGTCGGCGTAGGTATCGACCGCGAACAGCACATGGCCTTCGGCGGCATAGGCGTGGCCCTGGTCGATCAGGCGCTGGATCATCGCGATCATCTGCGGGATGTGCGCGGTGGCGGCGGGCTCGATGTCCGGCGCGAAATCGCCGGATACGCCCAGCATCGCCATGTCTTCGCGATACGCCGCGGCGTACTTGTCGGTGATGGTCGAGATCGGCGTGCCGAGTGCCTTGGCCGCGGCGTTGATCTTGTCGTCGACGTCGGTGATGTTGCGGGCATATTTCAATCGGCCGTAACGGCGGCGCAGCAGTGCGGCGAGCACGCCGAACACCACCGGGCCGCGGGCATTGCCGATGTGGACATAGTTGTAGACGGTGGGCCCGCACAGATACATCGTCGGACAGCCCGGATCGAGCGGAGCGAACGGTTCGACCTGGCGCGTCAAGCTGTTGTGGAGTTGAAGGGTCATCGTCCTGATGCATGTTGAGGGGTTCGACCGATTCTAGCGGCACGCGCACCGGCACGACAGCGGGGGTTCAGCCTGAAATGGTCCAAGGCCCTACACTGGCCGGCCCATGCGCCCAACCTCCGCCACCGCTGTTGCCTGTCTCTGCCTGCCGTTGCTGTTCGTGGCATCGCCGTGCGTGCAGGCGCAGAAGGACAGCGGACAGCTTTCCAACGTCCGCACCGAATACGCGCAGGTGCTGCGGGTGGAGCCGGTGTACCAGACGCTGCGCGCCTATGCGGTGGAGCAGCGCTGCGACAACCCTGCAGAGTCTGCGGGCGTGGCGCAGACCAACCGCAATTGCCGCCCGACCCGGGTGGAGCGCGAATTCCAGCGCCCGGTGGCCTACGACGTCGATTACATCCATCGCGGCGTGAAATACCGTTCGCGGCTGCCCATCGACCCCGGCAAACGCCTGAAGGTGCGGATTTCGGTGACCCCCGATCTCCCGCCCGCCGAAAAGCGCTGATGGGCGCCGCGGTCTTGCGGCCGTCATCCGCGCGTGCGAGCATGCGCCCCCTATGAACAACGCGCAGCCCTTGTCGACGACCAGTGCCCGGATGGCCTCCGGCATGACGTCGCGCGCGCGCCGACCGGAACCCCACACGCCTGCTGGGTGATCCGGAACCGTCGTCTTATCCGCTCCAAACGACAAGATTCCAACGATCAGGCCCGGCTCCCGCCGGGCCTTTTCTTTTTTCCGCGTCCGATCCGTTCTGCAGTCCACGCTCCGAACATTGCTCCGATCCGCGCCACGACTTTCCTCTCTCCCACGACCTCATCGCCGAGACCCGCCATGAAGCATTTCCTGAACACCCAGGACTGGAGCCGCCCCGAACTGGACGCCGTATTGACCCAGGCTGCGCTGTACAAGCGCAACAAGCTGGGCGATGCGCTCAAGGGCAAGAGCATCGCCCTGGTGTTCTTCAACCCGTCGATGCGCACCCGCACCAGCTTCGAGTTGGGCGCGTTCCAGCTCGGCGGCCATGCCGTGGTGCTTTCTCCCGGTAAGGATGCATGGCCGATCGAGTTCGACTTCGGCACGGTGATGGACGGCGACACCGAAGAACACATCGCCGAAGTGGCGAAAGTGCTCAGCCGTTACGTCGACCTGATCGGCGTGCGCGCCTTTCCGAAGTTCATCGACTGGGCCGCGGATCGCGAAGACAAGGTGCTCAAGGGTTTCGCGAAATACGCGACCGTGCCGGTGATCAACATGGAAACGATCACCCATCCCTGCCAGGAACTGGCGCACGCGATGGCGCTGCAGGAACATTTCGGATCATCCGACTTGCGCGGCAAAAAATACGTGCTGACCTGGACCTATCACCCGAAGGCGCTGAACACCGCGGTCGCGAATTCCGCGCTGACCATCGCCACGCGCATGGGCATGGACGTGACCCTGCTGTGCCCGACGCCGGAGTACGAGCTGGACCAGCGCTATATGGACTGGGCCGCGCAGAACGTCGGCGAGAACGGCGGTTCGCTGCAGGTGAGCCACGATATCGACAGCGCCTATGCCGGCGCCGACGTGGTCTACGCCAAGAGCTGGGGCGCGCTGCCGTATTTCGGCAATTGGGAGCCCGAAAAGCCCATTCGCGAACAGTACAAACACTTCATCGTCGACGAGCGCAAGATGGCGCTGACCAACAACGGCGTGTTCTCGCACTGCCTGCCGCTGCGCCGGAACATCAAGGCCACCGACGCGGTGATGGACGCACCGTACTGCATCGCCGTGAACGAAGCCGAGAACCGCTTGCACGTGCAGAAAGCGGTGATGGCGGCTTTGGCTGGTCAGTAACGCTTTTCTCCTTCCCCCGCACGCGGGGGAAGGCCTGGATGGGGGCGCACCTCCTTCCCGATGCCCCTACCCCAACCCTCCCCCGCATGCGGGGGAGGGGGCAAACCACGAGAGACATCAATGAGCAGCAAAGACATCGTTCTCGCATTCTCCGGCGGCCTCGACACCAGTTTCTGCGTGCCCTATCTGCAGGAACAGGGCTGGGCCGTGCATACCGTGTTCGCCGACACCGGCGGCGTCGATGCCGAGGAGCGTGCGTTCATCGAACACCGCGCGCAGGAGCTCGGCGTCGCGTCGCACATCACCATCGACGGCGGGCCGGCGCTGTGGGACGGCTTCGTCAAGCCGTTCGTCTGGGCCGGCGAGGCGTACCAGGGCCAGTATCCGCTGCTGGTGTCCGACCGTTATCTGATCGTCGACGCCACCCTGGCGCGCGCGCAGAATCTCGGCACGAAGGTCATCGCCCACGGCTGCACCGGCATGGGCAACGATCAGGTGCGTTTCGATCTCGCGGTCAAGGCCAGCGGCGACTACACCATCGTCGCGCCGATCCGCGAAATCCAGAAGGAACACACCCAGACCCGCGCCTACGAACAGGCCTATCTGGAGCAGCGCGGCTTCGGCGTTCGCGCCAAACAGAAGGCGTACACGATCAACGAGAACCTGCTCGGCCTGACGATGTCCGGCGGCGAGATCGACCGCTGGGAAGCGCCGGGCGAGGGCGCGCGCGGCTGGTGCGCGCCGCGCGACGAATGGCCGGAAACGCCGCTTCAGGTCGCCATCGGTTTCGTCGGCGGCGAGGCCGTGTCGCTGGACGGTCATGCGATGACCGGCACGCAGCTGCTGGCGAAGCTCAACGCGCTGTTCGCGCCGTACGGCGTGGGCCGCGGCATGTACACCGGCGACACCACCATCGGTCTCAAGGGCCGCATCGTGTACGAAGCGCCGGGCCTCACCGCGCTGCTCGTCGCGCATCGCGCGCTGGAAGAAGCGGTGCTGACCAAACAGCAGAACCGTTTCAAACCCGATGTCGCGCGCAAGTGGGTGGAACTGGTCTACGAAGGTTTCTATCACGATCCGCTGAAGACCGATCTCGAGGCGTTCCTCGCGTCGTCGCAGGCGATGGTCAACGGCGAGATCCTGCTCGAAACCCGCGGCGGTCGCGTCGATGCGGTGGCGGTACGCTCGCCGCACATCCTCAACGCCAAGGGCGCGACCTACGCGCAGTCGGCCGACTGGGGCGTCGAGGAAGCCGAGGGTTTCATCAAGCTGTTCGGCATGAGCAGCACGCTGTGGGCCGAAGTCAATAAATAAAAGCACCCGTAGAGCGGTCTTCAGGCCGCTGGAACATCGACGTATTCACGGCGTAGCGGGCTGAAGCCCGCTCTACGGCCCATCCGGCCTCCCGCTTCATCCGATGACGACCCGCATGCTCAACGACATCCTCCAACATCTCGAATCGCTGGTGTCCTTCGACACCCGAAATCCGCCGCGCGATATCGGCACCGGCGGCATGTTCGATTACCTGCGCGCACAGTTGCCCGGTTTCGTCTGCACCGTCACCGATCACAGCGCTGGCGCGGTGTCGATGCTCGCGGTGCGCGGCAAGCCCACGCGCGTGTTCAACGTGCATCTCGATACCGTGCCGTCGTCGGAAGCCTGGAGCGCGGATCCGCTGACGCTGCGGGTGAGCGACGGCAAAGCCATCGGCCTCGGTGCCTGCGACATCAAGGGCGCGGCGGCCGGTCTCATCGTCGCGGCGCAGCGCACGGCTGGCGATGCGGCCTTCCTGTTCAGCACCGACGAGGAAGCCAATGACGCGCGCTGCATCTCCGCGTTCCTCGCGAGCGATCATGGTTTCAGCGAGGCCATCATCGCCGAGCCGACGCAGTGCGAAGCGGTGCTCGCGCATCGCGGCATCGCCTCTGTACTGATGAAATTCCGCGGCGCGGCCGGGCATGCGTCCGGCGCGAACGCGATGCGCAGCAACGCGCTGCATCACGCGATGCGCTGGGGCGCGAACGCGCTGGATCTGGTCGAAGCCGAATCGCATCGCCGTTTCGGCGGCCTGACCGGGCTTCGCTTCAACATCGGCAAGGTCGAGGGCGGGATCAAGGCCAATGTGATCGCGCCGAGCGCGGAGCTGCGGTTCGGGTTCCGGCCGCTGCCGTCGCACGATATCGACGAACTGCACGCGCGGTTCCGCGACTGCACCACCGCGGAATCGATCGGTCACTATGAGGAAACCTTCCGCGGCCCGTCGCTGCCGGCCGGCGATGTCGCCAGCGCCGAAGAGCGCCGCCTCGCGGCACGCGATCTCGCCGACGAACTCGGCCTGCCGATCGGTAACGCCGTCGATTTCTGGACCGAAGCGTCGCTGTTTTCCGGCGCCGGCCTCACCGCGTTCGTGTACGGCCCCGGCGATATCGCCCAGGCGCACACCGCCGACGAGTGGGTGGCGCTCGATCAGCTCGAACGCTACGCCGCATCCATCATCCGCATCCTCGACGGAACCGTTTCGACATGACGCCCATGCTGCAATACAACGGGATCGATCACAAAGTCCACGATCCGCAGACCCGGCAGACCATCGTCCGGCTGCTGTCCAGCATGGCCGGCGCGAAAGAGATTTCGCAGTATCTGAAGCGCTTCTCGCAGCTCGACGCGGCGCGCTTCGCGCTGGTGAAGGTCGGCGGCGCGGTGCTGCGCGACGATCTGGGCGCGCTGACGTCGTCGCTCGCGTTCCTGCAGGATGTCGGGTTGACGCCCATCGTCATCCACGGCGCGGGTCCGCAGCTCGACGAAGAGCTGTCCGCCGCGGGCATCCAGAAACAGACGGTCAACGGGCTGCGGGTGACCACGCCGGAAGCCCTGGCGATCGTGCGCCGCGTGTTCCACGCGCAGAATCTCAAGCTTGTGGAAGCGCTGCAGGCGCAGGACACGCGCGCGACATCGATCGTGTCCGGCGTGTTCGAGGCCGATTATCTCGACCGCGACGTCTACGGTCTGGTCGGCGAGGTGAAGCGCGTCGATCTCGCGCCGATCCACGCCAGCCTGCAGGCCGGCTCCATTCCGGTCATCGCCAGTCTGGGCGAAACCGTCGGCGGCCAGATCCTCAACGTCAATGCGGACTTCGCCGCCAACGAACTGGTGCAGGTGCTGCAGCCGTACAAGATCGTCTTCCTCACCGGCACCGGCGGCCTGCTCGACGGCGACGGCAACGTGATCGACTCGATCAATCTGTCGACCGAATACGACGCGCTGATGGCGCAGCCGTGGATCAACGGCGGCATGCGCGTGAAGATCGAACAGATCAAGCAACTGCTCGATGCGCTGCCGCTGTCGTCGTCGGTATCGATCACCCGCCCGGAAGAACTGGCGAAGGAACTGTTCACGCACAAGGGCTCGGGCACGCTGGTGCGCCGCGGCGAGCGCGTGCTGCAGGCGTCGAGCTGGAACGACATCGATACCGTCCGCCTGCGCGATCTGATCGAATCCGCGTTCGGACGTACGCTGGTGCCGGACTACTTCGAGCGCACCGCGCTGCATCGCGCCTATGTCAGCGAGAATTATCGCGCCGCGGTCATCCTCACCGAGGAAAACGGGCTGCCGTATCTCGACAAATTCGCGGTGCTGGACGACGCGCAGGGCGAGGGCCTCGGCCGCGCGGTATGGCAGCTGATGCGCGAAGCGCAGCCGCGGCTGTTCTGGCGTTCGCGGATCGGCAATCCGGTCAATGCGTTCTACGATGCCGAAGCCGACGGCAGCGTCAAACAGGAGCGCTGGCGCGCGTACTGGTACGGACTGGGCGATATCGACCGCGAGGGCACGGAGCGGTTCCGTTTCTGTCTGGAACACTGCCGGCAGCGGCCGGCGACCCTGATGGACTGAATGCGATGACGGATCCGTTCGACACGCCAACGCTCGAAGGCCGCCATGTGCGGCTGCAGCCGCTGCTCACGGAACATGCCGATGCGCTGCGCGCCGCAGCGGCCGACGGCGCGCTGTGGGCGCTGCGTTACACCAGCGTGCCCGGCCTGACGCCCGGCGAGGCGGAGGCCTACATCGCGACCGCTCTGCAGCAGCGCGACGCGGGCCAGTCCCTGCCGTTCGTGGTGAAGGATGCCGCAGGCGACGTGGTCGGCAGCACCCGCTTCTACGACATCGATCGCAGCGTGCCGCGCGTCAAGCTCGGCTACACCTGGTATGCGCAGCGCGCGCAGCGCAGCGGCCTGAATACCGAAGCCAAGCTGCTGCTGATCGATCACGCTTTCATTCAGTGGCGCTGCGAAGCGGTGGCGCTGGAAACCAGTCACGAGAATCTGCGCTCGCAGGCGGCCATCGCCCGACTCGGCGCGAAGCGCGACGGCGTGCTGCGCGCGCATTCGCGCCATCGCGACGGCACGCTGCGCGACACCGTGGTGTTCTCGATCCTCGCCGCGGAATGGCCGGCGCTGCGCAGCGGTCTCGAATCGAAGCTTGCGCACTATCAGGAGCAGCACTCATGAACACAGGGACATTCCGCGTCGGCATCGTCGGCGCCCGCGGCCACGTCGGCGCGGAGCTGATCCGGCTGCTCGCCGCGCATCCGCGCTTCGAACTGGCCTATGTCGGCTCGCGCGAACTCGACGGACAGCGGCTCGCCGACCACATTCCGACCTACACAGGCGAGCTGCGCTACTCCTCGCCCGCGAACGAGGCACTGCCGTCGCTCGGCGCCGACGCGGTGGTGCTGGCATTGCCGAACGGCAAGGCCGCCGCCTGCGTGGCCGCTTTCGATGCTGCGCATGTCGATCCGGTCATCGTCGATCTCTCCGCCGACTATCGTTTCGACGACGGCTGGTACTACGGGCTGCCGGAACTCACCCGTGCGTGTTACCTCGGCGAACGCCGGATCAGCAATCCCGGCTGTTATGCCACCGCGATGCAGCTGGCGATCGCGCCGATGCTCGACCTGCTCGACGGGCCGGCGCAGTGCTTCGGCGTGTCCGGTTATTCGGGCGCAGGCACATCGCCGTCGGACAAGAACGATCCGGACAAGCTGCGCGACAACCTGATGCCGTATGCGCTGACCGGCCACGTGCATGAGCGCGAGGTGACGCGCCAACTCGCGCATCCGGTCGAGTTCATGCCGCACGTCGCGGCGCATTTTCGCGGCATCACGATGACCGTCAACCTGCATCTGTCCGAAGCGGTGACCTGCGAAGCGGTGCTCGCGCGCTATCGCGATGCGTACGCGCGCGAGCCGCTGGTGCGCGTGCTGGACGACGCGCCGTGGGTCAGCCGCATCGCCGGCCGGCATCACGTCGAGATCGGCGGTTTCGCGCTGTCGGATGACGGCCGCCGGCTGGTGGTGGTGGCGACCGAGGACAATCTGCTGAAGGGCGCGGCGACGCAGGCGCTGCAGAATCTGAATATCGCGTTCGGTCTGGACGAGTGGGCCGGCATTCCGCTTGAATTGGAATAAGTATTTCCTGTCATTCCGAACCCGGCTCCATCGGGTGAGGAATCTGTTTCTGCTCCTGATGCATGAGTCACATGACAGAAGCAGTTCCCTCCGCCTGCTGCGCAGACGTTCGGGATGACAGACCGTCTCTTTCGTGTATCGCTTATGGAAAATGACCATGTCCGATCTTCTCTGGCAAAAACCCGGCGTGAAAGTCGACGAGCGGATCCAGCGCTTCCTCGCCGGCGAAGACGTGATGCTCGATCGCGAATTCTTCCTGTTCGACATCGAGGCCAGCCGCGCGCACGCGCAGGGGCTGCTGCGGATCGGCATCCTCGCCGCCGACGAATTCGCGGGCATCCAGGTCGAGCTGGCGAATCTCGCCGAGGATTTCCGCAACGGCGATTTCGTGCTCGACGAACGCTTCGAGGATTGTCATTCGGCGATCGAATCGCGGCTGATCGAGCGTCTCGGCGATGCAGGTCGCAGGATCCACACGGGCCGCAGCCGCAACGACCAGATCCTGGTCGCGACCCGGCTGTGGCTGAAGGACCGGCTCGCGCGCCTGCATGCGCTGTGCATCGAGTCCGCCGAGGTGGCGGTGGCGCGCGCGGAAGTCGAAGCCGATGTGCCGCTGCCGGGCTACACCCATCTGCAGCGAGCGGTGGTGTCGTCGCTGGGCATGTGGTGGTCGGCGTGGGCCGAAGGCTTCATCGACGACGCGCAGCGCGCGCGCGACACGCTGGCGTGGGTCGACGCCAATCCGCTCGGCAGCGCCGCCGGTTACGGCGTGAACCTGCCGCTGGATCGCGATCACGTCACCGAGTCTTTGGGTTTCGGTCGGTTGCAGGTTTCCGCCGCCTATGCGCAGCTGTCGCGCGGCAAGTTCGAGATGGCCGCGATCGAAGCGCTGGCCTCGGCGCTGCTCGATCTGCGCCGCCTCGCCTGGGATCTGAGCCTGTTCACCAGCGCCGAATTCGCCTTCGTCGCGCTGCCGGCGCAGTACACCACCGGCAGTTCGATCATGCCGAACAAACGCAATCCCGATGTGATCGAACTGATGCGCGCCAGCTACGCCAGCGCCGCCGCCGCGCGCACCGAGATCGAACAGTTGCTGTCGCTGCCGTCGGGCTATCATCGCGATCTGCAGTTCAGCAAGGGCGCGATCTTCCACGCCTTCGGCCGCGGGCTCGGCGCGCTGGAACTGCTGCCGGACCTGCTGCGCAATCTCGAATGGAAGCCCGAGGCGATGCGCGCCGCGCTCGATCCGTCGATGTACGCGACCGATCTCGCGGTCGATCTCGCGCGTCAGGGATTGCCGTTCCGCGACGCCTACAAGCAGGCCGCCGATCCTGCGCGCTGGGCGGAAGGCGATCCCGAGGCCAGCCTGAAGGCGCGCGTGTCGCCCGGCGCCGCGGCGGATCTGCGGCTCGACGCGCTGCGCGCGCGCCTGCGCAGCGCTTGAGGCCGACATGAGCGCGCGGATCGCCTTCACGGAACAGATGATGCCCGGATGGAAACGGGCCGTGCTCAAGGTCGGCAGCAGTCTGCTCGCTGGCGACGGCGGGCTTTCGCCGCGCAATGCGCAGCATCTCGCCGCATTCGTCGAAGCCTGCCAGGCGCAGGGCCGCGAAGTGGTGATCGTGTCGTCGGGCGCGGTTGCTGCGGGGCGCGTGCTCCTTCAGGCCATCCTGCATGCGACGCCGCGTCCCGGCGCGGCGATGGCCGAACGCCAGGCGCTGGCCGCGCTCGGTCAGGCGAAGCTGATGGCGTTCTGGCAGAGCCTCTTCGCCCGGCCGGTAGCGCAGGTGCTGCTGACCCACGACGATGTGCGCAACCGCCGCCGCTATCTCAATGCGCGCGCCACGCTGCGCGAACTGCTGCGCTGCGGCGCGCTGCCGATCGTCAACGAGAACGACACCGTGTCGGTCGACGAACTCAAGCTCGGCGACAACGACACGCTCGGCGCGATCGTGGCGGCGCTGATCGATGCCGACGTGCTGTTCATCGCGACAGACATCGACGGTCTGTACGATGCCGACCCGCGGACACATCCGGATGCCAGACCACTCCATGTGGTGACCGATCCCGGCGACGACATCCTGGCGATGGCCGGCGGCGCGGGTTCGAACGTCGGTACCGGCGGCATGCGCACCAAGATCCTCGCCGCGCAGCGCGCGGGCGCAGCCGGCATCGACACCGTATTGTTCAACGGCACGCGCGCGGAGGTGTCCGCCGCGCTGGCGGAAGACCGGCTGATCGGCACGCGTCTGGTCGCCACCCGCAGCCGCGTGGCCGCGCGCAAGCACTGGCTGCGGCATGCACCGGTGGAGCAGGGCGCGGCGATCATGATCGATGCGGGTGCGGCAGCCGCGCTGATCGACAAGGGCGCGTCGCTGCTGCCGATCGGCGTGGCCGACGCGCAAGGCGAATTCCGCCGCGGCGATCTGGTCGAGGTGGTCTGCATCGACGGCGGCCGCACGCGTAGCGTGGCGCGCGGCGTCACCCAGTATTCCGCCGCCGATATCCGCCGCATCGCGCGCCGCAGATCGCAGGACATCGAAAGCATCCTCGGCTACAACTACGGCGACACCATCGTCCACCGCGACGATCTCTCGCTGCACGCATCCAATCCGAATGAGGTCGCCGATGTCTGAACATCCCGTGCAGGCGCTGTCCATCCGCGCGCAGGCGCTGGCGTGCCGCGATGCCGCGCAGGCCGTCGCCGCGCTGTCCACCGACGCCAAGAACGCATTGCTGCGGGCCATGGCCGATGCGCTGCAGGCCGATGCCGCGGCGATCCTTGCCGCCAACGCCGAGGACTTGCTCGCGGCCGAAGCGAAAGGCATCGGCAGCGCGATGCTCGACCGGCTGATGCTCGATCCGCAGCGGCTTGCGGGCATCGCCAACGCGCTGCGCGAGGTGGCCGATCTGCCCGATCCGGTCGGCCAGGTCACCCGCCGCGAAACGCGGCCCAACGGCATCGAGATCGAACGCGTGCGCGTACCGCTTGGCGTGATCGTGATGATCTACGAGGCGCGACCGAACGTCACCGCCGACGCCGCGGCGCTGTGCCTGAAGGCCGGCAACGGCGTGATCCTGCGCGGTGGCTCGGAAGCGATCCGCAGCAACACCGCGATCGCCGCGTCGCTACAGCGGGCGCTGGTCGATGCCGGCGTACCTGCCGCCGCGTTGACCTTGATTGACGATCTGCGCCGCGAGGCGATGGTCGAACTGCTGCAGCTCAACGACATCATCGATCTGGCGATCCCGCGCGGCGGCGAAGGCCTGATCCGCTTCGTCGCCGAGCATGCGCGGGTGCCGGTGATCAAGCACTACAAGGGCGTGTGCCATCTGTACGTGGATGCCGCCGCCGATCCCGAGCTTGCATTGGACCTGCTGCTCGACGGCAAGGTCGCGCGGCCCAGCGCCTGCAACGCGCTGGAAACGCTGCTGGTGCATGCCGATATCGCCGCGCATTTCCTGCCGCGCGCTGCCGCGATGCTGCGCGCACGCGGCGTCGAGCTGCGCGGTGACGAGCGCGTCCTCACGCTGGTCGCCGATGCCGAACCCGCGAGCGACGACGACTGGGACGCCGAATTCCTCGATCTGATCCTCGCCGTGCGCGTGGTCGATTCGTTGGACGAGGCCATCGCCCATATTCGCCGCCACGGCTCCGATCACACCGAAGTCATCGCCACCCGCGACGAAGCCGTCGCCGCGCGTTTCGTCCACGCCCTGCGCAGTGCGGTGATGATGGTCAACGCGTCGTCGCGGTTTTCGGATGGCGGCGAACTCGGCCTGGGCGCGGAGATCGGCATTTCCACCACGCGCCTGCACGCCTACGGGCCGATGGGCGCGGAATCGCTGACCATCGAACGGTTCGTGGTGCGTGGGGTCGGGCAGACGCGCAACCTCAGGCGTTAGCGAAGGGCGTGTCGGGCGGCCCGCGCCGGCTCACGATGGGGGGATGACGACCGGCGCCGTGATCGCCGCGCTTCGCGTTTCCGAAATGCTGTCGTTACCGACAGGGCCGGGCGCGTGTTCGCTCACCGCGGTCGGGATGGCGGCATCGCTCATCGTCAAGGTCATGTGCTTGCCGGCGCGCATGGCGGCCGCGACCGCGCTGCTGACGCCGAGGCCGAGCGCAAGCATCTCGATGTCGACCGATTCGACCGCCTTGCGGCGATCCGTTCCCTTGAAGCGCTGCCGGTTGTATTCGGCCCATGTGGACAGCAGCACCGCGCAGACCAGCGCGATCAGCGGCAATGCCACCAGCAGGTAGGCATCGACCCTGCCTTCGGGGATGTAGAGTTCGATCAGCGTGTTGTTAACGCCCAACAGCCACATCGCCAGGGTGATGAGCGGCAGCCACAGGTACAGATACAGCAGCCAGAACACGCCGGTGACGCCGCCCCAGAACACGTGATGCGCCGTGGGAAGTTTGTCGCTGTTGTCGATCAGGCGGGATTGGAGCTGGCTGGAATCGAATTTCATCGCACACCTCGGTCGGGGCTGACCCAGACGGCGCGCTGGCGTCGTCGTTTGGTCAAGGTTTTGGGGACGGCCACAAGCGTGGTGAACAGGCTGAGCATCCAGTAGGCGAGCGGATACCAGATCATCCAGTAGTAGTTCCGACCGATCCGGGTTTCGTAACGGCGGTCGATCACCATGCTGACCGCGAACTGCAGCAGGCACACCAGACCCAGCACCACGCCGTGCCAGCCGGGGAAGACGCTGTCCACGTAGAGCTGCGGCGGCAGCGCGACGAACAGGCCGATCGCCCACAGCACGATGATGAACAGCATCGTGTAGGCCCAGAACACGCTGAGCATGTATTCCACCAGCACCAGCCACATCCGGCGTCTGCGCCACGACAGCAGCGAGCCTGCGTGGCGCAGCATCACTTCCACGCCGCCGCAGGCCCAGCGCAGCCGCTGCGCCCACAGGCCCTTGAGGGTTTCCGGCATCAGGATGAAACACAGCGCGTTCGGTTCGTAGCGGATGTCCCAGTGATCCATCTGCAGCCGCCAGCTGATGTCGATGTCTTCGGTGATCATGTCGTCGGCCCAGTAGCCGATGCGGTGCAGCGCGCTGCGCCGGAACGCGCAGATCACCCCGGACACGGTGAAGATCCGGCCGTACACGCGCTGCGCGCGCTTGATCATGCCGATGATCGACGAGAACTCGCCCACCTGCAGTTTGCCCAGCAGGGTGGAGCGGTTGCGGATGCGCGGGTTGCCGGTGACCGCGCCGACGCGCGGGCCGTTGAGCAGGTGCGAGAGCATCCAGTGCGTCGCGTATTCGTCCAGCAATGCGTCGCCGTCGATGCACACCAGGTATTCGCTCTGCGCCGCCAGCGCGCCCATGCGCATGGCGTTGGCCTTGCCGAGATTGCGGTCGAGATGGATCACGCGCAGGCGTTTGTGCCTGGCGGCAAGCGCATCGAGGCGTTCCGCGGTGTGGTCGCGGCTGCCGTCGTTGATGGCGATCACCTCGAAATCCGGGTAGCGCTGCGCCAGCGCGGCCGCGATGGTCTCGTCCACCTGATCGCCCTCGTTATGACAGGGGATCAGGATCGAAACGAAGGGCTGGGACGCCAGTGCGGGCGGATCGGTGCGCGTGCGGCCGCCGCGCTCGCGGCGCAGGTAATAGTTCAGGCCGCCGGCGATCCACAGCAGCGACATGATCAGCGGATAGAAGAACGTGAACTGGAACAGGAAAGAGACGAATGCGTTCATGGGTCACCGCTGCACGTAGGGAAAGTCGCGCGCGGACATGGCCGCGCGGGCGTCTTCCCACTGCGGGTGATCGGCGATGAAATCGTCGGGATACCAGGCGAGATGCCGTACGCCGGCCGCCTGCAGCGTGCGCACCTGCTCCAGCAGCACCTTGCCCGGGATGCGCGTCTTGTCGCGCCAGTCCACGGTCTGCAGTTCGAACAGGCTCTGTTCGAAGCGCGGATCGACCTTAGCGACCGCTGCGGTGAGCTCGCGCATCCACCGTTCGGGATGCGCGCTGCGCTCCATCCACGGCATGGCCATGATCGCGGTGTAGTCATAGGCGCGGTTGAAGCGATCGAGCCGCTGCGCGAACCACGCTTCGCTGGCCGGTTCCAGCACCGTGCGCGCATACAGATTGCGCGCGGTCTTCAGTTTCGGTCGCCACTGTTGCGCGGCCGCCTTCAGGGTCACGGTGAAGGCGATCAGCGCCTCGGTGCGCTCGGCGGCAGCGGTCGGTGCGAGCGACGGAAGTTCATCCTCGCGCAGGAAGGCGTCGTCGTGGAAAAGCAAACCTTCGAAATAGCCAGCGGCGCCCAGGTCTTCGTAGATCTCGCCGATGATGCGGGCGACTTCCGGTCTGGTGAAATCGAGCCGGTGGATTTCCGGCGACGTGCTGCGAATCGCCAGCGTTTCCCGCGCTTGCGCATCCGGCAGTTCGAAGCCCAGTACCGGCAGCCAGGCATAGACCTGCACTTCGGCGCGGGTCCGCAATTGCCAGGCCACGCGGCTGTAGAGGTCGGCGCGCATCGGCAGGTGCCGGTTCGGGAAATACAGTGCGTCTGCGGAACCGTTGCCGTCCGGATCGGCGAAGGCCTGCAGGAAGACATGGCTGGGCCCGATGCGTTTGACCCGTTCTGTCAGCGCGTCGAGATTGCGCGCCTGCTGCTGCGGGTCCGCGTCGTAAACACTGTCCAGATCGACCTGCAGCGCGCGCATGCCGTTGCGCTTGGGGTCGTGGCGCAGTTCGTAGGCCAGTTCCCCGGCCGCCGGGTTGTCCACCATCAGCAGTCGTCCCAAGCCGTGCAGGTCGGCGCCGATGCGCGCATTGCGGCCTTCCAGATCGAACGTGATCGGCATGCCCAGGGTGTCGGCGATGGCGTTGATGCGCGGGTTGTTCGCCGCGTACGGCCACACCAGCGCGCGCGGCGCGCGGCCCAGACGACGCGCGATGTCGTCGCGGCTGCGACGCAGATCGGCGTCGATGCGCGTGAGGTACTCGTTTTCGCTTTCGTAGCGGCTGTTGACGGCGTCGTAGAGACGCGTGGTCGCCGCGGGCATGGTGTTGCCCTGCGGATTGCCGGGCACGCCCTTGTGCAGATCGGCGCTGTGCGATGCGATTTCCACCAGTCCCGAGTCCTGCATCTCACGCAGTTGCGCCCAGGTCATGAAATCGTCGCGGATGAAGTCGCGCGCGCCGTACGGGATGCGCGTATCCGCGGGCATCTCGATCCAGTCGGTGACGATCGCGGCCACCGCCGGGATGCGATACGCGCGCAGCACCGGGAAGGCATGGGTGTAGACGCTGCGCAGGCCATCGTCGAAGGTCAGCAGCACCGCTTTTTCCGGCAGCGGTTGCTCGCCGCGCGACGCGCGCATGACCTGGTCCAGCGACACCGGTCGATAGCCCGATGCGATCAACCAATCGATCTGGGCGACGAAATTCCGGGTGCTGATCGCGTAGCGGTCCGCATCGCCCTTCGGCGCGACGTCGTCGCGGATGTCGTGATAACTGATGACCAGCAGGTCGCCGCTGTGTGCCTGTGCGCGCTGCGACGCGAACGCGAGCAATGCGAACAGCATCGATGCGAAGCATCGGATGAGTGTTGTGGATGTCATGTCATTCTCCCCACGAGAAACCGGCATACACGCCGAGGTGTTCTTCGCGATTGCCGTCGTAGACCGGTTTGCCCCAGCGCGCGCCGTAGGTCAGCACGCGACCCGGTGCGAAGCGCCATTCGTGTTCGTACTGCGCGGACGCGATCCAGGCACTGTCGAAACCGTCTTGGCGGTATTGGCCGACGGTGACCGCGAGCCGATGGCGGAAGTGACGGTCGTATCGCCGCCACGCGAGGTGATCGGCCTTGAGCGTGTATTCGAACGAGGCATCGCGTCGCGGATTGAAATACGGCGCGTCGTCGCGCGAGCCACGGCTGGCGTACGCGCCGGCCGTGCCTGTGAGGAAGAAGTGCGGGCGGGTGAGCAGGCGCTGATCGTGGCGCAGCGACACCGCGTCGCGGCGGTTGCCGTCGTCGTAGCGGCTCTGCTGCAGCGCCGCGGAGACGCCGGTGCGCTCGTCGCGATGCCATGCGAGCGACACGCCGAAGGTATCGGCCTGGATGCCCGATGCGCGCGCCTGCAGCGAGGCTTCGGGATCGTGATGACGCGCGACAAGGACGCCGTCGAGCGTATCGCTGAAGCGCCACTGCAGATCGAAGGACAGCCCGGTGCTGTCCAGTGCGTCGACGCTGCGATTCGCGACGAGTCGCCAGCCCAGCCGGTCGAAGGCGTAGTCCACGCCGGCCCAGCCGCGACGGTCGCGCACGGTGCGGCCGCCGAATTCGGCGGAACGGTCGTCGCCGCCCGCGACGATGCGCCAGCGGTCGTCGATCAGCGGGCTTTCGATCCCGAACGCGTGATGCGCGTCCTCGGCGCCCTGCGGCGAGTTGATGCCGGTGCCACGGCTCTCAGAGGCGGCGGTTTCGACCCGCCAGCGCCAGCCGCGATGACGTTCCCAATCGCGCTGCAGGCGCTGCACCTGCGTGGCGTCGGGATAGCGGCGGCCCAGCTCGGCGACGATGGGCGCGGCCAGGTCGTCGCGCTGCAACTGCATCAGCCTTTCGCTCTGGCCGATCAGCGCCGACACGTTGTCGGGATCCAGCGTGGCGGCGATCCGCTGGTGGCGCAGCCCGCGCTCGGGCCAGCCGCGTCGTGCATACAGCACGCCCAATGCCGCATTCAGCCCGCTGTTTTTCGGCGCGATGCCCAGCAACGGCTCCAGCGCCGCCTGCGCGCCGGGCAGATCTTCGGCATAGGACGCCATCAGTGCGCGGTTGGTTTCGGCGTCGTAACGCTTCCAGTTCGAATGGCTCTGGCGCGCGCCCGGGGCCCACAGCCACGGTTCGTTGCCGGCGACGTGACGGTCCAACACGTCGAGCGCCGGCCCGAAGCGCTCGGCTTCCGACAGCGCGTAGGCCTGCTGGATGCCCCAGTTGGTGTCCTGCGGATTCGCGGTGGTGGCGATCTGCAGCGCCTCGAATGCGTCCTCGGGCCGACGCAGCGCCAGCAGCGAATCGCCGACCGCCGCGGCGACGTAGGCCGGTACCGCCAGCCCCTCGGCGCGCGTGCGGTCGTATTCGGCGACCACGTCCTCGTGCCGCTTCAGTTCGTTCAGCAGCAGCATCCGGTCGAAACGCAGCCGCAGCGGGACCGTCGTGGTGCCGCTGCGCTGCAGATAGTCCTGGATGGCCTGTTCCGCCGCGAATCCTTCCGCACGGCGCGCTTCGGGCGTCCCGGCGTAGACCATGCTGTTGCCGATCTCGGCGGCGAGTCTGTCGAGTTCGATCCGCTGCGCTTCCTCCGCCGAGAACAACTGCGGCTTGGCGCGATACAACTGCCAAGCCTTCTGCCGCGCACCGATCTCGCCGAGGGTATGCACTCGCAGCACGTACAGATCGTCGTCGGCCGGGAACCGCGCCGCGAGCGACTCGATCTTCTCCAGCGCAGGCAGCCACGCCTTCTCGTCGCGCAGCTGCTTGATCCGGGCAATGTCCGACTGATCCGGACGCCGAGCGTCACTGGCCGTCGAGAATTGGGGGTAGGTCGACAATGAGGTCAACGCGACGCCAAGGGTCAAGGCCCGCACTGAAACGCTAAACAGCATGTATCACCATGATTTCTTTGGCCGATCGTGGTCGCCAGCGAAGCGCGGCCGATGGAGGGGAGGTCGATGTGACCCGTGTACTCCATACAAGAATCGGGCCAAAATGTGACGTACATCTTATTTCTGAACGAGCGGCGTCGCGGCCATACAGGTTCGGCCTGCACTTACTCCAGGTCGTCATCCCCGCGAAGGCGGGGATCCATGCCAGGAATCGAAGAGCGATTCACGACCTGCGCTGACCGCTCGATGGCATGGATCCCCGCCTTCGCGGGGATGACGAGTCGAAGGAGCTGCGGGCATCGAGCGTTTCCCGTTTGCGTACAACAAGAAGCCGCCTGAGGAGGCGGCTTCTTGAGATATGCAATTGGTCGGGGAGACAGGATTCGAACCCGCCATGGTGTGAAACAGGACGCCCCGTAGCCAAAGCCGCGCGCGCGGCCAACGAACTCACCGGCCTGACTCAACAAAAAAGCCGCCTGGAGAGGCGGCTTTCCGAGTGATGCAATTGGTCGGGGAGACAGGATTCGAACCTGCGACCTCTACGTCCCGAACGTAGCGCTCTACCAGACTGAGCTACACCCCGACATTGCAGCCGGTCATTCTAAGAGCGGTCCCCCGTTTCGGCAAGCCCGAATCGCGGGGGGCTTCCCGACCCGCCCAGGAGCGGCCTCCAGCCCGGCCACCCGCTAAACTTGGCGCTTCTGCTGCATGCCCCGGAGTTCCCCTTGATCAAGCCGCGTACACCGCCCGGCGTCCTCGAACTGCTGCCGCGCGACCAGATCGCCTTCCAGCGGATGCTCGATACCATCCGCCGCACCTTCGAGCGCTACGGCTTCCTGCCGGTGGAAACCCCGGTGATGGAGTTGTCCGAAGTCCTGCTGACCAAATCCGGCGGCGAAACCGAGCGCCAGGTGTATTTCGTGCAGTCGACCGGCGCACTGGACAAGGAGCGGGACGGATCGTCGCGGCATGCGATGCCCGAGCTGGCCCTCCGCTTCGACCTCACCGTGCCGCTTGCTCGCTACGTCGCCGAACACGAGCACGATCTTGCGTTCCCGTTCCGCCGCTACCAGATGCAGCGCGTGTATCGCGGCGAGCGCGCGCAGCGCGGGCGGTTCCGCGAGTTCTACCAGTGCGATATCGACGTGATCGGCAAGGACGCGCTGTCCACGCGCCACGATGCCGAGATCCCGGCGGTGATCGCATCGGTGTTCGAGGCGCTGGCGATCGGCGAATTCACCATCCAGTTCAATCATCGCAAGCTGCTGCGCGGCTTCTTCGAAGGCCAGGGCATCGGCGAAGGCGAGCGTCAGGCTGCGGTGCTGCGCGAGATCGACAAGCTCGACAAGCGCGGCGAAGACGCGGTGCGCGCGACCCTGATCGGCGAGGGCTTCGCGCTCGCGCCCGACGTCGCCGATACGCTGCTGGCGTTCTCGCGCGTTCGCGCCACCGGCCACGATGCGGCGCAGGCCGCGCTCGACGCTTTGGGCGCGGGCACGGAGTTGTTCGAGGAAGGCCGCAGCGAGCTGCGCGAAGTGCTGCGCCAACTGCGCGCGCTGGGCGTCGCCGATGACCGTTTCGCGCTGAATCTGTCGATCGCGCGCGGCCTCGATTACTACACCGGCATCGTCTACGAGACCACGCTCAACGCGAATCCGGAAATCGGTTCGATCTGCTCCGGCGGCCGTTACGAAAACCTCGCCAGCCACTACACCAAGTCGAAGCTGCCCGGCGTGGGCATCTCGATCGGGCTGACGCGGCTGTTCTGGCAACTGCGCGAAGCCGGACTGGTGGCGACCGCCGACAGTTCGGTCGACGTGCTGGTGTCGCTGATGGACGACGCCGGCCTGGACGCCGCGTTGTCGCTATCGCAGAAACTGCGTGCGGGCGGGTTGAACGTCGAAACCCAGCTCGAACCGCGCAAGCTCGCCAAGCAGATGCAGTACGCCGACCGCGCAGGCATCCGCTTCGTGGTGATCCGCGGCGAAGACGAAGTCGCGCGCGGCACGGTCGCGGTGAAGGATCTGCGCCGCGGCGAGCAGTTCGAAGTCGCCGAGGCCGATCTGGCGCGCACGCTGCTGGTCGAACGCGAACAGTGGCGCGCTTTGCCGCGCCCCGAGGTGAAGGCATGAAACCGATCCGTCTCGACGGCCGTTCGTTGACCCGCGACAGAATGGTGGAGGTCGCTTACGGCGCTCAGGTGATGCTGGACGAAGGCGCGCTGCGCAACGTCGCGCACGCTGCGGCGTTCCTGGCCGAACAGGTGCGACGAGAAGAACCGATCTACGGCGTTTCCACCGGTTTCGGCAGCAACGCCGACAAGCTGCTGGGCGCGCATCCGCTGCGCGATGAATTGCCGGGCGCCTCGCCGTCCGGCCGCTCGCTGCATCAGGAGCTGCAGCACAATCTGATCGTCTCGCACGCGGTCTGCGTGGGCGAACCATTTTCCGCCGACGTGGTGCGCGCGATGCTGTGCATCCGCATCAATACGCTGCTGCGCGGGCATTCCGGCGTGCGCGTCGAAACCCTGCAGGCGCTGACCGCGATGCTCAACGCCGGCGTGGTGCCGGTGGTGCCGCAACTGGGTTCGGTCGGCGCCAGTGGAGACCTTGCGCCGCTGTCGCATCTGGCCATCGTGCTGCTCGGCGGCGGCGAAGCCTTCTACGAGGGCGAGCGCATGCACGGTGCGGAAGCCCTGAAGCGCGCCGGCCTGACGCCGGTGACGCTGTCGTATAAGGAAGGCCTGGCGCTGAACAACGGCACCGCGCAGATGCTCGCCACCGGCGTGCTCGCGCTGCACCGTCTGGACGAACTGCTCGACACCGCCGATCTGGCCGCGGCGATGACCATCGACGCGTTCGCCGGCCGTCTCGGCGCGTTCGCCGAGGAAGTGCATGCGCTGCGGCCGCATCCGGGCCAGGTCGACGTCGCGGCCAATCTGCGTGGCCTGCTCGCCGGTTCGACGCTGGCCGACATCGCGTATCACCTGGTGCCGAAATTCCGGCCGTGGCTGCCGAAGAGCTGGGACACCGCCGAATCGCAGGCATTGAGCTTCGATATCGGCTGGGACTGGGTGCCGACCGGCCAGCGCCACGGCCGCGAGAAGTTCTACAAGCGCTTCAAGCCCTTCCGCGGCGGCAAGAAGCATCAACCGCAGGACAGCTATTCGCTGCGCTGCACTCCGCAGGTGCACGGCGCGGTGCGCGACGCCGCGGCGCAGGCCAAGCGCGTGTTCGAGATCGAACTGAATGCGGTCACCGACAATCCACTGGTGTTCCCGGATGCGCGCGCCGAGCACGTCGAGCAGCAGGTGATTTCCGCCGGTCATTTCCACGGCATGCCGCTGGCGCTGGCGATGAGCTACGTGAAGGCGTCCATCCCGGTGCTGGCGTCGATCAGCGAACGCCGGCTCAACAAGCTCGTCGATCCGGCGACCAGCGATGGCCTGCCGCCGTTCCTGATCGGCAATGAAGACGCCACCGAATCCGGCTTCATGATCGTGCAGTACACCGCCGCGGCGATCGTCAACGATCTGGCCAGCCGCGCGCATCCGGCGTCCGTTTACTCGATCCCGACCAGCGCCAACGCCGAGGATCATGTGTCGATGGGCGCCAATGAAGCGCGGCACGTGCTGTCGATGGTCGACGATCTGGGCAAGGTGTTGGCGCTGGAGCTGATGACCGCCGCGCAGGCGCTGGATCTGCGCCGCGACATGATCAACGCCGCCCGCGATCTGGCCGATCGCGCCGATGCGGTGGAGCTTGCGGCGAAAGTGCAGGGCGGCCCGCAGTCCACCGACGAAAGCCATGCGGAGTTCCTGGCCGAAGTCGAAGCGCTGCGCGTCGAATTGTCGGCGGCCGAGCCCTTCCACCCCGGTCATGCCGTGGCCGCGGCGCATGCCGCCATCCGCGAGCGCGTGCCGTTCCTCGCCCGCGACCGAGCGATGGATGTCGATCTCGCCGCCGCGCTGGCGGTCGTGCGCGACGGCGCGGTGCTGGCGGCGGCGCGTCAGGCGGGTTGAGCCGAAGGTCCGCCGCCTCCTGTTGGAGCGGCGGCTCTCAACAACCGAACGGTTGGTCAAGCAGCGAAGTCCGCAGCGGCTTCTGTGGGAGCGCCGGAAGGCGCGAAGCCCGCGACCCCGCAGCATCCGCGACTAGCGCAATCCGAAGCGCCGATGCTGCGTAACGATCGCAGATGAAGTCATTGTTTCGATGTCGCGGGCTTCGCGGCTCCCGCCGCTCCCACAAGAACAAGGCTTCCGACGCTTCTGCAAAAGCCGGCTTTGCATGGGGCCGGGTTGACACCCTCGTTGCCGACCTTTAATGTATTAACACGCTAATACATTGATTCGACGCGCACGACCATGAAGCACCGCCCCCAGCCCGTCCCGAAACGCGATGCCGAGGCCGATCTCGACGCCTTGGCGTGCGCGCTGGCCGGATTGTCGGTGCCGGGGGATGTCCGGGCGTTCCTGATCGATCTGTGCACGCCGGCCGAACTCGAAGCCATGGCCGACCGCTGGAAGGTGGTGCCTTTGCTCATCGAGGGCGTGCCGTACCGCGAAATCCACGACCGCACGCTGGTCAGCGTGACCACCATCGGCCGCGTCGCCCGTGCGCTCGAGCACGGCGCCGGCGGCTATGGCCGGGCCATCCAGCAGCGTCAACCGCGCCGATCCGGCGCGCAATGAGGACACCCATCATGCAACGACCGGCAGCCGCGACCGAGCGGGATCGACTGCGCATCGCCATCCAGAAGAGCGGCCGGCTCAGCGAGCCCGCGCTTGCGCTGCTCGCCGCCGCCGGCCTGAGCTGGCAGGAGAGTCGCGACAAGCTGTTCTACTACGGCGAATCGCTGCCGGTGGACCTGCTGCTGGTGCGCGACGACGACATCCCCGGGCTGATCGCCGACGGCGTTTGCGACCTGGGCATGGTCGGTCGCAACGTGCTGGACGAGCAGGCCTACGAGCGCGAGATGCGCGGCGCGGCGCCGGCCTTCAGCGAATGGCGCGCGCTCGGCTTCGGCCGCTGCCGGCTGATGTTCGGTATTCCCAACGAGTGGACGTGGGACCCGCAGACCCAACTGCCCGGCAAGCGCATCGCCACCAGCTATCCGGCGCTGCTGTCGCGCTGGCTGTCCGAGCGCGGCATTCCCGCCGATGTGGTGACGATGTCCGGCTCGGTCGAGATCGCGCCGCGTCTTGGCCAGGCCGATCTGGTCTGCGATCTGGTGTCGAGCGGTGCGACCCTCATTGCCAACGGCCTGAAGCCGGTGGAAATCGTGCTCGACAGCGAAGCGGTGCTGGCCGGCCCGGCCGACGGTTTCAGCGACGTGCGTGCCGGTATCGCCGATCTGCTGTTGCGCCGCCTCGACGGAGTGATGAAGATCCGCGACAGCAAACTGCTGCTGTTCCAGGCGCCGCGCGCGGTGCTGTCGCAGCTGATGCAGTTGCTGCCGGACGCCGAGCCGCCCACGGTGATGTCGCTGGATGGCGGCGGCGTCGATGCGAACGGCAACGGCACCGGCGATGTCGCGCTGCAGGCGCTGTGCCACGGCGCGATGACCTGGCAACGATTGGAAGATCTCAAGCGCGCCGGTGCGCGCGGCCTCATGGTATTGCCCGTGGAGAGGATGTTGGCATGAATACCCCGATGAACACTTCGCCGACCAACGCATCGTTCACCGGTGCGTCGCTGATGAGCACGTCGCTCGCGAACCGGATCGATCTGAACCTGCTCACCTGGTCGACGCTGGACGAGGCGGCGCAGCGTGCCGCACTGCGCCGGCCGACCCAGGATTCCGCCGCGGCCGTGCGCCTGGGCGTGGGCAAGATCATCGCCCGCGTGCGCGCCGACGGCGATGCGGCCCTGCGCAAATTCACCCGGCTGCTCGATCACGCTGTGCTCGAAACGTTCGAAGTGTCGGACGAGGAATTCGAGGTGGCCGAGGCGTCGCTGGATCCCTCGCTGAAAGAGGCGATCATCGATGCCGCCGGTCGCATCGAAGCCTTCCATCTCGAGAGCGGCATGCACGAGTACGCCGTCGATACGGCAGAAGGCGTGCGCTGTCGGCGCATCGTGCGGCCCATCGCGCGCGTCGGCCTGTACATTCCCGCGGGCAGCGCGCCGCTGCCTTCGACGATGCTGATGCTCGGCGTGCCGGCGCGAATCGCCGGTTGCGACGAGGTGATCGTGTGCACGCCGCCGCGTACCGACGGCAGCGCCGATCCCACCGTGCTGTTCGCCGCGCGCCAGTGCGGCGTGCGCCGGGTGTTCAAACTCGGCGGCGCGCAGGCCATCGCCGCGATGGCCATCGGCACCGAAACCATGCCCGCCTGCGACAAACTGTTCGGACCGGGCAACGCCTGGGTGACCGAAGCCAAACGCCAGGTGTCGACGGTGGAGGGCGGCCCGGCCATCGACATGCCGGCTGGCCCGTCGGAAGTGCTGGTCATTGCCGACGGCGGCGCCAATCCCGCGTTCGTCGCCGCCGACCTGCTGTCGCAGGCCGAGCACGGCCCCGATTCGCAGGTCATCCTGCTCAGCGATTCGTCAACGCTGATCGCGCGCGTCGCCGCCGAACTGGTGGGCCAGCTCGCGCGCCTGCCGCGCGCCGAGATCGCGCGCAAGGCGCTGGCGCAGTCGCGGCTGATCGTCGTTTCGTCCATCGACCAGGCGTTCGAAGTCAGCAATCGTTATGCGCCGGAACATCTGATCCTGGCGCTGCGCGACGCGGAGCCGTGGCTCGGCCGCGTGCGCGCGGCGGGTTCGGTATTCCTCGGCGATTACGCCGCCGAATCGCTCGGCGACTACTGCAGCGGCACCAATCACGTGCTGCCGACCGGCGGCGCTGCGCGCGCATGGAGCGGACTGTCGGTTACCGGTTTCCAGACCGCGATCAGCGTGCAGAGCGTGTCCGCCGAAGGCCTGCGCCGCATTGGCCCCAGCGCGATCCGCATCGCCGAAGCCGAGGGCCTGCAGGCGCACGCCAATGCGGTGAGCCTGCGCATCGCCTCACTGCCCGCGACGCAAACGCCATGAGCGCACCGTTCGCGGCGCAGACGAAAGCCGGCGTCATCGATCTGGTACGCGAGGATCTGCGCGCGTTCGCCGGCTATTCGTCGGCGCGCAGCCACAAGGTGGACGGTACGGTCTGGCTCAACGCCAACGAATCGCCGTGGACGAATCCGGCGGACGATGCCGGCGCGCTGCGCCGCTATCCGCAGCCGCAGCCCGAGGCGCTGCGCGCGCGTCTGGCCGAGGTTTACGGCGTGCGTCCGGAACAACTTTTGATCGGACGCGGCAGTGATGAAGCCATCGACCTGCTGGTGCGCGCGCTGTGCCGCGCCGAACACGATCCGGTGGTGATCGCGCCGCCGGTGTTCGGCATGTACGCGGTGTGCGCGCGGCTGCAGGGCGCGCCGCTGGTGGAGGCGCCGATGCGCGAGCGGCCCGATGGCTGGGTGACCGATCTCGCCGCGATGCGCGACCTCGCCATCGCCCGCCGCGCGAAGATCGTGTTCCTGTGTTCGCCCGGCAATCCGACCGGCGAGATGATCACGCTGGCCGCGATCCGCGCGCTGGCGCAGGCGCTGGCCGGCCGCGCGCTGCTGGTGGTCGACGAGGCCTACATCGAATATGCCGATACGCCGTCAGCGTCGTCGTTGATCGATGACTATCCGAATGTCGCCGTGCTGCGCACGCTGTCGAAGCTGCATGCGCTGGCCGGCGCGCGGATCGGCTGCCTGCTCGCCGATCCCGCGCTGATCGAAGTCCTGCGCCGCTGCCAGGCGCCGTATCCGGTGCCGCAGCCCTGCGCCGATCTCGCACTGCGCGCCTTGGAACCCGCTGCGCTCGCGGAGGCGGCTGCGCGAGCGGCGACGATCCGCGCCGAGCGCGAACGCATGCTCGCGCGCCTGCCGCAGCTCGACGGCGTGCGCCGGGTGTACGCCAGCGCCGGCAATTTTCTGCTGGTGCGATTCGACGATGCCGAAACCGCGTATCGGCGCCTGCTCGCCGCCGGCGTGGTCGTGCGCGACATGCGCGCGACCGCGGGACTCGGCGATGCGCTGCGCATCACCATCGGCATGCCGGACGAGAACGACGCGGTGTTCGCGGCGCTGCGGCCGGAGGAAGCCGCCGCATGAGTGCAGGTATGACCAACACCAGGCCCATCCTGTTCGTCGATCGCGACGGCACGCTGATCCGCGAGCCGGCCGATTTCCAGATCGATGCCTACGAAAAACTCGCCTTCGTCGACGGCGTGATCCCGGCGATGTTGCGCCTGCGCGATGCCGGCTACGAGTTCGTGATGGTGACCAATCAGGACGGCCTCGGCACCGACGCGTTTCCGCAGGCGGATTTCGACGGGCCGCACGCGCTGATGATGCAGATCTTCGAGAGCCAGGGCATCCGCTTCCGCGATGTGCTGATCGATCGCAGTTTTCCGCACGAGAATTCCCCCGACCGAAAGCCGGCGCTCGGCCTGATGCAGCCGCTGCTGCGCGATCGCGGCATCGACTGGTCGCGCTCGGCGATGGTCGGCGACCGCGAGACCGACATCCAGTTCGCGACCAATCTCGACATCCGCGGCTTCAAGCTGAAGTCGCCGCAATTCGGCGACGGCGTGGCGTGGAGCGACATCGCGCATGCGCTGGTCGACGTGCCGCGCACCGCGCGCATCGAACGCAACACCAAAGAGACGCGGATCGAGGTCGAGGTTGATCTGGACCGCGAAGCCGATCCCGACGTGAAGACCGGCCTCGGCTTCTACGACCACATGCTGGAGCAGCTCGGAAAACACGGCGGTTTCGCGCTGCGGCTGCGCTGCGACGGCGACCTGCACATCGACGAACACCACACCGTCGAAGACAGCGCGCTGGCGCTGGGACAAGCGCTGCGCCAGGCCTTGGGCGACAAACGCGGCATTGCGCGCTACGGCTTCACGCTGCCGATGGACGAAGCGCAGGCCAGCGCGACGCTGGACTGGTCGGGTCGTCCGTATTTCGTGTTCGACGGCGAATTCAAGCGTGAGAAGGTCGGCGATCTCGCCACCGAGCTGGTGCCGCATGTGTTCCGTTCGCTGTGCGAGACCGCGGGCCTGAACCTGCATCTGTCGGTGCGCGGCGACAACGATCATCACAAGATCGAAGCCTGTTTCAAGGCGGTCGCGCGCGCGCTGCGCCAGTCGTTCAAGCGCGAAGGCGATGCCTTGCCCAGCACCAAGGGGACGCTGTGAGCGGCAATGATCTCGTACTGATCGATGCCGGCGGCGCGAATCTGGGCTCCGTGCGCTATGCCTTGAACCGCATCGGCGCGCATCCGCGCCTTGTGCGCGATGCCGATGAACTCGGCGAGCCCGAACGCATCATCCTGCCCGGCGTCGGCGCCGCGGCGCCGTCGATGGCGCTGCTGCGCGCGCGCGGGCTGGATGCGGCGCTGCGCAACAGTCACGTGCCGCTGCTCGGCGTCTGCGTTGGCATGCAACTGTTGTTCGAGACCTCCAGCGAAGGCGACGTCGATTGCCTCGGCCTGCTGAAAGGGCGGGTGAGCAAGCTCGCCGGTGGGCCGGGGCTGCGCGTGCCGCACATGGGCTGGAACCGGCTGCGCAAGCGCGTTGATGCGAATGGCGACACATCGCCGCTGCTGGACGGCATCGACGACGGTGCCCACGCCTATTTCGTGCACAGCTACGCGGTGCTGGTCGACGACGACACCGATGCCTGCGTACTCGCCGAAAGCGATCACGGCCAGCGCTTCGCCGCGGTGGTCGGCAGCGGCAAACGCTACGGCGCGCAGTTCCATCCCGAGCGCTCGTCCGCAGCCGGTCTGCGCCTGCTCGACAATTTCCTGAAGCTTCCCGCATGAGCGCCGTCGACAAGACCTTCACCGCCTATCCCGCCATCGATGTCCGCGAAGGACGCGTGGTGCGCCTGCAGCAGGGCGATTACGCGCGCGAAACGCGCTATCCGGACGATCCGCTCGCGGTCGCGATGCGCTACGCCGACGCGGGCGCGCGCTGGTTGCATCTAGTGGATCTGGATGCGGCGCGCGCCGGCGGCTACACGCTCGCGCCGCTGTTGCGCAGCATCGCCGAAGACGGTCGCCTGCAGGTCCAGACCGGCGGCGGCGTGCGCGATGAGGCCGCGGTCGCCGCGATGCTGGAGCAGGGCGCCTCGCGCGTGGTGATCGGTTCGCTTGCGGTGCGCGAACCCGCTCTGGTCGAAGCCTGGCTACAGCGCTACGGCGCCGCGCGCATCACCATCGCGCTCGACACGCGCCAGGATGAGGCCGGCGTGTGGCAGTTGCCGATCCACGGTTGGACCGAAAGCGCCGAACTCGATCTCGACGCCTGCCTGCGTCGCTATCGCGATGCGGGCGCGCAGCATCTGCTTTGCACCGATATCGCCCGCGACGGGATGATGCGCGGACCCAATCTCGAGTTGTACCGGATGATCGTTGCCCGCGACGAGGGCTTCGAATTGCAGGCCAGCGGCGGCGTGCGCGATGTCGCCGACATCGTGGCTTCGCGCGATGCTGGCTGTTCTGGTGCAGTGCTCGGCCGATCGCTGCTGGAAGGCGGCATGACCATCGAGGATGCGCTGGTATGTTGAGCGTCCGCATCGTGCCTTGCCTGGATGTGCGCGACGGCCGCGTCGTCAAGGGCGTGCGTTTCCGCGATCACGTCGACATGGGCGATATCGTCGAACTCGCCTGCCGCTATCGCGACGAAGGCGCCGACGAGCTTGTGTTCTACGACATCGGCGCCAGCCCCGACGGCCGCGCGGTCGATGTCGACTGGGTGGAGCGCGTCGCCTCGTCCATCGATATTCCGTTCTGCGTCGCCGGCGGCATCCGCAGCGTCGACACCGCGCGCCGCGTACTGTTCGCGGGCGCCGACAAGGTGTCGATCAACACGCCCGCGCTGGAACGGCCGGTGCTGATTTCCGAGATCGCCGAAGCCTACGGCAGCCAGTGCGTGGTGGTGGGCATCGATTCAATGCGCGACGCCGATGGCGTCTGGCGCGTGCGCAGCTATACCGGCGATCCGGACAAAACGAAGGCGCTCGGCAAGGCCACGCTCGACTGGGTGCGCGAGGCGCAGGCCCTGGGTGCGGGCGAGATCGTGCTCAACTGCATGGACAGCGATGGCGTGCGCAAGGGTTACGATCTGGAGCAATTGAAGGCTGTGCGCGCGATCTGCGGCGTGCCCCTGGTCGCATCCGGCGGCGCCGGCGCGGTCGAACATTTCGTCGACGCGTTCCGCGAGGCGGATGTCGACGCCGCGCTGGCGGCCAGCGTCTTCCACTCCGGCGCGATCGCGATCCCGGATCTCAAGCGCGATCTGCGCGCGCAAGGCATCGAGGTGAGGCTGTGAGCGGAACCATTCCTGTCGATGCTGCTCCTGTCGATACCGGCCCTGTCGATGCGGCTGCGCTCGATATCGAAAGCCTGGCCTGGGAAAAGCAGGACGGCCTGTTGCCGGCGATCGTGCAGGATGCCGATTCGCATCGCGTGCTGATGCTGGGCTACATGTCGCGCGAGGCGCTGGCGAAAACCATCCAACTGCAACAGGTCACGTTCTTCAGCCGCAGCAAACAGCGGCTGTGGACCAAGGGCGAAAGCAGCGGTCATGTGCTGGCGCTGGTGAGTCTGGAAGTGGATTGCGACAACGACACGTTGCTGGTGCAGGCAAGGCCCCACGGTCCGACCTGTCATCTCGGCACGCCGAGCTGTTTTCCGTCTGCGCCCGGCCGCGATTCCGAGCATGCTGCCGACGATGTGCTCGGCGAACTCGACGCTCTGATCCGCCTGCGTGAAGCGGATCGTCCGCCGGGCAGCTACACCACGAAGCTCTTCGACAGCGGCATCAAGCGCATCGCGCAGAAAGTGGGCGAGGAAGGCCTGGAAACCGCGCTGGCCGCGGTGGTGGAAGACGATGGTGCGCTGCTCGGCGAGGCCGCCGACCTTGTCTACCACCTGCTGGTATTGCTGCGCATGCGTGGGCTGTCCCTGGCCGATGTCGAGCGCGTGCTGGCCGCGAGGCGAAGCTGACGGCGAGGGCGGACTCCCGGCCCGGTCGGGTTTCACGCGTTTGTCACAATCCGTGGCCGGCAGTGCCATTGGTCACGAAGTGGCCGGCACGTTCTCTCTGCTAGGATTTCATCGCGCGATCCATACGCGCCCATCCATTCCAAAGGACGCCCCATGTTCAAGAAATTCGCCGCCGAAGCGCTGGGCATCAGCGACATCGGCGTGATCGTTTCGCCCGTGGATTACGACAAGGTCGATGCCGACGATTACCTGTTCCATGAAGACGGCGAGAAGATCTTCTTCCTGATCAAGTCGAAGAAGGACGAATACTGTTTCACCAATCTCGCGCTGATCCACGTCGACGGCGATTCCGCGGTGTCGAGCAAGCGCATGATCAAGCGCTACGAATACGCCACGCAGCGCATCGGCTATGTCGCGATCGAGACCGCCGGCACGCTCGACATGGACGTCGAGCTGAAGTTCTCGATCGGCGAATCCGCTTTCAGCATCGACGTGAAGAAGAGCTTCATCGAGCAGGTGAAGGACATCTACAAGGCGCTGATCGCGATCGGCAAGCAGCAGGCGCGCGACGGCGTCGCCCGCGACAACGCGGTGCGCACGCTCGAAGCGATGGGCGGCATGCTCAAGCTCAATAATCTCGGAGGCGAAGCCGGCGTGGTCTCGCACTTCAACGCCGTGCTCGACAATCTGAACGATGCGATGCTCAACCGTCACATCACCGCGGATTACACCCGGGTATTCGAGCGTTACTATCTCCACAACAACAACGTGCCGCCGCCGGTTCCGCGCTGAGCTGCACGATGTGATGTGCCCGTAGAGCGGCCTGGCCAGCCATTCGGCTGTTGAAAACCAGGCCGCTGCTTTGTCTTTCCGTGGAAGCAGCGGCCTGAAGGCCGCTCTACAAAGAGACCGACCGTTTCGTTATGCGGCTGTGATCGACGTGCGCACGCAATCGCGACCGTTGGCCTTCGCCGCGTACAGCGCCTGATCCGCGACCGACAGCGCGGCGTCGGAATCGATGTCCACGCCCGGGTCGACGGTATGCACGCCGAGGCTCGCCGAAACGCGCAGACGGTGCGGCCCGCTGACGCAGGGTTCTTCGACCAGTTTGCGGCGCAGGCTTTCGGCCACGCCGACCGCGCTGTGCAGATCGTGGCCGGGCAGGATGACCACGAATTCCTCGCCGCCGAAGCGCGCCAGCAGCGCGGATTCGTGCACGCGCAGCGCCTGTCCGATCCGCTGCGCGGCCCAGCGCAGGCAATCGTCGCCGACCAGGTGTCCATAGCGGTCGTTGATCGACTTGAAGTGATCCAGATCGATCATCAACAGCGACACCGGCTGCCCCTTGTCGCGCGATTCCCTGAGCATCAGTTCGAAGTTCTCGTGGAAGTGGGTGCGGTTGTACAGACCGGTCAGCCCGTCGCGACGGCTCGAATCGTGCAGGCGACGGTGGGCGTCTTCCAGTTGCATCAGCGCGCTGCGGACTTCCTGGGTGCGCTGCGCCACCTTGCGTTCCAGTTGCATCGTGGCTTCGGCGGCGATGCGTTCGTTCTCGTTGCGCAGCGATGCGTACCGGTAGCTCAGCGCGATCGACAGCAGCAGCATTTCCAGCGCCGACCCGATCTGGACGCCGTATTCGGTGAGCATGTTCTTGGGCACCAGGCCGAACGCGAGCGCCGCGATGGTCGCGGTGCCGGCCAGGAATACCGCCCACGCGACGAGGAACAGCCGGGCCGGCATATAGCCGCGGCGCAGCACCACGACCGCGGCGATGACGGTCCACAGCACGCTGATGATCACCGTGCGCGTGGCCCAGGGCGTGGAGATGCTGTACGGCAGCCACAGCGATGCCGCGCCCAGCGCGATGCAGATGCCGATGATCCCGAAGCTGACGAGATTGCCGCGCGGGAAGCGTTTCGGGAGTTCCAGGAACGTGCGCGCGAACTGCTGCATGCCGACGATGGCGAAGCAGATCGACAGCGGCACCGCCACGTTCGCCAGCCATGGATTGTCCGGCCACAGATATTCGAAGCTGTAGCCGTTCAGCGTGAACAGCACCAGGCCGAACGCGGAGATATGGAACAGATACCAGAAATAGCTGGGATCGCGCAGGGTCAGCCACAGCACGAGGTTGTAGACGAACAGCGCGAGCAGGATGCCGTAGTAGATGCCCATCACGAACTGCGAGTCGCGCGACAGCGAGGTGAAAGCCGCGGGCGTGTACAGCTCCAGCGGCACCTGCATCGAACTCTGGCTCTGCGCGCGCAGCAGGATCTCGACCGGCTGGTCCGGCGGCAATTCGATGCGGAAATTCGGATGCCGATACGAGATGCTGCGCGCCGAGAACGGCAGCAGGTCGCCGCTGGCCTGCTGGACGATGCGGCCATCGGGATAGCGCAGGAACAGGTCGATGCGGTCGAGCAGCGCGAAACGCTGCACCAGCATCCAGTGGCGCTCGTCGGGGTCGCGATTCATCACCTTGGCGTGGAACCAGTAGGCGCCCTGCTGGAAGCCGAACGCGGTCTTGCCCGCGGGCACCGGCTGGAAGCCGTCGATGGCGATGCGCCGCCAGGCGTCGTCGGCGGTGTCGATCGCGTCCTTGTCGTGCAGATAGCTCAGATGCGGAGTGAGCGACAGCGAAGCGGTGCCTTCGATGAGTTCCGCCGTCGGCTGAGGATTCGCGGCCCGGCCCGTCGACGCGCACAACAACTGCGCGGCAGCGATGACCATGGCCCAAAGCCAAACACGTCGGAACGGCATGCGACTCCCCTGCGCCGGAACAGGGCTGATCTTACTGCACACCGGCACGGATCGCGGTGTTCCGGATGGACGGGCGGAGGCATAATCCTGTACCGGTCCGGACAGAAAAGAGGCGGCGATGCGGGTTCGCGAAGGTATATGCATGCTTGGCCTGCTCTTCTGCGCCGCTGGGGCGATGGCGGCCGATGCGCCAGAATCGCTCGGCGGGGTGGTCTACGACGACCGCGATGGCGACGGTCGGCGCGATCGCGGCGAACCCGGCGTCGCGGGCGTTCTGGTCTCGAACGGCCGCGCGCTGGCGGAAACCGATGCGACCGGACGCTACCGCATCGCGGTCGCGCCCGGGCAGACGGTGTTCGCCATCAAGCCCGCGGGCTGGCGCGTGCCGCAGAACGACCTGGCGCGTCCGGGCGCCTGGCGGCACGTGCCGTCGCTCGCGCCGCCGTCGGTGAAATACGGCGGGATCGCATCCGGCCCGATGCCGCGCAGTTTCGATATCGGCCTGCGTCGTGCGCCGCCGGGCGACGGCTGGCTGGAGGTGCGGGTGTTCGCCGATCCGCAGGTGAAGTCGACCGCGGATGTCGATTACTACGCCCGCGATATCGTCGACAGCGTGCTGGCCGAACGCACGTCCCGCAGCGACGCGCGTGAACAGCGCCGTGCGCCTGAGCTGGGATTGAGCCTGGGCGATATCGTCGACGACGAACTGTCGCTGTATCCGGCCCTGAACGCCCAGACCCGGCGCATCGGCGTGCCGTGGCTGCACGTCGCCGGCAATCACGATCTGGACTTCGACGTCGCGCACGACGAGGACTCGCTGCTGACCTTCCGCAATACCTTCGGCCCCGACACCTTCGCGTGGGAAGAGGACGAAGCGGTATTCGTCGGTCTCGACGATGTGATCTATCGACCCGGCCAGAGTCCTGCCTACATCGGCGGCCTGCGCGAAGACCAGTTCGCGTTTCTCGAAGCCTATCTGCCGCGCGTGCCGAAACAGCGCCTGCTTGTGTTGGCGATGCATATTCCGCTGTTCGAGTACGAAGGCCGCGACACCTTCCGCGACGCCGATCGCGCGCGGCTGTTCGCGCTTCTGAGCGGCTTCCCCAACGTGCTGATCCTCAGCGGCCACAGCCACGCCCAGCAGCACTGGATGCACGATGCGCGCACCGGCTGGCAGGGCGCCGCGCCGCTGCACGAATACAACGTCGGCGCGGCCTGCGGCGCGTTCTGGACCGGCGCGAAGGATGCGAGCGGCATTCCCGACACCACGATGTCCGACGGCACGCCGAACGGCTACGCCAGTCTGGGCATCGGCCGCGACGGTCGCTATACGCTGGGCTGGCACGTCGCCCGCGATCCGCAGGATGCGCAGATCGGCCTGCACGCGCCGAAAGTGCTGCGCCGCGGCGCATATGCCGGGTATGGCGTGTACGCGAACGTCTACATGGGGCGCGCCGATACGCGCGTGGAGTTCCGCATCGACGACGGCGAATGGAAGCCGATGCGCCGGACCCTCGCGCCCGATCCGCGCGTCGTGCGCGAGAACATGCTGGATGCCGACGCCGATGCGCTGCGCGGCTACGACCGCTCGGCCGAAGCGACGCCCTCGCCGCATCTGTGGCGCGGTGCGCTACCGACCGATCTGCCCGCGGGCGCGCATCGCATCGAGGTGCGCGCGTTCGACGCCTGGCGCGGCGAAGTGCGGGCGCAGGGCGAATATCGTTTGCAGGAATGGCAGGCATCGCCATGACCGGTCTGCCGGCCGATCTGCCCACGGATCTTCCGATCCTGCCGTTCGCCGATGGCGACGCGTGGGAAACCTGGCTGGTCGCGAACGCCGCTTCGAAAGGGCTGTGGCTGAAGATCGCCAAGAAGGACAGCGGCATCGCCACGGTGACCTACGATCAGGCGCTGGAGGTCGCGCTGTGCCACGGCTGGATCGACGGCCAGAAACGCGGGTTCGACGGCGAATACTTTTTACAGCGATTCACGCCGCGGCGCCCGAAAGGCCTGTGGTCGAAGATCAATATCGGCAAGGTCGAACGCCTGATCGCCGAAGGCCGGATGCGCGCGGGCGGGCAGCGCGAAGTCGACGCCGCGAAAGCCGACGGCCGCTGGGACGCCGCCTACGACGGCGCGCGCAACATGGAAACGCCGCCGGAACTTGTTGCGGCGCTGGCGAAGAACAAAAAGGCGCGCACGTTCTTCGAGACGCTGGACAAGACCAATCGCTACGCGGTGTGCTGGCGGGTGCAGACTGCGAAGAAGCCGGAAACCAGGGCGAAACGGGTGGAGACGCTGGTGGCGATGCTGGCGCGCGGCGACAAACTTCACTGATTCCAGAGCCAGACGAACTGGCCGAGTGCAAGAACGGCAAGTGTCGATACGGATGACTTCCTGATGCGAGCAGTCTGCCGCCAGTCGGGGAAATGCCAAGCGACGAGCCAGATCGACCACAACGTGCAAGTCACGATCGGTCCGAGGGCCAGAAACGCGCAGAGATGGTCGCAAAGCGGCGGTGGATCGAGCACGACGAGATAAATCGTGAACAACGAGAACGCCGCGATCAGCATTCCGATCGCGATGCAGGTATTCGATCTGGCGAAAGCGGCGAATCGGACATGGGATGGACGCATCATCATTCGCCGAGCCGGCCTCATTTCTTCGGCTTCGACGCTTTTCCGCTGTCCGCCTTCGAAGGTGTCGCGGCATCGATCGCGGGCGCCGGCGGCGCCGGCACGGCATACGCCACCTTCGGGCCGGGCACCAGCTGCGACTGCCAGGCCTGCAGGCGCGGCAGGAGCTGTTTGCCGGCCGAGATCTGCGGCCGCGACGGCCTGAAGCCTTCCGCTTTTTCGCGTTCGGCGATGCGCGTCTTCGCGGTCTCGAACGCGGCGACGAAATCGGTGGTCTCGTTCAGCCCGTCCACCAGCCAGGCGCGGCCGAAGTAGGTCGCGTCCGAATCGGGGCCGCAGCCGAACGATGGCCTGTTCCTGTGCGCGGCGGTGAGGATCAGGGTGTCGTTGTTCTTCAGCGCCGGCACGAAGCCGCCGGAATAACAGGCCGAGATCACCAGCACGCGATTGCGGATGCCGGCATCGTCCAGCGCCTTGCGCAGCTCGCCGGGATCGATCAGATCGAAATACACCGGCGCCAGTTGCACGAACAGCTGATGCTGCGGCGTGCCGTGCATGGTCATGAACAGCAGCAGCACGTCCTGCTCGTGGTCCATCGTCTTGCCGACGCCGGCCAGCGCCGCGCGCAGGTTTTCCAGGGTCGCCAGCGGACGCGGCGTGCGGATCAGGCTGTCGCTGTGATTGATCAGGGTCACCACGCGCCCGCGCGCGCCGAAGCGCTGCGACATCAGCGTGTCGAGATAGACGGTCTCGTTGCGGAACACGTCCTCGGCGCTGTCGCCGCCGAAGCCGACGACGTACAGATCCGGCTGTCCGGGACGCTGCGGCGCGAGCCCGGCGACCGCAGCGTCAACCAGCGTGCGTTGACGTTCGCGCAGCACGGGGTCGGTCAGACCTCGCGCCGCGACCGATCCCGTGGCGCCGATCAGCAGCGCCAGTAGGCACCAAAGCAACTGCGGCAGGCGGTTCATGACGGTGTCGAAGACTCCGGGTTGTTCATCAATTCGGAATGAAGCTGGTCGAAGCGTTCGACGCGGTGGTGACCGTGCGCAGCGTCGCCGAGGCGCGGCTGAGGATAATCGTCGAGCCGGTCGATCAGCACCGTGCGCATGCCGGCGTCGCGCGCGGCATCGAGTTCTTCGACTACGTCGGACAGAAACACGATGTCGCCCGTGTCGCGGTCGAGCCTGCGCGCGATGGTGCGGTAGCTGTCGGCGTCGCGCTTGTGCCCGACCTCGGTGTCGAACCAGCCGTCGAACAGCGCGGTGAGCTCGCCGGCATCGGTGTGGCCGAAGAACAGTTTCTGCGCCGGCACCGATCCCGAGGAGTACACCGCCAGCGGATACCCGGCGGCGTGCCAGTCGCGCAGTTTCGCGGCGGCGTCGGGATAGATATGCGCAGTGAAATCGGCGCTGCTGTAGCCCTCGCTCCAGATCATGCCCTGCAGCGCCTTCAGCGCGGTGTGCTTGCGGTCCTCGTCGATCATGCCCTGAAGGATTTCGACGATGACATCGTCGCTGCAGACCGCGCCGTGCTCGACAGCCACTGCATCCAGCCACTTGCGCACGTCCGCGCGCGCGCCGTGCTCGCGCACGAACGCCGGCAGCGCATCGCGCGCATACGGGAAGAGCACGTCCTTCACGAACGAGATGCTGCTGGTGGTGCCTTCGATGTCGGTGAGGATTAACATGATTAGTGATTCTTATTTCTTAAGTAATTTATTAGATTGTCCATGCTCAAGGATAATCTTTTGAAATTTATTTCTGGCGTTTCATTTCTTTCACTGATTAAACTCAAGTTCAATTCACGTCTCGCTGATTGCATGACATCGTATTGAAGTGAAATCACGGATTTCATTTGTTCCATAAGCGTGGCAGTGAATTCGTCGAGTGCTTTTTCGTGAGAGTCGAACGCTTTTTCCCGTTTTTCAGCGAAATGTTTTGCAAGTTTTTGAGAGTTCTCGTACGAGGTTTCTAGTGCGGAAAATCTTTTTTCGTCGTGCTTTCCAGACTCGTTTATCTGACGCATTTCAGCAATTATTCTTTCTACATCTGCCTGGTTTCTATCATAAAAAGTGCCGGTAATTTTTATTTCAGCATTGAGACTATGTATTGGAGAGGCCTTTTGAAGAAGCAAGAACAGTATCTCTCCATATCTAACAGTTAGCTCGCTTACGAGAGATGCTGTTTCTGGCTGAGAAACCAACTGCAGCTTTGCCGATGCGGCGAAGAAGTCGGAAAGCCCATCGCCGATATTGACTACGGTAGGGTCCATTTGTGGGATTCTTCCGAGATAGCCACCAACTTTTGCTGCCTCTTCTACGGCCTTTAAGTAAACCTCCTTCCTCAGTGCATGCAATCTGTCTTTCTCTTTTTGCTCTGAGTCGTGTTTAAGTTGTTCCTTAAGTCTCGAATTGTTGCTCGCGTTTGATAGCATTACACCGCTAAGTGTAATGAAAGAGGCAATTACTCCAGACCAGATAACATTCGGAACTTGAGAAAACGCACTAAGCAAGGATGAGATCACTTTGGTGTCTTCCCGTGATATGGGCTGGGTGGAGTGCACTCAGCGTTGCCGGAGATAAACAGACTTGGTCAATGACCCAGTCTATGACGATATATGTCGAAGCGATTACGTTGAGGGCATGACCTCATACCGCGGAAACCGCTGCGCGATATCCGTGCCGGTGAAATGACCGACCCAGCCGTCGGGCTGCTGGAAGAAGCGGATGGCGACGAAGCTCGGTTCGGGGCCCATGTCGAACCAGTGGGTGGTGGAGTCGGGCACCGAGATCAGGTCGCCGGCTTCGCACAGCACTTCGTAGACCTTGCCGTCGACGTGCAGGCTGAACAGCCCGGAGCCGGCGACGAAGAAGCGCACTTCGTCTTCCTTGTGCAGATGCTCGTCGAGGAACTTGGCGCGCATCGCCTCGCGGTTCGGGTTGTCCGGCGCGACGCTGACGACATCGATGGTGGTGAAGCCGCGTTCGGCGCTGATCCGGTCGATATCGGCCTGATAGGCGGCGATGATCGCCTCGGCCGGGTCGCCGGGCTGGATCGCCTGGGTCGACCGCCACTGTTCGAAATCGACCCGGATCGCCGACAGCGCGTCGGCGATCGCCGCGTGGTCGTGGGTGACCGACAGCGGGGCGTCGGGGCGGTCGTCGGCGAAGATGCGCAAGCGGCTCATGGGGCGATCCTGGGCGGTGACGTGGGGTCGGTGAATAGTGGGGCTGGGCGGTACGTGGATCAACGTCATGACGCTTTCGTAGGAGGGGCTTCAGCCCCGAGCTCTGCGGAAAGAAAAGCTCGGGGCTGAAGCCCCTCCTACAGGGGCTGTGCATCAGTTGCGCAGGCGGCGCAGGTCCAGCTCGCAGCCCAGCAGGAACTCGAACGCATCCAGATGCCGCCGCGCTTCGGCCATCGTCCGGCCCCAGGCGTACAGGCCGTGGCCGTCGATCAGATAGCCCCACATCGGGCCGGCGTCGAGCAGGGTTTCGACCTGCGCGGCCAGCGCCGGCATGTCCTGGGTGTTGGGCAGCACCGGCAGGTCCAGTTCGGTCTCGTGGGTGCGGGTGCCGTCGAAGGCCTTCAGCAGTTCGTAGCCGGCCAGATGCACCTTGCCCGCGCTGCCGTACAGCCGCGATGCGACCGTCTGGTTGTGCGAATGGGTGTGCAGTACGCAGCCGATCTCCGGGAAACGCCGGTAGAGCTGGGTGTGCAGCAGGGTTTCGGCGGATGGCCGGTGATCGCTGCCGACGGCCTTGCCATCGAAGTCGACCACCATGATGTCGTCGCGGGTCAGCCGGCCCTTGTCGCGGCCGGAGACGGTGATCGCGGCGTGGCGGTCGTCGAGGCGCTGGGAGAAATTGCTGCTGGTCGCAGGCGTCCAGCCGGCGACGGCCAGCTCGCGGATGTTGGCGATGAGTTCGTCGGCCAGCGCGTGCAGGCGGGCGGTGTCGTAGAGGGGCGCGTTCATGGCCGGCAGTTTAGCGGAAGCCCGTGCGGTCCCCGGCTCTGCGTTGGCATGGAGCGTCGCGGATTTGACCCGGGTCAATGCGGTCGCCGCGGGCCGAGCACAGACTTCGGACATTCCTCCCGTTACAGGTGCCCAGCCAGATGAGCCACGATGCCTCCCGCCGCCGTTTCCTGACCCTCGCCGTCGTCGCCACGGCGACCGCGCCGCTGGCGCTGCGTTCCCTTGGCGCCCAGGCCGCCGCTCCGCCACCGCCTGCCGCCGCCAAGCCGTTGCCCAAGGTGGCGCTCACCGACCCCACCGCCAAGGCATTGGCTTATGCCGAGGACGCCACCAAGGTGAAGCACGCCGCCTTCAAGGCCGGCAGCAACTGCGCCAACTGCAATTTCTTCAAAGCCGCCAAGGGCGCGGCGACCGGTCCGTGCACGCTGTTCCCGAAGAACAGCGTGGTCGCCAAGGGCTGGTGCAGCGCCTGGGCGAAGAAGATCTGATCGCCTGGAGTCCGGGCATAAAAAAACGGCGCGGAATTCCGCGCCGTTTTCGTTTGCGACCGTGATCCGGAGGTCAGGCCTGCGGACCCTCGTGGAACGGGGGTTCGGGATCGATCTTCGGGGCGTTCTTTTCGGCTTTGAGCCCACGTCCCAGATCGCTGTGGCTGTAGCCGTACAGGGCATAGATCACCAGGCCGATGATCGCCCAGCCGAAGAACATGCCGATGGTGTACATCGAAAGATTCAGGAACAGCAGCAGGCAGCCTGCGATCGCCAGCGGGCAGATCACCCACACGAACGGGGTGCGGAACGGACGGTGACGGCCCGGATCCTTCACGCGCAGGATCATCACCGCTGCCGCCACCGCCACGAACGCGAACAGGGTGCCCGAGTTGGAGATGTCGGCGAGGATGCCGACCGGGAACATCGCGGCGAACAGCGACACGAAGACGCCGGTGATGATGGTCACGGTGTGCGGGGTGTGGAACTTCGGATGCACCCGCGACAGGAACTCGGGCAGCAGACCATCGCGCGACATCGTGAAGAAGATGCGGGTCTGGCCGTAGATCATCATCAGGATCACCGACGGCAGGGCCAGCGCAGCGGCGAGGCCGATGGCGTTGCCCCAGCTGGCGAAGCCCAGCATCTTCAGCACGTGCGCCAGCGGTTCCTTGCTGCAGACCAGTGCATCGCTACCGGCGCAGGCGGCCGCCAATTCCGGAGTGCCCGGATGGATCGCCAGGCCGTTGGCATCCATCATCGGCTGTGCGCCCATCGCGCCGACCGCGCCGTAGCCCACCAGCATGTAGAACACGGTACACACCGCGAGCGAACCGATCAGGCCGATCGGAATGTTCCGGTTCGGATTCTTGGTTTCTTCGGCCGCGGTCGACACCGCATCGAAGCCGACGTAGGCGAAGAAGATCGACGCCGCGGCGCCGAGCACGCCGACGCCACCCAGCGGGCTGCCCCAGCCGGTCGGGAAGAACGGCTCGAAATTCACGTCCTGCGCCGCCGGTACCGCGATCGCGACGAACGCCGTCAGCGCGGCGACCTTGATCAGCACCAGGACGGCGTTGACCTTGGCGGACTTCGACGTGCCGACCACCAGCAGGACCGTGACCAGCAGTGCGATCAGGAACGCCAGCAGGTTGAAAGCGCCGCCGTCCATCGGTCCGGTTTTCAGCGCATCGGGCAGGCTGAATGCCGCACTCATCAGCAATCCGTTCATGTATCCGGACCATCCGACCGACACCGCGCCCGCTGCGACTGCGTATTCGAGCACCAGCGCCCAGCCCACGACCCATGCCAGGCCTTCGCCCATCACCGCGTAGGTATAGGTGTAGGCGGAGCCCGAGACCGGCACCATCGATGCCAGCTCCGAATAGGCGAGTGCGGCCAGTGCGCAGACCACCGCTGCGATCACGAACGCCACGATCATCGCCGGACCCGCCTTCTGGCCGGCCTCGGCGGTCAGCACGAAAATGCCGGTGCCGATGATCGCGCCGATGCCGAGCATCGTCAGCTGGAAAGCGCCGAGCTGGCGCTTCAAGGATTTCTTTTCTGCCGTCTCGAGAATCTTGTCGAGCGGTTTCACGCGCCAAAAGAGCATTGACTATCCCCTCAGTGTTGTAATGGCGCCGGCAGCGTGGGCCGGAACCCGGCGACCATACCCGGCCTGTCGCGATGGCACAAGTTCGCTGCTGTTCGATGTCGTTGCGGTTTCTGTCTTCGCTGCGTCCTGCCGGCGATAATTCGTTCCTGTCCACAGATGGTGCGCTGCAGCATGAGTCATTCCGCTTCCCGGGAGCCGTCGTTGGCATCCGCATTCGTCGCCTACGATCGCGTATGGCCGAAGGAGGGTGGCGTCGGAATCGAATTCCGCGCATTGCTCGACGACGCATTGCCCGATGACGGCCGTGACCCGTTCGTCCGCGATCGCATCGCCGGACACTACACCGCGTCGGCCTGGCTGGTCGATGCCGCCGGCCAACGATTGTTGATGACCCATCACCGCAAACTCGATCGCTGGCTGCAGCTCGGCGGGCATGCCGACGGCGACCGCGATCTGGCCGCCGTCGCCCTGCGCGAGGCGGAAGAAGAATCGGGGCTGGTCGATCTGGTGGTGCTGCCGGACATCTTCGATCTGGATCGGCACTGGATCCCCGAGCGCGGCGATGTGCCCGGGCACTGGCATTACGACGTGCGCTTCGTGGTGCGCGCGACCGGCAGCGAGGACTTCGCGGTCAGCGACGAGTCGCATGCGCTGGCATGGCGCGACATCGCGGGGCTGCTCGACGATCCCTCGATCGATCCGTCGATCGCGCGGATGGCGCGGAAATGGGCAGGCAGATGCGACGGCGCGGGTGCCTGAATCGACCGTCGCGCCTCGTGTGTCGTGATGCGCTTCCCGGTTGCGGAACAGGCCCATGCTAACCTCCGGGCGCGATCAACCGGATCGCCATTGCCCAAGGATAAGGACATGAAAAAGCATCTGCTTGCTTTGCTGGCCCTGGGTGGCCTGTCGATGTTTCCCGTGCACGCATTCACCCCGACCGTCTCGCTGGACTGCAGCGGCCAGAACTACTGCACCGCCAACATCAGCGGCAGTCCGTACGACATGATCACCTGGAATGTCGACCCCGGAACGACAGACGCGATCTATCCCATCGACTGCGGGAATCTGGACTACTGCATCTTCCGCTGCGCCAGCCAGCCCGGCATGGTGACCGTGAGCGTATATCTGTGGAACAACTACCAGATGGTCGGTTACGACACCAGACAGGCGCTCTGCTCCGAGGTGTAAGCGAGGGCTTGCCGGTGCGTCTCCCCGGCCAAGGTCGGGGAGACGTTCGATAGCGTCGTGCGGACGCCCATGGAAATTCCGCGGCTCAGGGTTCGATATCGTTGTCGTACGCCGCGAGCGCCGCGACGATATTCGCGTCGCCCCGATACTTCGCCCGCAGCGCGAGCAGGCGCGCATCGGTGCCCGTGCATGCGGTCTTCATCGCGGACGTCAGTTCGCGTCGACGTTCGAGGTCGTAGGCCGAATCGCCTTCCGGCCAGGGCTCGCCGCGGAAGTGATCGCAGCTGTCGCGTTGATCGATGAATGCGCGGACTTCATGCGGATAATCGCACCGGTTCGGCCTGTCGGTGGGCGCGTCCGGCACTTCGCAGCGCGAACGCTCGCTCAGGCTGAGGTGTCCCTCGGGCCGCGGATCCTCGAACGCCGCGAACGGCCGGGCCGCGCAGCCGCCCAGCGCGCATGCGATCGTCAATGCGATGGCCGCGACCTTCAACCGCATCAGTCCGCGCGGCCGCCGAATTCGCCGGTGGTGGTGTTCACCCAGACTTTTTCGCCGTTGGTGATGTATTCCGGCACCTGGATTTCGATGCCGGTGTTGAGCTTGGCCGGCTTCGGACGCTTGGTCGCGGTGCCGCCCTTGAGTTCCGGCGGCGTTTCGATCACTTCCAGCACCACGCTCTGCGGCAACTGCAGCGCGACCGGCGCGTCGTCGATGATCTGCACGAAACAGCCGTTGAGACCGTCGGTGATGTAACCCGCGGCATCGCCGACGACATCCGCGTCGAGCGTGTAGGGCGTGTAGTCCTCGTCGTCGAGGAACACGAACGCATCCCCGTCCTTGTACGAATACGTGGCCTGGCGCCGCGCCAGTTCCACTTCCTTCAGATCGTCGTCGCCGCCGACGCTGAGGTCGTACTTGTTGCCGCCGGGCACGCTGTACATGGTGAAGCGGAACTTGACGTTGCCGCCGCGACCCTGCGGCGAGCTGCGCTCGATGTCGCGCACCTGGTAGACGGTGCCGTTGTGTTCGACCACGTTGCCTTTCTTGATGTCGTAAGCCTTCATTGCATGGATTCCGGTAGGGCGGGCTCAAGCCCGCCATTGCGACGGTTCGGTGATGGTTCGCGATGATCGAATGGCTTCGATCATCGTCTGCAGCGAGCGGAAACATCGTAATGGCGGGCCTGGGCCCGCCCTACGAAACCCGCGTTATTTCGGCGCCAGACGCGTCGCGCCGTCGAGACGGATGGTTTCGCCGTTGAGGTAGGGGTTGCCGAGGATGTAGGCGACCAGGTCGGCATATTCCTCCGGCTTGCCCAGGCGCGACGGGAACGGGATCGACGCCGACAGCGACTGCTGCACCGATTCCGGCATGCCGTCGACCATCGGCGTCCAGAAGATGCCCGGGGCGACGGTCATCACGCGGATGCCGAAGCGCGCGAGCTCGCGGGCCATCGGCAGGGTCATGGCGACCACGCCGCCCTTGCTGGCCGAATATGCGGCCTGGCCGATCTGGCCTTCGTAGGCCGCGACCGAGGCGGTGTTGACGATCACGCCGCGTTCGCCGTCGGCGCCGGCGTCGTTGTGCTGCATCGCCGCCGCAGCGGCCTTGGCGACGTTGAAGCTGCCGACCAGATTCACCATCACCGTGGTGTGGAACTGCGAGAGCGGCATCGCGCCCTCCTTGCCCAGCACGCGACCCGCGCCGAGGATGCCGGCGCAGTTGACCGCGACGTTCAGGCCGCCGAGGAAGTCCTTGGCGGCATCGACGTTGGCCGCGACCGCGGCCTCGTCGCTGACGTCGGTGCGGAAATAGCGGGCGTTGCCGTCGCCCAGTTCGGCGACGGCGATGGCGCCCTTGTCGTCGTTGAGGTCGAACAGCGCGACTTTGCCGCCGTGGGCGACGAGATGCCGGGCGACGGCGAAGCCGAGGCCCGACACGCCGCCGGTGACGATGGCGCGGGCGTTGGAAAGTTGCATGCGGGACGGTCCATGAGCGCGGAAACCGCGATTTTAGCGCACCGTGCCCCGCGGCCCGCGCCTCAGGCGGAGGCCTTGCGAATCAATGATCTGCCGGCGGTTCTTCGCGCAGACCCGCCGCTGCGGCCGGATCTTCCGTTGGACCGGCGACGCCCGGGACCCGCGACATCGTCACAAACCCCGTGCTATACAGTCGGCCGTGGAGTTCCGGCCAGAACGGGACGACGCGCGTCACCGCTGCACCCACAACCCAATTCACCCCAGTCGTATCCAACGAGGAAGCTGTCATGGCTGATACGAGACTGCAGGCAGTGGCCACTGCCGATGATCGCCGGCGGCGTGCGTCCGCTGCGATCCGGGAACCCGTCGCGGCGTCTGCCGTCGTCGGTCCCACAGGCCTCTCCGGTTCCGGCGCTCACGCCGTGGCCGTGCCGTCCGGGCCCTTTGCCGCGCGCGAATCGGCAGTTTCATCCGTTTTTGCCCACACCTTCCAGCCCCTGCGCCCGGCATTCGTCCGGGCCGGTACCGCTGCGCGTTCCGGCCACCCCCATGGCCGGCCGTCGCGGACCGGGCTCCCCTGCGGTCGCCGTGCCCGTGTGCTTGGGGCGCCGGGGCCGATCGTTCCGCAGGACGGAGTTGCGCATTCCCTGTGGAAGGTGGTCATGGGCACGGACCGCGATCTCTCCATCGTCGCAGCCTCCTGAGGCGGATCCGTCGCGTGTCCGGCCGTGCGCGGGCTCCTCCGGGAGCGTCGCGATCGGGCCGACCCGGCGGACGCCCCGGAATGCTTCGACGATGCGGGCGATCGAACGCCGCGAACCGCCGCCAGGCCTTCCACCCGTTTGCCCTCCCGCATGATCGCGTGTCCGTATTTTCCAACCAGGAGTTTCGAATCGATGTCCCGCAATGCACGCCTCGTTCCGCTGCTCGCCCTCGTGGCGCTGACTGCCGCCTGCAAGCCTTCCGCGCCGTCTCCGGCAGAAGCCGCAGTGGCGCCTGCCGAGGCCGCGGCCGCAGCGCCGCCGCCCGCGACGGTCGCCGACGTGGAGTTGCCTGCGATGCTGAAGACCGGGGTCGGGTTTCCCGAGGCCCGCGCCGCGCTCGCCGCCGCAGGCTGGCTGCCGCTGCACGATCGCGCCGACTGCATGGGCAAGCTGGGCGGCCGTTCCGCGCTGTGCTACAGCACGCCGGAACTCGCGTCCTGCGATGACGCGCGCTGCACGCTGGAGTTCGCCAACGCCGATGTCATGCAGCGTCTGAGTCTGATGGTCGGCGCGCCGGCCGGCTCCGATCCGGACGAAACCCCCGCATTCGGCGCGGTGAAATCGTGGGCGCTGTCCGAGATTGCCGCGACCGCTCCGACGGGCGCATGTCCCGCCGCCGACTTCGATGGTTTCCTGAAGATTTTCGCGGCCGATCCGCTGGTGCGCGCGCAATACACGGCGCCGCTGGTGCGGGTGGCGCAGATGGTCGATCGCGGCGACGCCGGCGATCAGTCGCAGCAGACCTACGTCGCGGCCGGAAACTACACCGGCTTCGCGCTGAGCTATCGCGATGGCGCCTGGTATCCCCTGGTGGACGCGTCCGCGCCGCGTCCGGCGCCACTGGATGTCCGCATTTCCGCCGAAGACGGCGGGGCTCACTACGTCAGCGTGCCGGGCAACGTCGAAGGCGTGTCCTACCGTTTCGAACGCCACCAGGACTGCTGGCGATTGACCGGCGATCCGGATGCCGCGATCTGAAGCCATCGCGCCATCCCTCAACGATCTTCCAGACAACGATCTTCCAAGGAACGACACCACCATGAGCAACGACCGCATCGTCATCCGCGAACCGCGCCTGGATCTGGGCACCAATCGCGAAGTCCCGACCAGCCTCACCGGCGAGCAGGCGTACGACTGGTTGGCCATCCATCATCCGCAGACCAACGCCGCCGCGGTGCGCGACGGCAATGCGGCGGCGGTGGACCGCCCGGCCGCGGTCGTCGACGGTGAACTCGAAGCGGTGCGGACCCGCGGCGACCGCAACGGCATTCCGCTGGTGATGAAGGATCTGATCCTGGAGACGCCCAGCGGCAACAATGCGGTCATGGTGCCCAACCCGGTCGCCGGTTACGCGGAGTTCCGCAACGACGGAACCAATGCGATCAGTCTCTGGAGCAAGCCCCTCGGTTCGCCCGAAAACGAACTGGTCGGCCAGGTGCTGCATGGCGCGCGCAACAGCTCGCCGTTCCAGCACGGCGATTTCGTGCCGTACGGCGCGCCGCTGGTGCGTCAGTCCGATGTCGGCAGCCCCGGCGCAGTGCATGCCCACATCGAAGTGGAGCCGGCGCAGTTCAAGCAATACCTGGGCGATATCCTCAGCGAACGCATCAATACCCAGCAGCGCCCCGGCGACAACGGGCAACCGGTGCCCGCGGCGCCCCCGCCCGCCGATCCGATGGCCGACGGCGTGCTGGTGCACGGTGAGCGCGGCGAAGCCGTACGCGCGCTGCAGGAGGCGTTGAACGCTGCGGGCATCCGCGACGCGAACGGCCAGCCGCTGCCGACGACCGGTTACTACGGCGACATGACCCAGGCTGCCGTGCGTCAGTATCAGGAACGCAACGGCCTGGAACCCGACGGCAAGGCCGGCAACGACACCCTGACAGCGCTTGGCTTGAGGCAGGATCCGCAGCAACCTGCGCCTGCGAATTCGCAGCAACCTCCGACCGACGCGCAGCCGGCGCCGGCGAATCCGCAGCAGCCGCCGGCCGACGCGCAGCCGGCCCCGGCGAACCCGCAGCAGCCGCCGACCGACGCGCAGCCCGCGCCGGCGAACCCGCAGCAGCCGCCGACCGACGCACAGCCCGCGCCGGCGAACCCGCAGCAGCCGCCGACCGACGCGCAGCCCGCGCCGGCGAACCCGCAGCAGCCGCCGACCGACGCGCAACCCGC
>Ga0209800_10000331_pt1 | contig 82181 bp, 90 predicted proteins | sample Higcelweek8metaG_FD_187174 | JGI IMG/M metagenome (GOLD analysis project Ga0209800, IMG submission 187174) | Freshwater pond sediment microbial communities from the University of Edinburgh, under environmental carbon perturbations - High... | ecosystem: Environmental > Aquatic > Freshwater >... | reverse complement strand
GAGCCTGGATCCAAGGGCGTCGCGACGATATGGGACAAGGACGTGATGATCTACGTCGTCAGCCTCCTCAATGACCGCCTGGAGCGTGGTGCGCCAGTCGACAGGAAAGTCCAATTCGCGGCGCATGATCTGCTGAAAGTCACGGGCCGTGGCACCGGCAAGCGGGCCTATGAACTGCTGTTGGACGCGCTGGACAGGCTGCGAAGCACGCATATCAAGACGACGATCGAAGCCGCAGATCAGCGCGAGCGCCGAGGCTTCGGTTGGATCGAAACCTACCGGGTGGTGGAGCGGGACACTCGGGTCGGCAAGCGGGTCATGACTGCTATTGAAGTTACCCTCAACGAGTGGATGTTCAGGGCTCTGGTGGAAGAGCGTCGCATCCTGGCTATCAGCCGCGATTATTTCGGCCTCACTGGCGGCCTGGAACGGCGGCTGTACGAGCTGGCGCGTAAACACCTCGGCAACCAGCAAGAATGGACCATTGGGCTCGGCAAACTGGCCGACAAGGTCGGCACCGCGCGACCGTTGAAGCTCTTCGCGAGCGACCTGCGCCGGATCATCGAAGCCGACAACCTGCCGACATACCGAATCAGCCTTATCACTCCGATCGGCCGACGCAACATCCTAGACCGCGCGACAGTCCTGTTCGAGCCGCGCGTCGCTAGAGAACCGCATACGCACGTACGTCAAGTGAAGTAGTTCACACATCAGATTTCTAAACAGCGACAAGCCGTCCTGCTCTGTGGATATGTGGATTAGATCGGTATTTCGCGAACCTACCGTCGGTATTTCGCGAACCTCAAGGATCGGTATTTCGCGAACCTACCGTCGGTATTTCGCGAACCTCAAACCATCATAACATGCTGGAAATATGGATGTTTTCAGCCCTGTAACTTTCTAACAAGAGAATCTAACTTTCTAACGCCTGCCGCTCCATTGTTGCGTGGATTACATTCCTGTAATAACTTAGGCACCTAAGGATGTGCTGCTGTGTCGCAGGGCATTGCGATACGCGGGTGGGGTGAACCCGATGCACGCGTCGGATTTCGCAACACATTTTAACTATGACGAAACAACCTGCCGCCTATAGGATAATCCCACGCATCCCAATGGGTCAGATTGGACATCAAGGCGGTGGGGGTATCGGGTGGTGGTCGAGCGGCTGTGGGACAAGTGGAAGATATTGCAGGCGCGCACCGATGCGCTGGCCAGCGTGGTTCAGGTGCCAGCAGAAGACTCTGCACACCACGACAAAGTGTTCATGGAACTCGTAGAGATTGAAGAGGAACTCGAATCCCACCTTCAGTCATGCCCGGATGGACGACTGACCGCTTGCATACGCATATCAATCGCCCTGCGCCACGCTCGCGTAGCAGGCGAGGAAAGCGAGCGACATTGGCTGCTCGTGGCTGATGCTCTCGTCGATCTGTCACGGCCTGAAATTGATCCCGGCAAGGCGCAGGCCGGTTCAATCTAATCGCCCGTGTGCGGCGCCTTCCTCTCTTCCATCCACGCATCCAGGTCCGCAACATCATACCGCTTGCTGCGTCCAATCTTGGCGCTGAGAGGCCCCTCACCACGGGTCTCCAGGTGGCGCAGATGCCGCTCCGATAGGCCGATGTACCTCGCGGCCTCGCGCTGATTGAGATACCTGGGCTTGGCCATCATAGATCCTTCGAACTGATAGGATTGCAGGTAACTAGCTAGGTCGCTACCAACCTACCTAGCGGACTGGACGGCATCAGCCCTGTTGGTAAACGTGGCGTCAGCTTTCGTGCTGAATTTCTTCAGACAATTCTATTGAGGCCGATCCATAAGGACAAAGATCAAAGTATATCTCTGCTATTGATTTGTCATTTGGAAAGCTCCAGCGCAAGTTAGGGTCTTCCGCAACAACTTTTTCACGCGGAACCTTCTTCGCTTCGACAATTTTCCCATGCAGATATTCTCTATCCTGCCGTCTCAGGTAGTAATTAGCGATAATCACATGGCGACCCACCGGACAGGCTTTGCCGCTGAAACGCGCGGCATATGCATATCGGAGCACGCGTCGCGTGCCGTCGCGGATTGCGGCCAGCTCGCCGGGTGTAGCATTCAGCGTCAACGCCCCCCAATCTGCGTCTGGATAGTGGCGACGTAAAATGTCGACCACCTTCAGGACCACCTGCTTTTGGACCTCGGCGAAGGAGCCATTCTCGATCAACCCGCCACGGTGCCCTTCCACGTCAGTCAACGTGGCGACCCACACCCCACGAGCCCCCTGGACCTCCCTGACAATCCGGCCACAGGGGCGGCCGTCGAGCGTAATGTCGGGAGAGGCAACCGAAATACCGAGGCGAGCCGACACCGTGCGGGTGTTGATCGGGCCAATCGGCAGGGTGCCAGTCTTGACCGCAGCACCTGATTCCGTGGGAGTCGGTACGGTTGCCAGCATTGTCTTTCCTTTGTCTGGCGTGGGCGATTTCTAGCCCGACAGACTACGAGGAAGGCGTAGGATCAACAATAGTGATATTGTAAAATCCTACGATGATGGCCGAAAGAAAACGCCTGGGGGGTCAGCCTGGGGTTAACAACATTGTGAAAATGTCGCGGCAGATGGTGGAACAGAAACAGAACGACAGAAAATTTCTACGCAAGAGTGACAGCCAGTACCTTGCAGATCTCCACCGAATCGCGTGAGAAGTCCTCCGGATCGCGCCCGCTCTCAGCGAGCACAGAGGCGGTTCCGTTAGTCAACCCGACCAGATCGCCAATGGCCGCAATCCGCTTGTCCTTCAGCACAACAACGATGTCGCCAGGTCGCGGCGGCTGAGACAAGCTGATGTACGCAAGGTCGCCAGGGCGTAGGCGGCCCGAGTGGCGGGTGATCCACACCGCGACCAGAGGTCCAGCGGCTGGCAGATGGGTCGGCCGTAGAGCGGCCTCCCTCGCCATGGCAGGCTCAATCTGGTCGGTTTCACGAAACAGGGGAACATCGCGCGGGGCTTCCTCCAGGTGGGTCGGCCGGTTCGCAATCCCAAAGGTTCGTGTCCGCGCCAGTGAGGTCCGCGCGCTCATCAACGCCGGGGGAGGGGCTGGCTCGTCCGGAAACCGCAGAACCTCCTCCCGTACACCAAGCACAACGGCCAGCGCCTCGCGGGTATCTCTTGGCAGGTAACGCGGTGTCTTTCGGTGAACGAACTGGTGCAGATAGGCGGCGTTGCGACCGATCGCTCGGCTAACCCCATTGAGAGTAAGGCCCAGCTCCTGCACGCGGTCGAGCACGAGCTGACGCTGGGGCTCCAGCGGCTGCGACATTCGTTCATCCTGTCTGTTTGGCCCCTGTAGGAGCGTCTCAATACATGGTTCCGAAGGTATTTCCAATCGAGGGTCGCCGCAACCCATAGGAACGGGCTTGTCGGCACGCCTAGCGTGGGGTAATCCTACGATCCATGACGAACCTATGCAAAAGAGTTGAGGTGTTCCTACGGGAGTACCCTATGTCCCCGACGAAATTCGGAAGGTTGGCCCTCAAGGATCCGGCCTTCGTCTTCCAACTCCGCACCGGTCGGAAGCTGCGCGCGGCGACCGAAGCGGCGGTGCTGGCATGGATGGACAAATACGAGCGGCAGGCACGCGAGACGCCGGCGCGAGCCGTCGTTGATGACGCCACCCGCATTCTGGTGGTGCAGCCGAACGGCACCACCCCACCTTCATTGTGCGTCTATGGCGATCGCGAGCCGCAGGTTGTCCTGCTGACGCCTTACCGCGCGCTGGAACTGGCTGGAGACCTGATGCAGGCCGCGGTGTCGGTGCTGACGCTAAGGACGGTTGGAACGGAGGCGGTGGGATGATCCGCTTCGAGCTGGACGAGCCTACACCACTTCTGAATGTCGTGCTCCGCATGCACTGGTCGAAGCGCCGGAAACTTGCCGCGCGCTTTGCGTGGTTGATCCGGGCCGCGACCTCCGGACAGCGGCCGGAGAAACCGTACGGTCGCGCGAAGGTGCGGATCGAGCGGCATTCGACCCGCACGCCTGACTATGACGGCATGGTTGGCGGCGCTAAGCAAGTCATCGACTGCCTACTTCCGCTCTCCGTTCGGCACCCGCACGGTCTCGGCCTCGTTGCCGACGACAGCCCCTCCTGCCTGGAGCTGGAGGTGGTGGCGGTGAAGGCCGCGGACCGGCGCGCGCAGAAGACCGTGATCGTCATCGAGGAGGTGGCCTGAAGCGGTCTCTCCAGCGCTGGCAATCCCAGTGCTCATATCAACTTTGATGCCAGGAAAACGTTATGAGCCGCGCTCAACCCATTGCTGTTGTCTCGGTTTCGGGCGGAAAAGACAGCACCGCGACGGCCCTCCGCGCCATTGAAGAATATGGTCAAGAACGCTGCCGCTTCGTTTTTGCGGATACTGGACATGAACATGAAATAACGCTTGATTACCTGTTAAATTACCTGCCGCTCTGGTTGAACGCTCGGATCGACGTGGTGAAGGCCGACTTCGCCAACGACATCGCCCGCAAGCGCGTCTATGTCGCCGAGAAATGGCCCGGCAAGCTGGTCAACGGCAAGTCGGGCAAGTGGGTGCGTCTGGGGGCGGTCGAGGAAGACGATCTGGAGCCGCCGCCCCCGGTCAACCCCTATCTTGGCTCCGTGATAGGGGGGTGGGTCTGGTCGGCGGCCCTCCGGCCGATGTCGGCCGACGAAGCTGCGGAGGTCGTGGCTCGCGCCCTGGAGGTTCTGCACCCGACGGGCGTCCCCTTCCTCGATCTTTGCCTTTGGAAGGGCCGCTTCCCGTCGCGGAAGGCTCAATTCTGCACGCAGCACCTCAAGCGCTACCCGCTTGACGACTACATGGTCGACCTGATCCGGCAGGGTCATCGACTGGAGAGCTGGCAGGGTGTTCGCCGAGACGAAAGCGAGGCGAGGCGCAACGCCGCCGCGCGCGAATGGACACCCGAGGGATGGGAGATCGTCCGGCCGATCGTCGACTGGACCGCTCAACAGACGGTCGATTTCATCCGGGCGCGCGGGGTCAAGCTGAACCGCCTGTATTCGCTGGGGTGTTCCAGGGTCGGCTGTATGCTCTGCATCAATTCAGGCAAGGGCGAAATCGCCAACGCGGCCGCTCGCTGGCCTGAACACATCGACCGCATCCGCAAAATGGAGCGGCTGGTCGGGCAGGCCAGCAAGCGGGGCTTCTCGACCCTGCTCCACCACGCTGATGGCGAAGGCGGCGACGCTGCCCACGCGTACCGCTATTGCAACATCGACGCGATGGTCGATTGGGCGCTGACCAGCCGGGGGGGGGCGCCAGTACGACCTGCTGAAGGCAGCTCCACCTCCGACATGCTCAAGCGTCTATGGGCTCTGCGAGTGAGGGACCAGGCATGACCGATTCCGTTCCAAGCCAAGCCGCCATGAGGGCCCGTGCCCGCCGGGTCCGTCGCGGTGAAACCGTCGAAGCCGAAGCCCGAAAGCGCACGAGCAAGGCGTCGCTTCAGGGCATGTTGCAACTCCCACTCCTGGAAACGCTGGAGGACGCCGGCGACAAAGCCCGGCCCCGCGACCTCTACCACCAACTCGCCGAGCGCTTGGGCGTGCCGGTTGATCTCCGCCAGGAGCGCCGGACCTGCGGCGATGGCCAGAGCTATGTCGTGTTCGAGCAGCAGGTTCGTTGGGCGCGTCAGACTGCCGTGATGGAAGGGCTGATCGCCGACGGCACGCGCGGGATCTGGGAACTGGCCGATCCCGGTCACGCGAAGCTGCTGCGCGCCCGGCGCGGCGTCACGCTGCTGATCTACTCGACCGACCTCGGGGTGGCTCTATGGGCGCATGCCGAGGACGCCGCGTCGGTGATAGAGCGGGAGTCGGTCAACCTCATCCTGACCAGCCCGCCTTATCCTGTGGTCTCGCGCGATTACGGTCGCGTGGATGTTCCGGCATGGCTGGACTGGATGAAACGCCTGACACTGCTGTGGCGCGACCTGCTGACCGACACCGGCACGCTGGCCCTGAACTTGGGCGATGTCCATGTGCCGGGCAGTCCGGCGCTCAGCCCCTATGTCGAGCGCTACGTGCTGAACGCGATCGACGACTGCGGCTTCCACCTCGCCGGCAGGATGCCGTGGTTCTCCCCAACCAAGGTCGGCAACATCCAGTGGACCGCCGCGAAGAAGGTTCGGCCGAAGAACCAGGTCGAGCATGTCGTCCTGCTCTCGAAGACGGCGAATCCATCCTGGGACATCACGCGGTTGCCGCCGGTCCCGTTCAGTCCCAGCACGCAGCGTTGGTGGGCAAAGGCCAAGCGGGAAAAGGGAATGCGCCCCTCCGGTTACGACATTCGCGAGGCAGCGTTCGAACCGAAGGGCGATGGCGCCCTCCCCGGCAACCTGATCGTCGCCGCCGGCGCCCCTGGCTCGGACACTTACAGCCGCCGGTGCCGTGCCGCGGGCCTGCCGGTGCACAGCGCTCGGTTCCCGGCAGAGGTGCCGCGGTCGATCATCTTGACCTGCACGGCGCCTGGGGAGCTGGTCTACGATCCGATGGCCGGGAGCAACGTGACTGGTATGGTCGCGGAAGAACTCGGGCGTCGTCATCTCTCGTCTGAGGTGATGCTGAGATCCGTGCAGGGTGCCGCTCTTCGCTTCGAGGGGCGACCGCAGTTCGCCATGCACGTTAACGGCGCTCGCTTCGATGGTGCCGGACCATGACCGACCCGCTGGCGTCCATCAAATGGAAGCACGATGACCTCGCGGCCGATCTGGCGGCGCATCTGGACGGGCCCGAGCGGCTGGTGTGGACCAACATGCAACTCGGCCCCAGCGGGTCGCCGCGGCCTGACGTCTACACGATTCCCAGGACCTACAGCCTGTTCGCGCCACTCGCCTATGAGGTGAAGGTCAGCGTCCCGGATTTTCGTTCGGACGTCACGTCTGGAAAATGGCAGAGCTACCTGTCCTACGCATGTGCCGTCGTTTTCGCCGTGCCGGCTGGGCTGGTTGGAAAGGGCGACATCCCTCATGGCTGTGGGCTGATGGCGCGGGGCCCTGCCGGCTGGCGGATGGTGAAGGCCCCAACGCTAAAGGTGATGGAGAATCTGCCGCTGCCCGCGTGGCAGAAGCTGATGTGGGACGGTCTGGAGCGGCAGGAGAAGCGGCGGGCGATTGAGCCGCGCAACATCAACCGCTGGCGTTCCGCAGATACAGTATCCAGGCAGATCGGCGGCGACATCGCTGATCTGTTCCAAAACGCGGACACTGTGCGTAAGGCCGCTGCGGAGCTGCTGGGGCTCATCGGTCGGCCGGACAAGGAGGATGGCAGCTACGCGCTCACACGGGCTATCCAAAACCTGTCCTACAACGGACGGCGGGTGCAGAAGACATGGGCGGCGCTTGCCGCTGTGCTGGGCATGGAAGCGGACAAATGGCCCGACTGGCAGGCCATGGAGGAGGCGCATCGGCGCATCGGCCGATTGAAGCCCGGCGCCGATGCGGAAGAGGTGCGGGACCGGATCAATCTCCTCCGGCACCAACTCGACCGCATGGAGCATGATTTGATCGGCGCTCCACCTGCCACCACGCGTGAGCCGCGCGTGAATGACGCGTCGCCCACGAGTGGCGATGGCGTGCCGGACGGTTCCGACACGCCTCTGTTCGCCACGCTCGACGCGCCGGAAGGGGGCTGCTGCTGATGGCCCGTATCCGCTCGATCAAGCCCGACTTCTTCACCAGCGAGGACGTCGTTTCGCTCCACCCACTCGCCCGGATTCTGTTCATCGCCACCTGGTGCGAGGCCGACCGCGAAGGCCGGATGCGGTGGCGCCCCATGACCCTGAAGATGCGGTACCTCCCCGCTGACAACTGCGACATCGAAGAGCTGTGCGGACAGTTGATCCGGCAAAAGCTCATTGTTCTCTATGAGGTTAGAGACATTACCTACGCCTATATCCCGACCTTTACGACGCACCAGGTCATCAACAACCGCGAAGCGGCGTCGAAATTGCCGTCTCCGCCCGTCGCCGTCCAGTCGCCGTCCGATGACGACGCGTGCGGCACGCGTGATCCACGCGTCGGGCACGCGCCGGACACCCCCCTTCCGGGAAGGGAAGGGAAGGGAAGGGAAGGGAAGGAACGTGGTGGTGAAGCGCGCGCGCCCGAACCAACGCCCCTGACCCCTCCAGGATTGCATTCGGCTTCTCCGCCTGCCGGTGACGCCTTCCGTGTGGGGAAGGAGGTCGCGACAATCTTGGGCGTGGCCGATAACCCGAACTGGTTCGGTGACTACACTCGCATCACGACCTGGCTCAACCAAGGCGCGGACGAGGAACTGATCCTCCGCGTGGTCCGCCGGGTGATGCGGGACCGCGCCGATCCAGCCCCTCCCGACAGCCTGAAGTATTTCGACAAGCCGATCCTGCGAGCGATTGCGGAACGCAACGCCCCCATGCCCGAGGTGAAGACCGATGCCCGACCTGACGCCCGCCGTTTCACGTCCGACGACGCCCTCCTTGCCGGCTTCGGTGCAGCCGCTGATGACCGGACGCCCGGGTCGCAGCCGGTTCAGTGACGATGGGGAATACTTGGGGACCGTCGAAGACTGGCGACCGCCGCCGACGCTGCCTGTGGCGGTGCTGGAGGACTGCCGGTCGGCTTTGGCGGTCTACGAACGGGCGCTCGTCCCCATGGAGCCGCATGCGCTGTCCGGACGCGTCGCCAGCATGCTCAAGCACTATTACCAACCGACCGTGGCCAGCCGGGCGGAACAGGCGGTCCAGCTCCAGCGCGTGGTTGCACACGACTGGCACGAAGCGCTGGGCGAGTTTCCCGATTGGGTGGTCACGGACGCCTGTCGGCGCTGGATCAACCGCGAGGAAAAGCGACCGACCCCGGCGGGCATCCGGGCGGAATGCCAGCGGCTGTGCGCCGAACAGTTCAAAACCCGCGACCGGCTCCGCGTGATCGTGGAGGCCAGCGCCCCCTCGCACGAGCGGTCGGCGAACGTCGTCCAGCTTCCAAATCTGCGGCGCGTCCAAGACGCCGGCCGAGAATGAGAAAGGAAATGGGAAAAATGGGAAGTGTTCGGGAAAATGGGAGAGAAACGGGAAATTTCTCGGAAAAACAATGCATAAGCGGCCATTTTGGGGGCGACTGGCCCCGTCTTGCCGCTGATCTGGCGTCGGCGCTGGATGATACCTGGATCTTCCTGTTCATCGCGGCATCGACGGCCGCCAACCAGTGCCGCGCGCCGCTCCACCGGACCCACGCCGAGATGCTGGCGCGGGTGCATCGCGTTATGACGGAGCGCACGCCGCCGGTTTGCTGTCAGCGGTACCCACCTCCCGGTTGCCGATGATCTTGGCCGAGCACGGCTATGACCTGGACGGCCTCCTCGCCCTCACACCGAACCAGAAGGGACAACCCCATGGGTGACAAAACCGGAATCGAGTGGACCGATGCGACCTGGAATCCGCTGGCTGGCTGTTCCTTGGTCTCGCCCGGTTGCACCAACTGCTACGCCATGAAGGAGGCCGCCCGGCTGGAGCGGATGGGCGGAAAGGGCGGGGCGAAATATGCCGGGCTGACCAAGGCGAGCAAGGCGGGCCCGGTCTGGACAGGAGAGGTTCGGCTGCATTCGCCGTCGCTGTCCCAGCCGCTGCGTTGGGGCCGGGCTCGGCGCATCTTCGTGAACTCCATGTCCGACCTGTTCCACGAGTCCGTGCCCGATGAGGCGATTGACCGCGTGTTCGTCGTGATGGCGCTCGCGGCTCGGCACACATTCCAGGTTTTGACCAAGCGATCGGCTCGCATGCGGGCCTACATCGCCGGGTTCTCGTGGGAGCGTGCGATTGCGAGTTGCACCGGTCCTGACGGCGTCTCGGTGATCCCGCGCCACTCGGTTGACGATCTGCGGGGCGCCTTCGGGTTACGGCCGCGGCGCCCGAGCGAAGCCGACCGCTCGGCATGGCCGGTTCCGAACGTCTGGTTGGGCGTGTCGGTGGAGGACCAGCCGCGCGCCGATGAGCGTATCCCGGACCTGTTGCGCACGCTGGCGGCTGTGCGATTTGTCAGCATGGAGCCTTTGTTGAGACTGGTTGACCTTACCAGGGTCGTGTTGAAGCCGTCGGATGCGCCGGAGCGTGGGAAGCCGCCGGTGACGATGAATGCCTTGCGAGGGTGGCACGGCGGCGCCGACGGCCTGACTCGACTGGATTGGGTGATCGTCGGCGGAGAGAACGGGCCGCGCCCGATGCATCCCGATTGGGTGCGGGCGGTTCGTGATGCCTGCGCGCGTGCCGGCGTCGCCTTCCTGTTCAAGCAGTGGGGGAGCTGGGGCTTGTACGGGCCGCGCGACAAAGATGGCGCACTGAAGCCGATCGAGGCCTTCGCGCTGGCCAACGACGGCGCGCTCTACCGCTTGACGGACCTTGCCTACCCCGACGGCCCGCGCCGCAGTGAGGCCATCCGCTCCAACCACGACAGTGCAGCGTTGCACACGGTCTATCGAGTGGGGAAGAGGCTCGCCGGCCAGGAATTGGATGGTCGCACCCACGACGAAATGCCTCCGGTTTACTTCGTCGCGGAAGTTGCACGCATAGGGACGCAGTCCTCTGTGCCGACGCTGGCCAGCGGGTGACGGAGGGGCGGCGAGACACCCCACCCCCAAGATATGGTGGCTGATTATAGTCCTATCTTCAACCGACCTTCATAATCTCTGGACCCCTTGTAAACCCTGGTTTTCTGCCGCCGAGCAAAAACGTCTAATATGATATATGGAAAATCGGCACTTTTCCAAGGCGGACAACTGTCCTTTACCCATTCCTAACGGGAATTGACCCATGAAGCATATCAACCTCGCCCCCACCGGCACCATAAGCGTGCCCGACGTCGGCGATCCGCAAGCGCTCCAGCGCTTCAGTGACCTCGCCTGCGGCATGGTTGAGCGCTCCTTCTTAGCCCGGGGTGCTGCCGATCTGGCCGTGGCCGAGCATCTGACCGCTGGGCCGTCTGGGCCGCCTGCCGCCGTGCAAGTTCTGGAGGGCATGACCATGATGGCCATTTCGGCTGATTTGGTCGCGCGGATCGAGAAGGCGCTGCCGGCCCGGCTGGCGTGGGAGCTGGCCAAGGCTATTGCCACGGATCCCGTCACCGACCGCGAGTTCATCGAGGAGGTGCTGGCCAACCTCGAAGGCGCATGGTCCGCGCCCTTCATGGGGCTGCCGGAGGAGGCATGGCGGCCTGAACTGGACCGGGCGCAGAACATCGTTTTGGGTGGCTTTGTCGGCCGGACGATCGTTACCCCGCTCCACTTGGTGGCCTTGCTTAACCAGGACCTCCTCGACAGCCGGGTTTGGACCTATCCGGATAACGGTGGGTACGACCTTGGCTACAACACGCTTGTGCGCCGCCTCCTCGATGACGGCGAAGCCCATGGCGACCACAACAACACCCTCATCGACCGCTGCGGGGCCACAGCACGCAAGCACGCCCGCCGGGCGCGCCAACGGCTGGCGGCCGCCGGGTTCTATCTCACCCCCCTTTGGAGTGCCGCTTGATGACCGCCGTCCCCTCTGCCGCCCCTTCCGTGGCGCCCGTCGCGGACGCCCCCGCGCGGAAGACTTTCGACGCTTTCCAGCGCTGGTACATCAACCCGGCGAAGCGCCGGCGAAACGAGTGGCCGGAGGATCTGACGGAATCCGACCTGGAGGAGATAGCGGCGCTCGTCCCCCGCTTCCTCCACCCCGACGTGAGCGGGCTCGTGCTGGCGAATGCGTTGGGGGTGCTGCTGGCGCATCTGGCGAAGGAGCGGAGGGCCCATGCCGGTTGTGTCGACGCGATGCGTGAGGCGAGCAATCGGCAGGTCCAGCGTCGGCAGGTCCTGGAGCGGACCATCACCGACCTCCGGATCGACCTGGGGGCCGCAGAGGCTGCATTGGGCCGCCGCACCATGGAATTGGAGGATGCGCGGTTGTGCGAGATGTACCGTCGGCGCCGGGCGGAGGCGCGGGCCGACGACCTGACGGCGTCCTTCGATCTGCGCCAACGGGCGGACGTGCGGGCCATTGAGCGTTGGCAGGCTGCCACGGGCCGGGCCATGGAATGGCCCGACCATGCCGACCTGGTGGTCTGGTTGCTGGAGCGCCTGGAGGCGGCCGAAGGGCGGGCGACCGAGCTGGAGCGGCAGGCCGGCGACCGGGTGACGGTCATGCATGCCGCTGCTGACGAGCTGGAGCGCCTGTGGGTCGAGCACGGCGACGGGGATGCGTCTCCGAAGCTGGTGATGCGTCTGCGCGAGGAGCTGGGCGGGTGCTATCCCGGCCGCTGTCGAGCCTTCAAAGTGGTGGCGGAGGCGAAGCACAAGGAGCGTCTGGAACTGCTGGAGCGATGGGTGGTGCTGCGCTGCGTGGACGCGGAGGCAGAGCGCGACCTGTTGCTCGTGCGTGTCGCGGGGATGGAGCGCGCGGTGGAAGCGCTGAAAGCACCTACCGCAGCCTTTATCAAGGGTCCGGTGAAGCCCAACGACATCGAGATGCTAACCATTGAGGAGGACGCGGGGCAGTTCCAGGTGCCGATGGTGTGGAGTGCACCTGCCGTCGACGTGGTCCAGGCCATGGAGGCAATTGATCCTTTCGTGCGGCACGCGCGACGCCTCCTGGTGGGCTGGGCGAAGGAGCCGGAAGGGTTTGCGTCGGGTGCGATGAAAGTCACCTTCTCCGACCTTCGGCGGATCATCGCACTGTGGGACTCGCTGAAGGCTTCGCCTGCGGCGGCCGGCGGACAGCATCTGACGCTGGAAGACCTGTCCGAGCTGGCCAACGCGCCGGACTTGCCGCTGGACGAGGCCCTGGCCCGCATTGTCTTTGCAGCACTCGATTCCCCGGAGCGCGCGGTGCGCCAAGCGGCGGCCGTGGTGCCGATGACTCTGGATCAAGAAAAGAACCGTTGGGTGGTGGCCCTGCCGACGGACGCCGAGCCGAAGGAGAAGACCCATGGGTGACAAGACCGGGATCGAGTGGGCCGATGCGACCTGGAACCCGCTGGCCGGCTGTTCTGTGGTCTCGTTCGGCTGCACCAACTGCTATGCCATGGGCGAGGCCGCGCGCCTTGAGCGTATGGGCGGAAAGGGCGGCGCCGAAGTATGTCGGGCTGACCAAGGCGGGCCAGGCCGTCCGCTTGTGGACGAGAAAGATCGGCTGTCGGAGAAACTGTGGTGGGCGTATGGGAGGGAGCGGGGTAATGGCTAACCCAAACATTCCCGGCCTTCTGCCGGACGTTCATGATCCGGGTGGGCGCTCGTTCCCGCTGGCGCCCGATGTCGAGGGAACGGCCGTCTTCGGTGGGGAGCGGGACTGCTACCGCTATCTCCTCACCCGTGAATGGTCGCTCGGCGGCCTGACCGCCATGTTCGTGATGATGAACCCGAGCTGTGCTGACCCGCTGCGCGACGATATGACGATCAAGGGCATCACGAGGAAGGTGCGGAGCTGGCCCTGGAAGGGCCTCCCGCGGGCCTTTGGTCGGCTGGTGGTCGCCAATACCTTCGCCTACCGCGCCAAGGATCAGGCGCGCTTGGCGGAGGTGGAGGACCCGATCGGGCCGGACAACGATACCCACATTTTGACGGCTGCGGCGCGAGCCGACCTAGTGGTGATGGCCTACGGGAAGCCAAAGGTCGCCGCCCTCCGCCAGCGCGGATGGGCGGTCGCCGGCATGCTCCAGGCAGCCGGCCATGACCTGTACACCATCGCGGAATCGCACGATGGAGTGCCGAGGCACCCGCTCTATGTCGCGGACAGCATCGTACCGCGGCTGTGGCGGTCCTGGTCGGAGGAGCGAACTCATGCATGACCACCCCACGGTGCCAACGCGGATCGTCCATATGGCCGCCGCTGTCAACGGTGCTGGAGGCGTTTCAGCGGCGTGCTTCGTCAAACCGCGCGCCGTTGATCTGGTCCGTGCGACATGGACACTCAGGCCCGACGCTGTGACCTGTCCGAGATGCCGCCGCACCCTTGTCATGGGGGGGCTGGAGACCGGCCAGCCCCAACGCCTCCAACTTTCCCGTCGGCGCGGTGCCCGGCTGCCGCCCGGAACCGTCAAGGTCGACCGCACGAACAAGCTATTGGGGAATCCGTTCCGGCCGATCGACCCCAAGAACCCGGAGCACGTCGCGGCCGCAGTCGCCTACTATGACCGATACCTGAGCAACCCGGGCGGCGAGACCTTCGCGTGCGGCCCGGAGACGGGGGTGGTGCTGGCCTTCGTGCCGGCTCCCGATCATGCCCGACGTGTCCTCGACGCCCTGCCCCAGCTCCGCGGGCGCAATTTGGGCTGCTGGTGTCGCTTGGGCTCCCCCTGCCACGGGGACATCCTTCTGCGCCGGGCCAACGCTGATGATGGCGCTGGGCCGGTCGTGACGACCTTCTGATCTGGCTCCCATGGGAGCGGTCAGGGCCTGAGAGGAGATCCTGGGTGGCGTGCCGGCGCCGCGGCGAACAAAGAGACCATCGAGCCCTCTCAGGGGTAGATGCGCGCTTGCGGGAAATGGTCTCGACCGTGCCATAGGGCCGCCCCAACCGGGCGGCCCTATGCTTTTCTGGCCAGCGGTCGTGACGCGAAGCTGATGGTCCTCAAGATCGAGGCATTGCACCCACGCACCATCGCAGCCCCAAGGAGGGGCCATCATCATGACCGTTCGGGCCAAATTCCGCTGCTTCTATGTCTATCGGTCCCAGGACGGGAAGACCGAAACCGCCCAGCTCCACGCGGTCTACTCCAGCGACCCGGCCGACCCGAATTACACCTGGTCGACCGCGACGCCCGGCGGCAACCTGACCATGACGATCAGCAACCCCGCCGCCTTCGGCCTGTTCGAGCAGGGCAAGGAGTACTTCCTGGATTTCACCCCCGCCACCTGACTGGCGGCGCGGTGTTGGAAAGGGGGTGTACGGCTGGTACACCCCCTTTTCCATGTCCACAACTCGGTACAAAAGATACATTTCGTACTGAGTTCGGTAGCAAGTGGGCCGCGACGGCGCTATTCCGCGATGGGTCGTGACGGAAGCCTGTGGGTCATAATCGGCCACGACATGACACGCCATGACCACCGAGACAATCGCGTCCCCTTTGAAACTGCTGTCGCAGGACGAGGCCGCCGCATCGCTCCGCATCAGCCGTCGGACCCTCCAGCGCCTTCGCGCATCCGAAGCTGGTGGCCCGCCCTTCGTCCGCATCGGCGAGCGCCGCATCTGCTATCGCGCGTCCGACCTGGATACATGGCTGGCCGCGCAGCAGGAGGCCCGCTCGTGACGTGGCAGCCCAACAAGCATGCCGGGTTGGCGGCGGAGCTGGAGCGGAAGCGCATCGAACGCATGCAGAAGCTGCGAGACCTGAACGCGCGCCATTACCGCTTCCCGGCGGCGGAGAAGCCGGTTGCGGATGAGCCGGAGAAGGCTCGCCGTCGCTGTGCCGTCCGGGCGCCTGAAGAGTGAACGAGGCCGCCGTCGCCGTCGCGGCCCGACAGGCTGGGCTCCTACGGGCGGCGAACCCCTATCTGGATGGCACGGCCGAACATGACCGCTGGGACTTGGCGTGGCTGTTTGCCGATACGGCGTCGGCTGGCGATTCTCCTGACGGCGACCACGGAATGATTGTGCGTAGGAAAGTTCCGTAATATCCTATGTATCGCGGTCGCATCCTCGATCGTTCTCCCACACCTCCAGGCCGGGGCGGCGCATGCCACCCGGTCATTTTTTTGTCTATATACGCACCTCTAAGCGGAATCTTCCACGATTGTGCAACCGCCCTTGACGTAGGAAATGAGCATAGGCATTGTGGGCAAACACAATGGCGAGCGCCATTATTCCTATGGAGTAGGTGCTCGCGCAAGCCGGAGGAGACCCGCCGTGGTCTTCGCCTATCGCCACGGGCCTTGGCCCCCACCGGAGCGCGTTCTCCATGTCCTTAACCCCCGCTGACGAGGCCAGCCGGTCCTTTGCCTCGTTGATCGCCACCCTTGAGGATGGCGATCTGTCCAATGATCTGTCCGACCAGGTGCGCGAAATTGTCGCCGCCCTGAATGACGCCGTCGCCAATCAGGGCGGAAAGCCGAAGGGAACGCTGGTCCTGAAGCTTGATTTCGTCCTGGACAGCGGCGTCATCGAAACGAAGGCCGACGTCAAGGTGACAAAGCCCAAGCAGTACCGTCGCAAGACGGTCATGTACGCCACCCCGGGCAACCACCTGTCCCGGAAGAACCCCAAGCAGCAGGAACTGCCCTTCCGCGACGTGAACGCCCGCGAAACCGACGTGCGCGCCGTCTAATCGCCGGCGCCGTCCGGCGCTGGTCTGCCCTGTCACCTTCATCAGCGAGACAAATTATGGTTCCCACCGAAAGCAACCTCGCCGGTCTCGGCCAATTTCTTCTTCAGCATATGTCCGAAGGCGCGGCTCTCCAGCGCGTCGGCTTTGTCGCCGGGCACGAGGAGCAGGTCGAGATCATGCTCGTGCCCAAGGGGCTTGAGGCCAAGTCGGTCCGGCCCTTCCTGGAGGAATACCGTCAGCGCCCGGATCGCCGCGAAGGCACGGCTGTGATGCAGGACCTGGACTCCTTCATCGCTCTGACGAACCGCTTCAAGGACGACAACACGGCCCTGTTCGCCGATGCGAACGCCCCCAGCCCGTCGCTGTTGGCCGTGCTCGACTATCACGAGCGTGTCAACGTCCCGCCTGCCCCCGACGACACCGAAGGCCTGACAGATTTCCGCCCCGATGCCCTGCCCCGGTTCGGCCGGCACCGCGTCCTGTACGAGTTCCCGCTGGCGGACGAGTGGAAGGCCTGGACGACGAACAACGGTCGGAAGATGACGCAGACCGAGTTCGCGAGCTTTCTGGAGGATCGTGGCATCGACATTTTGCCGCCCCCGACCTTCGAGGGGCAGATTTCGGAGGCCGATGCTCATCTCCAGCGCCTCGCCACGCTGATCAACGGCCGGTTTGCGGGCCCCGAGCGCCTGATGGACCTGTCCCGCAGTCTGGCGGTCCACGAGAACGCCAAGGTGGTCGCGGCGACGAACCTCTCCAGCGGTGAAGGCAACATCACCTTCGAGACGGAGCACACCGACTCCGCCGGTCAGAAGCTGGATGTGCCGAACCTCTTCTGCATCGCCATCCCGGTCTTCGAGCATGGCGCCCGGTACCGCGTCGTGGTCCGGCTGCGCTACCGGAAAGTCGGCCCGACCCTGAACTGGTTCTATGAACTCTACCGTGCCGACATGGTGTCCAATGACGCGCTGCGGCAGGCCTGCGCGAAGGCCCGCGAGGAGACCGGCCTGCCGCTGTTCCTCGGCAGGCCGGAGACCCCGCGTTCCGGCCGCGACTAAAGTCCAAACGGCGACCGGCTCGCACCCTCCCTGTGGGCCGGTTAAACCATATATACCTAGCTACCTACCTACTAAGGATTGCGCCATGTCCCGTGCCCTGAAATGCCCAGCCGCTGCGGTCGCCAACCAGCACATTGCGAACCGGTTGCGCGAGCTGCGCGAGCTGCGCGGTGTCAGCCAACAGAAGCTTGGCGCCGAAGTTGGTGTTTCGTTCCAGCAGATGCAGAAGTACGAGCGTGGCGGCAACCGCATCAGTGCTGGCGCGCTGGTCCAGCTCGCCCGCGCCCTCGATGTTCCAATCTCCTACTTCTACGACGGGTTGGATGGCGTGCACCAGGGCGACGACACCCTGGCCACGACCGACCGGGCGGCTCGGAAGCTCGCGCATCAGTGGTCGTTGATCCAGGACGACGGCGCCCGCACCGCGATCTTCAACCTCTGCCGCGCCATGGCCCCCAGCGCCGTCGCGGGCGAACCGCAGAAGGCGTGACCATGCCGAGGCTGCGCAAGGCCTATGCGGTGATCGTGCGTGGGTACGATGGTTGCGAAACAGTCTTCGCGCCCACGTCCGCCCAGGCAAAGGCCGCCACGCTACGGGTCATGCATGACGTGGGCGCGCATGACGCAAGGAAGTCCCATATGCGCGCCTGCCGCGCCCCCGACAGCGACGTTCTCCTGCCCGACGAACACCGCCTCGTTGCCGATCTGACCCCGAAAGAACGCCACATCATCGCGCATGCCTATGGCTCCGATGTCCCTATGGGGAAAGAGGGCTATCGGAACCACTTTTGCACCGATCCGTCGTCCTCCGACGGTCGCCGGTTGCTCCGCTTGTCGTGGGAGTTCGGGCTGTTCAGCGGGCCGCATGGCGAGAAGGCCTATGGCAACACCGGCATGTGGTGCGGCGCCTTCTTCTTCCTGACCGAGCTTGGCCGCGAAGTCGCCCGCTCGCTGCTGTCCACATACGGGAGACATTGACCATGAACGTGCTCGACACCTCCAAGCCCGTGCGGACCCGTTGCGGTTATCCCGCCCGGATCATTTGCGCCGATCGCCTGGGCCTGTACCCGATCATCGCCCTGTACCTTCACGACACGGGCCGCGAGCGGACGGTCCACACCATGGCCGATGGCAATGCGGGCACCGATGAACACCCGCTCGACTTGGTCAACGTCCCGGAGAGCGAGGCCATCTATCCCGTGAACCCGCTCCTCCAGCTCCTGGCCGATCCGAGCCCGGAGGAGTTCCGTCGCGTGGCGTCCCGCGTCGAGGAGGCCATCGCCAACTCCACCACGCCGGTGGACGACGCCGGCGTGGCCCTCGCGATCATGATGGGGATGATGCAGGAGGTCCGCTCCAGGGTCTCCCTGCCGCTGGTATTCGAAGGCGCCGTGACCGAACTGGCGCGGCTGCGCGCTGGAGCGAGCTCTCAGTGACCAGTCGCGCCTACTACAACGAATACGATCCTTTCGCAGCACGTTGGCTTCGGAATCTGATCGCGGCAAACCTAATCGCACCCGGTGACGTGGATGAGCGCTCAATTGTCGATGTTCGGGCCGACGACCTCGTCGGATACACCCAGCACCACTTCTTCGCCGGGGTTGGGGGGTGGTCGCTCGCCCTCCGTTCCGCCGGGTGGCCCGACGACAGGCCAATCTGGACCGGCTCCTGCCCGTGTCAGCCGCTTTCGGGCGCGGGACAACGAAAAGGCCATGAAGACGAGCGACACCTCTGGCCCGCTTTTTTCGACCTTATCGCCGAGCGCGGTCCTTCAACGATCGCTGGAGAGCAGGTTGCGAGCGCGGATGGGCGCGAGTGGTACTCTGCTGTACAAGCTGACCTGGAAACAATGGGATATGCCTGCGGGGCCGCCGATCTGTGCTCTCCGGGCGTCGGCCTGGAGTGGCAAGCCACAGCGGCAGCACAATGGCTGGACTGGGCCATTCTGCATTGTCCAGATCCCAACCTCGCCTCCGAAATGCGTCATTTTGCCGATTGGGCTGGCCGAGAAATTGTCGCAGGCGCTCCAAACATTCGCCAGCGCCTGTACTGGGTGGCCAACCGCGCGGGCGACCGATGGGGAGAAGAATACCAGGACCCTGGAAGGCGCCTTAACCGAAATCAGCAGAAAGGGGAGCCCTCAGGATCTCTGCCAGGCGGCCCTGATTTCGTCCTGGCCAACGCCACAAGCTCGGGATCATTACCCGGCACACTCCGCAGAGTATGTGGCGCTCAAGAAGGGGCAGGGGCATGGCATGGCCAATCTCAACGACGTCACGATGTTGGCGGCGTGGCCCACCCCCCAAGCGCAAGACGGATCGGGCGGGGGGCAAGCCAAGCGAGCGGCGGGATCGGAGCGACACGGTGCGAATCTGAACGACTTCGCCATGCTGACGGGTTGGCCAACTCCGACGGTCGGGAATGCCACAGGCAACCAGGCGGCCAAGCATGCCAGTTCAACGGGGAGGCGGCCGGACGGAAGCAAAGCGACGGTCAGCCTGAATGCGGTTGCCCAGATTGCCGGTTGGCCAACGCCCATGGCGGGGACGCCTGCACAGAAGGGGTACAACGCGGCGGGGAACACGGACAGCAGCCGGAAGACGGTGGAATTGGCAGGGTGGAGCACGCCGACTGCGAGGGACGGGACGCGGGGCAGCCTGCCGCCGAGGCCGACGGACACCGGGGTGCCTCTGGATCAGATGGCGGCGTTGAGCGGGTGGGCAACGCCCAGCGCGACGGACGGGGAGCGCGGCGGGACGATCACCGAGAACATGACGGGATCGTCCACGGCGCAGCAAGCTCGCTTGGTGGGCTGGGCGACACCGGCAGCAAGAGACTTCCGCCACGCGAACGCGACGCCGTTTGCAGATCGTGGGGGAGGGACGAAGGGGGAACAACTGAACAATCAAGCGGTCCATCTTCTAACGTTGCGGCGCACGAAGATGGACGGCCCGGCACGCGTCACGGTGGATGGGGAACTGTTGACTGGCTCTTCTGCACAGATGAGTGCTGGCGGCCAGTTGCACCCAGCACATTCCCTTTGGCTTCAGGGATACCCCATCGTGTGGGCCTCCTACGCGGCGCCGGAAACGCGATCAACCCGGAACTTGCAGCCGAGTTCATGAGGGCTGTGATGGATGTCGTGGATCATGACGTCTGACGTTTCAATGCAACCTCACCCTCCTCCATTCGCCGACCTACCTGCTGGCAAGCGTTACCCCGTGATTTATGCCGATCCGGCATGGTGGTGGAAGTCGTACAGCGTGAAGGGTGCGGGCCGGAGTCCGGATCGGCATTACCGATGCATGTCGCTGGAGCAGATCAAAGCCCTGCCGGTCGCCAGCTTGGCGGCCGATGACTGCGTGCTGCTGATGTGGGCGACTGACCCGCTGCTGGACAAGGCGTTCGAGGTCATACGGTCCTGGGGCTTTACGTACAAAACTGTCGGCTTCTACTGGACCAAGGAGAATGCCGACGGCTCGGATTTCATGGGGGCAGGGTACTGGACGCGGGCGAATCCGGAACAATGCCTGTTGGCCACACGCGGCAGGCCCAAGCGTCTGAACGCGGATGTTCGCAGATGGGTCAGCTCTCGGCGGCGGGGGCACAGCCGCAAGCCTGATGAGATCTATGGCCGGATCGAGCGGCTGGTTGGTGGGCCGTACCTGGAACTGTTCTGCCGCTCCGGCGCGCCCGGATGGGATACATGGGGCGATGAGGTTGGGAAATACAAGGTCGGAACCTAGCCGACTAAGACGCGAGTCCAGGGCGTTTTGCGACGTGGCGCAATCACCTCTTGAGAGAAAATGCAATGAAATCAGATTTCACCGGGTCCGATTACGGCCATGCCATTCCGGCTATGGAGCATGTGCTTATCGAGGTCGCCATCAACCAAGACGCGCCAGTTCGTTGCGCGGAATGCGGATGGTGCGGTCACGGGGGCGATCTCGGTCCCAAAGGTGAATGCGGTAGCGGCGAAGAATGCCAGGGCCGACCAGCGGAAATCATCGACCAGCTCGACATGATCCAGGCTTGGGCGGACACCGACGGCGTGGTCTGTGGCCCGCAGCTTGTCGCCTTGGGGCTTCTTGAGCCAATCCCAGGGACTGAAAAGGAGGCCCGTGAAGAGTGGGGAGCCGAAACGCTTTGGGACTTGACCGTCGAGGGTGAGGCTATCCTCCGCGACGCCCGCGAACAGGCCAAGCTGCGGGATGAGTTCGACGCGCTGAAAGAAGGCACGCTGCCCCGCCAGACCGATGGGGATCGGTCATGACCCGAAATGACGCGCGCGCACTCTGGACATCCAGCGGACTGACCTACGAAGTCCTGACCCCGGCGACCGCGCGCCGCCTCATCAGCCTGATCGACGCCGAAATGCGGGCATCCGGATTGATGGACCGGACTTATCGGATGCGCCGCAAATGGGCTGATCGTGGATGCGTGGCCCTCCGATGCAAAGCTTTCTATTTCGACGACCGGGAGGCCGTGACCTTCAATCCGGATGGGTTCGTCGGCTTCGCCGGTTGGGCAGACGATGAAAATGTCGCTCCGGTGCTGACCGGCTTTCAACGCTGGATTCTCGAACTCACCGCCATGCAATCCAAAGGAGCGCCGAGATGGACGACAACACGATGACGCTGTACGCGGCAACCAAGCATTTGGATGAACAGCTTTGCCGCTGCATGTTTGATCCGAAAGATGAATCCGCTATCCGTTCGGTTCTGGATGCGCTCAATCACCCCCAAGGCGTGACGGCCCCCCACGACGCCCTGGAGCACGACCGCGAGGTGGTGCAGGAAGGTTGGGCGCTGGTGCCGGTCGAGCCAAATCCCGAAATGTGGACGGCAGGGGCTGTGGAACTCGAAAGGTGGCGCAGCGAGACGGGTTACGCCAGCAAGGGCGATGCCGCCGTTCTCTGCCACCGCGCCATGCTTGCCGCCGCCCCGCCCGCGCCGTCGCCGTGGCGTCCGATCGGTGAAGCCCGCAAAGACGGATCGACTATCTGGGCTATGATGCGGCGCGACATGCCCGGCAATTTTGCGGGAATTCAGTTGCCTTTGCGTCACCCCGGATTGGCTGACGACGGGTTCGATGTTGGATGGAACATCGCGGCCCCAGTCGGTCATGGGGGATTCTCTGACGAATGGATTGCCGGGTGGATTTCCCTCCCCACCCCTCCCGTCGCGGAGAAGGCCGGTGAAGGCGCGGAGGGGTGACGCCATGGAAGCCGCGCTTGCCTACCTAGGAATTTTCATATTGGCCGGTCTTTTTGCTGCGTTCATCGCCGCAGGGCCAACCAATCGTGACGAAAAGGACCAGCCATGACCAACCCCACCCCCGAAACGCCCGCTGCGACCCAGGGCGACGACACCCCGGAGAGCGTGATGGCTAGGCTGCCTATGCACCCCAGCCAAAGGAGGGAATCCGTGGATGACCACCTGACTGCCGGTCACGTCGTGGACATGTGTCGCGTGATCGTCCGTGGCCCGGTTGACCGTGAAGTGCTTCTCGCCGTATGCGCCAAGGAGCCGGACCCGGAAGCCGTATTGGCCGCGTGTGTGAACGACATGAAGGCTCGCGGACTGCGGTTCAATGGCGAGACCTCCCGAGAGGCGGAAGTCATGCGCGACCTGCTTGACGCCCTGAATGAGATCAACCGGGTGACAATGGGAAGTCGCGGCCCACAGTCTTCCCGCGATTCTCTTCATGCCGCGCGCCGACGTCTGAGCGCGGCAGACCCTATTATGCGTGAGGCCGCGCGGATGCTTAATAAGGCGAGGCGAGGTGATGCATGAATGATGCTTTCCGCAACTATGTGTTCGGGCGCTCTTTCAGAATTGATCTATCTGAGCGTCATGTTGAAACGTTAGCGAGTCTGTGTAAAGGCGATGCAATCGCATCCTACGGCTTCGGTGGAACCCAAATGCATGGGCTTCTCAGGCGTGGTCTCGTTGAACATTACGCAGACGACGTAAATCACACGCGATATCGTCCTACCAAAGCTGGCATTCTGGTCTATCAGCTTCTGGTCGAGGCTGGAGAGTATAGCGCGCTGGAGGCCAAGCGACAGGAGGTGCTGGAGAGGGAGAGCGAGCTGCACCGTCGGGAATGGGAGGAGCGTCATGCCAACGTTTCGGTCCGCCTCAAGGACCGGTATCGCAAGGATGGTGCCGAACCGTTGCTGACGGCTCCCGGTGGTGTCGAAGGATCGGTCTGATGCCGGTTGATGATGACCAACTCCCTGGCAATGTCCTCGTTCTGCCGGTCAAGCGGAAGGAGCCACCCGGTGCCGACGCGCCGTTCCTGGTGGTCGAGAGCCTGGGCGAGTGCTCGCACTTCGGGCCCTTCGTCGTCAATGAGAAGGAGGACACCGTCACCTGCAAGCAATGCGGGACGCGGCTGAATCCGATGTACGTCCTGAAGCGTCTGGCGCTGGAGGAAACGCGCTGGCACCAGACGCGGGCGAAGTATCAGGACGAGATGCGGCGGTTGATGGAGCGCAGCCGGACCAAGTGCCACCACTGCGGCAAAATGACTCCGATCAGCCGGGGTTGAGGAGGAGCGCATGCTGCCGAAAAGAGGGTGGAGGTGGATCAAGATAAAGGGTGGGGTCGGTGTGTGGCTCGCTCGATCAAGCGACGGCCTTTGGAGCTGCGGCGGGGAACCTCTTCCGCGCCTCGTCATGGGGCATGAGCGGCTGGCCAGCGGTCGCCACGTTTTTCGGATCGTGTGCGGCGAGTTCGCTGGCGCCGTGATCTTCGACCACGGGCGATTCAAGTCAGGAGGGGAGCGCGATCAGCCTGCAACGTGACAGGAGATGACAAGGAGCGACGTCTGGCGTAAACTCAGGACATAATCTGTATTTTGTACTGAGTTGAGCCGGGCGTGATCCTGGTCAAAAGTCCAGGGTTTCCAAGGCTTTCATCTTCTAAGGGCTATTCAACGTCCCGGCGGGAAACGAGCCGACAGGACTACAGTCACAGGATGAACGCATGGTGAGCTTTTTGAAGACAGTTAAAAGGCATGGCTCCACGCGGTCGCGTGTAGAGGATGTCGAGCGAGACAAAGCGCATGGGGAAGCATCGGACCTTTGCGCCAAACTGCGCGAGCGGGGCGATCCTGTCAGTTTGGACGCTGCGGCGATGATTGAAGGCACGCTCGACGCGTTCACGGGCTTGGTGTCGGCTATGCAGGATCTGCGGAAGCTGGCTGAGAATCTGGAACGCAATCTCCACGACACTCAGGCACTATTCGCGCGCGTGCCGGCGGAACACCGGCTGCGCGCAGCGGGCCTGACGGAGGACATGCGTCATGGCTGGTAAGCAAGCGAAAATCCTCTCTGATGCACAGGTCGAGCGGATGCTGGCCTGGTGCGAGACCGCGCGCTACCCGCTGCGCAACAAGGTGGTGGTGCTGCTGTCGGTGAAGGCCGGGCTCCGCGCGATGGAGATTGCCGGCCTCTGCCGCTATCACGTCACCGACGCGCTGGGCGCCGTCGATGATGTGATCCACCTGGAGAACCGGATCTGTAAAAAGGGCTCCGGCCGTTTGGTGCCGATGCACCCGCTCCTCCGGGATGCGATTGCGGAGCTGCTGGGTGAGGACGATGCGTCGCCGGCATGGCCGCTCGTGCGGTCGGAGCGGGCGGTGCGGGAGGACCCGCACGAGCCCGGCACGGCATGCGTTCAATCCATGACGCCCCGTTCAATCGTCCAGCTTTTCCAGGCGATGTACCGGGCCTTGGGCTTCCATGGGTGTTCCAGTCACTCCGGTCGGCGGACCTTCATCACCCGGGCCGCACGGCAGATCAGCAAGGCGGGCGGCTCGCTGCGCGACGTGCAGCAACTGGCCGGGCACTCCAACCTCACCACCACACAGCGGTACATCGAGGGCGATTCCGATGCCAAGCGGCGAGTCGTGGCGCTGATTTAAGATAGCTAGGTAAGTAGCTATCTAGGTATATAGGTATATAGGTTGCTATTCTCCCACTGGCGGAGCTGGATCGCGTGGTCGCCGCGAAGGACCTGTGCAAGATGGCGTTCTCGTTCGGGTCGTGACGGCCTCATGGAGGGGTAACTCTTCCTTGGAGGCCACCATGTTCCCCAAAATCCTCGCGTTCCTCTTCAGCGTCGATTGGCTGCTGCTGGCCCGTGACCTGCTCGGCGCCTTCGTCGTCGGCGCCATCCTCTATCGCATCCGCGGCGGCTGGTTGGGCCGCTACATCCCCGGCGGCACCCTGCCAGCCCGACTGATTTGGGCCATACCGACGGGCGTTTTGGTCGGCTTCCAGCTCGACCATGTCGCTGTTGGCGTCCTGACGGCTGCGCTTGCCTTTCTGATGCTCCTGAACACCCATGGCCGCTGGATGGACATCGCCCATATCGACGGTCGGCTTTCGGACGATCTGCACGCCATGTCCGCCGTCGGTGTCGAGCGGCTGTATGGGATGCTCCTCCCCATCGGCTTCGTGATCCACCCGGCGGCGCTGCTGCTGGTGCTGGCCGGGTTCCTTCAGGGACCGCTCTACTGGTTGGCGTGGAAACTGCCCGTCCTGGATTCCTGGCGTGCGGCCGGCGACAAGGCGCCCGTCGACGCGGAAACAGCCTGGGGCGAACTGCTGTGGGGCGGGGTGCAGTGGTGCGCGCTGCTGCTGGCCTGCCGAGCAGCCTCCAGCGCCCTATAGGCGGTCGTGACGCGACACTCGTGGGGTACCCATCTCCCTCACGAGGCTGCTATGCCCCTCCCCTTCTCCGGCGCCGCCCGCCCGCTTGGCGCTGCCGACATGCAGTATGTTGCGACGCTGTTGGGCTGCGATCTTCCCGCCGTGCAAGCCGTCCTGACCGTCGAGACCGGCGGCTGTGGCGGCTTCCTTTCCGACGGCTCCGGCCGCCCGCGCATCCTGTTTGAGGCGCACAAGTTCTCGGCCGCGACCGAAGGTCGGCATGACGAGACCCACCCGGGCATCTCCTCGCCGTCCTGGAACCGCAAGCTCTACAAGGGCGGGGCCGGGGAATACCTCCGGCTGGAGGAGGCTGTCGGCCTCGATCGCGCCGCGGCGCTGAAATCCGCGTCCTGGGGCATGTTCCAGGTTTTGGGGGCGAACTGTCGCGCCTGCGGATTCGCCGATGTCGAGGAATTCGTCGCGGCCATGGCAGAATCTGAGTTCGCCCAACTCCAGGCATTCGGCGTGTTTGTGCTGCACGCTGGGCTTGCGCCAGTGCTTCGCGTTCATGATTGGGCAGCCTTCGCCGAGGGCTACAACGGTGCTCGGTACCGTGAGAACCAGTACGACAGCAAGTTGGCCGTCGCTTACGCTGAAGCCGTCGAGCGGGCGGGTGCGACGGCCGCTCGACAGGTTCAGGCCATCCCGACGTCGTCGGTGTCCGCCGTTGCGATGCTGCGCATCGGCGCGCGTGGCCCGGCGGTCAAACGACTGCAATCCGCGCTCAATCGGCACGGTGCGGACTTGGCCCTTGATGGAGCATTTGGTCGCGCCACCGAAATCGCAGTCGAAAAATTCCAGATCGACCATCGTCTTGTTGCGGACGGTGTCGTCGGGCCGAAGACGGTCGCCGCGTTTGATGGCGACCTGGACTGAAATCCGAAGGCCTCTGCGGAGGTCGGTCACAACATGCACCTGACAATGTGAGGTCATCATGCTCGGTTTTCTCATGGCGTTGCTGCCGCTAATCCCAAATCTGATCGGCTTGGCCGATGAAAAAGCCGGTAAAGTCGCGGGGGCCTTGGTGCCGGCCGTGCAAGCGCTCACCGGCCAAACGGAACCGGAGGCGGCTGTCGCCGCGCTCAAAGCCGATCCCACCCTCCTACTTCAGGCGCAGAAGATTGCGAGCGACGCGCTACTGGCTGTCGAGCGTGAGGACACCGAGCGCTTACGGATCGTCAATGAGACCATCCGCGCGGAGGCCAACAGCGCTGACGAATACGTGCGGCGCTGGCGACCGTATTGGGGCTACTGGTCGGCCCGAGCATGGGTGGCGCAGACGTTTGCTGTCTGTATCTCTGTCGTCGGCGCCACCATCGCCGGTATGATGGGGCATGCGACGGAGGCGCGAGAAATTCTGGCCGGGATCGCCTCTCTGGTCGACGCCATGACCATCCCGTGGGTGACGTCGCTCGCGGTGCTGGGCGTGTCGGTGGTGCAGCGAAGCAAGGACAAGAACGGCGGCAGTCCTCTCGACTTGCTGGGCATGCTTGGGCGAAAAGGCAAGCCATAGGATTTTCCTATGCAATCATTCATAACAGCTTGACAAAAATAGAGTGGCGCATTGCGTCACCCTATGTCCGAGTGATATTCCTATGCCCTACGGAGTTACACCGATGGGGCAAACCATGGAACTGGAGCTGTTCCGCTGCGACCGGCGCGCACTGAGCCTCACCAAGGTGAGCTGCGCTGCGTCTTGGCAAGCGGCGGAGCGCAAGCGTCCGGAGCCGTGGGAAGGTCGTTGGCACTGTCGGACCTGCCCCATCGGGGCAGCCCATGCTGGCAAGCCGCTACCGGCGACTGCGGCCACCGTAGAATCACTCCAGTGTCTGTGCCCTCGCTGCCAGAGGCAGGCCTCGCGTCTCATCAACGGGCGCCTGTGCGTCTCCTGCTACAACCGTGAGCGCGAGGCACTGCGGGGGCGGAACGCAAAAGGCGGCGTGCCGCGGCTCACCGCCATTCTGCATGACGACAAGGTCCTGATCGTCCGTGACGGCATACTGCGCCTCCATGTCGTGCGCCGCGTCACCAATGCGGCGGAGAGCATGCTGGTGCTGGGCAGGGCGGCGACCGGATCGGGATCTCTGGCGTTCAGTCGGCCAGCGGCGCCGCTGGTCCGCCACCCACGGGTGGCGGCTGCCGCTGCGGTCCAGTTGGAGTTGGGCCTGTGAGGGACAGCGGCTGGACACTCACCCCGCACTGTTGTCGGCACTGCGGGATCGGGCGTGTGCTGGAGCGGGATGGCACCTTCCGATGCTCGCTCTGCGGCGTCGAGGCCAAAGGGCGCGTCGCCGCGCTGTGCGCCTGTGGCGTGCCCGGATACCGCTGTGCGCCGAATCCCATGCGCACGGCGGCCAATCCCTACGAAATCCTTGCCCAAATGGTCGAGGAGACGGCGGCGGACAAGTTGACGCGCAAGGCAAGGGGGCCTGTTGCCGTGGATGGAGGTCTGTTCGGTGGATGAGGAGCTGCCGCCCGAGGAGTTGTTCGAACTGCCGACTGACGGTCAGGACGAGCCGCGCGAGATTGCCGCGCGCTTGGTCGCCGATCTGCCGGAGTTCGTGTTTCTGCGCGAAGGAGAGGCGCGGTTGCTGTTCCTCATCCGGTGCGAGCCGAAGGTGCGCCAAGGACGCATGATCCTGGGCGAATGCTGGCGGCCCGTCTTCCAAGGATCGACCAAGCCGTTCTGCACCTGGATGCTGGCGTGCATGTTCCAGGGAGTGCCGGACTATATCATCACCCTTGATAAGGGGTGGTGGAGCGTCGCCACGCCGCGCCAGCGCGAAATCCTGGTCTATCACGAGCTGTCGCATTGCACCGTGGCCCTCGATAAAGAAGGCGAACCCAAATTTCGGGATGACGGTCGGCCCGTGTGGGCCATCGCCGGACACGACATGGAGGAGTTCAATGCGGTCGTGAAGCGCTATGGCGCGTGGGCTCCCGACATTCGCAGCTTCATCGACGCTCTTCGGCAAGGTGGGGCAATCTGATGGCGCGGAAGGAAGATCGGGCAGAGTTCGAAGCGCGAGCGCTGAAGCTGATCGAGCAATACGGCGATCAATTCGACCGGGCTGGCTTGGTCGGCGAGTTCAAATCCCGAGGGATCGGGCAGAGCACCCTCTATCGCTGGCTGGACGCTCTGGAGAAGAGCGGCCGCGCTGGCGCCCACCTCGGCAAGGTGGTGCAGCGGGAGGCCGAGGCGCGGGCGCAGCGGACGGCGGACCCCGCCGCCGATGCGGCGCGGGAGGCGGTCGAGGTCCTGCCGCCGATGCCGGATGTCTCCACACTGGTCGAGACCGGCGGGGTGGTGTCGGTGGTCGACAAGCTGCGGCAGTGCATCGCTATCGCCGAGGAGCTCATGGCTCACTCGCGGACTGAAGAAGGGAAGCTGCGGAACGTGAAGCTGCTGCTGGCGGCGTCGGAACACCTGCGGCGCTCGGCACAGACCGTGGTCCAGCTCCAAGAGGCCATGCTGGCGGTGGTGCATGTGGAGCGATTCCATGAAGCGATTTTCCAGGTGCTGCGTGAGGAGGACCCGGCCCTGGTCGAGCGCATTTTGATGAAGTTCCGGCAGGTCAACGCGCAATTCGGAATGTAACGACATGGCGGTCGGGCGGCAGAACCCTCTGGAGACATCACGGGCGGCGCAAAACCGCATGATCGCGGCTCTGGAGCGCGAACTGAACCTGACCACCGGTGCCCTCAAGAGCCCGATCCCGCCCGGCATGACGTTCCGGCAGTGGGTCGAGAAGCTGGGGGACGAGGGGATGAAGGTCGACGGGAAGGCCTTCAAGCTGGATGACCGCCCGGCCATGGCCTGGATTTATGACCAGGTCCCCAGCACGGAGGACGAGGCCTATCGTTTCGTGCTGGTCCTCCAGAAGTGCGCGCAGGTCGGATTTACCGTCATGGAGATGTTGGCCACCATCTACCTGGGCCTCCGGTTCGGCCCGGCCACCGTGGGCATGTTCTTGCCCGACATGAACCTCGCCGGGGTGAAGTCGACCGAGCGCTTCATGCCGATCGTCCGGTCGGTCCCCTCCGTCCATGCCTTGATGACGCATGAGGCGCAGGATGGCAGCGGCCGCAAGGCGGGCGAAGGCAACGTGACCCGTCGGCGCGTTGGTGAGGCGTTGTTCATCTTCTCGTGGACCTCCGGCCGGGCGACCACGGAGTCGATCCCGATGGATGTCCTCTCCTTCGATGAAGTCCAGGAAATGAGCCTGGAACAGATGGAGAAGACGCTGGAACGTCTGTCGGCTTCCCCGATCCGCTTCGTGCTGATGGGCTCGACGGCCAACTGGCCAGATTCCGATATTAACCACTGGTACAAGCGAGGGTCGCAATACCGGTTCCACACCGAATGCCCGGAGTGCGGCCGGCGCAAACCTCTGGACGATTATTTCCCAGCCTGCATCAAATGGGACCCGATCCGACACGCTGATCGGTATGTGTGCGAGGCTGGTCACTGGATCGATGATCCGCAGCGGGGGGCCTGGATCGCGGACAATCCAGACGCAGACCAGCCGATCGACTACGCGATTCCGAAGAAGGATCGGCCGCTCCGCATCCGCAGCATCCATTTCCCGCAGTTCCTCTCCCCGACAATTTCCGCCGGCGAAATCCTGTATGCCTACAACTCTGCCACGGACCTGAAGAATTTTTACAATCGAAAGCTGGGCAAGCCATACCTCGATCCCAGCCAAGTCCCGGTGACGCTGGAGCATTTGGCCGCGTGCGAGAAGACCGGCATTGCCGCCGGGCTTGTCTGGAAGACGCGGGCGCAAGGCACGTTCATGGGCATCGACCAGATGGGCAATTTCAACTGCGTGATCATCAAAGAGCGCCTGCCCGACGGTCGGCAGGCGGTGATCCATGTTGAGGAGGTCTACAGTGAAAATCCCTTCGCCCGCTGCTCGGAGCTGATGGAGACCTATGGCGTCGCGGCGTGCGTGGTCGAAATCAACCCGAACTACAACGACGCCAAGCGCTTCGCCAACCGCCACAAGGGCAAGGTCTTCATCTGCGATTCTTACGGGTCGCTGAAGGAGGGCATGATCCAGTGGGGGGATGCACCACGGCTCGATGTGTCCGAGCGCCGCACCGCCGAGGCCGAGCGCGACCGCTATACCGTCCGGCTCGACCAGTACAAGTGCATGCAGGTCGCCATGGCCCGCCTCACGCAGACCATCTGCCTCTTCCCCGACCGTCAGGGGCTTGTGCAGGAGGTGCGGGAGAAGGGGGTGCGGCAGACGGTGCCGGTCCTGCCGCGCGCATTCCTCCACTTCACCAAGACGGCGCTGGTGGCGGAGAAGGATGACGAGACCAACGCCTTCCGCCGGTCGGTCAAGAAGGTGGGGATCGACCCGCACTTTTCATACGCGAATATGCTGTGCGATGTCGCCTGGGCGCGCGCACACGGCACGAACACCTTCATCATGCCCGACGTGAGGCCACAGGCGGCCGTGGCTCAGAAACTGGTGGAGGCCATGCCGGGCCTGCCGGCCAACGTCGTCAAGCTGATTGACGATCTGCCGGCCGGGGTGTGCGGGCGATGCACCGCCTTCGTTGATGGGCAGTGCACCGAGCGTCATTTCTCGGTGGCGCCGAAGGACCCGGCGTGCGTCGTGTTCATTCCACGCGAGTAGCTAAGTAGGTAGGTAGCAACCTACCAGCGCAGGTGCGCGCCCGGTCCGGTCGTGACGCTACCCTGTCATCATGACCGATGATGCCCGCCAGATTGCGTTCGATTCCGCCGCTCCGGCTGCCGAGCGCTATGACGCCAATGCCGAGCTGCAACAGGCGCATCGGCCAACCGCGTCCGACCTGATCCCCGCTGACCATATGCGGCCGGTGATCGACTTCATCGCCGCCTCTTTCGAGGAACAGGGCCTGCTGGCGAAAGCGCGCGGGCAAGCCGTCGAGTTTCCCGGTCGGACGCGACCGCCTCCGGCGCGCGGCATGCAGTCGGTACAACTCGACAACCTGCAAATCCAGGCCTACGGCGACTATTGGGAGAAGCCGTCGCCGCTCGGCTTCGACGGTTTGCGGGCCATGGTCGACCAGACCCCGGTGCTGAACGCCGTCGTGTTGACCCGCATCCGACAGGTGAGCCGCTTCACCCAAATCAGCGAGGACGGCGGCCCTGGTTTCGAGATCCGGCACGTCGACAAGACGCACAAGCTGACGCCGGATGAGAAGGAGAGCACGCAACTCTTGGCGAAGTTCTTCGCCAACTGCGGATGGGAGTTCAACCCGCGCAAGCGCAAGCTGCTGCGGCGCGACAATTTCAGCCAGTTCATGGCGAAGATGGTCCGCGACAGCCTGACCATGGACAGCGCGCCGATCGAGACGGAGTTCAAGCGCGACCGCACGCTGGGCATGGACGGCTTCTATGCGGTCGACGGCGCGACCATCCGCCTGTGCGCGGAGGACGACTACCAGGGCGACGACGAAATCTACGCCCTCCAGGTGGTGCAAGGTCGCATCGCCACCGCCTACACCCGCGACCAGCTCATCTACGAGCCCCGGAATCCGCGGTCCGATGTGCGACTGGCCGGCTACGGCCTGGGCGAGACGGAGCTGCTGATCCGCACCGTCACCGGGTTCCTGAACGCCATGAACTACAACATCGCCGGGTTCGACCAAAACGCGATTCCGAAGGGCCTCCTCCATCTGACCGGCGACTATGGGCAGGAGGACCTGAACGCCTTCAAGCGTTACTGGAACGCCATGGTGAAGGGCGTCAACAACGCGTGGGCCTTGCCTGTCATGGTGTCGAAGGATCAAGAGAGTAAGGCGTCTTTTGAGCGTTTCGGCATCGAGTACAATGAAATGTACTTCGCGAAATGGATGACGTTCCTGACGTCGATCATCTGCGCGATCTACGGCATGTCGCCGGATGAAATCAATTTCGAATCATTCAGCGCGCAAAAATCAAGTCTTTCAGGGTCCGATACGGCTGAAAAACTGGCCGATAGCAAGGACAAAGGGCTGAGGCCTCTGCTGTCCTATTTCGAGTCAGTGTTCTCGGACTTCATCGTTTCGGAGTTCAGCGACAAGTATTGCTTCCGCTGGTTGGGCCTCGACGTGAAGGACGAAGCGCGGGATTGGGAGAACAAAAAGCTGGTGCTGACCGTGGACGAGCTGCGGGCGGAGATGGGCTATGAGGCGCATCCGGACGATAAGCTCGGAGCGGCCCCGCTGAACCCCTCGCTGATCGGGCCATGGATGCAGATGCAGCAGCCGGCGCAGCAGGGCCGAGACTTTGGCGGCGGCGCTGGCGTGGATTTTGGCGCGGCGCCCGACGATGCTGGAGGCGATGGCCAGGATGAGCCCGACCAGGGCGATGTCGATGGGCAGGACGAGCCGGATAGGAACGTCGGTGCCGATCCGGCTGGTGGCGAGTTCGGGGGCGGGAACGGCGGCGGCGATTTCGGCAAGGCGTTGGCGGCGTCGACCGTGATCTACACGGTGGGCGAATGAGCAAGCGGCCGCAGCGGCCGGACGTCGAGCCCGGCGATGAGGTCTATGTGCGGCATCCACAGCATGGGCCGATGGCCGTGAAGGTGGTTGCGCATGGCAAGGACGGCATGACGGCCCGTTGCGACCGAGGAAAATCCCATCAGTTGCACTGGGACGCATACCTCGGTCATAAGACGCGCATGACTCAACGGATGCGGATTATCGACCAGGGGGCTGACGGCGCCCTGCTGGAGGATGACAAGGGGTGCCGCCGCTTCGTCACTGGCGCGCTGCCGGACACTACCGACGCCCCGGTGCCGACGGTACCGGGGCGGGACGATCCGTTGTTGGGCGGGCTCGACCGCCTCCAAAAGAGCATGACTAATGAGGCGACCATGATTCCTGATACCCGCATCCTGTTCCTGAAGGCGGCTCCGATCGCCCAGCGCGCAGGCTTGGCGCTGAAGGACGTCACCGACAAGGCGGGGCATCAGACGAAGCGCTGGACCCGCACGGTTCAAGAGGAGCCGGCCAACGACAAGGGTCCGACGCCAATGAAGCATGGCGACGTCGTCCCGTTCCGGCACGGTGATGTCCAGGGTGAAGGGAAGATCGTTGCCAGCGGTACGGACGGAGTCACCTTGCAGGATCATACCGGGCGGGAACACCAAGTCCGCCACGAGCACCTCCTTAGCCCCTCCGCCGGCGATGCCGGCGATGCCACGCCCGACAAGCAGGACAAGGCGGCAGATAACAATGTAGAGGCCAAGCCGTCCGCCGGCGGCGGCGGTGATGGCGGTGGTGATGGCACAATTCCGCCGGACAAGTTCACCGCGGCGGACTACTTCACGAAGACCAACGACCCGAACGCGACCGTCGATGACATTCTAAAGGGTTTCCCAGCGGACACTGCGGAGAAGATTGCCGATGTGCAAAAGCGCATTGCCGCCCTGCCGGAGACCATCAAGCAACACAAGGTCAACGGCCGGTGGACCGAGGAGCGGCGGGCGTTGCATGGCAAAATCTTTGAGCACTTCCTGAACCAGGCAGCCGTGGAGGCGGCCACGCCAGGGGACGGACAGTCACCGACATTCACGGTGCTCGGCGGCCGTGGCGGTTCTGGCAAGAGCTGGTTTAAAGGGAAGGTCTACGATCCGAAGAAGGTCATCGTTCTGGATGCCGATGAAATCAAAGGCATGCTGCCGGAGTATCAGGGCTGGAACGCTTTTCAGGTTCACGAAGAGTCTGGTGAACTGTTCGATGAAATCACGCTGGCAGCAATGGATCTTGGCTTGAACATCGTCCACGACGCCACCATGAAAACAAAGGAGAAGGCGGTCAAGAACGTGAAGGGCTTCCAGGCCGCCGGCTATCGGGTGGAGGCACATTATATGCATCTGCCGCGCCAGGAAGCCGCCAAGCGTGCAATCGAGCGCTTCCTTGGGCCTACCGGCCGGTTCGTACCGCCTGAGGTGGTATTGGGCAACACCGGGAACGAAGCGTCTTTCGACGCTGTTAAATCTCTGGTGGACGTTTGGAGCTTTAGGGACAATAATGTTGACAAGGGCCAACCGCCCAAGCTGATTTCGGAGATGGGCAATGACCAAGCTGACGCCGGAGCAGATGGAGAAGATGGACTCGATGGACAGCCGCCCGCTGGCCAACCGGACGTCGATCGAGCGCCCGGACTGGCTGAAAAAGATGGTCGCGGCGAAGGCCTCCAGAAAGCCCTACCCGCAGGCGGCCGAATAATCTTCTTCCTGCGTAAGGGGCGGTGACATGCCGCCCCTCTTGATTGATATAGGGGCCGTTCCGGCCTGCCATTGCGACCATCATCTTGACCAGCTCTATAAAGCGTTGTCGGAGAATCCCTCCGGCGACGCTGATGGTGTTTGGGCCAGACACGACAACCCATACATCACGGAGCACGTCGAGGATGTGACGCGCCGGCTCCAACGCCTCCTCCAGGCGCTCCAGGACGCGCTGGCGAAAGCGCTGACCGGGGAGCCGATCGGCGAGTTGGCCAAGTCCCTGCCGCCCTGGCTGCGCTGGGACGAGACGCGATTCCAGGAAGTCCGGATGCGGCTGGAGGCCAAGCCTCCATCCAGCTACACGCTGGAGGACTGGATGCTGCTGGTCGATTACCTGGTGCAGCGCTACCTGCCCGATGAGGTGATCCAGACGGAGGCCGAATACCTGACGGTGCGGGCGGCCATGGCCGGCAAGGTCCAGGCCGTCATGGAGGCCCATCAGCCGGACCACGCGACCATCCACGCGCTGGCGGAGATGCTGCCCACGCGGTTCGCCCATGTTCCGCCGCGCGTGCTGACCCCGACGGAGCACGCCATCCTGATCTTCGCGAAGGAACGCGCGGCGCAGCATATTTCCGACGTCACAGAGGGCGCGCGGTCGCGCATGAAGCGGATCGTGCGGGAAAACCTCCAGGCGATGGTGCTGGGCCAGAAGGAGGGCACCACCGGCGCGCTGCGGCAGGAACTGTTCGACACGTTCGGGATCCTGAACCGGGACTTCCGCCGGATCGCGGTGACGGAGGCGGGGGAATGCACCTGCCAGGGCTTCATCGCCGCGCAGACGCCGGGCCAGCGCGTCAAGCGGATGGAGGCCTATCGCGGCGCGTGCGACTTTTGCAAGTCGATCAACGGTCTGGTGCTGACCGTCGTGTCGGCGGACAAGCCGGACAAGGACGGCTGGAAAGAGGTGTGGGTCGGCAAGACGAACGTCGGCCGGTCGGCGGCACCGCGCAAGCGTGAGGGCGGGGAGTTGGTGGAGCGGGAGCCGGAGGAGATGTGGTGGCCGGCCGCCGGCGTCCAGCATCCGCATTGTCGCGGGACCTGGACGCCGGTCAGCGAGCGGCCGCCCGAGGTGTCGCCGGAGTTCGAGTCCTGGCTGAAGGGCAAGATCGCGGAATCCAAGCGCCAGCAATTCGAGGCGGCCGCAGCCAAGAGGTGATCCGCCGTCGTGACGGCACACTGCCGGCATGACGATCCTCCTCCTCTGCAAATCCGACATCGAGGCCCGCTATCAGCGGCTCCTCGCACGCCGCACCGGCGGCGATCCTGTCGCGATGGCGGCGGAGGATCGCGCCATCTCCCTCCGCGTTCACGCGGCATCGCGCGACGTCGACCACGCTCCGACGTCAGCGCAGCTCGACGCTGGGAACTACCGCAAGCACCGTCTCCAGTTCCAGGGCCTCGACATCACGATCGAGAACCCACGGGGCTCCATCCGACGGGGTGTGGACTGCGGTGGCCACGAGTGGGCCATCTCCATGCAGCACCATTACGGCTATATCCGGGGCACGCTCGGCATCGACGGCGACCATTTCGACTGTCTGGTGGGGCCGAACCCGGACGCGCCGACTGTCTACGTCGTGACCACGATGGCGCCGCCCGCCTTCATCGTGAAGGACGAGCAGAAGGCCCTGCTGGGCTTCAACACCGAGGAGGAGGCCAGGGCGGCGTTCGCCGGTATGTACGACGACCCACGGTTTTTCGGCAGTGTCGCCGAAATGCCAGTTGTGGAGTTCAAGCGGCAGGTCCTGACCACTCGGGATGCGCCGCGCCTTCTCAAGGCCGGCTCGATTCTGTTCCTGCGGGCCATGGTGCAAGCGCATGACGGAGCACGCCACCGCGCGCAGCCTCGCTATCGCGACCGATGAGCGCCGGGAGACGGCGCAGCAGGACCTGTTCGCCTGGGGCGCCTCGAATCCGTCGTGACAGCACACTCCGCGCATGGCCATCACGCGCGGGACTGTCCAGTGATTATCCTTCTCAAGGCTGCCATCCCCGGAGGCGCCTCCTCCGACCTGTTCGCCACACCTGTCGACGTCACCGGCTATACGACCAAGCGGGGGACCTATGTGGCGCCCCACCGCGGCGTCCGGCACAAACGGCAGGCGTCGGCGGTTGGTCCGGCACAGGCCTCTCTCTTCGACTCTCCCAAGCCGACCGCAGTGCAGCCGACCCTGTTCGGTGACGCTGCCCCTGCCCCCGCCAGGAAACCGTCCGACGCTGTCGCTCCGGTCGGCGACGGCTTGCGGAAGCTGGCCGAGTTCATCACCGCGCACGCCGGGAAGGATGCGCTGACGGCGAAGCTGAAGGCCGCCAAGCCGATGGAGCGCGCGCGGGCGGTGCAGCTCATGGCGCAGATCGGGGGACTCCACATCCACCAAGTGGAGGCGCTGCTGGGCCTCCGTGCGCCGGCTGATGGCGGAAGTGATCCCATGCCCGCGCCCGAACCCGCTCCAGACGTTCCGCATGAGGGGGAGGAACTGGAGAACGTAGACGGTCTCCCGGTGGGCGCGCGTCTGTACCAGGACGGGCGCGGCCTCGCCGCTGGGAAATGGCGTGTGAAGGACGCCGCTGGCGAGCCGCTGGGCAACTTCCAAGCCACGCGGGAGGCGGCGGTCGCTGAAGCGCGACAGTGGCACAGCAACCGCCTGCATTCGGCGAAACAGGCGGAGACGTCGGCCCGCCACAAAGCGGACATTCGCGAACGTCTTCTGGCAGGTCAGGAGTTGAGCGACGCGGACCTCAAACTGCTCAACCTGAATCCGCGAAGCGCCCGCTTCGAATGGTTGTCTCCAGCGGTTCAGGATGTGCTTGGCATTCCGAAGCACAAGGTCCGGGAGGCCATGGGCAATGCCTTGCATCAAGGCACCACTGACATGGGCCGGAAGGTCTGGTTCGCCAATGCACGCAAGGCCCTGGCCAACGCTGCGGCATGGTCGAAGGAGAATGCGGCGCCATCTGCATCCCCCACAAACGAGGGTGCCAGCGCAGAAGCAAAGCCGCTCCAGTGGGGTGTCCCCACCGGCACGACCAAGAAGGCACGGAAGGCGGCGAACGCACGGGCGCTGGCGATTCTGAAGGACAAAACCGATGACCAGATGACGGCAGAGGACCGCGCCGTCCTGGCGCAGTATACCGGCCGCGGTGGCGTCGGCGATTCCTTGAACGAGTTCTACACCGATCCGGCCGTCGCCGGGGCCATGTGGTCGATGCTGACCAACCTGGGCTTCACCGGCGGGGAGGTCCTGGAGCCGTCCAGCGCCACCGGTGCTTTCCTCCACACCGCCCCGGCCGGGGCGCGCGTGACGGCGGTGGAGATGGACCCCATCTCCAGCCGCATCGCCCGCATCCTCCACACCCAGGCCGGTCACGAGGTCCACACCGCGTCCCTGGAGCGGTTTGCAACACAGGATGGCCGGCAATACGACGCCGTGATCGGCAACGTGCCGTTTGGCCTGCGCGGATCGGTGGTGAAAGACGACAAGCCGGACTTGGCCACGGCAGAGGCGTATTTCGTGGACACCGCTCTCGACAAATGCCGCGATGGCGGGCTGGTCGCGCTGATTGTGCCCACCGGCCTGATGGACTCGCAGAATGGCCGCGCTGTGCGCGAGCGCCTGATGCGTAAAGGAGAGTTCCTGGGCGCTCATCGACTCCCGAACACCGCCTTCTCCGCCGCACACACGGCAGTCACCAGCGACATCGTGATCTTCCGGAAGCGTCCACAGGATGTGGCCGGCGCGCTTTCCACCCTGACGCAGGACCAACTTCAAGCGCTGGGCGTGTGGGACGCTGACATGCTGGGCGGCACGTACTTCAGCGATGGCCGCGGCGCTGGCCACGTCATGGGCCGCCTGGAGGAAGGGTGGCGGGCCAAGGCCGGCATCGGTCAGGACATCACCGTCAGCGGCTCAATGGAGGGGGTGCCGGAGGCGCTGGCCGCGTGGCGGCCGGAGGACATGGGCGGCACGTCGCCAACTGTAACGCAGATTTTGAAACACCTGGGCGATGACACCGCAGCCAAGCGGCGCGCGGTCAACGCGGCGCTGAAGAACCCCTACCAGGTCGCCAAGCCGGGTGACGTCAAGGTGGTGAACGGGGAGCGTTACATCCTCCAGGGCGACCCGCCGCGCTGGCATCGGACGGAGGAGGAAACTCCCGCAGCGGTCGAAGATGCGCACCGCATCGCGGAACTGCTGGAGGACTTGGCGGACGGCCGGGCCAAGGACCCGCGGTTCGCCCGCGCCCAACTCGCCGAACTGCTGGACGACTATGTGGCGACGCACGGCGCGCCGCACCGAAACAAGGACCTCCGGCAGTGGCTTCAGGCACCTATCCTCCTGCGGGAAAAGGGGCGGAGCGACGAAGACCATGCCTATGACGTTGATCGGGCCCGTCGGCGCGTCGCGCGCCTGCTGGGCGCCGTGCATGACGACGGCACCTATTCCGACCTCGTCACCGGCCGAACCCGCGAGGCTGGCGGAGCCGACCTCGACACCATCGCGACGAAGATCGCGCTGGAGTCCGGCGGCTTCACGGTAGACCAGCTCGCCGCGGCCTGGGGGCATGGCGACCGGGAGGCTGTGCTCGACCACCTGTTCGCGTCACCAGCCTTTGCTGTGGATCCGGACGGGCAGACCTGGACGACGATGGATGCTTACCTCTCGGGGGACCTGTGGCAGCGGTACGACGCGGCTAAGGCTGCCCTGGCGCATGAGGGCCTGTCCGATGCCTACCGTGGGAAGTACCAGCGACAGGTGGCGGCGCTGGAGGAGGCGATTGCGCCGCAGTCGTTGGAGGACGTGGAAATCTCCCTCAACAGCGGCTTCATCAAGCCGACGGTGTTGACGGCGTGGTTCGCTGCGCGCCGGGCGACTTTCATGGAGAAGCATCCGGGCGCGTCCTGGGCGCCGGGCGCGGTCGACGTCAGCTATGATGATGGCCTCTATAGGCTTCGCCCCGATGGTTTCAACCACGACGCGGAGCTGGTGGAGAAGTTCCTGAACCGCGCTGGCGTGCGGAAGGATGATCGGGATAAGGTCGCGCGGCTGCAAAAGGAGTTCCGCGACTGGCTGCTGGGCTCAGAATGGCGCGACCAAGTCGAGGAGGCGTATAATCGCACCTATCGCGGCTTCGTGCCGAAGGCCTACAGCGACGCGCCGATAGCGATTCCCGGCCTGAACCCCGCCCTTGACGTCAACGGCTACCACTTTGCTGGTCTGCGCTGGGCGCTGGAGGCCGGCAAGGGGATCATCGCCGCCGATGTTGGTCTGGGAAAGACCGGTCGAGGGCTGATGCTGGCGAAGCTGGCGAAGGTCACTGGGCAGGCGAAGCGCCCGACCTTCGTGGTGCCGAAGTCGGTGCTGGCGAATTGGGTGAAGGAGGCGGAGTTCTGGTTTCCCGGCTCCAAGGTCCTGGTGATCGGCGAAACCTACTCGCGCGACAAAGTCGGCAACCTCGTCTCGAAATCAGACAATGAAGAGACACGCCGACGCAAGTATCACGAGTTGCAGCAGAACGAATATGATTTCGTGTTCATCTCGCAACCGGCCTGGAATGATCTGGATGTCGACCCGATCACCAAGGGGCAGTATGCGAACGACGATTTCTGGACCAAGCGTGGCGACAAGCTGGGCAATGCCGGTGACAAGCGGCTGAACCAGATCAGGACAGCGCACGAACAGGCGCTGGCGAAGCGCGAGTTCGGCAAGCGGGAGGGGACGGTCTATTTCAACGACCTCGGCATCGACATGCTGCTGATGGACGAGGGGCAGGCATACAAGAACCTCTATGCGGCGCGGAATCGCTTCGGCGAGTCGCCGAAGTTCCTGGGCGGTTCCGGGTTATCGAACCGGGCGCAGGACACTTATTTCAAGTCGCGCTCGTTGCGGGACGCCAACGGCGGCAAGGGCATCTACATGCTGACCGCCACCCCGACCAAGAACAGCCCGCTCGAAATCTATTCGATGCTGTCGCACATCGCGCCGGAAGCTTTCGAGCGCATGGGCATCAAAAACAGCGAGGATTTCCTGGACCGCTTCTGCGAGTTCAAGGAGGACACGATTCTGACCGTCGACGGCCAAGTCGAGGAAGCGTTGGTGACGGCTGGCTTCAAGAACCTCGGCGAGCTACGGGAGGTGATGCGCCGCTTCATCGACCGGAAGACGGCGGCCGACGTCGGCCTCCAGCTTCCCGCGCGCCAGGACCACCAGCACCTGATCGACATGACCTCGGAACAGGAGGCGGTCTATCAGGAACTGCGCCAAGCGGCTGCGGATAAGGCCAGCGGTGACGATACCGGCGATGCCCATATTTTCTCCATCATGGACAAGATGGGGAAGGCGTCGCTCGACCTGGAGCTGTTGGGCCCGCAGCACAAGGGCGCGCGCTCGCCGAAGATCGAGGCTGTGGCGGCGAACGTCGCCAAGCTCTCGACCGATGGCGGGCAGGTGGTGTTCTGCGAAGCTGTCGCCGCGCACGAGAAGATCGCCACGGCCCTGGTGGCGGCGGGCATCCCGCGCGACCAGATCGGCATCATCAACGCCAAGGCCGCTTCCACCTCTGCCGCGCGGCAGAGGATTTCCGACGACTTCAACAGTGGCAAACTGAAGGTGGTGATTGGCAACAAGACGATGGAGGAGGGCGTCAACCTCCAGAAGATGACGACGGACCTTCATCACTGCGATCTGCCCTGGGAGCCTTCGACCCTGCAACAACGCAACGGTCGAGGGCTTCGGCAAGGGAACACCCGCGAGGCGGTCCGCATCCACACGTATATGGCCAAAGGGTCGTTCGATGGCTACCGGTACCAGACGATCCTGTCCAAGAAGGACTGGCAGGACCTGCTGTGGAACGGCGGCGATCGGGTGGAGAACCTGGCGCGCGAGGGGGCGTTTTCCCGCCAGGACATGCTCATCATGCTTGCGGCGCACCCGGAGGAGGCGCGGGCAAAATACGAGGCGGACAAGGCCGCCGCGGCGGAGCGGAAGACGGCGGAGGAGAGGGGCCGCGCGGTTGACATGTTCGGTCGCTTCCAAGAGATGACGGCCAGTCTCAAAAAACTGAATGCTTCTGGCGCAAAGGGGAGGGCAGCCGATCGTCTCGCCGTCAAAATGGCCTTGCTGCGCGAGGCTCTGCGCGATAGCCGCTACTTCAACCACAAGGACCTTCTGGATGGTGGCGAGCCAGCCCTGATCGAGCCGGTGACGAACCACGCCTGGGCGAAGAACAGAGCTTTCGAGATGGTCGGAGGCTCGGAAGCGCCGGTGAATTGGAGCAGCACCCCGTCGAAGTGGGTGGTCACGAGCGTCGACCTGGAGGATGGCAAGCTGCACTGCCGTCAATGGGGGCGGGCGGACGGCCACACCTTGGATATTCCGATCGGGAAAATGAAGTCGGGAGTGACGCCGTTCGGCTATGACGAGGACGCGGAGGCTGCGGAGATTCAGGTGGCGGCTGAAGCTAAGGCGGTATCCGGCGTCGGCACCGCCACGACACCGGCGGCCCTGAAGCATCTGCCGAAAGACATGCTGGAGCGAATGGCTCCCACGCTCCAGTTCCAACTCAAGGATGCGATCCGAAATTATCGCGATCATGGGCACAGCGGTCCGTATGGCATGATCGATGCGGCAGGAAACCCTGTGGCGTACGCCAGTTTCGACGGTCGCAGGATGATTGGGACACACGACCTGATCGTGCCGACGGATGAAGGGCGGAGGCTGGCGATTGAGGGCTATGTGCGGGCTGCGCTCAAGCGGAAGATTAAAACGCGGTATGCGGAAGGTCGGCGCACCACGTATGGAGGCGCGAAGGCGGTTGGGATCGAGCCGGCATATCCAGGCTTCGAATATGGAGCCGATCGAGGGAATCCGTGGGCGTCGATCATGCACAACCTGTTCGACCCGTCGGCGCGAGCCGAAGCGGACCAGGAAGTGCATCGCCGGGCGCTGGCCAACATCGAGGACTCGCCGACCTTCCACGACGCCGTACGGTCAGCGCTGCCAACCCTTGACCTGTCGCGCCCCGCCAATGGCGCTCTGGAGGACAAGGCGTGGCCGGAGGAAACAGCGCGGGCCCTTGCGCGCAAGGCCAAGGCGCTAGGCGTTCTGGATCATCCCATTAAGGAGGTGGTGCCGCTGTCCAGCTTCAACGACGATAAGGTGCATCCGGAGGTGTTCCGGGTGGCCAAGCGCGGGAACGCCTACCGCACCACGGATAGCGGGGTTTCTGTGCGCGACTTCCTGTTGAACGCGATGCGCACCGATGAGGCGGCTGCCGCTCTGCATGAGGAGCTGTCGAAATGAGCCAGACACTGATGATGGATGTCCACGCAGCGCTGCGGAACGTGCTCTCCCAACTCCAGATCGAGCCGCAACGGTACAAGCTGTTCGGGGTCTACTGGTGGCCGGTCAAGGCGCTCCTAAAGCGTGCCGGGTATGGCCCGGACCAGCTTGGCATGCTGGGCAACTATCAGGATCCGGAAACGGCGGCCATGGTGCCGCCGGCGGGGTTGGAGGAGACCTTGCGTGCGGCGTTTCTGGAATATCAGGCGAACGCGCGTTTTCCCCACCCGGACAGGCGGGTGGAGAATCCCGACGGGGAATTGGTGTCGATCATCGACCCTGACGCGGGGGCCTAACGTCGAGGAAGGGCGCGCCACCCGCACCAGCCGTGCGCCCATGACAGGGCCTGATCAGGCGTGACGTCCCGACGGGTCCACAGGTCCTCGATCATCTGCCGCTCGATCGCGATGGCGGTTTTGTTGTCCGCCGGCGGCCGGTCCAGCTCGGCCAAGCGCGATTCCTTCGTGAATCCTCGATCCCGCTCAACTGCATACCCATAGGCGGACTGAGCGTAATAGGAGCATGGCATCGGCGGGTAGAGCGTCTGCGCCGCAGCAGTTCCGGCCATGAACATGGCGACGGCGGCGACGACGATGGTGTGCATGAGGGGCCTCCTGTCGTGACGCCATCATGGCGTCATGACGCAGACCTCCGCCATCCTCTTCCTCAACCTTTCCGCACGCCTAGCGAAGGCGCTCGGCCATGGCCAGCGCTGGATCACCGTCCACCCGAACGGGAGGGACGAGAAAGGCGTGCCTGTGCTGATCCAGCAAAACCCCGACGGCTCGGCCCGGGTGGTCGGCGGCGCCGGCGGCAAGCTCAACTACCTCAAGCTGAACGGCGTGCGGTCCGAGGCCGAATACAAAGAAGACGCCCGCAAGCGCTCGGAAGGTCGCCGCGCGCTGAAGAAGGTCAAGCAGGAAGAGGACCGGAAGGCCGGGTTGACCAAGTCGAAGAAGGCGGCGAAGGACGCGATCAAGTCTCAGGTGCGCCAGCATCAGCAGGAGTTCGTGCGCACCGTCGCGGAAGCCCTGGGCTGGAAACAGGAGGAACTGGAGCTGCCGCCGACGAAGCTGGCGAACCTCTCGGAGACCGCGCAGAAGAAGGCGGTCGCGAAGCACCAGCGCGAGGTGTTCCACCGCGCGCAAGAGGCCGTCGAGACGCAGCGGCAGATGCTGGTGGCCGACGCTGAAGCACGGGATGCGGCAGGGCTCGGGGAGGTCAAGCTGACCACCGACAACCCGGAGGAAATCACCGTCCAGGACCTGGCGCCCGCCGGGGAGACCGGCAAAGGGCTGGGGTACACCACCGACTACGGCAAGCGCGCGGAAGCGGCGGGCCTGACCGAACAGGACCTGAAGGAGGAGGCCGCGGCCGCCAAGCCGCTGCCGAAGAACCAGCCGAAGGCAGGGGAACCATCCGCCAGCGAGAAGCGGAAGGCCACGGGAGCGAAGATCGCGGCGGAACTGGAGACCGTTCGGGATACCGCGCCGAAGGTCGACCCGCGCCAGACGGTGGAGGCGAAGAAGGCTGTCGAGCTGATGCAGGCGGCCAAGAAGCTGAAGGCGGTGCAGAAGGCGGCGGCAGAACAGAATCGCAAGGTCGATGACGCGAAGGAGCCGGTGGAGCCGAACGCCTATGTGCTGGAGGTCGGCAACAGCGCGGTCGAATCCGACGTCGTCAAGGATCTGGAGAACGACCTGCGCACGCTGCGCACGCGGGCCTTCCTGGAGGAGGTCGGCCGGATGACCGGGCCGAACCAGGAATCGCTGGGGCGCCATATCGGCGTTGGAGCGTACAACTCCATCAACTCGCTGGCGCTGGCTGCCGGTGGCTCCAGCATGGTCGACCGCAGTGTGGTGGATGTGCTCGGCGTGGCCGGTGCTTCCCAGGTCCTCGCCCGTCGCCTCGCGGCTGATTTGACGCCGGACGAGCTGGAGCATGTCCGGCAGGCGATGGGGGCCTATCACGTCGACCACTACATGCGCCTGTCCGACGAATCCCTCCGGGAAGCGCGGCAGTGGCACGAGATGGCGCACGAAATCGAGGTCGGGGAGGCATCGAACGGCGCGGAGCTGACCGTCGCCCAGGAACTGAACGCCAAGCGGCGCGATTTCATCGGCCATGCCCAGCGGGTGCTGGGGACCTCGCTCGGCGAAATGGAAGCCAACGCGGCGCTCGTGGTCGCGCTGGAACAGCCGAAGAAGGACAAGATCACCGTCAGCCTGGGGACGACGACGGTAGAGGATGCCATCCGGCAGGCCCGTGCGATCGGCCTGGAGCGCGGCGAGTATCAGGTGGAGAAGGTGGGTGCCTCCACCATGCTGACCGTCCATGGGGCTGGCATGGACAAACTGGCGCAGCCTGTGGCCAAGGCGGACCTGCTGCGCACCAAGGGCGCCATGGACATCATCAACGGTCATGCCGATGAAGATGACTGGCTGCCCCATGGTGTCGCCCGGCGGCCGGACATGGCCATGCAGGTCAAGCCCGGCACCGCTCTGCGACTGGCCCAGCCGTTCCCCGATCAGCCGTCCGACCTGGAGGGCGCGATCCGCAGCTACATCGGCGGGCGCACCGCGGACGGCGATGCGCCGGCGGACATCATGTCGGACCTCTTGTCGGAGGAGACGCTGCGCAAGGCCAGCGACCGCGACGCCTTCATGGCGGCGCTGGAGCGCGTGGCGCCGCTGCGCGGCGGCGACGGGAAGATGATCCGGGCGGAAGCCTACCAGGGCGATTTCGAGCGCCTGGCGGACGACTATGTGCAGCAGCTCGGCGGGGATCGCTCGCCGCTCCACCGCCAGAAATTCGACGTCGACCAGGTCGCGGTTGACGCGCTGCACCGGGCGCTGGCGGAGCATCCTGACGGGGTCGCGGCGTTCAAGCCAATCGGGGAGCTGACGCCACAGGATCAGCGTGCGCTGCGCGAGACCTTCGCGCGAGAATACGGCAAGTCCGATCCGGAAGCGGAATCTCTGCGGGCAGAGCTTGAGAAGATGGACGCCAGCGAGCCGGAGCGGGAGGTGGACGACATGTTCGGCCGGGGCACCAACCCGGCCTGGACCGAATGGCAGGGCAAGCGGAACGAGCTGGCGGAGCGCGTCAACAAGGCGACCATGAACTGGCAGAGGTATCTGGCCGTCATGGGTTCGCCGGCGAACGCCTATGCGGCGATGCAGGACGTGGTCAAGTCGAAGGTGCTGCGCTCCTTCGCCGATCACCACAACCGCCTCCGCCCAGGCCAGCCGCTGAAGACTGGCCGGACGGTGATCGCGCACGATCTGCATCACCTCGACGCCCTTGACGCCGATGCGCGCGAGCGTCGACTGGCGCAGCATCGCAATCTGGTCGATTCCCTCCGCAACCGCGTCGCCGGCAAGTATGCCAGCGGCGCCGTCGCCGATAAGATCCAAGTATCTCGGGCGGCGCGCCTCGCCGAAGAACAGGCGCAGATGGGATTCTTCGGCGCGACGGAGACCCCAGCGCCGACGGCAGAGGACGAGGTGCCGACGGAGCGGCCGTTGGAGCTGGGGGAGCGGCACACCATCGGGCATGCGGCGGAGCGTCAGGTCGCCGGGATGATGCCCATCGTCGGGAAGAACTTCCGGCCCGGGCAGCCGGTGCACCTCTGGCAACCGACCATGTCGGGCGACTATGTCGGCCGCCAGCGCGCGGTGAAACTGATCGAGCACAACCAGCGGACCATGCTGGGGCTCGGCGTCGGCTCCGGCAAGACGTCCATCAGCCTCGCCGGGTACACGCACCTCCATGCGCAGGGCAAGGCCAAGCGGGGCCTGTTCGTGGTGCCGTCGGTGGTACAGGGGCAGTTCCATGGCGAGGCCCTGACGCTGCTGGAGCCGGGCAAGTACAACTGGCACTGCGACCCGGGCGCCGGCCGGGAGGAGCGGATCAAGGCCTACAAGGATCCGGACTGCCATTTCAATGTCGTCACCCACCAAGCCTTTCGCGACGACATCCTCCACCTCGCCAGCCAGCGGGAGGGCACCACGCCGGAGGCGGTGGCGGAGAAGCTGGACGGTATGAAGCCGGCCGAGCGGAAGGTCTATATGAGCGACCTGCTGTCGGCTGAAGGAATCGACCACGATTATCTCGCCATTGACGAGGGCCACAACCTGTTGAACCGGGCCGGCAAGGAGAACAGCCGCATGGCCAACGTCATCGACGGCGTGGCCCATGGGATGCCCTACTACGTCAACATGACCGCCGATCCGGTGAAGAACGATTCGTCGGAAGCCTTCGACGTCCTGTCGAAGATGGACCCGGAACGCTACCACGACCGCGAAGCCTTCATGCGCAAGTATGGCGTCAACACTGCCGCCAGCGCTGACGCGCTGCGCCACGAGATGGCGCGGCACTTCTACACCGGCCGGATCGACCCTGGGGTGAAGGCCACCAATCGGGAGGTGACGGTTCAACTCGACCAAGCGCAGCACGCTCGGCTGAAGACGCTGGACGATGCCGTTGCGCGGGCGCGGCTGGCCCGGATGAAGGGCGGGGTGGACCTGGAGGCGGTCAAGACGCTCTCCCCCTCCTCTTTTGAGGACGTGCCGGAGGCCCAGCATGAAGCGGTTGCGCGGGAACTCCAGAAGAACATCGGGATCGTTCACAACACCGCGATCCACCACGCGATTAACGGCGGGGCGAAGACCGAGGCGCTGGCCAAGGTGGCTGCGGAACGGAAGGGCAAGCCGGGCGTCGTCTTCGTCCATTCCCTCGACCGCGTGAACGAGGTCGCAGATCGGCTGCGCAAGGAAGGGCACAAGGTCGCCACCCTCACCGGGGCCCATTCGTCACAGGAAAAGGATCGGATCAAGCGCGGGTTCCAGTCCGGGCAGCACGACATCATCATCCTGTCCGACGCCGGCGCCGTTGGGGCCAATCTCCAGCGCGGGCAATGGCTGGTGCAGTACGACACGCCAATGACCGCCATGGTGCATGCCCAGAGGCGGGGGCGCATCCATCGCGTCGGGCAGAAGAACGACGTCGAGCTGCTGGACTTGGTCGCCGATCATCCGGCGGAGCGTCGAGCGCGGAAACGCCTGACGGAGAAGTACGAGCTGCGCGACATCATGACGAGCCCGCTTGAAGGGCTCGATGACCGCGGCGTGGCCGGCTATCTCAACCGGGCCCGCGCTGGCCAGCTTGACGCGGAACAACCGCATTTCGTGCCGGCCGGAGATGCTGACGTGCCGGACCTGGAGGAGGAGGAGCAGACGAGCCTATTTTAGGAACTCTGCTCTCCATGAACGAGGGTTGATGAATTATCAGACAGCATCGGCGATTGCGGCCGTGCTGGCGAGTTGGGCGCGTTCGTCATCGGAAGGGTCGGGAAGGAGACGGAGCAGGCAAGCCGCCGCCATCTGTCGGGCTCTTCCGGCAGTTGGCGCCTCCCCCCAGTCGCGTGCCGGCCCGCTGGCGTGACGCTGCGGTGCCCATACCGTCCATTCCCACCGGCCTGCGGCTTGCCACTCGATGATGGCATACCAACCTGACCACCATTCTCCGGCGTAGGGGTCGGCCGGTTTGGGATCTCCCGCGCGGACGTCCAGCAGCAGGCGGCGGCTATTCGGGGCAGGTTTCCATGCGAGCGAAGCCATGGGGCAGGTCCTCGTATAGGTTCGGGGGCGGATAGACGGTTAGGGCAGCAGCGGAAGCTGCGGAGCCTTGCCTGTGGCGACAAGACCCTCGTATTCGGCGAGCCGCTCGTCATCGGTCTTCCAGGCGCCAGCACCGACCGGCGAGCGATAGACATGCTCGTTCAGCAGCATGTTGCGGGCGATCCGGATGTTGCCTTTATCGATCTGCCGCTGCACGGCTACGGGGTAGGCCATCATCCTCTCCACTCCTTTCGGATTGCTTCGTTACAGCGCGCGTTCAAGGACTGCCCGGGCGGGCGCGTATTTCTCGGCGACCATCCGCGGCCCTGCGGCAATCGCCGCGACCCGGACAGGATCGCTGTTGTCCAGGTTGTCCGCCAGCTTCACCCGGATCGCCGAGACGTTGCCGCTCGCGGCGATCCGCCCGACCCACTCCAGGTAGCTCCCTTCCGGGTTCAGGTTCCGGCTGACGAGCTGGATGGCGACGATGGCGTCCTCCTCCACCCCCAGCGCCCGCAGACTTTCGGGCGTCATGCCCGCGTCCTCGATCGTGTCGTGCAGCAGCGCGGCCTGGACCTGGGCCTTCGTCGCATCGGGGAACCGCTCGACCAGCCGCCGGGCGACCCGCTCCAGGTGCGTCCAGTAGGGCGCCCCCGCCTTGTCGACCTGCCCGCTGTGCAGCCGCTGCGCCAATGCCAGCGTCTCCCGGTACCACCCCGCGCTCTCCAGCTTCATTCCCATGACACGCACTCCTCTCTGACACCTCCGATGATGCGCGCAACGCGCATTGAATGCAAGGTTGTTAATGCGCGCAACGCGCATTTTATGTTTGCCATCGGTGCGCGTGACGCGCATAGTTAAGCGTGACGCTGGAGGAAAACATGAAAGCCTTGTTCATTCCCCTCACCGGCCAATGGTACGACGCCTTCGACGCGGGGGCCAAAGAAGAGGAGTTCAGCCCCTATGGACCGCGCTGGAACGAGCGGACCTGTGCGGTCGGCCGTGCGGTGACGCTGTCCCGCGGCTATGGGAAGCATCACCGGCTGTCGGGCGAAGTCGTGGGCTTTCGCGTGGTCGGGCCGGAGGAGCACGACGCCATCCGCTCCATCTATCCGATGGGTGATCGCTTCGCCGCGATCAGAATCCGCGTCGCACGCTGACCTGGAGGCCACATGGAACCCACTGCTTTCCGCGCCATGTTGACCGATGCCGGACTCCGGCAGAACCAGCTTGCGCGCCTGCTCGGCAAGTCCGTTGGCACCGTCAACCGGTGGTGCGTCGACCGCGACCGCGCCGATCACCTCGCGGCGCCACGCTATGCGGTGGCGTTCCTGGTGGCGTTCACGGCGTTGCCGACCAAGCTACAGGCGGCCGTGCTGGCGCGGCTCCAGGAACCGGACGAGACCAAAGGGTCGTGACGGCAAGGTGACACCATGAAGCGCGCGAACATCGACAAACACATCTCTGCTGCGAAGGGACGTCTCGTCCATCTACACGGCTTGGTTGCGAAGACGGACGAGACGGAGCGCCGCATCCTGGCGTCGGCAGAACAGCGGCTGACGGCGGTCTCCGGCGATCTGGATCGGCTGCGGCCGCGCGTGCACCTGGATCAGGACGCGGCCGGTCGGTACCAGAACCTGACGCTGGAGCGCGGGCAATTGGAACTGGTGATCGCCAAGGCTCGCGAGGTGCTGGGATCGTGAAGTGCTCGCACTGCGGCGCGAATCTGGTCCACATCACCGAAAAGGGTGAACCCTTGGTGAAGAACCACGGGATCATTTTGAAGGCGGACGGCATTGCGTTGATCTGCCCGAAGTGCAAGGGCGATGTCTCCATGGGCCATGACTTGGCGAAAGCGCTCCAGTCCCGGCTGATCCTCTTTCTGAAGCGGTGACCATGTACCTCGTCTCCTTCTCCTCGCTCGAAAAAGCGTTCGTCCGCGGGCACCGGCGGACGTTGAACGATGGGCGGGTAATCGAGGTCCAGTCCTACACCACCAACACGCCGCAGCGGGCCGGCGGCGGACGCTCTGATTTCGCCCTGCCGAAGGTGCGCAAGATCCTGTTCATGCGCGGATCGACGCGACAGGGAGGCGCGGACACCACCGGCGACCTGTTCGCCCCGCGACCGGCGCCGGTGCCACAGCGGCCGGAGCATATCGGGGAGCTGACCATTGGTCAGCTTGTCGCGCGGGGGGCGAGGATTGCCGACGAGCTGGTGCCCGGCTTCGAGACCGCGTGGTCGCGCGCCGAACTGGAGGACAAGGAAACCCGACAGAAGCTGGAGGCGGAGCTTGGTGCGGTCGAGAAGCGGCGCCTGGAACATTTCAGCGAGGCCCTCAAGCCGCTCTATGAGCGCGCACAGAAGCGCTCGGCGGAAATCGCGGCGACGCTGCCGGAAGGCACGCCCGAGGATGTCTTGGTCGAGGCGTGCAACACCGATCCCGAATGTCACTCGATCCGGGTTGCGGTTGATCGAGAGATGGCCGTGCGTCAGAGCCTCACCCAACGAGCCAAAGACTTGGCCCGTCAGCAGCAGGAAGGAGCGGCGACGGTCGGCCTCTGCACGCGCCTGCGGAAGGCGATGCAGCAGCGCGTGCAGGAGCGCGCCCGTGTCTACCTGTTGTCGGCGGCTGACGATGTCGCTGTCGGCAAGGCGAAGGAGCACAACGGGACCAAGTTTGGGCCGCTCAATGCCACCGAGAAGAAGGACATCCGGACGGCGATGAAGGACTATTTCACGACGCTCGGCATCGTGCCCACCGGGCCTGGAGGCCTGGAGCACATCGGGATCGTCGTGGATGACGCTGGCCAACCGTTCCAGCGGGCCCATGCCGGCCTCGCCACCGGCACGCTGAACGTCGGCATGCATTTCGGTGCGGGCACCATCTGGCATGAACTGGGTCACTTCTACGAATATCACTACCCGGAGGCCTGCGCCGCCGCGCGCAACTTCCTGGCCGCCCGGCGAACGTCGACCGTTTCCAAGCCGATGGTGGAGCTGATGCCCAACATGCCGCCGGCCGCCTTCCACCCGTCGGAGTTGGCATTCGAGGACCATTTTGTGCACGCCTATGTCGGCAAGGATTATGGCCCGAACAGCGTCACCGAAGTGATCAGCATGGGATTCGAGCGGTTCGCCACGTCGTCCTCGATGGCGGCCCTGTACCGCCAAGACCCGGAGCACTTTCTGTTCTGCTTGGCGGTCAACCACTGGCTGAAGGATCGACGCGATGTTTGAGGCGAATCTGCTGGGCGGTCGTCTGGTCGTGCGCGCAGCCGGGCCGTGGGAACAGGTCGGGCCTGTCCAGGTGGAGGGCCACGATCTGCGCGCCCATGTGGACTTCCTGGATTGGCTGCACAATGAAGCGACCGGGCTGTTCGGCCACCTCATCGGGAACGGTGAGCGCGCCCGTCCATGCGATCTGGCGGTTGCGCTTCAAGCAGCAGCCGACCGCTGGAACCCGACCATCGTTCGAGCCGATGTGCTGCCGGGCCAGCAACGGCTTCCGTCCGGGGCTGTATCGTAAATACCTATTTACCTAGGTAGCTATCTTTTAGCCTACAAAAATCCACTTCGCACGCGATGGTCGTGACGGAACCGTAGGTCTTGCAACAAGGGCCTCCGGAATGACCGGGACCATAGGCCGCCCGGCGCACTCCTCCGATGGTCGAGAGCGCGGCGGCCATTTTTGTTTGGGGCGGCGATGCTGGATGTGGAGACCGAATACCTGAGCATCCCCGATATGCTCAAGGCGACCCCCTCCGAAGAGGGCGGGGAGCGCATCCTGTATTTCGAGGCGTCGAACGAGGCCCGCGACCAACAGGGCGAAGTGGTGATGCAGAAGGCGCTGGCCGACAGTGCCGACTTTTACCTGCGCTACGGCAACATCGACATCGACCACGTCACACAGGTCGGGGCAAAGCAAGGCATCCCGGATTATAATCTCTTCGAGATTGGCCGTCCTGTCGATGTGCGACTGGACGGGCGCAACACCTTCGTCAAGTCGGTGATTTACCGTGGCGAAGGGCCGATGGCGGCCAAGGCCAATCAGGTCTGGTCGAGTCTCACCGACATTACCCCGCCGGCGCGCTGGTACCCCTCTGTCGGCGGCGCGATCCTGGAGCGTGTGCCGGATTTCGATCCGCTGACGCGCACCACCCGCACGCTCATCAAGCGTGTCCGCTGGACCAACGTCGGGCTCTCCCGCACCCCGGTTAACCAGACGGTCCCGACCGTCTCCACCGTACCGTTCGGCGTCCTGGCCAAGAGTTGGGGCGCCAACGGTCTGTTGCTGGCGAAGGGCCTGGAGGCCGGGTACGGCTCGGACGCCGCCACCCTGACCGGCGGGGCCGCGCTGCGTGGCCAATCGCTGGACCGCAAGGTGCAGTCCTATTTCGACTTCCGCGACAAGCTGGCCGGCGACATCCGCAAGCGCCGTGTCCATCCCACGGCAGAGCGCATCGTCGCTCACGCCTCCTCCCACTACGGCCTGGATGGCTCCACAGCGGCCGAGTGGACCGAACGATTCCTCCGCGACCTGCATTCAGGTCTGTCCAAAACCAAGAGGACGAAGCAATGAGCGATTTTCAGGCGCTGCTGGACGAGCTGGGCGCGCTTGCCAAGGCGCTGCCAGCACAGGGCGAAGACGACAAGAACATCCAGGCAGCCGCCGGCGGCGCTGGCGGTGAAGGCGACGGCAAGGATGGCGACGGCACCGGCGGTGAAGGCGACGGCAAGGGCGGCAATCAGGAGGAGGAGGACGAGACGTTCGGCAAGTCGTTCCAGGTCACGCTGGATGACGGCACCACCGTCGATGCCTTCGACGGCACCGCCATGATGAAGGCCCTGAACAGCAAGGTGGCGCGGCTGGAGGCGAGCAATCAGGCGCTGGCCGCGGATCGTAACGCGTCCCTCCAGGTGGTGACGCAGTCCATCGAACTGATCAAGAGCCTCCAGGGCACCGTCACCAAGCTTCAGGCTGACGTCACCCGCCTCGCCGGCGCTGGCGCCGGTCGCCGCGCCGTCGTGAACGTCCTGGATAAGCCCGGCACGGGCCAGCAGCTCGCCAAGTCCGAAGGCCTGTCGGGCGGCGATCTGAGGGCGAAGGCGCTCGAAGCGCAGCGCGCCGGTCGGATCGGGGCGACCGAGGTCGCCCGTGTCGACTCCTACCTGGGCAAGTCCCTCCAGCTTCCCGCCGACCTTCTCCACGCCATCGGCGCCGTCTGATTCTCAACCGGCTTTTCTGAAGAGGCTTCTATGGACCCGAAACTCCTCAATACCGGCACCCCGACGGGCGCTGTGCCGGACAACGAAGTCGCCGCGCTCCAGAAAGCGCTGGAGGCCGGTTACGGCACCGATGCCGCCGGTCTGACCGGTGGTGCGGCGCTCCGCGTGCAGTCGCTGGACACCACCATGCAGGCGGTGATTCAGGAAAATCAGCACTTCCGGCTGTTCAACAAGCTTCCCAAGCCGAAGGCCGGCGCGACGGTCGATGAATGGACCGAGCAGAACGGCATCGGCGGTTTCTTGGGCGGCTCGACCAACACCGAAACCGGCACCATCGCCGACGCGACGGGCAGCTACAACCGCCGGGTCGGGATGACCAAGTACCTGATGACCCGTCGTCAGGTGTCGCTGGTCTCCACGCTCCAGACCGCCATCGCCGATGCCGAATCCGTCGAGTACAACAACGGCGCGCTCCAGCTCCTGACCGACGCCGAGTTCCTGTGCTTCGAGGGCGACGATCGCGTGGTGCCGACTGAGTTCGCCGGCATCTATGCGCAGATGCAGGATGGCGTCGCCTCCGGCCAAGTCGACACCAACAACATCCTGGACTGCCGGGCTCAGTCGCTGACCAGCGTCGATCTGGTCAACCGAGCGGCGGCGCAGATCAGCGGTTACGGCAACTTCGGCACCCCGACCGACCTGTTCCTGTCGCAGCTCTCCCAGGCCGATTTTGACACCGGTCTCGACCCGGCGTTCCGCGTGCCGCTGACCGACGTTCCCAACGGCGGTATCTCTCTGGGCGCGCCGGTGGTCGGAATCCGCACCAGCCACGGCAACATCAAGAACAACCCCGACGTCTTCATCCGCGACGAATCCCAGCAGGTTCCGTTCGAGATGCGCTACCCGGCAGTCGCCGCCAAGCAGGTCGGCATCAAGCCGACGTCGGTCGCCGCCGCGGCCCCGTCGGCGGACGCGTCCAGCTATTTCGAGGCGGGACACGCCGGCAACTATTACTACCTGGTTGCCGGGGTGAACGCGGCCGGTCAGTCCGTCGGCCTCGCTTCGGCACAGGTCGCCGTGGCGGCCGGTCAGAAGGTCGTGCTGACGATCAGCGCGTCGGCCGCCAGCGAAGAGACCGGCTATGTGATCTACCGCTCGCGCAAGAACGGCTCCAATGCGGTGGCCGATTTCCGCGAGATGGTGAAGGTGCCGAAGGCGGGCCCCACCACGGTCTACACGGATCTGAACCGCGACGTTCCCGGCACGTCGAAGGGCTACATTTTGAACATGGCGCCTGGCGCGACCGCCATCACCTGGCGGCAGCTCCTGCCGATGCTGAAGTTCCCGCTCTACCCGACTCATGCTGCGGTGATCCCTTGGGCGCAGATGCTGTTCGGCTACCTCCGGATCAGCAAGCGGCGCCATCACGTCGTCATCAAGAACATCCTGCCGCACGGCGCGGCCTGGAAGCCGTTTGGCTAAGAATCGGACCGGGGCGACGGCGGTCGCCCCGCGCTTTCCTCCTCCCCTGCTCGTCCAAATGGAGCACAGCATGCCTCGCGTTCTCTGCACCCTCCCCAACGCGTCAGCGCTCATCAACGGGGTCGCCTTCGTCGCCGATCGTGGCCAGATGATTTCGGAAGAGGTCTCGGAAGAGGTCGCCGCCGGGTTCAGCGCGATCCCCGGATACGAGGTCCTGCGCGCTCCCTCTCCTGCGTCGGCGGCGGCCCCGGTCGCCGATGCGGTCAAGGGCCGGGGCAGCTCGGCCCGTGCCGCAAAGGAGACCGCACCGTCGACCGATGCCCCGGCTGCCGAGGGCGAAGACGCCGCCAAGGCGACCGAAACCAGCGCCGCCGCCCAGGACGGCCCGGCTGGCGCCCTGCCCGGCGTCTGACCGACGCGAAGCGGCGAGAAGCAAGGCCTCCAGGGAAATCTGGAGGCCTTTGTCTTGACGGCGCCATGCCCGTAAGGAGACCACGATGAGCCTGTTCGAGAAAGTCGCCGCCGTCGCCGCTCTGCGCGCGGACCGCCTGACGCAGTTGGCCGCGCAGCAGCGGCCGGCGCAAACCACCAGCGATGATTACCTGTGGGGCAAGCTCCGAGCGGCTGAGGCCGATGCGGAGCGCCGCCTTCGCGTCTATCTAACCCCGACGGAAATCGTGCCCATGGGCACCCCGCAGTCTGAACTGGATGCGCTGGAGGCCGCTGGCGCGCGCATGGTCGAGGAACCGGGGTACGATTATGACCCCGACCTGTTCCGCGGCAACTCCTGGGGCCTGATCGAGCTGCGGCAGAAGCCAATCATCAAGGTTCATTCCATCGTCTTCAACTATCCGGAAATCACTTCACGAATCTGGACTGTGCCGAACGACTGGATTCGGCCCGACAAGAAGTACGGGCGGATCAACCTCGTCCCGACCAACGCGGTGATGACGGTGCCGCTCCAGTCCTACGTTCTCTCGGCGCTGGGCGGCGGCCGCTCAGTGCCGCTGATGATGCAGATCCGCTACGCGGCCGGCTTGGCGAACGTCGAGCGCGACTATCCCGACCTGCTGGACCTGGTCAAGAAGATGGCGGTGCTGGCCGTCGTGGATGACAAGCTGATGCCGCAATCTGGCAGCGTGTCGGCTGACGGTCTCAGCCAGTCGATCAGCTTCGACGCGGACAAGTATCGCGACGCCATCGACAAGAAGGTGGAGGCGCTGCGGCAGAGCATCCATGGCATTCGCCTGATGGTGATGTGATGCAGCTCGATCCTGAAGCATTCAACACCCTTCTCCTCGACATGGGGCAGGCGGTGTCGTGGCAGCGGGCGTCGCTCTGCCCGTGCCGCGACGAACACAGCGGCGCTGGCCGCCCGGGCTGCCCGGCTTGTAACGGCCGCGGCGTGCTGTGGGCTCCCTCGGTGGACGCGTGGCTGGGCCTAACCAGCATGCGGCAGGCGCGCGAGTGGGCAGCCTTCGGGCAATGGCAGTCCGGCGACGTCGTCGTAACCTTGCCCGGCGACTCCCCCTGCTACGCCGCCGGCGAATATGACCGGTTGGTGATGGTCAACAGTTCGGAACCCTTCAGTGTGGCGCGCACGCGGGGCGATTCCGATACGCTGGCCTTTCCGGTGGTCAGCATCGAGCGGGTGTTCTGGTTGAGCCTTGGTGACGCTGCCGTGGTCGATGGTGGGATTCCGACCGTCGGCACCGATGGGGCGCTCTCGTGGGAGGACCCGGCGACGGCTCCGGACCCGGCGATGCAGTACAGCATCACCGGCCGACGGCGACCGGAATACTTCGTGTTCAAGGAGCTGCCGCAGGACCGCGCGCATCATGGGGGCTTGGCGCTGCCGCGCCGCGTCGCCCTGCGGCGTTTCGACCTGTTCAGCCGGTAGCAAGGTAAGTATCTATAAAGGTAGGTAGCTATGAAGGATTTCCGCATCGGTGTGGACGTGGGCCATCTGCTGAATGCGGACGTTCCGCAGATCAAGGCGCTGTTCCCGACCCTCTCCTACGCCGTCAAGACGCTGGCGGAGAGCGCGCATCAGCAGTGGGTGCGCTACGCCATGGGCGAGGCGCTGCCGTCCGGGCAGGTCATTGAGCCGCGGTCTGGCACCTATGCCCGGTCGATCCAGCTCCGCCAGGTCGGCGACTTCTCGGCGGAAGTTTACTCGATGCTGCCCTATGCCGTGTCGATCGAACAGGGCATGCCGGCGCGCGACCTGAAACGGATGCTCGACTATTCGCTGAAGGTCCGGCTGACAAAGGACGGCCGACGCTACCTCATCATCCCGTTCCGCCACAACGCGCCGAACAGCGTGCTCGGCAATGCCATGCCGAAGGAGGTGCATGACTGGTGGCAGGATCCCGGCCGGGCCCGCTCCGCCATCATCGGCACCTATCGCCGGCAGAGCGGCACCGGCGCATACGACATCAAAACGCGGCAGCTCATCACCGTGCCCGGCCGGCATTATACCTGGGGCTCTCGCCTCACGAAGGATGACCTGGCGGGAATGGGGATCACCGGGCCCGAAGCGAAGCGGATGCAGGGCATGGTCAACTTCCGCAAGCCCAACGCCCGGGGTGGGGCCGCGCATAGCAAATACCTCACCTTCCGAGTGATGGTGGAGGGTTCGCCGGGCTGGAAGGCGAAGGCAGTGGAAGGGCGCTGGCCGGCCCGAACCGTCGCGGATCAGTTCGGCAAGATCGCGGAGGACGTTTTCCGCCGCGCCGCCGAGGAGGACATGCGGCGGGTTCTGGCGGCGGCACCGGCTTCCGGGGGCGCGCCACAGCCCCGCTGACGCGCTGTGGTCGTGACGGCACCCTGCCTGCATGACAATTTCACTCGTCCAACCCCTGCCGATCGGCAACGCACTTCGGCTGTTCATCACCCCGCCCCTGGGCGCGCTGTGGTGGCGCGTCCGTCGCCGCACCGTCGGGACGGCTTTCACCGGGCCGGAGGACGGCGGCGCCGCGCTGGTGGTTGACCGGTGCGGCGACAATGTCGTTCTGGACGACACGGCTCTGGTCAACGACATCGCCTATTTCTACCGAGCCTACTACCACTTGCCGGGTGGCGCCTGGGCGGAATCCGACGTCGCCAGTGGTACGCCAAAGGCCAGTTACCAGGGCGACGATATCGACCCTCAGACGCTCGTTCGGGATCGTCTCATGGCGGGTTTGGCCGTCGAGGTGAAGCGCGGCGTGCTGAAGCCGCAGAGCGGCAAGATTCCTGTGCTCACTGCACCGTTCTCGGCCTTCGACAAGGTCACGTTCCCGTGCGTGTCGGTGCATCTGGACAGCGACGGCGCCGCTGATCGCGCGCTGGGCGAAATGCTGTACGCCGATCAGCATGAGGCGATTGGCGGTTGGACCGAGACCGAGGGATGGTTGTCCCGAACCCAGCTCAACATCGTGGGCGTCAGCCTGAACCCCGATGAGCGCATAGCGCTTCGTCAAGCAATTCAGCGGATCATGACCGGCAATCTGCCGGTATTCGATGCTCATGGGCTGGTTCAATGCGATTTCAGCCAGCGCGATACGGAAGATTTCGAGGCGAGCAACGCGCCTCTCTTCCTGACGAGCGGCACATTCACCTGCATGGCCACCTCGTTCATCAGCGACACGGTTGGTGAAATCGCCGATGTCGCCTCGACGCTCACTTTCTTCGGTATGGAGCCCTCCTGAAATGGCCAAGAGCGACACCCCACTGGACACCGCAGCGCCGCCGGATGCTGCGGCGGAGACCGAGTATCCCGTCACCCTGACCGAGTTCTGCCAGCGCCTGTCGGCGACCGATAAGCGCGTCGAGCTGATCGCGGCTTTCCACCATGACGAGGACGCCGCCGGCCGACGCTCCGATCTGGAAGGCGCCTATCGCGCCCGGCTCGGCGCCTTCATCAACCGTCCCGTCTAACCGGAGGTCTCCTCAATGGCGTCTCGCCTGTTCTTCAACGGTCGGCTGTGGACTACGCCGGCGACGATGTCCAACATCGACGATTCGGCCATGCAGCCGAAGGGACTGACCGTCGGCAACGTGCTGGCGTTGGTCGGCAAGTCCGATGGTGGCCAGCCCAACACCATCCTGAAGTTCGGAGCGCCCGAACAGGCCCGCGCCGTACTGCGCGCTGGCGAACTGCTGGACGCCGTGCTGAAGGCCTTCGACCCGTCGTCGGAGACCAATGCCCCCTCCACCGTCGTGGCGGTCCGCGTCGGGCAGGCGACGCAGGCTGCGCTGGCGCTGAAGGATGCCGACGACAACGCCGTCATCAACCTGCTGTCGGACGACTATGGCCTGGGCGCCAATCAGATCAAGGTGAAGGTCGAAGCGGGGTCGGCCAAGGGCAAGAAGGTCACGACGCAGATCGGCAACGACTACTACAGCGGCGACAACATTGCCCGCGACGCGCTGACCGTCCGCTACGCCGGTCCCGGAGCGGTTGCCACCGTCACCGTCACCAACGCGGCGGTGACGGTGACGGTGGACGGCACCTCCACCGTGATCGACCTGCTGACCTACGGGACGGTGGGCCAGCTCGTGGACCGGATCAACGCCGTGCCCGGGTTCAGCGCCTTCGCCGTGGTCGGATCGGAAGACGCTCCGGCGCTGAACGGCCTGGACAGCGCGGCTGGGCAGGATGTCAAGGCCGCGACCTATACCGTCACCGCGAACCTCCAGGCGGTGATCGACTGGATCAACGGGACGGCGGAGGGCTATGTCACCGCCACCCGTTCGGTCGGCGCCGGCGCTGTGCCTGCGAACACCCCCTGGACGTATCTCGCCGACGGCACTGCGCCCACCCCGACAGTGTCGAACTGGACGGACGCGTTGACCACGCTCCAGTCGGCGGATGTCCAGTGGGTCGTGCCGCTGACCGGCGATCCGGCCATCCATGCCGCCACCGACGCGCACTGCGCCTATATGAGCAACATCGCTCGCATGGAGCGCCGCTCTCTGGTCGGGCCAGCGGCCAACACCTCGCTCGCCGCAGTGCTGGCACTGCCGAAAGCTCTCAACAGCGACCGCACGTCGCTGGTCTGGCCGGGCCATTACGACTATGCCGCCGACGGCAAGCGCATTCTGCGGGCGCCCTACATGACCGCCGCCATCGTCGCCGCCGCATTCGCCGGGTCGAACCCCGGCACGCCCCTCACGAACAAGAGCCTGAAGATCCGTGGATTGGAGTTCCGGCCGCGGAATCCCACCGACACCGATGGTCTGATCCAAGCCGGCGTGCTGTGCCTGGAGGAGACGCCGTCGGGCTTCAAGGTGGTGCGGAGCATTGCGACCTGGCTGGTGAACGACAACTACAACCGGGTGGAGGTCTCCACCGGAGTCGCCACCGACTTCGTCGCGCGCAATGTCCGCAACGCCCTCGATGTGCTGCGAGGCGCCAAGGGCTCACCGATCGTCCTGTCCAGGGCGATCTCGATTACCGAGACCACGCTGCGCGAGCTGGCGCGGCCGGAACCGCAAGGGCCGGGCGTCATCGTCGGCGACGAAGCCAGTCCGGCCTACAAGGCCATCAGTGCGACGCTGGATGGCGACGTGCTGCGCGTGTCCTTCCAATGCTCGCCAGTGATCCCTGTCAACTTCATACCCATCAGCATCGCCGTCGTGCCCTATGCCGGCTCGGCGACGGCCGCGTAAGGAGCCATCATGCGTCAGAATCTGAAGACCCATTCCGGCAACCGGATTGCTGTCGAGTTCGACGGCAAGACGATCGGGCTCGTGCAATCCGTCCGCGCGCAGGATTCCTACGGCTTGGAGGATGCCAGCGGGATCGGCGACATCCATGTTCAGGAACACGTCCCATCAAAAGCTGTTCATACTCTGTCCGTCAGCAACATGGCCATGTTCAAAAAGAACATGCGCGACGCCGGAATCGCGCCGCAAAATGGTGATGACGTCCTCCAGGGGCTGGTCTTCGACCTGTGCCTCTACAGTAAGGACACCGGCCAACTCCTGCGCAAATATATCGGTTGCTCCTACGATTCCGGCGATCTCGATGTATCCGCACATCGGATCATCATGCAATCTGGCCAGATCAAGGCCTTGGATGTCGTGGGGACTGACCTGTAATGAGCGCCACCGACCGCACCTATCCGGTCAGCGTGGACGGCGTCGGAGATTTCATTTTCCGGCGCCGGATCATGCGAGACCAGTTCCGCATCCATGCCGACACCATGCGCATCCTCGGCGGCCCGGTCAGCGACGCCATGCTGTGGAACAGCGCAGCCGCTATGGCGACCATCGGCGTGCTGATGGTTTCCGGTCCCACCCGGGATTGGAACGTCGAAACGCTCGACCCGCTCGACGCCGACGACGTCGCCACCCTCTACAAGGTTCATGGGAGGCTCCTCGGCGAGGAGGAGACCTTTCGCCGCGCAGCTAAGCCGTAACGCGCGGGCTTGGGGATTGGAACTAAGTGGAACCGTAGAGTTCCTGTTCCGACGGCGGTACAACCTCTCTCCAAGCGACCCTCGCTTCCTGGACACGGGCACCGATGAAATGCTGGTTGACTGGTGGGCACATCGGTTCTGTGATGATCCAAAGCTAAGAGACGAGGCGATCAATCCAGACTTCGACGCAGAGTTTGCGGAGATGGATGCTGCGGCAAGCGCGTCCGATGATCCCACCGAATGGCAGGAGGTGGCGGACGAAACTTACGAATGATCGGCCTGCCCGTCGTCGTGACGGCATGCTGGCCCATGCAGCCTCACCGCATGGGCCAAAGCCGTGTCCGTCCGTATACCGATTTCCGCTGACGCTTCCAGCGTCACCAGCGCCTTCGAGCAAATCCGCACTGCTCTGCGCCGTGCTGGGCAAGAAGGCAAGGCCTTTGCAGACCTCGACCTGTCGCATCCGGAACTAAAGGCGGTTTCGGAGGATCTGAAGCGGTTGCAGACGAATTATGAGAGTTTGCAACGCATGGGCCGTGGCCAGACGGCGGCAGCCGTGCGCGGAATCGGCGCCAATGATTGGCTGGGCTGGTATGACCAGCACGCGCAGGCTTTCCCAGATGAAGGGGACCGCGTTCGGCACTTCCGAACCGCCGGTCGGTACATCCTCCAGGGGTCACGCTATGCCCCTCCTCCGCCGCCAGCTCCTGGCGGTGGCGCTCCGGGTGGAGGTGGGGGGCCCGGAGGAGGAGAGCCGGGCGGCGGAACGCCCGGTGGAGGCGGTCCTGGGGGGGGAGGAACCCCGGGCGGCGGCTCCAACGGCGGAGGAATGATGTCTGCGGCCATGTCTCTTGGCCGCGGCGCCATGCCTTACATGATGCTGATCGGCGGGCTCCAGGCCATCGGCTCCGCGTTCTCGACGGCCATGGAGAACGCGTCGGAGGAGAGCAGGGCGAACGACGGGCTGTATCGCACATTGCGGGACGGCTCCACCGACTTCGACAAGCTGTTGTTGTCAGTGCGAAAGACCACGGACGGTCTGGGGCTGACCTATCAAGAGGCGCAGCGCCTCAGCCTCGCCTGGGCCAACCTGACCAACGAGACGCGTGCCGGCAACATCCAGGATCAGGTGCGGTTCGGCGCCGGTTTTGCCCGTGGCTACGGCCTCGATCCGTCGGCTGTCGTCCAGGGTATGGGCCGGGCCGCTTTCCTTGGCGAAGACCCCAAGCGGTTCGCCGCGATGATCGCGGATGCGGCGCAGAGCGGCGGGATGACCGGGCAGGTGCAGGAGACCATGCAGGCGGTGCTGCGCTGGTCTGAGCACATGAGCCGCAGCGCCGTCACCGGCACGGGAGCCGAGAGCTTCGCCGCGATGTACGCCGGTTTGAACGCCACCGGCCTGCCTGGGCTGAAGGGGGGCGGGGCGGAAGAGCTGATCAACCGCATCAACGCGGCTGTAACGCAGGGCGGCGCTTTCGGCGAAGCGTCGAAATACGTCACCATGAACGCCTTCGCCCGGCACGGTGTGACCGATCCCTACAAGCTCCAGTACCTTCTGGAAGGCGGCGCCTTCGGTAAGCCGCGCGACGTCGGCGTGGCGGACGATGCCACGAACTTCGAGATCATGCGGGAACAGGTCAACCGCATGTTCGGCACCGCAGAGGAAAACAAGGACGATCCGTACCGGCGCTGGAACGCGATGTCGCTCCAGATGGGCATCAACATGCGGCAGGCAGCCGCGCTGGACCAGATGCACTATGGCGAAATCGGGCAGGTGGAGCGTGTGCTGGGGCGCGCTGGCCTGTCGCTGTCCACCGTCAATGCCGGCGCCATCAACGACATCGCCGCAGTCTCGCATGCGGACGATGCCGGACTGGACGATTGGCGCCAGAGGATCATGGGCCGCAAGGACGTCGCAGAGACGGATGCGGCCAAACTGATCGGGTTGAGCGGGGATGGGCTGCGCGAGGAGATGGTCCGCCTTCTGGCGCAATACGGTCTGGAAAAGACAGAGGGGCAGAAGACGATTGATGCCACTGCGGCGCTGACCAATGCGCTGACCAGCGTCGGTGAACAGCTCCTACCGCTGCGCAACGACATTCGGCAACTGGCCGATGGCATCAGCAGCATGGTGGGAGCCTGGAACACGCGTTTCAGCACGCCCGGCTCGGCCCAACTCGTGCCTCCGACCGGCCCCGGTTCCGTGCTTCCCTTCACCCCGCCCCCCCCGCCGGCGGCAGTGAATCCCAACGCAATTCCTCCAACGCCTCCGCGAGCACCTGGCGCGCCCGATCCGACTGTCGGACCGGCGCCCGCACCCGGTTCTCTCTCCTCCGAACAGACGGCCAGCGTCGATTATCTGCTCGCTCTGGAGCGGGTCGAGAGCGCGAACGGTGCGGCAATGGTCGCGCCGGGCAGCAGCGCCCGCGGGTGGCACCAATTCACGAAAGGAACATGGCTGAACACCGTCCGGAAGCATGCAGGCGACCGCGTCGCGGGCATGACCGAAGACGAGATTCTGGCCTTGCGCTTCAACAAGGAATTCAGCCGGGACATGGCGTCCCTGCACATCAACAAGGACTTGGTCCCCAGTTTGAAGGGGGCTGGAGTCGATGTGACGCCGCTGTCGCTCTATGCAGGCTGGCATTTCGGCGCCGGGGGCGGGCCAAAGGTCATGCAAGCCGGCGACACGGAGTTGATGGAAAACGTTCTATCCGAGGATGCCGTCACAGCAAATCCGTACCTCAAGGGGATGAACGTCGGCCAGTGGAAGCGGCTCTTTGGGGCGAAGTTCGGATTCCCGTACCAACCGAGCGCTGGCGCGCCCGTAACGGCTCCCATGCTGCTGCCGCAGCAGGACGGCGGACAGACACCGATGATCCCGCGCATGGAAGGGCCGCCAACGGGAACCCCCGCTCCAGGTGGGGCATCGCCGACCGCCGTTGGGAGCACGAGCCTCTCCTTTCGGATCGACCCGTTGCGCGTTGTGCGGGAGGGGCAGGACGGCACGGTGGAGAGCGTCGAACACCTGCCGGTTACTCAGGTCGGAGCGCCACGGCCGTGGGGGCTTGCGTGACGGTTCGGACCTATACCCCCCAGTTCCAGATCCGGCTGATCAAGCTGGTTGCCAGACGAGACGGTGTCGCCGAGCGGCACGCTGCGGCCGCGCGCGACATCGACTTGACGCCATACCTGGGCGACGGCGGAGCGGTGCGCACCGTCAAGGGCCTCGCGGATCCGGCTGGGGCGTTCAGCATCAGTTTCGCAGACGGGTCGCGCGATGGGTTCGACACGCTCTACGCGCTGGCGGAGCCGATGGACATGGTCGAAATCCGGGCGGCCCGGGCGCCGACCAACGCGGACAAGCTCCCACTCATCATGCGCGGGTTCGTCTCGACCGTGCATCGCGCCGAATCCATGGGCGCAAATGGCGAACCTCAACGGACCGTTGTCATCTCGGGTCAAGATTCGGGGAAGCTCCTCCAGATCAACCAAATCTTCTTCGAAATGGCGTGGCTGACCGACCAGCCGTTCCTGAGCCAGTTCATGCTCCAGACCACGACAGGCATGGCCGTCAAGGTCATGCGGATCGGGGAGTTCATGGAATCGGTCATCAAGGAGGTGGCAAATCCGAAGGTCCGCGGCCTGTTTGCGGTGTCCGGGAAGGTGGCGAAAGGGTTCAGGGTGGATGCTTCGGTAACGGACGGCTCTCTCACCCCCGGCATGATCGCGCCTATGAATGGGCCGGTGTGGCGGCTGATGGAGACCTATGCCGACCGCCCCTGGAACGAGCTGTATGTCGAGGATGAGGAGGACGGGCCGGTCGTGCGCTTCCGTCCTGCCCCGTACAAGGACCTCTACGGCAAGCTCATCATGCCGGGGGCTAAGGATCCAGGCAGCGTCACCCTCACCGATGACGATGTGGTCACTTGGTCGGCCAGCCGGACGGACGGACGGGTGGCCAACTGGTATTGGGTGCCGCCAGGGTCATCTTCCCTCGACACCAACGCTTGGCTCAACCGGCAATCCCTTCGGGAGGGGATGCAACTCGATTTGACGCACCCGAACAGCCGCGAGGACCTGTACGGGATCAAGAAGATGGAAGTGCCGTCTCGGTTGGTGCCGGACATTCCGATTCCTCTGACCGCGGCGGCGCCTGCCCTGCGGCCCAGCATGGGCGAGAAATATGTCCAGTGGCACATCACCCGCGGACAGCAGCTCAAGGCCATGAACCGCGACAACAGCGTCTTGGAAGATGTCATGGCGACGGTGAAGGGAAGCGAGGATTTGCGGCCCGGCCGGTATCTGCGGCTGGAGCGCGGCGGGCTGACGGCCGAAGGCTATGTGACGCGCGTGACGCACACCATTGCGGCGCTGCGCACCTGGACGAGCGACATCACGATCGAGCGCGGCACCGGCTTCCTGGCGCGCGCCAAGCACACCTCCAATCCCTATTGGGACGAAGGACGCAGAGGGCCTTATACATGAGCCTGCGCATCGCACAGGTGGTCGCCGTGCATCCGTCGCGCCGGCGGGTCGACTTGGTGTTCGTTGACGACGGTTGGCGGGCGGTGAATGTCCTGGTCGCCACCGGCTCTGCCAGCTCGGACGCCGGATCATGGGATGTGCCGGACGTGCCGCGTCCCGCCAACGAGGCGGACGCCGGCGGGTACAGCCGGGGCGGCCGCACTCTCCTCGCCCTGTGCGGCTTCCTGGAGGGGGTTCCTATCGTCGTCGGCTGGGTGAACCCGCTAACCGGCGAGATGGGGTTCACCGAACAGAATCGGGAGATGCGTCGGCACCCCTCCGGTACCTACTGGACTGTTGGACCGGACGGCTCGGTGGAAATTTTCCACTCGGGCGGCGCCTATCTGCGCATCGGCACCGGCGACCACGAGGACCTTGGCGGGAAGGCCGCCGGCGGCTGGACCCTGCCAGGAAACGCCCCGGCGCAGATCACGGTGGCGACCGCCGGCTTCAAGTTGACGGTGACGCCGGGCGGAACCGCCACCATGGTCGCTGACACCTCGGTCACAATCACCACGCCGGCTGTCACCGTCGACGCGCCGCAATCGACCTTCACCGGGGCGGTGACGGTGAACGGGCTGCTGACCTACCAGGGCGGCATGTCCGGCTCCGGCGGCGAAGGCGTCGCCGCCGCCATCCAGGGCAACGTGACGGTGGCCAACGGCAACGTCACAGCCGACGGCGTCGGGCTGAAGACGCACACCCACCCTGACGCACAGAGTGGCTCCACCGGGCCGGGCAGCGGCTGACGGTCGTGATGGCAGGATGGAGGTATGGCGCCTCCATCCCAAAAACACCGCAAGATCGGCTTCTACCTGGAAGGCGGCGGTGGCGGCACGAAGACATGGAACTTCGTGATCCGCCCCGAAGAGCTGACCCGGCAGGAACCCTCCAGGTTGGCCGTTCAGCAGACGCTGGGCGGTGCCTGGGTGGATTCTTTTGACCGTGGGGTGCAGTCCATCACGCTCGCCGGCCATACTGGCTGGCGCGGTGGCGTGGGCGGCGATGGGGCTGCGCAATTCGAAAAACTGCGCGCCACCGTGTTCACGGACTGGCACGAACGGCGCGCGGTAGCTGCCGCTCGCGGGCAGGACCCGGACAATGTAAAGCTGTTCTTTGCCGACACGCTCGACAAAATCACCGCGCTGGTGGCTCCGAAATCGTTCAGCTTGCGGCGGTCGAAATCTTCACCGCTGTTGATGAGGTACCAAATCCAATTGGTGGTTCTGGATGATGCGGCAAAGCCGGGAAGCATCAACGATGCGATTACCGGCGCGCTCTTCAATCCGTTGCGCTGGCTTGCGGCCAAGCTTGGTCTCGAAAATCTATTTGATGAAATCGGCGGGATCATCTCCGACATCAAGCAACTGTACTCGGACATTGTCGACATTGTCACGGATGTCTGTGCGTTCGTCCAAGGGTGCGTGCAGCTTGTGCTGGACACGATCGACGCGGGTGGCGGGCTGGTTGACGAACTGACGGCTCCGATCCTCCAGACGGTCCAGTTGGTGTCGGAAGCGACCCGAAACGGGTTCGCCGCTCTGGCTCGGGCGCAGACCTCCTTTTCGATCAAGAGCGTCCTCATGCGGGCCGCCAGCGCCATGAACGACATCTCATGCACGATCAATCACGGATTCGACACTGGCCGCTACTTCCGCTCGTACGATGATCTGTTCGGCGCCAGCTCCTGCTCATCCACCGGCGGCGGTCGACCCTGGTCGACTTTCGCCGAACAGCAGAAGAACCCGTTCAACAGCATGTTCCCTCCAGTGTCCTCGCGGCTGACGGTGTCCGCTGGCGGGCGTGACGCGCTGGACACGCTGCGGCGCGATCCCCTCACCCTGATCCCGGCGGTGGCCACACAGGCACTGGCGGCCCTGCCGGCAGGAGTTACCGTGTCATGAGCTGGACGAAGTCTCTGGCCGGCTACCGGCGCGCCGAGACGCGGGTTGGCGACAGCCTCCAGGCCATCGCCGCGCGCGAGTTGGGCGACGCCAGCCGATGGCCGGACCTCGCGCAGATCAACAAGCTTCTTCCGCCCTACATCACCGACGATCCCGCGTCCGCCGGTCCCACTGTCTTGCTGTCCGGCGATCCGATCATGCTGCCTGCCAGCGCTCCCACACCGACGGGGGTGGCGGCCGCCGACAGTGTGTTCGGTCGCGATATCGCTCTGGCGCGGGGTCAAATTGAGGCGACCGCTAGCGGCGACATGGCGCTCGTGGCCGGCACGGACAACCTGCTCCAGGCGCTGCGCCACGCGCTGGCGACGGAACCGGGGGAGCTGCTTTTCCATGCACGGTATGGCTGCTCGGTACGTGCGCTGATCGGTCGCGGAGCGGACGAGGTGAACAACCAGCTCGCGGCGGCATTCGTCGCGAGCACCCTGGGCACGGACCGGCGCGTCGCGCGCGTCGAAAACACCTCGGCCACGATCACCGGGGACGCCGTCGCCGTGTCCGCCACCGCAATCACCGTGGACGGTCAGCACCTGCCGGTAGGGATGAGCAATGCCCTTTCAAATTAAGGATTTCCTGTCGATCGTGGCCGGCATGGTCAATCATATGCGGGCGACCTCCCCAAGAATCACCGATTTCAACGTCGGCTCGGTCGCACGCACCATGATCGAGGCGCCGGCCGTCGAGATCGACGAACTCTATCAGCAGTATCTGGCCGGCTTGGTCGAAGGCATTCCGACGGCGATCTATCGGTCGTTCGACTTCCCCTTGCTGCCAGCCGTTCCGGCGGCTGGCCTGGCGCGCTTCACCGGAGCCAACGGCCATAATGGGATCGAAATCCCGCTCGGAACGCGCGTCGCCAGCGATTCCAACATTGAATACCAGACGGTGGAGGCCGCGAGCATCGCAGTCGGGCAAAACGCTGTCGATGTCCTGATTACCGCCATCACTGTCGGCCCCGCCAGCAACGCCCTGCCGGGCGCTGTGTCGCACCTGGTCTCCACGGTGGAAGGGGTGCTCAGTGTCACAAACCCGGCGGCGCTGGCCAACGGTCGAGGCGAAGAGACTGAAGCGGAGCGTAAGCTGCGTTTCGCTGAGTTCATACGTTCATTGGCGCGCGGAACGATCGGCTCGCTGGCCTACGCGGCTCGGCTGGCGAGTGTAACAGACGTTGCGGGCACGACAACGCTGGAGCGCGTGGCGCGCGTGGCGGTCCAGGAGGGGGTCGGGCATGTTGCGGTCTACATCCATAACGGCGTCGGCAACACCTCGGCCCAACTCGCTCAGGCAGCCAGGAACATCATTGAGGGGTACGAGGACGCAAAGGGCAAGTTGGTTCCCGGCTACCGGCCGGCGGGAATGCGCGTCGATGTGGTCGCAATGGCTGAACTGCGGGTTAATGTGACGGTCGAGGCGCAGGTTACAGCATTGTACCAGACCGACGAGACCAGAGCGCAGATTGCGGCGGCGCTGGCGAGCGTCATCCGCTCAACCCGCAGCGGCGGCGACCTGCGACCCGTTGACTTGGTCAACGCGGTGCTGCCACTCCAGACCGTCCAAGGAGCCAACATCGCCACCCCGACGCTGGTTGTGCATTGCCCCTCCAGTGCGGTTCTGATGCCCGGAACCTTGCTGGTGGAGTGGGCATGAGCGCGCTGATGCAAATCCGCCTGCTGTCGCGACTTCATCGGGTCTTTAATCGGAATCCGGGATCGGTGCTGGCATTGCGCCTGAGGTCCGCGGGCGGCCTGCGTTGGACAGTTGCCGGCGACACACTGACGGTCAGTCGACCGGCGCAACCGGACTTGGTGTTGCCTCTGGCCGACAGCAGCATCGGACAGGTGCGGGTGGAGCTGGCGGCGGCTGGCGTGGAGATCGCCTACACGGATCCCGAATTGGACCGCATCGGCGCACAGGCCCTGCTGCCGGGCTCCGGGGACCAGGATTCCAGCAACGGGGACCATCTCCACGCCTACACCTCCATTCTATGGGGGTGGACAGATGCTGTCGGCCGGGTTCTGGACACGGCCAAAGCGGACATCACCGAAGCGCTGAAGCAACTCTCGGTGCCAACAGCGGAAGGCGATTGGCTGGAGCTGTGGGCCAGCTACTTCGGCCTGCGCCGTCGCTCCAGCGAGATCGACCCCGATTTGGCCGCGCGCGTTGTGTGGGAGCCTCGGCGTCCGCGGTCGAACCCCGTGGCGATGCGCTCCAACATCAAGCAGATGTTGGGCGTCAGCGTGCAGACACGGGAGCCCTGGCGCGAAATGATGGTGCTGGGCCGCTCCCGCCTGGGCGGCCCTGATCGCCTGCCAGACGGTCGGGAGTTCTGCTATCACACCCTCCAGCTCGTCTCTCCGGAGTTTCTGGATTGGGACTCCATCATGCGGGAGGCGGAGCTTGACCGGCCAGCCGGAACTCTGCTGATCCCGCCTGTGACGCTGCCGTCGCCCTACCCTGTAGCCATCAACGCCGGTACCGGCGTTTCCTTCGGCGGCGAGGACGTCTACTCCTGGAGAATCAAGGACTACGACGGTCACATTCTCGGCTACAACTTCTACCCGTCAGGCACGTTCCGGCGAAAAAATCCGCAGTTCGCAATCTTTGACGCCTGGGCAGGGTCGAACGACGCGCTGCCGAACCCTTCGACCATCAGCACCCGAAGGACGTTCTGCCGTGGCGAGATCGTCCTCAGCGAACAAGCCCCGCTAGGCACGGCGCAGGCGCGCCTACCTGGGCGGATGCGGCGTGAGCGCGGCGCTCCTATGCGCTTGTCCCACTCGGGCCGCCTGTCGGATTACGAATGGGGTCTGGACTGGCGCCCGATCCTGGAGTGGGTGACGGAGCGCGTGCCGTTCTCGCTAAGCATTGATGCTCTCGACTACCCCCTACAAATCGACGTGTCTCCGGAACAGTGGATTTTCGGTGAGGTCGATCCGCTGGCTAACGCTGCCAGCGCATGGGTGGAGGTCATCGTTTACGTAGAAACGCCGCATGTCTACGGGAGCGGTTGGACGGGCGGTTGGGATTCGCGGCGATGGGGGCACGTTACCTATCCCAATCCGATCGTGAGCGCGAGAATCATCACACTTATTACGACCCCTCTCACCGACAACAATGCCGAGCAATTGATGGATGGTGACGGTAATGCCCTGTTCATAGAGGTTGAAGCGCCATGAAGATTAATGATCTGAATCGTATCAGTAATGGGTTGATGGGTGATGAGTGGGTTCTGATGGTGCAAGCCGGGCTTGCTGTCCTGGTCCCATCGTCTGAGGTTGCCTTGGCGCCGTTCTCGTTGACCATTGATGCCGCTGCGTCACCCCTGGACCAGGCCAAGATTCTGAAGCGCAAAGCCGTGACGGCCCAAGCAACCATGTCGATTAGCAGAATCAACAAATTTCACGTCAGCATCTTTGCTGGGATGCCGGGCGCTCTTCTGGATCCCCTCATTGGGGTGAAGTTCAATGAGGACGTGACGGGGGTGAGAACGAAGCTCAATACGCTCATTGGGGCCATTGACGCAGCAGCAACCATTGAGGAAGTCGACGCCATCGTGTGGTGATGATCGGTCTAATTCTGAATGTCGTGACGCCATGATCGGCTCAAAGGTGCTTGCCCTTGGAGTCGATCATAATGGCTATCCTGACGACGAGCGGCCGCACAGCGATTGCCATTGCTGTTGCGGCCCAGCCCATCCACCTCGCGTGGGGCGCGGGCAATGCGGTGTGGGACACCACGCCGGAGTCTGAACCCACCTCTGCTGCCGCGCTCGTGCAAGAGCTGGGAAGGCGCGCGGTCTCGGTGCTGAAATACTGCATCCCGAACCCCACCGGCGAAATCATCGTGCCGACCGGCCGCTATGCCGAGAGCGTGACGCCGACAAATCACCTCTACGTCCGATTCAACTTCGACTACGCCGATGCTGCCGCCGCGAACATCCGCGAGGTCGGCGTCTTCATCGGCACCGTCGTCAAGGGCAGCTTGCCGCCCGGTCAAACATATTTCGCGTCGGCTGACCTGAACAGTCCAGGCACGCTTCTGGCTCTGCAACGCATCCCGAAAATCGTGCGCAGCGGCGCCACCCGGCAAAGCTTCGAGTTCGTGCTGACCCTGTGAGGACCTTATAATGGCCAACGAGCTACAGGATTATTTCAGCCGCTGGGGGACTGGCGATCACCGCCTGTACGAACGACTGCTTTACCGCACCGGCCACGTCGTCCAGTCGGCGGAGCTGAACGAGACCCAGGAAGCGGCGATCAACCGCTTGCGCCAGATCGGCGACGTGCTGTTCAAGGATGGCGCATTGATTCGGGATGCGCAGTTGATCGTCAACCCCGACACCGGGGCGGCCATCGCCGAGAGTGGCGCGCTTTATCTGCGGGGCGCCGTGCGTGGCGTCCCTCCGAGCAGCTTCACCATCCCGGTCAACGGCACGGTGTATGTTGGCGTCTACCTCACTGACGTGGTGGTGACGGAACTGGAGGACCCGAGCCTCAAGGATCCTGCACAAGACGTTCTGAACTATTCCGAGCCCGGCGCCGCCCGCCTGCGCGTCGACACGGCCTGGGGCTACCAAGGCGACGGGAAAACCGGCGAGTTTTATCCGGTCTACACCGTGGTCAACGGCGTCATCCAGACCAAGGAGCCGCCTCCACAGATCGACGGCGTGTCGGTTGCGATCGAACGCTACGACCGGCAGTCAGCCGGCGGCTACTACGTCTCCTCCGGCCTGAAACTCACCCAACTCGCCGACCTGGGAACTGGTGAACAAGTCTATTCTCTCCAGGAAGGCGAGGCGCGCATCAACGGTCGCGAGGTGCGGCTGACACACGCGCAGCGCTTGGTTTATGCGGCTGCGCCGGACCTGAAGACCGTCATCAGCGAGCCGCACACCGCGGTCGGTGGCGCTGAGCGCGTGAACCTGAACCATGGGCCGGTCGTATCCATCGACCAAGTCGCCATCACCGCAGAGAAAGTGGTCGACGTCACGCACGGCGGATTTGCTGGCGCCCTCGACGCGCTGCCGGATACGCCCGTCGTCTCCATCGTCGCCGTGAACCAGGCCGGCACCTGGAACGGGGCGGCCTTCACCGGCGGCACCACCTATGTTCAGGGCACCGACTATAAACTGACATCCGACAAACTGGATTGGTCCTTGCCGGGCGCCGAAATTGCCCCGGGCAGCGCCTACAAGGTGGTGTACCGCTATATCAAGACGGTTACGCCGTCATCGCCGGACACCACCGGCTTCACCGTCACCAGCGCGGTGCCCGGGACGCTGATCAACACGACGTACCAATGGGCGTTGCCGCGCCTCGACCGCCTGTGCCTCAATGGCGAGGGTGAGGCTGTGTGGCTGACGGGCGTGGCCAGCGACAGCAACCTTCAATCGCCGACCGTTCCTTCCGGCCTGCTGCCGGTCGCCACCGTCAAGCAGACCTGGGGCGCTGACCGGCTGCTGGTCAGCAACGCCATCCGCGCGATTCCGATGAATGAACTGGAGATGATGCGGACGCAGATCGACAATCTTTATCAACTCGTCAGCCTACAAGCGCTCCAGATCAACGTGTCGCTCTCGGACCCGTCCTCGAAAAAAGGCGTCTTTGCCGACCCATTCCTGGACGACGATTTGCGCGATCAGGGTATTGCTCAGACGGCGGCCATCTTCAACGGCCAACTCATGCTCGCGATCGATGCGGACATCTCCGATCCTCGCGGGTCCTCACGCGTTGTCCTCGATTTCGTGCTGGAACCAGTGCTGGAACAGCCTAAGCGCTCCGGCAGCATGAAAATTAACCCGTATCAGGCGTTCTCGCCAGTGCCTGCGCGGATCACGCTGATGCCCGAAGTGGACTACTGGACGCAGACGGTCACTACTTTCACGTCCGACAGCACGCAGCGCTTCCTCGAAACCGGCCATTTCGTGCCGGGAAACAGCACGCTCATCGGATCACGCGTGGTCGAGGATACGGACGTCGTGGTGTCCAGCCAGACCCAAGACACGTTCCTGCGCCAAATCACCGTTACTTTCAGCGCTGACGGCTTCGGGCCAAACGAAGTTCTGACCAAGCTGCTGTTCGACGGCATTGATGTCACGCCGGTTTGAGGGAGGTTTACATGGCAAAGCGGCAAGCAAACTCGGCGGGCGTCGTCACCGGCTCGTTCCAGATTCCACCCAATGTCCCCGGCGGCAGCAAGAAGGTCGAGTTCTTCGGCGCTGGCGGGTCCTATGGGACAGCGACCTTCGTGGGCAGCAACAAGATCACCAACGAAACGCGCCGTCGCGTGCTGACGATCGAACGCAACTGGCACGACCCACTGGCGCAGACCTTCGCCCTGAGCACAGGCCGACACATCGGCGGTGTCGACCTGTGGTTCACTGTCAAGGGTGGCGACGCGCCGGTCCTGGTTCAGATCCGCAACGTCGTCAACGGCGTGCCGAATGGCGACATCTTGGCGCAGGGCATCATCAAGGCCAGCGATATCCTGTTAGGCGGCGTGCCGACAAGGGTCACATTCCCGCTGCTGTGGGTGGACGCGAACGCCGAGTATGCGATCGTCGTGCTGACCGACGACGCGGACCACGCGCTGGCGGTGGCGGAGCTTGGCAAGTATGATCCGGCGAGCGGTTGGATCACTGAACAGCCCTACCAGATCGGCGTCTTGCTCTCCAGTTCCAACGCTTCAACCTGGACGCCCCACAACGACCGCGACTTGGCGTTCCGGCTTCTGGGCGCCCGGTTCAACAGCCTGACCGCAACGGTGCCTCTGGGCTCCATCTCGGCGACCGATGCCTCCGACCTTATCGCGGTCGCCAGCGTCGAGCGGCCTGCCGCAGACTGCAACGTAGACTTCTTGTTCACCCTGCCTGACAACAGCCAAGTTCGTGTGGCCAGCGGACAGGTCGCCAGCCTGCCGACCACGGTGACTGGCGCCGTCTCGGTGTCAGCAGTGCTGAAAGGATCGGCGCTGCGGTCGCCTGTGCTGTTCCCGGGCGTCCAGCCGATCCTGGGCAAGATCAAGGACACCGGCACCTACGTCAGCCGCGCCATTCCGGCCGGAAGCGGCGTCAAGGTCACTGTGTCTCTGGAGACCTTCACCCCCGGGACATCCACGGTCCAGGTGCAAGCGCTGGCCGCCGACGGCGCCACTTGGACACCCCTCACCCTGTCGCTGGCCGCACCGGTAGACAATGGCTGGGAAGAGCGCACCTACACGCTGACAGCGTTCACCGCCGTCAACACGCGGATCAAGCTGACTCTGAGCGGGTCTGCGATCCATCGGCCTCGGGCGCGCAAGCTCCGCGCCTACGTCACGTAAGGGATGGTGAGATATGACCATCATTGATGATCGGACGCCCCACAACAACTGGCCGCTACCGAACAGCGCGAACCAGCTCGCGGACGACGCTGATCGGCTACGATTGGCGCTGACCGCCATCGACGCTGCGCTGGAGACCAAGGCGTCGCTGATGAGCGTCGAGGCGGCCATAGCAGCGCTTGTGGCCAGTGCCCCAGCGGCGCTCGACACGCTCAACGAACTGGCTGCGGCGCTGGGCAATGATGTCAATTTCTCGACGGCCATCACCAACGCGCTTGCGACTAAGGCGACCAGGGACTTAACGAATGTCACGCGCGCAGTGATCGCCAACAAGCTCTACGTTACCGCCTCGGCCAACCCGACGACCAGCGACGATGGCTATCCGATCGGAACGCGCTGGATCAACACGACGACCAATGAAGAGTTCACCCTCGTCGATGCGACGACAGCGGCGGCGAAATGGCGGTCGTTGTCGGCGTTGACTCCAGGAACGTCAACGTTCTCCAACGGAACCCTCACGCTGGATTGGGCGACCGGAACTGTGTTTAGCCACACGGCGACCGCCGCCATCACCTCCATGGTGCTTTCCAACGCCCCGACCGCCGGTGAAAGCTACTTTCTTCTGCGCCTGACCAACGGCGGGGCCTATGCCGTCGCGTTTCCGACCAACTACGCGGCTTCCGGTGGCTTAACGGTCGGGATCGGGACGCTGACAGCGTCCGGTGTTGATGAAATCCTATTCCGTCGCAAAGGTGACGGAAGCGTTGTCAAGCTGTCGATCGCCAAGGACGTGAAGCCATGATCCCCGCTCTCATCGAACAGGAGTTCGCGACGAAAGCCAAAGACACCGTCTACGTCAATGATGTGTTCTCATCTTACACGTACACGGGGAATGGCGTGACACAAGTACTGACGGACGGAATTGACCGAACAAAAGGCTTTATGACTCTGATTAAGAGCCGTAATTCTAATGCCTCTATGGAAAGTTTTGACAGCTTGCGTGGTGTAAGCATGAGGCTGTCAACCCCCGATGCGCAAGCTCAGATAAATGATGCTCCTTACGGAGTGTCTGCTTACGACAACACTGGAATGACGGTTTCAGATGTTACAAACGGTGGTTATGGAGTGAATGGGAACACAGGGACGCTATATGGAGGTGATTATGTTGCCTTGACCTTCCGCAATGCCCCTAAGTTTTTCTCTCAGCGCCTTGTGACCCATACCAATGGAAGCAATACTGTCATTAATTTTTCTGAACTTGGAACTATCGGAATGTTCGTGTCCAAGCCCACGAACATTCCTGGTGACTGGCGTGTTGCTCATCGGGTTCTCACTGGAGCAGGCGGAACGTCCGGCCAATCACTTTTTCTGAATACTATGTCGGCGGCAGTAGGCGCATCCGTCTATATTGACGGAGCGAACGCGGTTATTCATTCTTCAGTGTCGTCTGGCGTGTATGTCGTCTACGCATGGGCGCACAGCACAAGTTCAGACTGGCTTGTGCAGTGTGGCTCCTTCACTCAAACCAGCTCCGACCAAGAAATTGACCTTGGTGGTGAAATCCAGTTCCTATTGACAAGGCCAATTTCCATTAGTTCTAACTGGATTTTGCATGACGTTAGTCGCGGATGCTATATGACGGCAGAGCGCATCTTTTTTGTTAATAGCAGTGCCTCGGAGTATGGTGTAAGTCCTTCCTGGCAGTGTCCCTCGGCAAAAGGATTTATCGCGAAGGCGGGGGGATACGATCCGGGAGTTGTGGTTGCCTACATGGCAATTCGCCGCCCAAACAAGCCCGCCAGCCTTATTGGCGCAAGCAGGGTATTTTGCCCGGTTGCTCGTACTGGCACTGGCGCGGCGGGGACAGTGACCGCTCCGGGGTTTCCGGCAGATTTCTTGTTGACGTTTTACCGCGCTGGAGGCGCATCGCCGGCAATTGTCTCGCGACTTTACGGAAACAACAAGCTAGTCGAAACTGGCAATGCAAACTCCGAACAAACTGGAAGCGCATCAGTATTGTTCGATGTGATTGGCGGTTATGGGTTCTCCGGCTCGTTCATGAATACAAACGGGTCTGCCCAGATAACCTATGCGTTGAAGCGTGCGCCTGGATTCTTCGATGAGGTTTGTTTCGTCGGCAGCGGCACAGCAAGAACACTTGCTCACTCCCTGATGTCTGTGCCTGGAATGTTTATCGTGAAACCCAGAGGCTCGGGAAACTGGTACGTCTACCACAAGGCGCAAGGGGCTGGGTATTACGGGATCCTCAACAGCAGCGACATTTTTACCGCAAGCAGCACCGCCTGGAACAACACTGTGCCAACTGATGCGGTGTTCAGCGTTGGCGTCAGCGCAACCAATTCCAGCGGGGTCGTCTACTCCGCTTATCTGTTCGGCGATACGCCAGGGTTGTGCAAGGCTTTCGCGTATATCGGCTCAATATCGGACGTCTACGTTTCGCTGGGATTCACACCTCGGCTCGTGATGATCAAGCGCACCGACGTCGCAGGAGATTGGGTCGTCTTCGACACGGCTCGCGGCATTGTCCCGACTGGCGATCCAGTGTTTTCGCTCAACACGATTACGGCTGAAAGCAACGCCGACAGCATCGACCCGATTACCGGCGGCTTCAACGCCGTGGCGGGCGGAATAATCAACGCATCCGGCTCGGCGACATATGTCGGCTGGGCCTCGGCATAAGGAACCAGGATATGAGCGTGTATCGAGACCGCGCCACCGGCGAGTATCCGATCACCAGAGAACAGGCCGCAAGCAGATTCCCAGGGGCGCTGCCTCATGAGTGGGACCAAAGTGTCCTCGACCTGTTGGGAATCGACGAGGTGTTCACCGTTCCAGCGCCCATCGTCGGGCCAACACAAACGGCGCGCGAGGTCGCCCCTAAAATCGACTCCAATGGCCGATGGCATCAAGCCTATGAGATCGTCGAGCTTTACGAGAACGCCACTGAGCGCGCTGGCGCGGAACTGGCGCTGTTGCAGGCCCGCGCCCTGGAGATCATCGACACTGCCAACCGCGAGGCCGGCGAGCAGCGGAGCCTGTATATCACGGTCGTGGTTGGCCAAACTTCGACTTATCAGGCCAAGGCTGACGAAGCCAAGCGCTACCTGTCCGATCCGAACCCCGATCCAGCGAGCTACCCCTACATCGTCGCCGAGGCCGAGGAAACCAACGACACGCCCGCTGCTGTCGCAGCGAGCGTCGCCGCCACCGAGGCGCAGTGGACTCTGATCAACGCCCGCATCGAGGCCAAGCGACGTGGCATCTCGGTCAAAGCGACCAAAGCTGTCGACGACAACGACCTCGCGGCGCTGAACGCCCTGCTTCCGATCAACTGGTCGTGAGGCCAGTTGATCGGAAGCTGACCCCGCTCGACGCGGCGCCGTCTGAGGCGGCGATTTGTGAAATCGACATTGCGGCGAGCTGGCCAGGACGGCTGTGTCAAGCGGTCGTGACGGCACTCTGACCTCACGCCAGAAGGGCGCAGATCAAGCTGGGATCGGTGCTGTGGATTTTTCGAAGCTCTTGGATGGCACCGCAGTCTGGGCCTTTGTCAGCGTGGTCGTGACACAGGCGCTAAATTCCCTCTACCAGCGCCAGAAGGTAAAGACCGACGGCCTGGTCGCGGCGCGCCAGGCCGACACGGAAGCCAAGCGCCAGGACAGCGTTGATCGCGAAGCTGCGTTCAAACAGCTCATGGAGGTCGTCAATACCTTGCGGGACGACACCGCCAAACTGCGTGAGGAGTTGGACGAGGAACGCGCCGCCCGCAAGACAGCAGAGGAGAAAGTGACCAAGCTGGGATTCGAACTGCTCGAACTCCGCTCTGAAATGCAGCGTCAGGGCATGAAGGTGCCGTCTGTCCCTATCGGTAGTCCACCGTAACGGCTCCAGGCTACTCGTCGGACCCTTACCCTTCCTTGCCCCCACGCTGGCGGCCCAGCACCACGACCAGGCCGCGGAAACTGTGCGTGTCGTGGCACAGCACCACCCCTTCCGCGCGGTGAGAGTTGGCGAGAGCCGTCCGAGCGTAATAGGCCGCATTTTTTGCCGCTCGATCGAACCTTCCGGCCGGCTTCGGCCAAACGCGCCGCTCCACGCGGCCATCGTCATACAACAACTCGACGTAGTAAACAGCATTTCCTTTATCATCTTTTCCCGCAATAACCGGCCCTATTCCGGCGAGCGTTGAATTTGGGTTCTCTTGTGATGGTGCTCCGAACGCTAGAAATGCGGATTCATTTATTTGTTCATCTGATAACATTAATTGCTCCACGGCAATCTTCCTTTATGGCGTTGTGTCAGCATCTCCGATCAGCGCCGCTCCAAGCCGGAGGCGGCGCGACCGATTTCGAGGGTGAGATAGTCGCGGGAAGTCGCTGAAAGTAAATAGGCATTCCCCTATGCTAACAACGCAGTTCCTACGGCTCGATCCCCAAGCGGCATAGTTCGCGTTCCACATACTCGCGAAGCGCGCGCTCGATAACCGCCTTCTTCGTAGATTTACTGCTATTGGAAAGCCATTCAATCTGCATCATGAGCCGTTCTGGCATGGTGACGTTGGTTTGTTTTCCTAAGTCGTTGCGAACTCCCGGGCGCTGCCACGGGTAGACTTCTTTGCCGGAAGCGCCGGCAATGAACGCCGTTGCCGCAGTGTCGTCGTTTCTGTTGTCTACCGCAGGTTCGCGGCGCGGCACGCCGCCTTTAGGAACGGCCATGGACCACATCCTCCTCTTGCTGGGCGAGCGATTGGAAAACCGCACGATAAAGACGCCGCATCTCGGTGACAGCCTTGGTGTCTCTCTTTTGGACCTCGTGCACAGCGAGGCCTTCGGCCGCGGCGCGGCCATAGGCGGCCCGACCGACCGTCGACACGACATGGTCGAGAGGTAGCCCGGGCACATGCTCACGCATCCAGTCCATGACCTCCCCGGGCGCGGACGCGATGTTCTGGAACGGGATCCGGTTGATGACGATGACGGGCCGGAGCTTGGGATTGAGCATCCGGGCCGCCTCATACAGCGCTTCCAACTTCGGAAGTTCCCACAGCTCCAGCGGATCAGCCGGCGTGGGAATCAGCAGCGTGTCAGCCAGGGTCACGGCGGCTCGAAGCTCCGGCGAATCCTGAGCGCCGGTGTCGATGATCAGGAGTTCATAGCGCTTGGCTTGGTCACGCAACTCCGGTCGGATGTCCTTCCCCGTCAGCGCGACGCAAGGGATGGTCGGTGCTTCAGGGTGAAAGTCTTTCCGGGCGCCCACAAGCTTCGACACGCTTTCTTGGCGAGGATCAGCGTCCAGAAGCAGAACATCGCGCCCGGCTGTCACCGCTTGTGCGGCCAAATTGAAGGCGTTTGTGGTTTTACCCGCACCACCTTTCTCGTTCCCAACGACTACAATTTCTGCGGCCACTATCAGACCTCCTCCAGTTGAACCCACACGATACCTCATTATGACCATAGAGGTAAATAGCTAGGTAGGTAGGTGTCGCATCGCATGAGGAGCTTGCGACCGGAAGGACAGAGTCGGTATAACGCGAACCTGAGGTCGGAACATCACGAACCTATTCCCGCCCCGCGCTGCGGAGTCGGTACATCGCGAACTTCAGCGGAGTGGAGCATGACTACGGAACAGCAGGTGGACCTCTTTCTGGACAGCGTGGTCAACACGCCGTTGCGACAGGATCGCGCTCTGTTGGAGTTCCCGTTCTTCAGCTTGGAGAAGCGACCGCGAATGACGCCGATGGAGTTCTGTGACGGCAAGGTCTCTATCCGCATCGAGCCTGGAGCCAAGGGCGTCGCGACGATATGGGACAAGGACGTGATGATCTACGTCGTCAGCCTCCTCAATGACCGCCTGGAGCGTGGTGCGCCAGTCGACAGGAAAGTCCAATTCGCGGCGCATGCTCTGCTGAA